>Ga0208849_1001632_pt1 | contig 14680 bp, 20 predicted proteins | sample NGESurdeep072012_10_FD_184470 | JGI IMG/M metagenome (GOLD analysis project Ga0208849, IMG submission 184470) | Arctic peat soil microbial communities from Barrow, Alaska - NGEE Surface sample 53-3 deep-072012 (SPAdes) | ecosystem: Environmental > Terrestrial > Soil > Wetlands > Peat ...
CCCTGTTCGGCACGATCCTGGTCTACATGGCTGCGCGTCCGATCGTAGGCGAGGGCCAGGATGGCATGGTCTGGACACTCCTGATCCAACATGCGGCGAATTTCGACCCTGCCCTTCTCAACGTCGCTTTCGTATTCCTGGTTCTCGGCTACGGGACCAAGGTCGGCCTGGCGCCCCTGCACGCATGGCTGCCCGACGCACATGCCGAGGGGCCTACGCCGATATCGGCCGTGCTGTCGGGCCTGCTTCTGAACGTGGCGCTCTATGCGTTGCTGCGCTTCAAGATATTGCTTGCCGCCAATCCGGCAGCAATTGCTCCGGGACCCCTGATGGTGACGATGGGTCTGCTCTCGCTCGTTTTCGCAGCGTTCATGCTCTACCGTCGGCGCGACATCAAGCGGCTGTTCGCCTATTCCTCGATCGAACATATGGGCATTATCGTTTTTGCCTTCGGAATGGGCGGCCCGCTGGCCAATTTTGCCGGCCTGTTGCACATGGTAATGCACAGCCTGACGAAGTCGGCGATTTTCTACGCCGTCGGCCATATTTCTCAGGTCAAGGGCACGCAACGGATCAGCAGGATCCGGGGTCTGACCGTGACCCATCCAGCACTTGGTTGGGGTTTGGTGGCGGGGGTCGTCGCGATTGTCGGATTGCCGCCGCTCGGCATATTCATGAGCGAATTTCTGGTAGTCAGCTCCACGTTCGCGCGGGCCCCCTTGCTCGCGATCGTGCTAGTGTTCGGACTTCTGATTGCCTTCGGCGCATTGACCTTGCGCCTGACCAGCATCGCGTTCGGCAAACCGCGCGGTAGCACCGCCCCGGTCGAGGCATCCTATGTGCCGATGTTTGCCCATCTCTCGCTGGTTCTGATCGCGGGAATCTACCTTCCTGCGCCGCTCGTTGTCTGGTTCCAGCATGTGGCTCGCCTTCTTGGATAGAGGATCAACAGGATATGCCATCGCTGATCGATCTGATGCTGGAGGGCCGCGAGGTCCGGCAACACGGCCCATGGCCGCGGGCCGTGGTCGATGCTTCGGTTTGGCGTTTTGCAGCAAGCGAACTGGCACAGGGTCGCTGGAGCTTGCTCGGCCATTGGGGGGAACCCTCAACGGTACATATGGCGATCATGGATGAGCAGACCGCCGAAATCGCTGTCGTCAGCCTGAACTGCCCCGATCGCAGCTACCCTTCGATCAGCAGGCATCACCCGCCGGCGCTTCGATTGGAGCGCACCATTCATGATCTGTTTGGCTTGTCGGCGGAAGGGTCGCCCGACCGGCGCCCCTGGCTCGATCACAACCGCTGGGACACGCGCTTCCCGTTGGGAGATCGCATCGACGCCTTACCGCAAGCGTCGTCCTATCGCTTTCTGCCGGCGGAAGGCGACGGCCTGCACCAGATCGCAGTCGGTCCCGTGCATGCCGGTACCATTGAGCCTGGGCATTTCCGGTTCACGGCCAGCGGGGAAACCGTGGTTCGTCTCGAACCGCGATTGGGATATGCACACAAGGGTATCGAGGGGCTCATGATGGGCGCCGGTCTCGAGCGGGCCGCCCAACTCGCCGGACGCGTATCAGGCGACAGCACGGTCGCGTATGCGTTTGCCTTTGCGCGGGCGGTCGAAGCCGCGCTGGAGATTGTGGTGCCTGATCGCGCGATTTGGCTGCGCGCGCTCCTTGCAGAGATCGAGCGGCTTGCCCACCATCTCGGCGACATCGGGGCGATCTGCAACGATGCCTCCTTTGCGCTGATGCATGCGCATTGCAGCATATTGCGAGAGAACGTCCTGCGCGCATCCGATACCGCATTCGGCCATCGATTGATGCGGGATATCGTCGTGCCCGGTGGCGTGGCCCACAACCTTAACGATGGCGGGACGGAAATCATCCAGGCAGCCCTGGATAACATCCGCCTGCGCTTCCCTGCTTTGGTCGAACTATACGACAACACCGCGTCGCTGCAGGATCGCACGGTCGGTACGGGCGTGCTCAAGCCTGCATTGGCCAAACAGTATGCCGCCGGAGGCTACATAGGCCGCGCATCCGGACGATCCTTCGATGCGCGCAAAGTCCTTGCCTATCCGCCGTATGACAGACTGCGCTTTGAAGTACCCGTTCTGAATGAGGGAGATGTCAACGCTCGCGTCTGGATCCGTGTGCGTGAGGTGGAGCAGAGTCTCTCCCTGATCGACCAGATATTGGATCGGCTTCCCGAAGGCCCGGTGCGGGCAAAGGCAGGCCAATTTCGTGAGCCGCGGGAAGGTATGGCGATCGTCGAAGGGTTTCGCGGCGACGTTCTGGTTTGGCTCCGCTTGCGGGATGGTCGGGTCGAACGATGCCATCTGCGCGACCCGTCGTGGTTTCAGTGGCCACTTCTGGAGGCGGCAATCGAGGGCAATATCGTCGCCGACTTCCCGCTGTGCAACAAATCCTTCAACTGCTCTTATTCGGGCCCCGATCTCTGAGGAACGGTACCAGATGCGCAAGCTGCTTTTTGAAAGCCTGTTTCGTCGGCCGTTCACCGAGAAAGCGCCGTCTACGGACGATGCCGCGGCAACGGAACTGGCGGTAGCCGTGGGCCTCGCCGCACGACGGCGTCTCGGACGCAGCCTCTCGATACGGGAGGTCGATGCCGGATCCTGCAATGGATGCGAACTTGAAATCCACGCGTTGAACAATGCTTACTACGACGTCGAGCGCTTCGGTCTCCGGTTCGTTGCGTCGCCTCGTCATGCCGATGTGCTGATGGTAACCGGACCGGTTACGAGGAACATGCGCGACGCGTTGGAGCGCACCTATCATGCGACCCCCAACCCGAAATGGGTCGTCGCCGTCGGAGATTGCGCCCGAGATGGCGGCTGCTTTGCTGGCAGCTATGCAGTCGTAGGAGGGGTCTCGCAAGTGGTTCCCGTCGATCTTCATATTCCCGGTTGTCCTCCACCGCCGATCAGGATCTTGCAGGGGTTGCTCTCTCTGCTCGATCAAACGGCCAAAAATGTCGCTCCCGCTTGAGGATCCGGGGACGATTTCGACTATTCCAAGCTGGCTTTATCGCGGGGTGCGTCCAAGCCGGAATAGTCCTTGCGATGACGCCGTTGGTGATCCTTTTCGCACAATATCGGGATGATGATTCTGGCATGTCCGGTCGTGACCCAACGTTGTCAGTGGTCTCATTGCTGCCCTTGATCTACGTGGTGCTTGATCGAACAGCCCGTACGCTCGCGATCTGTCTCTTTTTTGCGTCCATCGGTTGCGCATCGCTTGCCCTGCAGTCGCCTCCCGCCATCCTGGTTTCGATGAACTGGCATCTCGGCCCCCACGCGGCCGCGCCCATATTGTGGTCGGCACTATTGAGCGTCTGGGTGGCTAGTTTCGGAGCAAACGCGCATGCCGCCGTCGACGCCACGTACTGATCTGGCTGGCATCTGGATGACGGTGGGATTGTCGAATGTCGCATCCGAAAAACGCTGAACGCGTTGGGAAAACCAAACGCGACCCGTCGATCCATGTGTCCAGAGGCATCGATCCCGCCCCGGTAGCTCGGGTCAGGTCCTTGTATTTTTCTGCCTCGAATTCATATTGGCCGTCGCTCGCGGAACAAGTTTTCCCTGCTATGCCTTGTGATGATACTGCAATGCGATCAAAAGACTTTTCAGGCCTCGCAGGGGCCAAAGCGTGACTATCAGGATCAACGGGATCCACAGCATCGCGTGGACCCAGTACGGAGGTTGATACTCGACCTCGGTGACCAAGGCGGCTCCCACGACAATGGCGCCCGCGATCATGATGACGAATATGGCAGGCCCGTCGCCGGCGTCGGCAAAGCTGAAATCGAGGCCGCATACCTCGCAGTTGGATTTCAGGGTCAAGAACCCCTCAAACAACTTTCCCTTGCCGCAGCGCGGACATCGACACAGAAGACCAGCGATATATGGCGAGGGCGTTTTTTCTGAGATCCGCATTTTCTAGCTTTCTGCGCTCCGGTGGAAGAGCGACTGACCAAGCCAACCCGCAACGCTAATGCGAGCCAACTTCCGCGAAACGTATGGAGCTCGTGGCTCCCGGCACGTCAACCGCCGTTATCTCGACGCGGGCCGTCTGTTGACGGTTGGGATAGTCGTCAAGATTGGCAGCTACCGTTATGCAGAAAAGCGTCCGACCGTCTTGTCCGCCCAACTGACACGCGACCGCATGACGGCCCGGTACGTGAATGCGGTGCGTGACTCGCCCGCCCTGTTGTACACGGACAAAGAGCGACTGTCGGGCAGCGGCTACCCAGACGGCGCCTTCGGAGTCCTCGCAGAGGCCGAGCGGACTCATCCCCTCGAAGTTCGCGAAGACCTTTCGATGCAGCAATGTTCCGTCGCTGTCGATCTTGAACGCGAGAAGCCGATTTCCAAGCGTTTCCGCGACCAGCAGGTCGTGCGCACTTGTGATTGCCAATCCGTTCGGATGCGCGATGCTGTCGGCAACTGATCGAATATTACCATCCGGCGTTGTCAGAAGAACCCGAGCCGACGCAAAGCAGTCGGGTCCGGAGGCATCCGCGTCGAAAGACGTCACATAAGCGTTTCCATTGCGAGCGACGACCAGGTCCCGTAAATATCCTGATGCAACATCGCTCAGGTCGGCATGGATCGCCGGCTTCTCGGCACCGAATTTCAGGATCAGCCGCTGGGTCATCGAGGCGACCAATAAACTACCGTCGGGCAAAAAGCCCAGGCCGAACGGTCGAGTTGGTACCTCGGCGACGATCGTGACCTTACCGTCCAGGTCGATACGGAAGACCTTTCCGGCGCGCATGTCGGACACCCACAGGGCACCGAGATGCCATCTGGGTGCCTTAAGGCGCCAGAATCCGCTGGCGAGTACACTTGTCTTCAGCGTTTTCAGCATCTTCGATCGGGGAATCCATTGTTCCGACAACCCCTGTATTCATCGAGCGCGTTCCAGGGTCCGCGACGAGGACGCCTTGGGTTGCCTTGTATTCTTCATCATTGGCTTGGTGACGTGTTCCCTGAGCCGGACGCCTCGACCGCCAGCCAAGCTCTGACCACCCGGACTGATCAACTCGATTCCCGCGTTCTCCAGGGCCGAAACCAGCTTCATCAAGGAATCGACATTGCCACGGATGACGCCGTCGCTTGCTTCCATGCGTTGAATGGTCGGGACTGAAAGATCCGCCAGTTCGGCTGTTTGCCGTTGATCTATATTCAGGAGCGCACGGGCGGCCCTGAGTTGGTTAGCGGAAATCATGAATTGGCAGGCTCCGGTACGAGGCGCATCAGATATATCTACACCATACGAACTACCGTATCAAGCATCAGTTTAAATGCGCAAGATATCACAGCTTTATCCCCCTCTCCAACGGCGGGATATTTGTTGGTCACATGTATCGTGAATGAAAAATGCTATATGAGACATCACTATACCGACATAGATAATGTAAACCCATCGGCTAGTGCCCATTTTTCACTTTCTGCTGTGGTTTTTTCAGATTATGTTTGAGGCCGTGGCTTGAGGCCCCACGCTGTTCACAAGGGAATCGTGAATAGGTGGAGTTTGATCTCAGCTTGCGACGCGCGCGGTCAGGGCCTTGCCGCCGCGTCTGCTGTGTGGACCGGGAGGAGAGCCCTATGGGAGTATCAACTGTTCTCTCGATTGGAGAAATGTTCGCAGGTGGCATCGGCGGAGTAGCCGTCGGCGGAATGCTGAAGGACTCTAGTTTCGGCAAAGCCGTTAATGCCATCATTGGCCTCGTGGGCGGAGTCGCAGTTGGCTATCTGCTGCACACAACCTTGCCGGATCTTGCGAGTTCAGTCGGCAATGGCTCGTTGGCCAGCATCCTGGGCAGGATCATCGGCGCGCTCACCGGCGGGGGAGTTCTGATAACTATTTGCGCGCTGGTAAAGGACAATGTTCGGGGCGTCCGCGATGACCGCCTGAGGCGTTGAACCTGTAGTGACCGACCGTATGGCGTTTCTGTTGTCGCGCCAAATTCTCTCCGTGAAAACTCATGCGTGAAGCATATTTTCTGATCTCATCTTGCTGTTGGAGTAGTTGACTTTGAAGCTTTTGGGGCGTTTCCAAGGCAGGAACGGGAAAATCGAAATCGTCGAGTGCTCGTGGGATGGCACGCGCGTTTATTTCGAAGAGGGGGTGAGGCAGAGCCAGGCGACGCCCGACGGCGAAAGCGTGTTCACCTACGTGAAGCTCATGGACGAGTTGTTACGCAGGTCGAAGCACATACTCGTCTTGGGGTGCGGTGGCGGAAATCTTGCGACAAGGCTGTCGCGTCTCGGTAAAGGGTTGACGATTGTCGACATCAACCCGATCAGCTTCGTGCTCGCGCACAGGTTTTTCGACTTGCCGGATGAATTGCCTTGCATCGTCTCCGACTTTCGAAAATTCGTGTTCGATGACCGTGAATATTACGACGGTATCGCGATCGACGTCGGTGGACCAGGATTTCGTTCCACGGAGGAATTTGATGTGGAGACCTGCGACGCCATCCGCGCCCGTCTGGCACCAGGCGGCCGGATCGTGATGAATGTGATGGTGGCAAACGACATCGATCCGACACCTGACCGGATCGCGGCCAGACTCGCCGGTGAGGAACTGCGGGCATGGATCGTCGATGAGCAATTCATCGAGGATCGAAATGCAGTCATCGCCTGCGTTCCCGAGAAGACCCTGCATCCACGAACAGCGCTCGATCGCGTGATGCGCCACAGCCATGAACGGTGGGCGATACGCCGGGGAAGAATTGCGAGGCCGCGATCTCGCCAGCGGATTACGCCAATGTCGCAGTTTCCGGCGGACCGACGTGAGACGTAGATAAGCGGTGCCGGGCTGATCTATGGGTTGGAAGCGAATTGGGACGCTCTCCGCGGCGGCCGGGTAAACATCGATCTAGAAAAATATGCGCCGTGGATGGTCCACCTTTGACGTCACATAATTTTGGCAGCTAGATTCCGAAAAAAGGGCGAATAGGAATGGCTATTTTGCCTCAGGCAGCTACTCAAGTTCAGGGAAATCGAATCTACGCCCTTTTTATTATGAACCAGAATAGGATGACTACCGTTTGCGCGTGGAACAAAGGGGCCAATAACCCCGGCGGTCCCTGCGCTGCTCGACTATTTGGTGACCGTGACGATGAGACTCGGGGGGGCGACAGATGATTGGCGAAGCCCCTTCAGATGTGAGTTCCAGCGAACAGTCTCAATCAGTGGCGGGCCGACCCGCAGAAATCCGTTCGCGGCGTTCCCATGCCGGCGCGTGCTCAAGCTCCCTCTCGTCGCGACATTCTCGCTTATTAGCGCGGACCGTGTGGCCCGCGTGGCAGTCCGACCGGAGGATGGATAGCAAACAGTCTCAGGGCATAACGGCTGCTCGCGGTGGTCTATGGTCAGCAGCGCAAGTTCGCAATATTCTCAGAGTTACAGACCCCGCTTCTTGCCACCCGACCGTCGATCTCAGCGCGAAGCACAACAAAATCGATCGGTTTTGTTCGGCGCCGCCCTCTAGAGCGTTTCACATTTTGACGGAAGCATATCCGGCATTTGCGAAATAGTTGCTGCATTCACGAGGTTGGATGGTAGTGACGAGGTGACCGAGATGTCGCCAAGTGTCTTCGAGGGTGCGCTTCTGAGCGATGCGCATCCAGTGCTTGATCTTGGCGAAGGCCTGCTCGATTGGATTGATGTCGGGTGAGTAAGGTGGCTGGTACCAGAGCCTGGCGCCGCTGCCGCGGATGAGGCGACGCAGAGCAACCGACTTGTGGCTGCCGAGATTGTCCATAATGACGATGTCTCCGGGCCTGAGAACTGGAACCAGCTGCTGTTCGACATAGGCTCGGAAGCACTCGCCGTTGATCGGCCCGTCGAAGACGCAAGGGGCGATGAGGCTGTCCCAGCGCAGAGCGCCGAGAAAGGTCAGCGTCCGCCAATGGCCTTGCGGGGGAAAACCCCGCACCCGCTCGCCCTTCGGTCCCCACCCGCGTAGCGGGGCCATGCTGGTCTTGATCCAGGTCTCGTCGATGAAAAACGAGGCGCTCGGGATCCAGGCCGGCCTGCCACGACTGCCCGCGGCGACGCCGGCGAGCAACGTCAGAGCGGGCCTGCTCAAGGGCGAATAGTGTTTTTTTGAACCGCAGTCCTTCGCGCCGCAGGAACATCCAGACCGCATTGTGCGAGACCTTAACCTCACGCGCGGCCAGTTCGTCCTTCAGCTTGTGCAGCGTCAGATGCGGCGTCTGGCTGATCCGCTCCTTGATGAACGCGCGATGGGGTTCCAGCACCGGCTTGCGGTGCCCGCCCATCTTGCCGGTGCCACCGAACCAGTCGCACGATGGCGCTGCGACCACTTCACCACCGAGGAAACTGCAACGCCAAATCGGGTCGCCACCGCCCGGCAGCTCTCACCACCAGTCACGGCTGCAACGACACGCTCACGCAGATCATTGGAAAGAGGTCGGCTCATCAGATGCTGGCCCCCAAGCCCAGCCAACATCTTGAATCACAAACCGACCCTCAGGGGAATCCCTGCCGATTCAGCCTAGCTAGGGTCGCGTGGCTCATCACCGCAAGCGTCCTGACGCCTGCCGCTCCGCGGTCCAGGCATCGACCCGGCCCGGTAGGGCCGTTCCCGATGCATTGAGACCAATCCCTCAAGGCCACGCGGCGCAGAACAGGTCTGGCCCGAACTCGCCCTGCAAAAAGCGGCAATGAAGATGCCCTCCGTTCGGCGGGCGAGCAGCCGAGCCAGATTGAGGCAGCGACGGCGGCAGAGAGCGCATGACGTCGCCCTCCAGCGCCAGAACACCGAAGGCGTAAAACTGCAACTCTTGGTCCTGCCTATGGAATGCAAGGCGCTGAAATCCGAACGGCAATCGACCCCGAGGATCACGGCTTCACGTCGATGCGGACTGCTTTACTCGGTCGCGTCGGGCACCCTCTACGATCCACGGATACCGGTGCGACGAGTCATTAGCCGTTCCGGGTGAATAGCCTCACGGTCGCCGTCTCGATTCACGATCGGGCGATTGCCATCCAATTTCTCCTCATGCAGCCAGTCTGGACCGACAGGGACCTTGGCGCTTCTCGTGAGGATACAGAGTTGGTATTTCGGCATCGGCATGGCCTCGATTTCAAACCCGACCGCCAAGGAGTCGAATGGGCATCGTCTTGCCAACGCAACCTGATGGCACACGCAGGACCGATCTAATTGGACCGCCCGACGAGATAGCAACGCCGAAGTGTCGGAAATAGAATCGCCGGCTAGCGTGCAATTTGATACACAAGCCGGTGGCGACTCAATTCGATACGGCTGAAACGGCGCCGCCCCGATGCTCGCGGTGTGGCGAAGCCGCCAAGTTGATCTATGCGTCCCTCGACCCTCGTTCAAGCAAACAAGTCCGCACTTTTCCAGTACGAGTGGGACGAACACGAATACACGCTGGCGACTCCGAAATAGGCGCCTCAATGTTGGCCTTGATGACCTCTTTTTAGACCGGTGCATGTACCCATGTGCGACAAGTGCGACGAAATCAACCATACTGTGGCGCGCTACCAGCGGCTCAGGGATCAAGTCAACGACCAACAAGTGCACAAAGTCGCAGATCGCCTGCTGGCGAAACTCGAGGCGGAGAAGGTGGCGCTCCATCCTCAAAGGTCAGCCGCCATGCCGAGATCAGCGCCGACGAGTGGCCGGATGATGTCAGGCTGTCGGACCTTGAGCCGCTATTTCCTGCCAAGCGTGCGGCAAAACGGGCCGATGTCAGGCCGGATATAAATAACCGTGACGCGTCGGTGGTTTTTGAAGAAATAAGAAACCCGGCTCGTCTATGACGGGTATTCAGTCTCGGCCACGCTGATACGGTCCGCATGGAGCGACCAATGCGGAATTCGTGCTTGATCACGAAATGCACGCTTGCCCTGCTCGACAGCAGCAAGAGTGCTCGCCGCGTCGACTTGGCACTCTCCTTGACAGATTTCGGCCTTGTGGCCGCTGTCATCCACGACATTTTTATAAAATTTCACCACATAACGTTTCATTGGCGTCACCATTGCAAACCAGCCAAGCCAAACATATTTGTCAGCCACGAAAGCTTTCTGATCTAAATCAAAGCCGACATGGGCTGGTCGGGGAGGAAGTTTGGCTGGCTATCGAACCGCGCTACATGCCGCTAGAGGGACGGCACATCTCTTTTTGTTTTGCTCTTGTTCCATGCCGCTGGGAAAGTCGCGCTGCGCGAATGGCCTGACTTATTCCGTTTCAATTAGATTGCGCCAAATCAATGTGAGCGACTAGCTCCGGCCTATCGTCGTTTGAGCATTGGCCGAACGACACGGAGGAGTGTCATTGCAGTTCTTGTGAGAGGCCCGGCAACCCTCTGCCGGGCGTCGCCAGCTAAAGAGACTTTTATGTCCTTCTCTGACTCGACCGACGACCTTTCTTCCGTAGTTCGATACGCGCTGACGACCACGCGTGCGATAGCGATTTGCCCGTTCCACGAACATGTAACGATCCGGGTGGGCGATAACGCTCAGGAAAGACATGCCTACCTCCGCGCCAGTAACATCGTTAAAAGCGACGGCTCGACATGGGGCCGGGAAATTCTGCACGATGAAATCGAACGTCAACTAGACCAAGCCGCAGACGGTACGTGCCCTGAGTGTGAGGCAATGGAAAAATCTATGACTTAGACCGAAACGGCTGACGAACGCGCAGGAAACCCGAAAATGTTTCCAGCACCTATGTCGGGCAGATCGATTCTCAAGGGGCGCGACGCCGACGACGTGATCGAATAAGCGGCGTCCCCAAAGAACTGTTAGCCAGGCATCGACGCCGTCGAGCGGTCGATCTGCACAACCGACTCGGGGTTATCGATCTTGAGGTCGGTATCGAGGAAAATGAACATTCCGCTGTCGGTCGCCGCCTTGAGGAACCGCTGCGCGGCATCATTGAGCCGATTGAAGGGATCGGTAGTCTTGATCACGAACTGTACCGGCAGGCCCTGGCTGCCCGGCAGCGGAGGGAGCTGAAACGCCGCGATACGTGCGCCGGCCACCCCGTTGAGCCGCTGTTGAACGATCGGCTGGAGCTGGTTGATGCCTCTTTTCGCATTCGGCATAGACGTCCGCGAGATCGACGACTTGCTCTTCGAAAACGGACGGCGGTGACAGGAACATCACCAGGTCGTGCCCCTTTTGCGCCGACACTTCGGCGGCGGCCCGCGACGGAATCAGCCCCAGGTTGATGTTGTCGACCGTCACCTCGGTATCGTTCTTGGCGCCCCACTCCTTGACGTACTCGTTGTTGAACCACTTGTCATAAGCGGGGACGAAGTGGCTCCATTGAAGGATTTTCAGCGTCTTTTTCCCGGCTGCATGGGCAGGCTGTGTCCGACCGATCGGCCCGATACCAGCTATCAGGCTGGCGGTCGCTGCGGTTTTGATGATGTCACGACGGCTGAAGCCGCGACGGGAAATGGGCGTTTTTTCATGTGTGCTGTCCTTCGCAAGGCCGCGCGATAGGTAACATCCCAATGCCTGCGGAATGGATTGGGATCGCCTCCGTCGTCGGTAGCCAACTTTCAAGCATAAGGCCTCGGGGGCGCTTTGGTTCCGACACAGCGGGTAGCTAAAGGGATTAGGGAGGGTTTGGCTTCCATCGCAAGCACCACCCGAAGTTTGCGAGGCCGCGACAGATTGAAGCGATGGCAAGCACGCGGCCCTTGCTCTTTTATCGCAGGCAATCCCTCGCGCCGCTATTATTTTCGAGGGTGATCTCGCCCCCCGCTAGCCCCCGCCAGGCGCGGCCGCGCACCATAACTTGGACTTGCCGAACCGGCGATATCTTGAAACTGCTCGATCGTTCTTATGTATCAATTTTTGTGAGTTTAACGGTCAACATTTCTCACTTGTAAAAGTTGAAGAGAAGCCGAGAGTACTACACTCGAATGGAGCCTATCTTCGCCACCGCCATTTCATCAGTTTGAGGTCTTGCCCCATGTCGCGTGATCGACAGCCTTGCGGTCCGATCCAGGTATTCTCTTTTTGAGTCAGTCGACCCGACGATAGCCGGAGAATACCTGGGGATCAGATCTGCGTCGGAAGTGAATTGGAGTACGCGCCATGATAGAGGAACCCTTCAACGAGCGTGACAAGAGACAATTGGACCTGCAGTTGGACAGGGAGTTGCGAGACACGTTTCCCGCAAGCGATCCGCTGACGATCACTCGCTTTCCCCTAAACGGCACAGCGCGGATGAGCCGCAAATCCGCAGCGATGCTGATGGCGCGCCATCCGACTATTCTTGCAGGGTGCGACATCAAGACACACCACCAAGGTAGTGCCTGAAGTTCACGTCGCGCCGTCCGCTCTGGCAGCCCTTCGTGTGCAGGGTGACGTTTTACCGCGTAGAGACATTCATGATGGTTTCAGACGGGCTCATTGAGGCAATAGTAGGAACGGCCTCGGATGCGGTCGCGACCGACCGAACTGGTATCATTGACTTCTGGAATCCCGGCGCTGACCGGATTTTCGGATTTAGGGCTGATGAAGCCATTGGGCGTTCACTCGATCTCATCATTCCTCATAGTCTCCATAGTCTCCGCGCGCGGCATTGGGCCGGCTTCGACCGCGTGATGGAGACGGGAGTAAGTCGCTACGATCGCGGCGACCTCCTGTCAGTGCCAGCGCTGACCAGGAGCGGCCAACGCATCTCCGTCGAGCCCACGATCGTTCTGCTGAAGGACGAGAAGGATCATTCGACCGGAACGTTGGCAATACTTCGCGATGTGACCACACAATTCGAAGAGAGCCGCAAACTGAAGCGCCTAAGACGAATTATTCACTCAACGAATAGCAATACCATGAATGGCGTGCGCAGTTACGCCGGCGCACGCGACGTCACGCTGCTGACGCTACGTCTTGAAGCGGGAACCACTAGCCATCTGAATCACGGTTGACCCCGGGACAACCTGCCATCCAGATTCACGCCCACGCCGAGCAGTCCTTGCCTCCCATATGCCACATGTGCGATGGCTCGGAGATAGGTCTGTGCGATTGAGAGGAGGGGATTTCTCGTGTCTGGCCGGTTGCTCGGAATGTTCAGCGAGCGCATCAGTCGCTTACGGGCGTTAGCTCAATGCTGGCCATCGTGGGGAGGCGCGGCCATTGTCGGTCTCTTCGTCGTAGCCGGTGCCTTGATGTTCGATGCGTTGACCCCGCAGATAATCTCGGTCGGCATTTTGTATGTAGGTCTGGTCCTCCTGGGTTTCTGGTTCCCCAACCCGAAGGCAGCCCTTGCTCTTGCGCTGCTCGCAACGCCTCTGGTCATCGCAGGATATTGGATAACGATCCCCGACGGCGTACCGGCGTGGCAGGAATGGTTGAATCGTGCTCTCGCCATTGGGACTGTTTGGATTACGGCAGTTTTCGTGTGGCATATCCGTGTCCTTGATGAAAACTTAAAGCGACAGTTGGACATCATCAAAGCGCTTTCGAGCGAAATGAATCATCGTGTAGGAAACCACTTGCAGCTCGTTTCTTCGTTTTTGATGCAGCAAGCCCGCAGCAGCTGTAATGAAGAGGTGCGCCGCGCGCTCGAACGTGCCGGTTCACGTGTGATGGTAATTGGAAGTATTCAGCGGCTGTTGTCGCATTCTACACCTTCGCGCATGATTGGCTCGAGAGACTTTATCATGGCGATCATCGACGAGGTGCGCTCGGCTTTGCCAAATTCCAATCAGGTTGACGTCGCGGCGCAGGTCGATTCCGCGGAGCTAACCTCCATTCGCGCAATCGCCCTCGGGGCCTTGTTGCTTGAACTCATCAATAATGCGCTGAAATATGCGTTTCCCGAGGGTATGAAGGGAATGCTCACCGTGAATTTCGCTGTTTCAGGTAACGAGAACATAATCGAGTTTAAGGACGACGGCGTTGGTATTGCTCACGGACATACCCCCGACGGCTTTGGCACCAAGAATGTAGAGGACCTCGCACGCCTGTTGGGAGGGTCGATAACCTGTCAACCCGCATGCCTGTCAGACAGTCGGCCGGGTACCAAATGGCGGCTGGTGATCCCAGCATGAGATAGCAGGCTCGTTCTGCCGGGAAAATGCCGGCGAGTTACCCGACGCATTTGTGCGGAGTGATGTTCGATTCTCCGGTGACGCTGGAGTGCGCCTTTACAAGGGTGGCCGCCCCGAAGAGATTAAAGCGGCATAAGCGAAGTGGAGCGCAAGCTTCATCCACGGCATCAGTGTGTACGACGACTGCGCCCTCTTCCTCACACGGAGCGCGGTTTCGTTGCAGCAACCGTGCGCGACAGGGATGAATGTCCAGATGGGCATTGCCAATCGTGATCCGCATGGTGGCCGTCCTGGCAGGACCTAAATGTCTGACAACAAGTTTCTCGCCACCGAGAAGGCCCTTTGATCGATTCCGTGGCTCTGTATCGGAGCGGCCGCGGGAGGGTCTGCAACTCCGTCTGCCCAATCGCTGTAAAGCCTAACGGCTTATATGTCGCTCAAATCTTCAACTTGGCTGATCTTTCGTGACGGAACCTTGGTTTCAGTGTCTGTCCGAAGAGTTCTTGAATCATATGAATCATCTGTGATTCAAGAGTGGTGGCCTGATTCGAGGAGGGGTCACCGATGTGGACGAGCAAGA
>Ga0208849_1001633_pt1 | contig 14675 bp, 13 predicted proteins | sample NGESurdeep072012_10_FD_184470 | JGI IMG/M metagenome (GOLD analysis project Ga0208849, IMG submission 184470) | Arctic peat soil microbial communities from Barrow, Alaska - NGEE Surface sample 53-3 deep-072012 (SPAdes) | ecosystem: Environmental > Terrestrial > Soil > Wetlands > Peat ...
AAAAGCCCATCTCCCACTTTGAATATCGATGAAGAACCTCGCCGATCAGACCGACGCCGACTCTCTGCGCGCCCGCATCGCCGCACTTATACCTTCCCTTCCAGACTGTCCCGTCAACGAGCGATAGCAGCCGTGCGAAAGCTCTCCCGGCTGATAAACCTCGGGTTCACCAGGGACAGCGTTTGATCCACAAAGATGCGCGGGTGGCACAGCAGACCCGCTTCAACTGCCTGCGACGGCAGCGTGTCCCGGTGGTACTGGCACACGCCTCCAAACTCTGGATGGGCGTCGATGAAGGCATCCAACTGCCTCTCATACTCCAGCAGGCTGGAGAAGTCCCGTTCCGGACCAAACTCCCAGGCAATATCGCCGGTGCACCATAGTCCGCGAAAGCCTGCGTCGAGGGCATCGTCGAGTGCGACGCTAAGGCCGTCTGTCATGCGTGCGATCTCGAACCGGCGATCGACCAGGTGAGACCGCTCGGAGACGAATACCAGCCGTCCCAGGGCCACATCATGGGCAACGTCGACGCCTTCGGCCGCAAGATACGAGCGCATGCCCGCCATCATCGGCGGGCTGTCAAAGCACATGCAGCGAAAGTCCCCCGCCAGCCTCTCGGAGATGGTCCTCGCAAGTGCGGCCAGGTGGCGCGAAGGCGCGCCGTCGTATACCAGGCACTGATGGCGTAAAGGCTCGAATTCCATCGGACTGTTGCCAGTATAGGGATCCCCTGGATTCGCGAAGATCACCTATTGTGTGTAGCCGTTCCATCACGGGTAAGCCCGCAACTCCGCACAAACCTACGGCGCCATGCCTGCGCATGACGCCGTGGTTGAGCCGTACATTGCCTCCGTTGTCTCTTAGAACTGGTACTTTGCGGCCAGTTGCAGTTGACGCATGCCGCCCGCGCCGACCTGGCCGAAGGAGGAGGATTGGAAGTTGAGGTTGGGCGTGCCCCAGTTGGGATGGTTCAACGCATTGAAGGCTTCAAAGCGAATATCCAAATGGTGCTTCTCGTTGTAGGGCATCAGGAAGGACTTATGCAGCGATGCATCCATGTTCGTAAACCCAGGTCCATGGACACTGCCGCGCGTCGCATTGCCCCAGAGGCCGCCGATGTTGACCGGATTGGTGACGATCGGAGCAGTGGGGTTAGCTTGCGTGGTCACATTGACAATTACGCCAGGCTGGGAATACGCGGCCTTGGAGGCGCACGATTCCACCGTGAGGGTGTTGCACGGCAGATAAGGGCTGAGCCCTGTGACGTTGGGCCGGTCGAAGTTGCCGAACAGGCCACCGAGACCGGAGTTGTCGCCGCCGTATTGCGGAGTGACCACCTGGCCGCGCTGATGGGTGAAGGTTCCGCCGATCTGCCAGCCGCCGATCACCACATTCACCAGCTTGTTCTCAATCGGAACCAGCTTGCCCGGTCCGATCGGCAGCTCATAAAGTCCCGACACAACCACGCGGTTGCGCACGTCGAATGCAGACGGGCCGTATTCGCAGGGGATGCAGAGACCATTCTGCGCGTTCAGCAGGTCATTGCCTTGGTTGCGGACGCCGCTGGTGTCATCCAGCGACTTCGAGTAGGTGTAGGAAGCGGTTAGATTCGCGCCTTTGGTGAAGCGCCGATTCACCTTGACCGATCCCGCGTTGTAGTTTCCAGTGCCCTCGTCGTGCACCATCTGCGCGCCGCTCTGCACGTTCTGAAATGCCTCCCTCGACTGGTAGCTGGTAATGCTGACCTTGGTGCAGTTCGGGCAGGTAGGCGTGGCCGCGGACAGAATGTTATACCCCGTCCCAGCGTTCGCACCGCCTGTCCCGCCAGTGAGCAGTCCATATGGAGACGGCTGGTTGGCGTTGAAGAAGCCGTACAGGTGACGGCTCAGCGCCCCTTGGTATCCAGCCTCGAAGGACCAGTTCCTCCCGACCTGCTGCTGAATATTCAGCAGGAACTGTTCGGTATAACTGGTATGGTGGGTCGCGGCGTTTGAGAACGCCACAGTGTTGTTGGGAAGGCTGACGGTGCTTCCTCCCGCCGGAGCTGCATTGGCCCAGGTGAGGTTGGATGCGCTGCCAAATGTGTTGGCGTTCTGGTTGTTGACGGTCACGCGCCCGGCGATGTTACGCGCCATATCAAAGTACGCGTTGCCGATGTCCTGCGTGTAGAAGATGCCGAATCCGGTCCGGACCACTGTCTTGGCCGTCGGGGTATAGGAGACGCCGAATCGTGGCGCAAAGTTGGTGTAGATGGTGTTCATCAACGCGCCGCCTGGCACCTTTCCGTTGCTGCATACCGCATTGGTGTAGAGCCAGCGAATCGCAATCCCGCTGTAGACATTCGCCGGATCGCAGTTGCCCTGCCGCGCGTAGTACGGGTACATGGGGTTGTAGGTTCCGGCTGTCTTGACCGACCCGTCGGGGTTGTACGTTGCGGGTGTCGAGGCCGTCCCATATGTGGTGCTTATGTCGCCGACCTTCGGAATCACCGGAAACAGCGTATTGAAGTTGTTGCCGAACGTGTCGTTCCACGGCGGCGTCAGCTCATACCGCAGGCCCGCGGAGATTGTAAGCTTGGGCGTGACCTTGTACGTGTCATCCACATACGCGTTCTCAACGTTGCGGATATAGTTTGCATTGGCCACGGCCACCGCAACGGTCGACTGCTGAAGATTGCCCAGCAGGAAGTCTGCCAGGGAATCACCGCCCACAGGTTTACCGCTGGTTTCGTTTGCGGTGGTGTACGGCCCGCTGCTGAACTGGCCGCGCGAAAACTGATTGCCCAGCTGGTTGAAGGTCTGCCGGTTGTATTCGAAGCCCAGATGCAGGGAGTGCTTGCCCTTCACCCAGGTCACGTTGTCTACGATCTGCCATATGGGGTCAGTGATCACGTAGGGTCCATCGCCGCCCAGATCGCCGATTCCCGCGTAGATGCTCGGCGTCCCGCCAACGCCGAGGCCGTTGGTGGATCCGTTACCGCTCGCGCTGTTAAAGCTCATCGCTGGGATGCCCCAGGTTGCCGGGTTACCACCACCCAGGCCAGGAATCCCGATCTTGTCCACCACGTCGTTGGTAAACGCCGCCAGCAGGCCCTGAGAGTTGAAGAACCGGCTGTACCCGAACCGCACCTCATTCACCAGCGATGGCGAAAAGGTGTACGTGTTGGACGCCATGTACTGTTTGTACTGCGTAATCAGCTTGCTGCCTGCGCCCAGCAACCCCGTATTGACCGTATTCTCATCTCCCTTGCTGAAGCGGAAAGCAAACTGCGACTTCTGGGACATGTTGTAGTCCCCGCGCACCGTAAAGGAGTAGCGGTTGGAAGGGTTCGTGGTGCTGTAGTGGTAATTCGAAAGAGCGCTGCAATTGGTATTGGCTTTGGGCGCTGTGGTCGGGCAGTTCCACTGATATTGATTCTGGCCGGAACCACCACCTGCAGCCGTCCCTAGGTAGTTCAATAGGGCCGTCGACTGCGACTTGATACTGCCGGTTGGGATCGTATTATTCGCGAAGGGTGTACCTGGGATCGGGGCCGACGGATCATAAATCGTTACAGGTTGGGTGTGGACTACCCCGGACGTGTCTTCCCAGTTATAGGAGTACCCCTGGAAGTTGCCCGCTGCCATCTGCGGCGTCGGCACCGTCGCCGTCGCATTGGGATTGCTCGCACGGCTCCGATACCACTCATCGTCCACCATGAAGAAGAGCTTGTTACGGCCGTCAAGGAGCTTCGGGATCCGCACCGGCCCATCCAACTCAAAGCCGAAATCGTTGTATTTGAAAGGCGTGATCACCTGTGTGGAACCCGCCGTGTGTCGCTGGATAAACCAGTACGGCTGTGCATCCACGAAGTTATTGCGGATGAACTCATACATGCTGCCGTGATACGTGTTGGTTCCGTTCTTGCTCAGCACGTTGATCTGCGAGGCTTCGTGGCCGAACTCCGCCGAATACACGCCCGTCTGCACCTTCATCTCCTGAATGCCGTCCATGGATGGCTGCGCAATGTAAGTATTGAAGTCCGGATCGGTATTTACGATCCCGTCCAGCGTGTAGTAGTCGAACATGATGCGCTGGCCGCCAATGGCGATCGACTCGCCCGCGCGGTCGCCGCCCAGACGGCTGCCCGCCTGGCCGGATCCCGATGAGAGCGTATTCACGTTCGACGAAAGTGCAACCAACGCCAGGTAGTTTCTTCCATTCACCGGCAGCTCATTGATCTGCGCATTCTCAATGACTGTGCCCAGCGTAGGATTGTCCGACTGCAGCAGTGTTCCCGTCGCCTGCACATCCACCGACTCCGTCACCGCACCTACCTGCAGCGCCAGGTTCAGCTTCACACTCTGCGCCACCTGCACCTCAAACGTATCGCTCTGCGAGGTCTTGAACCCCGCATGCTGCGCCTGCACCTTGTACATTCCCGGCGGCACCTCCGTGAACGTATAGTCGCCCGCATCGGTCGACTTGGTCACGCGAGTCGTGTTCGTACCCACATTGGTCAGCGTCAAGTCGCTCTGCGGAAGACTCGCGCCCGCCGGATCGGCAAGATGACCCGAGATCGAACCCGCCGTCTGCGCCGACAATCTCATACCCGGCAACATCACCAGCAGCGCCGCGAAAACACCGCACACAAACGCTGCAACTCGACGGGATGAAGAAGCTGAAAAGATACGCTGGTCTTTCGATACACCTTGGATAAAGTAGTTCAAAGCGGCCGACCTCCCCAAGGCTGCGCGCGGCAGCCTGGCATTCATTTCTGGATCTGGGAACACGTCCCTCCCGGAAGGCTGCTGCAAAACACCCCGCTAATAGGCGCCACAAACTGGCGCTTCAGCCGCTGGTGCTCTTCCGGGAGACATGTCCGAGTCGCCCCCAGCAAACGCGCATGATCCTACCCGTGACAACGTTCCATCGGGTATTGTTCCCTTGCCATTGTCGATAGTTCTTAGTTGTCAGTGGCTTAGCAGGGGAGTACAGTACGGTATCCAGCCAAGGATGCCGAGCCTCCAGGCCGCGCCTTATTGCGGGGAGCATAGCTTTGAGCAACTCAACGGAAGAGATCGGATCTACCGAGCGCAAGCAAGGCGGCGCAACCGTGCCTCCGGCAGAGGTTCGCAGGACCCTCTCCGCCGTTTTGCAAGGCGCTCCCTTTCGCACCAGCCCCCAGACGCAGAAGCTGCTCCAGTTTCTTGTCACGGAGGCGCTGGCCGGTCGCGCTGAAACCCTCAAAGAGCGCAACATCGGCGCCCACGTCTTCGGGCGGCGCCCGGGCTATGACACGAGCGACGACCCCATCGTGCGTCTGCGCGTTGGCGAAGTCAGAAAGCGGCTCGCGCTCTACTACCAGTCGACCCGCGAGGAGCCCGTCCGCATCAGCATCCCCTCCGGCTCTTTCCGGCCCTCGTTCGAGTGGACAGGCGACCTCCCCGGTCACTCCGTCGCGGAAGGACAGCCGGCAGCAGGCTCGATTCCCCCTGCGGTCGAACCGGTCCCTCATCCCGTGCTGCGAATGCCCTCCATGCCACCACCGGTCAGAAGGCCGTTCTCCAAGTGGTGGTTCGCGGCGGTCGCTTTGCTTGCGCTTTTGGCGCTGGCAGTTGCGCATTTCATTCCGTCGCCCGAGGAACGCGCCATGAATCGGTTCTGGGGGCCTGTGCTGGATGACTCGCACTCAGTTCTGATCCACATTGGCAACAATGCTGTCTATGAACTGAATCCTGCGTATCAGGCGGAATATCTCGCACAGCACCCTGACGATCCCGATGCGGCTTTGGGATTCAGCAATTACTTTCCCATACCTCCCGAAACCAAAATCCCCATCGAGGACTTGACCCCGGCCAGAAACGTCTACCACACCAACGGTGACGTGACCGCCTTGCTCGACATTGCTTCCCTGCTTGTGCGCCGCAACCGGCCATTCGATCTTCGCTATGGCGGCGATGTGACCTACGATGATCTGCGGGAAAGTCCTACAATCCTGATCGGCGCTCACAATAATTACTGGACCATGAGTCTTACCCGCAACTATCGGTTTGCATTTGAGGGGCCCGACGCCATCGTCGACCACTCCGATCCCAAACGCCGCTGGGCAGCCGACGCCAATCGCAATCAGGACTATGCAATCGTCTCCCGCGTCTTAAACTCATCGAACGGCCGGGCCCTCATCTCGATCGCAGGGGTGGGGCACGGAGGAACCTTTGCTGCCGCGCGTTTTGTCACCAGTCCCCGGTCCATCGCCGCGCTCGCAAAGTCTTTACCCAGGGGCTGGGAGAAGAAGAATCTTCAGGTCGTGCTGCACACCAGCGTCAAAAATCAGGTCCCAACCTCTCCTGAAGTCGTCGCTACCTGTTCCTGGTAGTCCCCTCATCTGCTAATCCTCTACCGCAGGTAATCGAAAAGCGACTGCTTTTCCAGCGTCGCAATCACGCTCATCAGCGCCTGTGTCTGTATCTCCGCCGCCGACAGCTGCGTTGCGATCTGTGCGGGATCGGCGGCCACCAGGCTGGAGGCGGTTATAGTCCGGTTGGTGGCGTCCGTCTGCGCGTACGCGCTGGCGGAGTTGATCCGGCTCAGCGCGGAATCCAGCGTGCTCCGCTGCTGCGACACGTTGCCCAAAGCATTCTGCAGCACCGCAAGGTCCGCCGTCGAGGTCGAACTGGCCGCGCCGGATGAGAAGTCCGCGATCAGATTGTTCAACGCCGCGAGCACGTTGGCGCCTGCTGTAGTGAAGACCGCGGCGCCGGACACACCGGTTGAGATACGTTGCCCGGTCTCAGTTGTAATGGAACCCGTATGCGCGTCGCCGTTGTAGGTCACCGTCGCAGGTGAGGTGCTGGTGTCCAGCGTAAAGGGCTGGGTCGCGCCCTGGCTGCCGGCGAAGAGATAGGTCCCCTGATAGCTGGTGTTGGCCAGCGCCAGCACCTGGTCGCGAATACCGGAGAGAGACTGCGCGAGCGATTTCAGGTCGGCGGAGTTCTCCGTGCCGTTCACACCCGCGGTCGTTGCCGAGATCGCCACGGTAATCTGACTCACCACGCTGCCCAGCGCTGAGTCCGTCACCTGCATTTGACCCTGCGCCGTGGTCGCAGTCTGGACAAAGGTATCGTCCTGTGCGGCGGCGGCGTTCAGCATGGACGCCTGGCCGGCGGCCACCGGATCGGTGGAGAGCGACGCGACCCGCAAGCCGGAAGAGAGTTCGCTGGCCAGCTTCTGCTCCGCCGCGGTGGAGCTTGAGAGCGACCCGCTCAGGTTCATGATGTAGTGTGGATCGACGCGCATCGCGGTCCCCTTCTCTGGAACGTCAGTTCCCTTCCCGGTCTATCAGCTCACTGTCGTCTGCACTCCAAGATTCAGCGCGACCGCCATCATCTGGTCGACGATGGAGAATACCTTCGCCGCGGCGGCATACGACCGTTCGTACATCGTAAGGTTGGCGGCCTCCTGGTCCAGCGAAACGCTGGACTGCGCGCTCTGCTGCGCTACCAGTTGCGTCAGTGAACCCTGCTGCGTCGTGTTCTCCTGCTGCACCTGCGCCACCTTGCTGCCCAGTTGCGTCAGGAATCCCGCGAAGAAGCTGGTGGCCGTCTGTCCGCCGATCGCATTTGAATTGGCGATCGCCAGCAGCGCCGCGGCATTTGTGCCGCCGTTCGCACCTTCATTGGTGGCCGCGGCAGCGATGGCGTTGGGATCTAGAGTTGCCGGCGAGATGGCAGACGCTGCACCGGAGGAGCTGACAGGAAGACTGAAGATCACACCCCCTGGATTGCCATTCGCATCGAGGCCCGCCTGGTTCTGCGTGTTCACCGCCGAGCCGATCGAGTACGCCAGTGAGTCCAGTGCCGCGGATGCCTGCGGCAGGTCGCGGTCCCGCGCTGTGAGGATCCCGCCGAGCTGTCCGCCGGTAAGGGTCGCCGTAATGTCCACGCCCGAAGCCCCAACAATGTGAACGTTGCCGCTGACCAGCGAGGTGGAGAGTGGAAATGCCTTGCCTTCGCTCACCAATGGCTGGCCGTTCGCGGCTGTCAGGGTCAGCCCATTGTTCTCTGTCTTGATCTGGTCGAAGCCCACCAGGCTTGAGAGTTGCGTCAGGTCCTGCTGCCGCTGGTCCTCCAGCGTTCCCGCATCGGCGTTGGGGCTGGCGCCTGTGATCTGCACGTTCAGTTGCGCGATCGATGTCAGCAGCGAGTTGATATTGGAGACGATGCCCGTGGCCTGCTGGTTCAGCGAGCCTGTCTGCTGCGCAATGGCAGACGCGGCGGAGTTGAAATTCGTAGCCAGCGTGGCGGCGGCCGAGAGCACGCCCTGCCGCACAGAGACGTTCGATGGGCTGGCCTGCAACGCACTGAAGGAGTTGAAGAAGGCGTTGATGTCCGTGCCCAGCGTAGTGGACGCGGAAGCGCTGGAGTTCGAGCTCAGGCCGAAGATCGATTGCAGGTCGGCCAGCGCCGTGCCCTCAGAGGAGCTGGCTGCGACCGCCTGCGTCTGCTGCTGCACACGCTGGTTCAGCACAGGGTTGCGCTGCGAGAGCGCGCTGACCGTCGCGCCCATGCCGGATGCGGAGTTACGGCTCAGCGAAACCCTGTCCAGCTCATGCCACGTTGCGACCTCATTGCTGTAGCCGGGAGTGTTGGCGTTGGCGACATTGTTTGAAGTAATGTCGAGCGCTGCCTGGTTCGCCTCCAGCGAGTTCTGCGAGAGATAGAGAAGTCCGGTCAGCGTGCCCATCGCGCGCTCCCTTCTGCGTCGCCGCCGGCGCGGCGCAGGACCCGCAGGTTCTCGCCCGTCGCGCCCAGCAGATCGCCCAGCATGCGATGTTCACTCATAATTCCAGTGTTGAATGCGGGTGCGCCACATCTTGGAGAGATGTGGGATAACGGCTGCTCGGATAGAGCGAAGCTCAGCATCTTTTCCGCTTTCGCCGCCAGCGACTCCAGCTCCTCGATACGCAGGTGAGCCAGCGCCGCGCGCGTTGCAGCGAGCAGGCTGGCGATGTCCGGCGTTTCCATTGGGGATTGCAAATCTGCCTCTGGCCTTTCTGTCCTTCTGCGAGACGCCCTAACCCAGCAGCGAGCGGATCATCTTGTCCGCAACATCCGATGCGGAGACGTTATAGGTCCCGGCTGCAATCGCCTGCTGCAGCGCCGTCACTTTGTCCATGCGGACATCGCTGGTGCTCAGCACCTGTGCCAGCGCCCCGCCAAACCCGGAGAGCTTCGTGTGGTCCGCCGCGTTCGCAGGAGACGTCCCCGGCGCTGCGGAGTTCGAGAGCGAGACAGATGCCGTGCGCTCCGTCTGCGCGGTGCCGGAGGTCGCCGCCGTCTCTGTTGCGAATGGGTTCTGCGTATTGCCGATTCCGTTGGTGTAGCTCAAGGTATTCCTCCGCTTACTCTCGGTTCATCGGCGGCGGTTTGGGGGACTTTAGGGGTGGATTAGAGATTTCTGAGAATTTTTTGCTTCTTTGGAATCAGGTAACTAACCGGCGGTTACGGGTGGATTGGCATGAGTACCGTGCTGCTTCTCGACTTGCTGTACGACCAGCTTCGCGATGCCAAGCCCTCCAGAGCGGGAGATGGCAGTGGCAAGCGACTCGGAACCGAAGCTCGAGAGCGTATCCGCAAAGCCGGACGAGTCGGGATCGTCGCTGGAACTGGTGTCGGTGTCGCCAGAACCAAAAGAGTGCTCCCGCATCGGCTTCAGCAGCTCCTGCAGCAGCATACCCTCGAACTGCTGCGCAGCATCGGCCAGCTTGCGATGCCTGGGATCGGTTGACGTGTTTGCGTTCGCAGACGATGCCGTGGCTGGAGCGGCAGCGGAGCTTGCCGGAGAAGTAAGTGCGAAGTTCATGACCTACTGCACCTCCAGCTGGGCTTCCAGCGCGCCGGCGGATTTCATCGCCTGCAGGATCGAGATCACGTCTCGCGCGGAGGCGCCGATGGTCTGAAGCGAACGCACCAGATCGTCGACCGTTGCGCCCTGCTTCAGCTCGATGCGGTTCACCGGCTTGTCCTGGGCCGCAACCTTGGTTTGCTGGATTGCCTCGGTGGTTCCAGTGGAACTGAAGGGAGAAGGCTGTGACACCTCGAACTGGCTGACAATGTTCACCGCCAGTCCGCCGTGCAGAATCGATACGGGCTGCAGCACGACGGAGCCGCCAATGACGACTGTTCCGGTACGCTCGTTAACCACCACCTTCGCGTGCGGATAGAACGGCACCTCGATCGCCTCAATGCGCGCCAGCAGGGCAGGGACATCCTCGCCATGCTGGATCGCGATCTCGACTGTGCTGCTGTCGACGACGTGCGCGGATGGCTTGCCGAGTTCTTTGTCAATGCCGCTGGCAACTGCCTCGGCCGACTTGAAGTCGTTCTCGGCGAGCAGGAGCGTGACGCGGTCCATGTTTTCGAGGGGCATGGGCACGCCCCGCTCCACCAGCGCGCCGAGTGGGACGCGCGCGGTAGTGGGATGGTTGAGCTGCCGCGTATTGCCGTTGACGGAGACGGAGTAGCCGCCGACCACCAGCGGTCCCTGCGCCTGCGCGTAGATCTTGCCATCCGCGCCGTAGAGCGGAGTCATCAGCAGCACGCCGCCTTCGAGCGAGGTGGCATCGCCGGCAGACGAGACGGTGACATCGATCGCTGCGCCGGGCCGCGAGAAAGGAGGAAGCGTCGCCGATACGAAAACCGCAGCCAGGTTCTGCACGCGGATTCCAGTGGCCGGCACGCTCACTCCCATGCGCAGCAGCATGGAGGCAAGCGTCTGGGTCGAGAAACCGGTCTGCTGACTGTCGCCAGTGCCATGCAGGCCGACCACGAGGCCGTAGCCGACAAGCTGGTTGTCGCGCACACCCTGCACAGACGCGATGTCCTTGATGCGGGCGTTGCGCGGTGGGTCTTCAGCGCGGAGCGCCACAGGTAGAGTCAGCGCAAGAATTGCAAGCAGCGTAATGCAGATGCGTGCAGTTCCCTTATCGGCGGTCCGCGTTGGATGTGTGGGTCGCATAGTGTGTTAGAAGATCAGCGCCTTTTCAATCAGGCGGACAAGAACGTTCTGGCGGTGCGTGGCATCGTTGACGATGCCTTTGCCGCGGACTTCGAGTTCCATCGACGAGATGGCAGTCGAAAGAACCTGATTCTGCTGCGAAATGTCTTCCGGCCTTACCAGGCCGCGAAGGACGATGGTCTGGGTCTGCTGCGAAAACTCCACCTGGCGAGCGGCTTCGATCACGAGCATACCGTTGGGCAGCACCTCAACCACCTGGCCGCCGAAGGTTGTCGAGAGGCTGGAGGTGGTTGCGCTCGTTCCCTGCGCATTCAGTCCGGAGGCCGAGTTCTGGTTGACAAGATTCTGCAGCGCATTTCCACCGTGCAACACGCCGATAAGGCTGGAGATGCTGGATCTGGCGTTGGAGGCGCGCGAACTTTTGACGGAGCCGTCTGTGGACGCGGCAAGCGACTCGGAAACCACGACCTGGATCAGGTCGTGCGGACGCATGGCGCGGTCGTCGGTGGACATGCGCGTAAATCGCCCGGAGTCCGACCAGATGGAACCGGACGTGGTCTGCACGGCCTTGTTGTCCTGCCGCACGCGAGTGAGGTAGGAGTCGAGCGATGCAGCGGCCGGATCGGATGGAGACAGCAGTCGCGCTATCGCAGATTTTGAGTTTGCCGGTTGGACAGGCGTTTGTGCAAAGTCCTTCGGTGCGAAGACCAATAGGATTGCCCCAAGGAGTGCAGCGTGCGACAGTGTTTGTTTCTGGTTCATTGGGCCATCTCCACGTTGGCGGCAGCGCGAACGATACCTGCGATGTGCTGGATTGCCAGACCGTTGTCTTCGGTCTGGTGAGTGATGCGGACGTTGATTTGCTCCCCAAGATGCGCGGACTGTTCGGCGATGCCCGCGATCTCGATGCGCGACGCTGCGTCCTGCGACCACAGGCGAACAGGCTCTCCGGCTCTAACGAGGATCGGCGCCGCGGCAGGAATGGTGGAGACAGCGGCGAGCGGAAGCGAGGTAGAGTTGCCGGCGAGCAGAGCGGAGTTGGCGATAGCGACAGAGCACGCGGGCCAAGCAGGATGCGCGCAGTCCTGACGCAGCTCCCACATCGTGCGCAGTTCCGCATCGTAGCGGCGCGAGAGAACGCGGTAGCCCGCGGGACAGGCACTCTGTGCGATTGCCCCGAGCGAAGAGAGAGCCACTGCTGTCGCAAGAGTAAAGATCTGTATTGGATTTAGCTTGGGCATCTGCTAGCGCACCATGTTGTTGATCTGCGAATACATGTCGTCGGCGACGTGGACTACCTTGGAGTTGCTCTCGTAGGCGCGCTGCGCAAGGATCATGTTCACGAACTCGGCGACCACGTCTACGTTGGAGTTTTCGAGATAGCCCTGCTGCAGTGTGCCCATGCCGCTCGAACCGCCGGGTGTATCCGTGATGGCATTGCCGGAGGATGAGGTGGGCTGAAGAATATTCCCACCCAGCGAGTTGAGACCTCCAGGGTTGGGAAACGTCGCAAGCTGGATGGTGCCGAGCTGGCTGGCATTCGTCTGACCCGGCAATGTAGCCGAGACCACGCCGTATTGCGAGATGGTGACGTTGGTGGCGTTGGACGGAATGGTGATTGCAGGTAACAACTGGTCGCCGTGCGAATCGACGACGACACCGGCGTTGTTCAGCGAAAAGTTACCATCGCGCGTGTAGCCAAGAGTGCCGTTGGGCAGTTGCACCTGGAAGAAACCGGAACCTTGAATAGCCAGGTCGAGCTGGTTGCCAGTCTGGTTGAAGTCACCCTGCGTCATGATGACTTCGCTGGCCGTGGACTTGGTGCCGAGGCCGATCTGTAAACCTGCAGATGTGGTCGACGTCGAGGCTGCGGAACCAGGCATCACCATATTCTGGTAGATCATGTCCTCAAACTGCATCTTGCGCGCGCGAAAGCCGGAGGTCGCGGAGTTGGCGAGGTTGTTGGCCACGGTGTCCAGGTTGGCCTGCTGCGCGCTCATGCCGCTGGCTGCTGTGTAGAGTGCTCGGATCATTGGGTGCTCCTTGATTCTGCTGTGCTGCGTTGCTGCTATTGCGAATGGGTGGCTAGTTCCTGCCCTGTTGCTAGACGCGGCCCAGATCTTCTGCTGCGGTCTTGTCGAAGTCGTTGTTGAAGACGCTGAGGGCCTTCTGCATCATCTCCGCCTGGCGCTGGATGAGGATGAGTTGCATGGTGCCGTGCACTGCGTCGATGTTTGCCCCTTCAAGCGCCCCTTGCTGAATGGTCGCGTCGGAGGCCGCAGGTTGCACGCCGGGGGGCGCGGAGTAACGATTGGTGCCCAGAGCGCTGAGGTCGGCGTCCGGCGGAAAGCTGAAGATCCCGATCTTGCCGGCGATAGCGCTGCCTTCCGGCGTCGTGACCGAGACAGAGCCATCGGGCGCGATGTTGATCGTGCCCGACGGAATGGTGATGGGCTGGCCAGACGCGTCCAGAACAGGCTCTCCCTGCTGCGTTTGCAATTGGCCTACGCTCGAGCGGGTGAAGCCACCGTCGCGGGTGTACTGTGTGCCTTGCAGCGTCTGGATCGCGAAGAAGCCCTGACCGTTGAGCGCAAGGTCGAGCGGATTGCCGGTGGTGTTGATGGTCCCCTGCGCATTGTCGATCAGGTTGCCGCCGAGAATGCCGAAGTCATTGATTGCGTCGCCGACCTGCGAGGCAGGCGTAGAGCCGTCGATACCAGCGAGCACACCGCGGAAGTAGTCGCGCTGGGCGCGAAACCCAACAGTGCCGGTGTTGGCAAGATTGTTGGCCGCGGTGTCTAGCGCCTGTGTGCGCGAGAGCAGACCGGTGTATGCGGCCTAGAGACCACTGTCCATGCCGTTGAGAGAGGCACGTCGCTGGCCAAAGGGAGCGCAGCGCAGGTTAAAGCAGATTTAGGCGGGTTGCTTGTCGCCCACTGTGTAGATGCGGTCAAGCATGTCCTCGCGCGAAGGCGGGATGGTGCCATTTGGGCCGCGCAGGCTCGCATCTTCCAGCCACAGGCGCAGCCAGAAGAATTGATGAATGCAGACCAGGCGAGATGCCCGGGGCTGCATTCCCGCGAGATCGGAAGCGATGCGGCGCGCCAGGGTCTCGCGGTCCGGGAGTCGCTCCAGCGAGCAGCGGACTGGTTCGCAGCGGAGAATCGCCCCGCGCGCGGACTTCCAGTCGGCATGGCTGAGCAGTCCGCTTTCAACGCTGAGTCCAGCAATGCGTTCGACCGCCAGCGCGGCAGCGGGGTTGGGGCTGCCTGAAAATGCCAGCCGCAGAGAGCCGCGGCGAGAGATGCGCAGCGGCACGAGGTCGGTGCGCTCGACAATCTCGCGCGGGACAGTTAGGGCCATCTCCTGCGGCCTGAAGTTGCGCAGCGACAAGACGGCGCATCGCCATTGCAGGGCAAGGCCGTTGAGAACGCGCTCTTCGGCCACGCCGCACTCCTCCGTAAGCCAGCGGCCGATAAGACCCGCGCCAGCCCTGCGCTGCATGGTCAATGCGTGCTGCAGCTGCGGCTGCGTGATCCAACCGCGACTCAGAAGAATGAGACCCAGCGGGATGCGATGCGCGCGCTCCGCGTTCGAGGCCGGAGCTGCGGGAGATTCGCGTCGGATAGCAGCATCGACAAGCGTGCGCAGACAGCGCGTGCTGCATGCCCAGCGAT
>Ga0208849_1001634_pt1 | contig 14666 bp, 15 predicted proteins | sample NGESurdeep072012_10_FD_184470 | JGI IMG/M metagenome (GOLD analysis project Ga0208849, IMG submission 184470) | Arctic peat soil microbial communities from Barrow, Alaska - NGEE Surface sample 53-3 deep-072012 (SPAdes) | ecosystem: Environmental > Terrestrial > Soil > Wetlands > Peat ...
CGGGCCACGCCTACGTTTATTTCATTTACGGAATGTATCACTGCATGAACGTCGTGACGGAACGCGAAGGCCACGCGTCCGCCGTTTTGCTGCGCGCCGTCGAGCCGATGAAAAATCTTGAAGGCCGCACGCAAGGGCCGGGCCTACTTTGCCGCGCGATGGGAATTGACCGCCGTCTGAACGCGCACGACCTGTTGAGCGAAAACTTTTTCATCGCGCCGCCGGAAGCCGCCGAACCAATTATCATCGTCAAGCGCCCGCGCATCGGCGTGGATTACGCGAAGCACTGGGCGAAACGGCATCTCCGTTTTTACATCAAGGGCAATCCGTTCGTCTCACGTCTCTGAACTTTTTTCCACACCGGGAATTTCCTTGCGCGACTGCACGACCATGTCCACGAGGCCGTAATTTTTCGCGTCCTCGGCGCTCATGAAATTGTCACGGTCGCAATCCTTCTCCACCTGTTCCACCGGCTTGCCCGTGTGTTTGGACAAGATGCTGTTCAAGGTGTTCTTCAGCTTGAGCATATGTTTCACGCGGATTTCCACGTCGCTGGCCTGGCCTTCCGCGCCGCCCAGCACCTGATGGATCATGATGTTGGAATTCGGCAATGCGAACCGTTTGCCCTTCGTGCCGGCGCACAGCAGCACCGCGCCCATGCTCGCCGCCTGGCCGATGCAGTAGGTGTTCACGTCGCACGTCAGGTATTGCATCGTGTCGTAAATCGCCAGGCCGGAGGTGACGCTGCCGCCGGGCGAATTGATGTAGATGTGAATGTCCTTTTTCGGATCGCTCATCTGCATGAACAAAAGCTGCGCCACCACGATGTTCGCCACATGGTCGTCAATCGGCGTGCCGATGAAGATGATGCGGTCCACCAGCAGCCGCGAATAAAGGTCCCAGACGCGTTCGCCGCGCCCGTCGCGTTCGATGACCGTCGGAATCGTGTAATTTGAGAAATCTTTCATGGGGAAATAACTACCCCATTTTTGGCGCAAACACAATCCCCCTCGTCCTCATGCTCATCCTCATCATCGAATGAACCCATGAATCACGAGGACGAGGAAGACGATGAGGATGAATTCAATTTGTTCCAAATCAAAACAAACGCGCTCGCCAAATCTTGCGGCTGTTCGTTCACCCACTGCGTCACCGCGTCCGGTGCAAACCATTCGCCTGTCTCGATTTCATCGGGATGCAGCGTGAACGGCCCTTCGCTTTCGCAGCGGTAAATCCAGCAGAATTCCCAGCCGGTCTCCCGGCACGCACCAACCTTGAACAACCGTTGTGGCGGTCGCGGCAGGCGCAGGCCGATCTCCTCGCGCAACTCGCGCACCGCGCACGCGTCGTAATCCTCGCCGCTGTCCAGATGGCCGGACGCCGACGAATCCCATTTCCCGGCGGCGATGTCTTTTTTCATCGAACGCTTCTGGAGAAACACCTCGCCGCGCGCATTGAACACCAGCACATGCACCGCGCGATGCCACAACCCGCGCGCATGAACCTCGCGCCGCGTGTTCTGCCCGACCACCTCGTCGCGCTCGTTGACGACATCAAAAATTTCTTCGTGCATACATTGAAAATGAAACCCAATGGTAAATTTGTTCGACAGTTCGGACTTCGACACAAGCTAATTGTCAAAATCGCGAAACGCTGGTTGAACCTACGATGGACAAATTGTCCGAATCCCCTGCCGCCGGCCAGCCGGCGCAAGTCTTTTCCCGCCGTTCGCGCGGGCGGCAATTTACTGGGAGTCCGCCGGCTGATAGACGCGAACGTAGTCTATCAGGAATTTCTGCGGCAGAACCATGTCGTCAATCGGCCCGCCCCATTCGCCGCCGATGGCGAAGTTGAGAATGAGATATTGCGGCTGGCGGAAGGGATTGGCCGCGCCGGTGCCCGCCTTGTCCAGGAGGACGCTGTGGTATTTGGTGGCGTCGTAATAGAAATCAATCCGTTCGGGCGTCCACTCGACGGCATAAACATGGTAGCCGGCGGACGGCAGGTTGGTTTCCAGCGTGCCGCCGTCGGACTGATGCTTGCCGTCCATGGCGTAATGGAGGGTGCCATGAATGCCGCCGGGGTCCTTGCCGATGAATTCCATGATGTCAATCTCGCCGCAGCGCGGCCAGCCGACCTGGGTGATGTTCGTTCCGAGCATCCAGATGGCCGGCCAGACGCCCTGGCCGCTGGGAAGTTTCGCGCGCACTTCAATGCGTCCGTATCGCCAGCTTTCCTGGTGCAAGGTAATGAGGCTGGCGGAGGTGTAGTCCACCGGCGCATGATCCGGCGGCGTGAAATGCTCCTTCCGACATTCGATGACGAGATGGCCGTCCTCGACGCGCGCGTTTTCCAGCCGCGCGAGAGTGTAATACTGGGTTTCGTGGTTGCGGACGAAGCCTTCCTCGTAACCCCATTTGTTCGTGTCGGGCAGGCCCGTGTAATTGAACTCGTCCGACCAGACGAGTTTCCAGTCTTCGGCAGCAACGCCATTTGCCGCGAGGATGAAAAGGCCGAGGGTGAACAGGAAAGTTTTCATGGCTTGATATTTTGGCGGCGGATTAATGATGAACAGATTTCGATCCGACGAACCCTGTCAATCAGATTGCGCCTGGTGTTCATAAAAGTTTTCCGGTTTGGTCCGCACCGTTCCGACGGCGCAATTGTTACAGCGCTGTTTCTACGCCTCCCCCAATTGAGTTGCAATCCAAATTCCATGACCGGACTCAAATTCGCCGGCCACCATCGTGCGTCGGCTGCGATTTGAATTTCGTCGGCGCGATGCCTCCGCTACGTTGTGGCCATGCACAGCGACCGCCACATCGTCAACCTCGCGCTTATCGGTTTCATGGGCGCGGGCAAGACGTCCGTTGGCCGGCTGGTCGCCGAACTGCTTGGTTTTGATTTCATGGACACGGACGACCTCATCCAAGCACGCGCGGGCCGGACGATTTCTGAAATTTTCGCCACCGACGGCGAACCGGCGTTCCGCGAGCTGGAGCGCCAGGTGGTGGAGGGCCTTTCCACTTGTCGTCAGACGGTGATTTCCACCGGCGGCGGGCTGCCGGCCTTTTCCGAAAATCTGGCAAAGCTGAAAAGTCATGCGCTGGTCGTCTGCCTCTGGTCGTCGCCGGAAAAAATCTGGGAACGCGTCCGCCATCAGTCGCACCGCCCGCTGCTCCTCGACGCCGATCCGCAGCAAAAAGTCCGTGACCTGCTGGCCGCGCGCGAGCCGTTTTACAAACAGGCCGACGTGCTGGTCAACACGGACATCCGCGGCTTGCGGGAAGTCGCGCATCAGGTCGCGTTGCAGTTCAGGCTCGCTCTGCGCCCGGAGCGATGAAAGCCGCCATTCGTCAGCACGCGAGGGAACTCGGCTTCGATGACTGTCGCTTCACCTCCGCCGCCGCGCCGGCCAGCGCGGAGAAATTTCAAAACTGGCTCGCGCAAAATCATCACGGCGAAATGACCTGGCTCGAACGCAACGCCGCCAAGCGGGTCGAGCCGCAAAAAGTTCTGGCTGGGGCGAAAACGGTGATTTGCCTGGCGGCAAGTTATGCAAAAAGTGACGAGTGCCGAGTGACAAGTGATGGGCAAACTCCAACTCATCACTCATCACTCATTACTCATCACATGAGCGGGAGCATTGCCCGCTACGCGCGGTTTGAAGACTATCACGATGTGCTCGCGGAAAAACTCAAGTCGCTGGCAAAATTCGTGAATGAACTCGGCGGCGTGGAAACGCGTTCGCTTTGGTATGCGGACACCGGGCCGGTTTTGGAACGCGATTTTGCGCAGCGCGCCGGACTGGGATTCGTTGGCAAGCACACGAATCTCATCAGCCGCAAACTCGGCAACTGGATTTTTCTCGCGGAGATTTTGACCACGCTCGAACTCGCACCCGACGCGCCGGAAAAAAATCATTGCGGAACATGTTCGCGTTGCATTGCCGCCTGCCCGACCAACGCCATCATCGCGCCGTTCCAACTGGACGCGCGCAGGTGCATTTCTTATTTGACGATTGAACTCAAGGGTTCAATTCCCATCGAATTCCGCAAGGCCGTCGGCAACCGCATTTACGGCTGCGACGACTGTCTTGCCGTCTGTCCGTGGAACCGGTTCGCGCGCGAAGGCAGCCTGATGAAGCCGCACGCGCGGGCGGATTTGGAGTCGCCAGATTTGATCGAGCTGCTGAAGTTGAGCGAGCCGGAATTCAAATCGCGTTTCGCCGGCTCGCCGATTTTGCGGACGAAGCGGCGCGGATTTTTGCGGAACGTCTGCGTGGCGCTCGGCAATGTCGGCGACGCCTCCGCCCTGTCCGCCTTGGAAAAAGCGGCGCACGATCCCGAACCGCTGATTGCCGAACACGCGCACTGGGCGATGGAGCAAATCAAACGGTCGTAGTTTCTTTGTGTTCCTCGCGCGACATCATTTGCCTGCAACCAGCACCACAAACTCGCCTTTCAAGCTGCGCTTTTCCGCAATTTCCAAAAGCGCCGCCGGTTTGCCGCGCAGAAATTCCTCAAACTTCTTCGTCAGCTCGCGCGCAAGAACAGTTTCGCGTTCAGGAAAAACTTCATTGAGTTCGACCAAAAGTTTTTCAATACGATACGGTGACTCGTAGATAACCAGCGTGCCTTCGACGGCCTTCAACGATTCCAGCTTGTTGCGCCGCTGGCCTGATTTGTGCGGTAGGAAGCCGACAAAATGAAATTCATTCGTCGGCAATCCGCTCGCCGTGAGTCCGGCGACGAGCGCGCACGCCCCGGGAATCGCCTCGACGCGAAAGCCCGCAGCGATGGCCGCTTTCACGACACGTTCGCCCGGATCGCTGATGCTGGGACTGCCGGCGTCCGTGACGAGCGCGACTTTCTCGCCGCGCCAGAGACGTTCGAGGATTTCCTCGCTGCGCTTGGCTTCGTTGAACTGGAAATAGCTCAAGAGCGGTTTGGAGATTCCGAAATGCTTCAGCAATTGCCCGGAATGTCGCGTGTCCTCGGCGGCGACCACGTCGCACTCGCGCAACACGCGCAGCGCGCGCAGCGTGATGTCCTCCAGGTTGCCAATCGGCGTGGCGACGAGGTAAAGCGTGCTGGCAGTGAGCGGTGGCAGAGCGGCGTCCATGGCTTGACTTAAACAGAAATTTCGGCGGAAAGAAAATCTAAAGTCCAATCGCTTTTAATTTTTGCGTGCCGTCTGTAAATTGACGCAATGCAAGTTCTCGCCTAGCTTTCATGCTGCGCAAAGTAGCCAATTAAAAAAGAACACATGTCGAATACCAACATAAGCGATGAACTGCTTGTCCGACTTTTTCAACGACACTTCCCTGATGCGGCCAGCGCTGTTCTTCGCCTTGAAAACCACCTTGCCGCGATACCTCTGCTATTTGATTTCAAAACCAAACTGCGGGAGGTAAAATTTATTCCCCAGCCAGCGCTTCCGAATGGGATGCCATCTTTTATTTATTATTTTGTCCCAAATTCAGGTTGGGGTTCCGACCAAAAAGTGTCTGCTAATCTACTTGATACAAATTTTGTAAAAGCCTGCGACGGGGTTGGACTCAATCTTGGGTGTCCAGTGCGACTCCTTCGGGCGCTTGATGCGTTAGCACAACTTGACCTTGATGACCAAAAAGAGATTGAAGACAGTCTCGCTAACTCGACTCAACATCTTGCTACAATTGAAGAGTTACTTTGGACCACTGTCTGGAAATCACCATCCGACATCCGTCGAGGCGGAACAATTCCGGGAGCAAAAGGAAACGTTGATTGGACATTCAAAAGTTGCAACTTTCCATTTTATTTGGAAGCAAAATTCCGCCCTTCTGACTGGCCGCGTCTTTCTGATCAAGGAACTTTTGTGCCTATGAGCGGAAGTTTTCTCGGAAAAGTTGCAAACAAATTCCCTAATTCCCATCACGAACCTGAACTTTATCTTGCCGGGATTACAACTTTTGAAAATTTGACGGAAGACATTTTCCATCAGATAGGTCAAGAGCTTGAAGCAAACCCTCAAATTGATGGCGTTATCTTTCGGTCGTTAATTCAGATGACGCACGTCCTTTCGTTAAATGTTAGTCTTCGGAATAAAATAATCAGATCGCTCATAACTCCATCAACAAAAGACTACCCCACCAATTACGCTGTTTTGGTTGACATTAAACGACGTAACGAACGAGTGAGTGAACAAATGAAGAAAAGCCAAAAAATACCACGCCATAAAACCTCTCGCCTCTTCTGTTGGGGTATTCAACCTCAACTTGATGCGCCAGTTACAATGCCTATATTAGATGCTTACCGCTTGAACATTATTTCACGAGGCACCGACGGAGAGCCATGTTTCGAAGTTATTCCAAAATATATTGTTTGAGATTTTTGATATGTATGATTTTCGTTTTGATGTCGCTCCTAACGGAGCTTGTGTCACAACTGGATTTTGAACTACAAATATGCCGCGCCTACGACGCTTTGATAAATTTCATTAAATGAAACCCGCCGCAAAATTCGCCGTCGTCCTCGTCACCGCGCCGGATTTAAAAACCGCAGGCGCATTTTTAATTTGATTTTATTCCCCGCGCCATGTTGCCTGAATGAGTTTATTGGAGCGCATTATTGCCAATCCCAGGCACCACACTTCACGCCTTCCAAATTTTCCCTGGCGCGGCCTTGAACTTCGCCATCACGTTGCGCGTGTCCACGATGAGCGGCGACCAGCCGGCGAGCTGTTGAAAGTTCACCGCATCGTGCGCCGTGGAAATCAAAACCGCGTCGAAACTGGAAATTGTTTTGCGGTTCCATTTCACGGATTTTGTCCCCGCCCATTGCGGATGTTCGCGCGTCTGGCGGATGATCGGAACGTGCGGGTCGAAATAAAAAACTTTCGCGCCGCGCGCCTTCAGCAGATTCATCAAGACATAACTCGGCGATTCGCGGTCGTCCTCCACGTTCGCCTTGTAAGCGAGACCGAGCACCAGCACCCGCGCGCCAGCTTGCCGCAGTTGTGCGCGCGGCAAAAGCGTTTTGTGCGCAAGAGCGACGCCCTGCCGCAATCCAACCGCCGGCCCAAACCTTACAACCACCGGCCTTGCAACAAGGCGTCGCCAGTCGCTTGACACAGCGGAGACGCGCCGTCACCGTGTCACTTCTTAAACGTCCGCAAATAGGCGATGGACGCCTTGATGTCTTCGTCCGACAAGTCGGACGCTTTCATCAGCGTCTTGTCGTCCTTCTTCAGGCCTTCCTTGACGGACTTGAACGCCTGGGCGTCGGTGAGCGCCGTCTGCACGGCCGCGTCGGTGTAATCTTTAGCGCCGAGCCGCTGGCCCATCTTGGTCTGACCCTTGCCGTCGTCGCCGTGGCATTTGGTGCAGTTGTCCGCATAAACGGTCTTGCCGTCGGCGGCGCTGACGTTGGTGGTGAAGGCGAGCACGAAGGCCGCCGGAATTGCGAGGAATGCGAGCTTTTTCATAATTGATGAACAACCATCGCGCCGGGATGATTTTTTGGCCAAACCGCTTTTGGCAATTCCTTGGCATGGATTGCCGTTGAAAATGGTTTCGGATTTGCATTTTTCCGGCCGGTGACGCAGCTTCACGCACCATGAAATGCACCGCGCATCAGGCCGACGCCGTCGCCGTGTGCGCCTATTGCGGACGCGCGCTCTGTGCGGACTGCGCCAGAACATCCGCCACGCAGCGCATGGTGTGTTCCGACAACTGCGCCGCCGCCCTCACGCGCGCCGACCAGGCCATGCAGTTGATTCTCCAAAAAAGTTTTCAAAGCGCGCGGGCCAGCGCGTTTTATTCCTACCTATGCGGCGGGCTTTCGTTGGCCGGCGCAATCGGCGCGTATTTTTATCTGCCCGTGTCGTTTCTAATTTGGTTCTGCGCCGGCTGTGGCGTGGTCTTTATCGCCTCGGGAATCTGGTATGGCCGCATCGCCAAAAAACAAAATCCATGAAAACGAAAAACGTCATCTCATCAAACACGGTTTTGGGGTGATGTCGTTCTGCAAATTTTCCATCCCCATCTTCTTCACGATAATCAATTCCCTGTCCTCTGCGCCGGGGGCGCAACTCATTCAAACGCAAACCGCATTGACGCCGCGCATTTCCGCCTTCAGAATCGGGGCAAATTATGAAAGTGTCCGCATTGCCAGAGCAGCGGCCGGAGTTTTTAACTCGCCACTCGCCATTCGCCACTTTTCACTCCTCCGTTCCCACCGTTGACGCCGTGATGGTCGAGGAACGTGCCGCATCCTTCGGCAAGCGCAGCATCAAGACGAGCGCGAAGCTCGCCGGCCTCAAACTCGCCGTGTCCATGTGCGACCTCACCACGCTCGAAGGCAAGGACACGCCCGGCAAGGTCGCCTATCTCTGTCGCAAGGCGCTCCAGCCCATCGAGGCGAAATACGACGTGCCGAGCTGCGCCGCCGTGTGCGTTTATCCGAACATGGTGAAATACGCGCGCAAATTTCTTGGCGAAAATTCTCCGGTCAAAGTCGCCGCCGTCGCCACCGGTTTTCCCAGCGGGCAATATCCGCTCCGCACGAAGCTTGAAGAAGTCCGCCGCACCGTGGCCGATGGCGCGGATGAAATTGACATGGTCATTGACCGTTGCGCCTTCCTCGCCGGCGACCACGCCAAAGTCTTCGACGAAATCGCCGCCACCAAGGAAGCCTGCGGCCCGGCGCACTTGAAGGTGATTCTCGAAACCGGCGAGCTCGTCACCTACGACAATGTCCGCCTCGCCAGCGAAATCGCCATGCAGGCCGGCGGCGATTTCATCAAGACCAGCACCGGCAAAGTTTCGCCCGCCGCCACCATGCCTGTCACGCTCGTGATGCTGGAAGCCATCCGCGATTATTTTTTCGCCACCGGCATCCGCATCGGCATGAAGCCCGCCGGCGGCATCCGCACGTCCAAGCAGGCGCTCGCCTACCTCGTGATGGTCAAGGAAACCCTCGGCGACGACTGGCTCAACCCGCAGCTGTTCCGCTTCGGCGCGAGCACGCTCGTCAACGACGTGCTGATGCAAATCGTGAAAAACGTCGAGGGAAATTATCAAGGCGCGGATTATTTTTCGCTGCCATGAATTGTAAATGAAACGCAGTCATGGAAAAATCTTTTCAAGACAGGGCAACTGCGCTTCTCCGCCAATCCACCGGCGATTCGCAAGCCACGTTCCGCTCCGGCCAACTCGAAGCTATTGAACATTTGATCGAACGACGCGGCCCGCTGCTCGTCGTGCAACGCACCGGCTGGGGCAAGAGCAATGTTTATTTCATCGCGGCAAAACTTCTGCGCGAACAACCAGCCGGGCCGACGCTCATCATTTCTCCGTTGCTGGCGCTGATGCGAAACCAAATCGCCGCTGCGGAGCGGGCGGGTGTCCGGGCGGTGCGGGTCACGTCGGAGGAAAAGAATCGCGAGGATTGGGCGCGCATTCGCGATGAATTGCTCGCCGACCGCGTGGATGTTTTGCTTGTTTCACCAGAGCGGTTGGGCAACGAAGAATTTGTGCAGACGATGTTGCAGCCTGTCGCCGCGCGTATCGGCCTGCTCGTGGTGGACGAGGCGCATTGCATTTCGGATTGGGGGCACGACTTCCGCCCGGATTACCGCCGCATCACGCGCGTCTTGCAATCGTTGCCGCAAAATATTCGCGTGCTCGCCACCACGGCCACGGCAAACGACCGCGTCGTCGCTGACTTAAAATCGCAACTCGGCGCGGCGCTCACCGTCCAGCGCGGCAAGCTGGCGCGGGCAAGTTTACAACTGCAAAACATTTCTCTGCCTGGCGAAATCGCCCGACTGGCCTGGCTCGCGCACACGTTGCCAAAACTTCCCGGCAGCGGAGTCATTTACACGCTGACCATCCGCGACACGCGCACGGTGGCGGCATGGTTGCGCGAAAATGGAATTGAGGCCGAGGCATATTGGGGCGGGCTAGACGAAGAACTTGGACAGCCCGGTTTGCGCGAGCGCCTCGAAACGCGACTGCTCCGCAATGAACTGAAGACACTCGTCGCCACCACTGCACTTGGCATGGGCTTCGACAAACCAGACCTCGCATTTGTCATTCATTATCAACTTCCGGGTTCGGTCGTTCATTACTATCAACAAGTTGGCCGCGCCGGACGCGCGTTGCCCGATGCGTTCGCAGTATTGCTCGGCGGTGGCGGCGACAGCGACATCACGGATCACTTCATCGAAACCGCCTTTCCGCCACGCGAATTGGTCGAAAAGATTCTCGCGCAACTGGACGCCGCGCCCGACGGACTGACGCTCGGTGAACTGCAAATCAAACTGAACGCTCCGCGTGGCCGTTTGGATCACGCGCTGAAATTGCTTTCACTCGAATCGCCCGCGCCGCTGCTCAAGCTGGATAATCGCTGGAAACGCATTGTTGCTCCGCTAGCGCCCGCGTTTTGGGAGCGCGTCGAGCGGCTTACCGAACTCCGCAAGCGCGAGCAAACGCGAATGCTCGAATACCTCCACGCGCGCTCCTGCCTCATGCAATTTCTCGCCCGCGAACTGGACGAGCACGACGCGCCACCGTGCGGACGTTGCGCGGTCTGTCGCGGTGAACCCTTGCTGGCCGAAGAATTTCCTTCGTCACTCGCCGAACGCGCCGCGCAATTTCTCCAGCGCACGCATCATCCCATCAAGCCCCGCAAACAGTGGCCAAAGGATGCGTTCAAGGCTTACCAGTTCACGGGAAAAGTTTCGGAAGCGCTCCGCGCCGAAACTGGTCGCGTCCTGGCGATCTGGGGCGACGCCGGCTGGGGCGAATTGGTGCGCGCCGGAAAATACTCTACTTCATCCCGCTTCGACGACCGGCTGGTTGCCGCCGTCGTGGAAATGATCCGCGAATGGAATCCGCAGCAGCCGCCAGCATGGGTGACTTGTGTGCCTTCGTTGAATCACACAACGCTCGTGCCGGAATTTGCCGGGCGGCTCGCGCGGGCATTGAACCTGCCATTTCATCCGGTGCTGCAAAAAGCCCGCGCAACTCCGCCGCAGAAAGAAATGCAAAACAGCTTTCAACAGGCGCACAATCTCGACGGCGCGTTCACCGTCCAGCCCGGCGTTGATTTCACCAAGCCGGTGCTGCTTGTGGACGACATGGTGGACAGCGGCTGGACGTTCGCCGTTTGCGCCGCGTTATTGCGTCAGGCTGGTGGCGGTCCGGTATTTCCCGTCGCACTTGCGCAAACCAGCAAAACTGACGAAACTTGATTCGCATGAGCGCTAATCCACTTTCACCCGCAACCCAGGCCACGCTCCTGTTGTGCTCGCCGTTGCGCGCGGGCAAAGACAAAAAAGTTGCACCGTTGAGCATCGGCGAGTTCAACGAATTGGAAAAACAACTGCAACGCATCGGCGCGAGCTTGGAACAACTGCTCGAATCCGATGCGGCGGCGTTGCTGAAAAAACTTGGGCTGACCGTTGATGCCGAGAAAATCACCGCACTACTTGGGCGCGGTTTCATGTTGAGCATGGCGGTGGAGACGTGGCAAAGCGCGGGCGTGTGGGTGACGAGTCGCTACGAAGCGGACTATCCTGAACGCCTGCTTCGCCTGAGACAAAATGTGCCGCCGCTGATCTACGGTTGCGGCGAGAAAAAACTTTTATCGCGCGGCGGGCTGGCCGTCGTTGGTTCGCGCGATGTGGACGCAGCGGGTGAAACTTTTACGCGCAACGTCGCGGCGAAAGCGGCACAGGAACACCTGCAAATCGTTTCCGGTGGGGCGCGCGGCGTGGATCAATTCGCAATGCTGGCCGCGCTCGAAGCCGGCGGCACAGTCGTAGGCGTGCTTGCTGACAGTTTGCTGCGCTCCGCTATTTCCGGCAAAGCGAGAGAGGCAATTCAAGACGGCTGCCTCACCCTGATTTCTGCTTTTGATCCCGAAGCTGGTTTTAATGTGGGTAACGCGATGCAGCGGAACAAACAGATTTACACGATGGCAGACTTTGGCCTCGTGGTCAGTTCTGGTTACAATGAAGGCGGCACATGGTCGGGCGCGATAGAGCAATTGGAAAAACTTCGCCTCACGCCAATCTTTGTGCGCGCTGGCGACGTGCCGGAAGGAAACCGCCAACTGCTTCGACGCGGCGCGCTACCGTTTCCGTCCGAGTCGTGGCCGGATTCGTTGCGTGAAATTTTTGAAGCTGCATCGCATAAAAATCTTCAACCGATGGAAACGGCGGACTTGTTCGCTTTGCATGAAACGCCGCCAGAATATCGCAGCAGCCGACGCGAGGGGGCTCTGATTTCCTCGCGAAAGCGAAAGCATTGAAATGAAAACCAAACTCAAACCCGTGAAACTTTCTGCCAAGCGCGTTGTCGCTGCGACAAATCACGCTATTGTTCCGTTACGCGAACGAAAATTAAATTTTGGCGATAAATGGAATTACTCGCCTGCGCCGGAGGATTCAAAAAATTACGTCATCGCGCCGCGACATGAATTGTTCATCGGCGGAAAATTCGTCAAACCGCATTCGCAAAAATATTTTCCGTCCATCAATCCCGCGACGGAAGAAAAGCTCACGGAGATTTCCCTCGCCGACGCCACCGACGTTGACAAGGCGGTGAAATCCGCGCGGCGCGCCTACGACAAGGTCTGGAGCAAGATGCCGGGTCGCGAGCGGGGCAAATATCTCTATCGCATCGCGCGCATTATCCAGGAGAAGGCGCGCGAACTGGCCGTGCTCGAAACGATGGACGGTGGCAAGACCATCAAGGAAAGCCGCGACGTGGATTTGCCGCTCGTGGCTGCGCACTTTTTTTATTACGCGGGCTGGGCTGACAAGTTGAAATACGCGTTCCCCGGCAAAACGCCGTCGCCGCTCGGTGTCGCGGGGCAGATCATCCCGTGGAATTTCCCGCTGCTCATGGCCGCGTGGAAAACCGCGCCCGCGCTCGCGTGCGGCAACACCGTCGTGCTAAAGCCCGCCGAAACCACGAGCCTCACGGCGATGCGGCTGGCGCAGATTTTTCAGGAAGCGGAATTGCCGGAAGGCGTCGTGAACATCATCACCGGCGCGGGCGAGACCGGCACGGCGCTCGTCAATCATCCGGACGTAAATAAGATTGCGTTCACCGGTTCGACGGAAGTTGGAAAAGCGATTGCGCTGGCGGTGGCGAATCGTAGCCGCGCTTGTGAAAGCGCGGACAACCGCGTTCTCACGAACGCGGCTACGAAAATTCCAAGATTGACGCTCGAACTCGGCGGCAAGGCGGCGAACATTTTGTTCGAGGACGCACCGATTGATCAGGCCATCGAAGGCGTCATCAACGGAATTTATTTCAATCAGGGCCACGTTTGTTGCGCGGGCTCGCGGCTGTTCGTGCAGGAGGGAATTTATTCCAAGGTCATCAAGAAACTGCGCGACCGCATCCAGACGTTGCGCGTCGGCAATCCGCTCGACAAAAACACCGACATCGGCGCGATCAATTCGCGGCCGCAGCTCGAAAAAATCCGTGAGCTGGTGCAAAGCGGCGTGGACGAAGGCGCGGAGTTGACGCAGACGCAATGCACGCTTCCGGCCAGAGGATATTGGTTTGCGCCGTCGTTTCTCACGGGCGTCACGCACGCGCATCGCGTGGCGTCGGAGGAAATTTTCGGGCCGGTGTTGAGCGTGATGACGTTCCGCACGCCGGAAGAGGCGTTCGAGCGCGCGAACAACATTCCTTACGGCCTGAGCGCGGGCGTGTGGACGGACAAGGGCAGCAAGATTTTCAAGATGGTGAACAAGCTGCGCGCCGGCGTCGTCTGGGCGAACACTTACAACAAGTTCGATCCGACAAGTCCGTTCGGCGGCTACAAGGAAAGCGGCTTCGGTCGCGAAGGCGGCTTGCACGGGCTGGCGGCGTATTGCAGACTCGAATAATTTATTTATGCAAAGGATAATTGGCGTCATAGCACTAGCCATCGGCATCATGTTACTGGTTTGGGGACACAACATGGCAGAGTCCATCGGCTCGCAGGTGCAGCAGGCTTTTACAGGTGCGCCAACGGACCGTGCTATGTATTTTTACATCGGCGGCGTGGCGCTCGCGCTGTATGGCGTGTTCCAAATTGTCTGGCCATGGAAAAAGAAATAATTTTATGAGCACACGACTCGACGTCAAAAAAACCTACAAGCTTTACATCGGCGGAAAATTTCCGCGCAGCGAGAGCGGACGTTACCTGCCCGCGAAATCGCCGACAGGTGCGCACCTCGATAATTTTTCCCACGCCTCGCGCAAGGATTTTCGCGACGCCGTCGTCGCCGCGCGTGCAGCGTTCGAGGGCTGGAATAAGGCCACGGCTTACAATCGCGGCCAGATTCTTTATCGCGCCGCCGAAATGTTGCAAAACCGGGCGGGTGAACTCGCTGTCGAAATTACGCGCTCAACCAATGTCAGCGCCGCGAAGGCGAAACGCGAAGTGACTCTGGCGATTGACCGACTCGTGCATTTCGCGGGCTGGACGGATAAATATTCGCAAGTTTTCGGCAGTGTGAATCCAGTCGCGTCGTCACATTTCAATTTCACCACGCCGGAACCGACGGGCGTGGTGGTCGTGCTCGATCTGCTTATCATGCGCAGGTCGTTCAAGAAGATCGCTCTCGCGGCTTTGCCGTGGTTCTTGCTTGCGATTCCGGTCGCGCTGATCGGGCGA
>Ga0208849_1001635_pt1 | contig 14665 bp, 10 predicted proteins | sample NGESurdeep072012_10_FD_184470 | JGI IMG/M metagenome (GOLD analysis project Ga0208849, IMG submission 184470) | Arctic peat soil microbial communities from Barrow, Alaska - NGEE Surface sample 53-3 deep-072012 (SPAdes) | ecosystem: Environmental > Terrestrial > Soil > Wetlands > Peat ...
TTCCACACCGTCGGCAGCCACGTGCAATTGGATGAGCCTGTTGGCGTTGCGGAACGCTTCCTGCGTCAGCCGGACATCTCCGGGACTGTCTTCAACCAAAAGAATTTCTATTGGCATAATTAATTTGCTCGGCTTTCATGATTTCGCCTTGCTTGCGGTCAAGGTGAAGCGAAACGCGGAACCCTGTCCCGCCTGTGACTCGACCGAGATGCGGCCGCCGTGCCGCTCGACGATCTTCTTGCAGATGGCCAAACCAATCCCGGTGCCGGCGAACTCTTCCCGTTTGTGCAGTCGCTGGAACAGACCAAAGATTCTCTCGAAGTACTGCGGATCAATTCCCAGACCGTTGTCGCGCACCGAGAATTGCCACTTTTTCTCATCGTTCTTGCCGGCAGAGACGTGGACCAAAGGGATTCCGGACTTTTGGTACTTGATTGCATTGGCGACTAGGTTCTGAAACAGCTGAATCAGTTGCATCTCGTCCGCCAGGACAATAGGGAGGGGATCGTGTGTCACCAGCGCGCCGCCTTCCTCGATAGCGCCGCGCAGATTGACCAGCGCCTGCTGCAACGCGTCTTCACTGGAGATGTCGAGCAGGTTCATTCCTTTTGATCCGACTCGCGAATAGGCCAACAAGTCCTGAATCAACCGCTGCATGCGGCTGGCCCCGTCGACGGCGAAGGCGATGAATTCGTCGGCATCGGTGTCGAGTTTTCCTTTATACCGTCTGGCAAGAAGTTGCGTGTAGCTGGCCACCATCCGCAGCGGTTCCTGCAGATCGTGCGAAGCAAAATAGGCAAATTGCTCCAATTCCTCATTGGAGCGGTATAATTCCTTCACCTTTTGCAGCAGATTGGCTTCGGCTGCCTTGCGCACGCTGATATCGCGGATCGCGGCAGTCACCAGGATTCCTTCGGTGCTTTCCAGCGGGCTCAGCATCAGCTCAATCGGAAACTCGCTGCCATCATTTCGACGTGCAATGAGCTCGATCCCGGTACCGATCTGCTGCGCCGACGCGTCTTCCGCGGAGCGCAGATCGTCCGCGATCAGCCGTTCCGCGAAGCCTTCCGGAATAATGTTCGTGACCTTCTGCCCGAGGAGTTCGTCGCGGCGATATCCGAACTGTTTCTCCGCCTGAACATTGAGTAGGACGATCTCCCCGCCCTGGTTCACCACCACCATCGCGTCCGGAGCCGCCTCCAGGAGCCCGCGGTACCTACCCTCCATCTGCGCCAGATGCGTTGCCGCGGCCTTACGCACGCTGATGTCGCGGATGGCCGCGGTCACCAGGATTCCTTCGGCGCTTTCCAGCGGACTCAGCATGATCTCGATTGGAAACTCGCCACCGTCCTTCCGCAACCCAATGAGTTCGATCCCGGTCCCGATCTGCTGCGCCAGCGCGTCTTCTGTGGAGCGTAGATCGTCCGCGATCAACCGCTCCGCGAAGCCTTCCGGAATAATGTTCGTGACCTTCTGCCCAAGCAATTCATCGCGGCGGTAGCCGAACTGCTTCTCCGCCTGAAGATTGAGAAGGACAATGTCGCCGCCCTGGTTCACAACCACCATCGCGTCCGGAGCCGCCTCCAGAAGCCCATGGTATTTACTCTCCATCTGCGCAAGGTGCGCTTCCGCTGCGTCAGGCCTGCTGAGGTCGCAGATCGCTACATTTGGGAGGCGGCCGGAATTCATGTGGCTTCGTTTAGATCCCGTTTCATCCGCCTGATGCCGAAGGCAACGCACGCCGAGATGGCATCTTCAGCCGGTCCGACAAATGGCATTACGCGACGATATTTCGGTACGCGGAGCCTCAACGATATCGCGCGCTTATGCCGCGTTAACTTTTTTTCAGTGCTTTTCTCCATACGTTTTACCACCTGCTTGAGCAGGCAACTTTCAATTCGCGCAGATCCATTTCGCTCGCCGATCAAGGCCGATATCAGCCGGTAGGCATCTTGATCTTCCATCACTGTTCGCTCGCATAGTGTTCCGACCGATGCGGGCACAGAGTCGCAAACGAAATATTGCCAAGGTCATCGAACGAGCGAATGACATTCATCGCCGCTGCACCTTGAACCCATTGCAGAGGATGCGTCTGATCAAAGCCGGTTTATCGCGTAAAATAGCCGGGCGGTCTTGCATAAACATGCTTATAACAAGGCGCATTTTCGCTAATCTGCTTATTGCACGGTGATCGGCTTTCGTTTTGCCGTCAGGATGCATGCTGGCTTGCCGACGCCGGCAGGTAGCTGCGAACCGAAGCCGCGAGCGTCATCGGATCGAATGGTTTGGACAATACGCCTCGGGCGCCAAGCGAGATGTATTGCTCGATCTCGCCGGCCTGCGTACGCGCGGTCAGGAACACAACCGGGATGTGGGCAGTCCGCCAGTTCTTGCGCAGGTTGGCAAGCGTTGTCGGTCCGTCCATGACCGGCATCATGACATCCAGCAAGATGAGTGAAGGCGACCACTCGGCGGCAGTCACCAGCGCATCCGCGCCCGATGCGCAGGCCCGCATCGTAAATTTTCGGTCCAGACCGAGCGACACGTCCACGACCTCGCGCATGTCCGGCTCGTCGTCCACGAACAGAATACGAATATCGGTCATATGACCTCCCTTGATACGCTCGTTGTCCAGGATGCCAGGCGATCGCGGACTGTTGCGATGAGGCTATCGATTGATGTGTGCGACCTGGCCAGCGCAGCTTGCGTCTGTGCCTCAGATGCCAAGTCCGCCCCGCTGCCGGAAAAAACGACTACGGGAATCAAATTATTCTTGCTGTCGCGCAACTCGGGCAACAGATCGGGGCTGGCCCCCTCCGCGAGTGACACGTCAAGCACCGCAAGGTCAAAGTCGCCGGTCTTCAATGCCCGTCGAGCCGCCTCGATCGAATTGACGGTAACGACATCGGCGATATCGCTGAGAGCGCGAGCAACGGCGTTGTCCTCATCGACATGAAGGATTCGCGGCCGTCCTTTCGCCTCTTGCGCGCCGGGCATGGCAAGCAGCCGCACCAGGCGGGCGAAGTCCAATGGCTTGTTCAGCCAGTCCAGCACATTCAGCTTGGACGACTTCAAGTCGTCACGACCGACGCTGGGATCGCCGGAAATAACGATGATCGGTATGTCGCGATATTGCGCCAGCTCGCGCAGGCGCAAGATCAAACTTACGCCATCGCCATCCGGCAGATGCATATCCACCAGAACTGCGTGATATTGAGTTGCCACCGCGCACGGAAGCGCGTCGCTAACGGAATACGCGAAATCCGTGGCATATCCGACTTGCCTCAGCTGCTCGCGCAGCATTAGCGCCGTATCGAGATCGTCTTCACAAAGCAATAGGCGCGCCGCACCCGGCTTCGCATCGCGATCGATTGCGAGGCTAGCCACATGATCCCAGCAGGGTAGCTGGACGTGAAAGATCGTCCCGCCGTCGTCAGCGTCCGCGAAACCCGCTTCGCCACCGAGCCGGTCGACGATCTGCTTCACGATGCTCAGCCCAAGACCGGTGCCGCCCTTCTGCCGCGCGTCCCCGACGTCGGCCTGCGCGAATTTCTCGAAGATGAGCGGCTTGAAGTCGACCGGGATACCCGGGCCGTGGTCGCGCACCGTAAGCCGGACCATGTCGGTCCCTTTCTCGACCGCAACTACCACTTCATTTTGCGCCGGGGAAAACTTAATTGCGTTGGAAAGCAGGTTGGTGACGACCTGGAGAAACCGATCCGGATCGGCTCGCACGTCAGCACCGATATCCCCGTCCTCAAGCCGAATTCGCACGCCATATCTTTCGGCAAATCCCCGATTGGCCTCGATCGCTTGGGCCACCAACGATCGGATGTCGACGCGATTGAAATTAAAGATGATACGCCCGGCTTCCATCTTCTCGATATCAAGAATGTCATCGACGAGTCGTACCAGTCGCTGACTGTTGTTGTGGGCGATTGCAAGCAAACGGGCCATTGGCGCGGGCAGGTTCCCGACCGCGTTACCCATGAGAAGACCGAGCGAGCCGGAAATCGAGGTCAGGGGCGTACGCAGCTCATGGCTCACCGTCGAGACAAATTCGTCCTTCAACCGCTCCAAGCGCTTGCGCTCCCTGGCATAGCGTAGAGCTCTTAGAAGCGGGCGTTTCTCGATTTGGCCTTTGAAGAGATAGTCTTGTGCGCCTTCTTGCAAGGCTTGCTCGGCCAGCGATTCGTCGTCCAAGCCCGTGAGCACCACCAGGGCGACACGGGGCGCGGCAGCGTGAGCCCGCCGGATCGCACTCAACCCTTGTGCGTCAGGCAACCCCGGATCGAGCAGGATAATGTCGACCGCACGCTTCGCAAGATGCCTCTCGGCCGCGCTCATGCAATCCACGTGCGTCAACTCGGTGTCGTGCGAGCCTTGTTCGTTGAGCATTTCGCGGATCAAACGGGCGTCTCCGGGATTATCTTCGACCAGGAGAACTGCTTTAATCGATTTCGTGCTCATCTGCTTTACGCCTGCGCTTACTCGCGTTGAGCATCGCGCCAGACTTTGTGCTCATTTGCCGGCATAGTCAGAGCCCCAAAGTCGCGACGATCTGTGACAACGCAAAACATCTCAATTCGACCGGTTGCCGGGCGGCATTTCTATGAACGTAATTAGGATTAGATGAATTCGGGTTCGCGCCACAGCATGCCTAGCATCTTTCAGGTCGCGGCTGCATGCAGTGTTGCGATCGGCTCCAGTGCGACTCTGAATGCATCGAACCCGATACCGCTGGAGCGACGAGGCTTCGAAATCTCACGCGTACCCAACGCCTCCGCGAGCCGCGCCTTTCCCGCGTCCGGCCTGAGCGGCGGCTGCTGGCTTGGATGCGGCGCCCAGCCCGACAGCCAGACGGTCTCGAACGTGGCGCGCTTGCGACCGTCAGACTAGCCGAAACCCTCCGCATAGATTCGACCATGTGGCGCGCGCAACCGGCGTATGCCGGTGGGCGACGAGAGCATTGGCGGTGCCCCTGCGCGCATTTCGTGCATAAGTTCAAAGGCGGATTCGTATCTCAGCGCAAAGCGGTTGCTGTCCGCGACCGGCGGCGCGAAGCCTGCCCGCTGCGACAGGTTGCCGCCGGCGACGATGAGCCCTGTGGGTAAAGCGTTAGAGGAAGTCTCAGCGAGCTTTGTGCGAGATCATGGGAAAGCTGAAGCTCACGGTCAACGAGGAGAAGACACGAATCTGCACGGTCCCATCAGGCAAGTTCGACTTCTTGGGCTACACGTTCGGGCGAATGTATTCGGCGAGAACCGGCCAGGCGCGCCTGGGGTATTGGTTTACCGGTGTTGAGTTAGAGCCTGCTCGACCTGCGGCCGAGATGGTGGATGCATGCGCCTCTATAGAAATTGGGCGCCGATCTTCCATCCGCGCCGCCAAATGACGCGGGCACGCCGGCCTGTTCCGGAGTTTCGGGACATCATCAATGTGAAATAGCTCGGTACGGAGCCGGCCGGGTCGATTTCGATTTGTACGCCAGTATCGGAGAGGTCGACCACGCTGCAGGATCGCACCGCAAAGCCTCCATCCAAAGCGATCCATGCATTTGAAGTGGACTCTTTACGTGACGCTTTGCGCCGACGGTCGGGTTTTTGGGCCGAACGGTACGAGTTGGCCTGTTTAAAGGGTGTCAATGTTCTGCTCCAATGCGGAAACGATACGTGGGCGCGGATGCGGACCTGCGGTTGAAAATTCCAGGTGCCAGATCACGCTACCGCCTTCACTTGACCGTCGGAGACGAGAAACTCCCTGAGGCCAGCTGCGTTTTGCGGCCGGCTGAAGAGGTACCCTTGGGCGTCCGTACACCCTTCGGTCCTTAGAACCTCAAGCTGATCCCACGTCTCGACGCCTTCGGCGGTCGTGACGATTCCCAGGCTGCGGCCCAGCCCAACAACTGCGCGGAGTATCGCCAGACTCTCCTCGTCTTTTGACAAGTCACGAATGAACGACTGATCGATCTTGATTCGGTCGAATGGAAAGCTGCGGAGATAGCCGAGCGATGAGTAACCGGTGCCGAAGTCATCCATGGCGATGCTCACGCCGAGCTCTTTGATCCGGTGGAGCGACGCCAATGCCGATGCGTTGTCCTGCATGAGGACCAACTCGGTAATCTCGATTTCCAGCCTGCTTGCCGGCAAATGCGACTTCGCAAGCGCCGCAGTGATAACCTGAACAAAGTCGGCGCTTTTGAATTGAGATGGAGACACGTTGACCGCCACAGCGACTTCGTCGGGCCATTGCGCAGCCTCCGCGCAGGCCTGGTTGAGCACCCATTCTCCGATCGGCACGATAAGGCCTGTTTCTTCCGCGATCGGTATAAAATCCATTGGTGCCACCCAGCCGCGCTCGGCGTGATGCCAGCGAATTAAAGCCTCGCAAACTGTAACCTTGCCAGTTTTTATGTTGACGACGGCCTGATAGTTAAGGGTGAATTCGCCATTCACTATCGCCTTGCGCAGGTCAAGCTCGAGAGCGCTACGCTCCCGCATGCGAGCGTCCATTTCCGCTTCGAAGAATCGATATACGCCTCCGCCGTCCGCCTTGCAGCGATAGAGCGCCAGATCGGCGTTCTTAATCAGTTGATCCGGATCAGTACCGTCAGCCGGCGCAACGGCGATACCGACGCTCGCTCCCACCATGACTTGCTGGCCGTCGAACTGGTAAGGCGCCCCAATCGTATCAATGAGACGCGACGCAAGCACGCTTATATCTGCCGGCTTGTCGAAAGTGACCTGCAGGATTGCGAATTCGTCGCCGCCCAGCCTTGCGACCATGTCTGTCTCGCGAACGCAATGCAGCATGCGCCCGGCGACGGCCTGCAACAACCTGTCCCCAATCGGATGTCCGAGCGTATCGTTGACACTCTTAAAGTGGTCAAGGTCGAGACTGAAAACCGCGAAAGTGCCGCTCTGCGGTCCGAAACGAAGAAGTTCCGCCATCTTTTCATAGAACACCAGACGATTCGGTAAATCCGTAAGCGCGTCGTAATGCGCCATATGTGAGATCTGATCCTGAGTGCGTCGATTTTCCGTAATATCCTCGAACGTGAGGACGAAGCCGCCATCCGTCATCGGCGCGCATGAGGCGCAGAATGTGCGCCCATTGCTGCGCTCGAAGACGATCTTGCCTGTCGCACGGCGCTCCAGGATGCTTTGAAGCTCCGCTTTGATTTGAGTCCCATTTTTTACCCCAACGCCAGTCAAGTCATGAGCGAGCTGCATCGTCTGAGTGGCCGTCATTCCTAATGCCGACACGGCCCATTTTTCCCAAGGCATCCCATACAAGTCCGCAATTCGCCGATTGGTGATGACGAGCTCCCCCGCGGAATCGAACATCATGAGGCCGTGCGCCATGTTGTTCAACGCCGCTTCGAACCGAATATTCTGGTTCGCAAACCTGTCATTCGCGATCTCAATATCGCGGGCGTGGCGGCGCATCGACCATAAAAGCCACGTCGCGGCTCCGGTGAGCAGCAGGCCGCAGATCAACACGATGGATGAGCGTTCGTGGGCTGCGGACATTAGACCGGAAGCTTCCGGTGTCACCACCATTGTCCATTTGATATCGCCAAAATCGAGCGGAAAAGACCGGTGCAGACCAGTATCGAGCTGCGATTGCGATTTTGCCTCGATCGCTCCGCTGACTGTACGAGACGAGTAATAGACCGGAAGATCATCCGGACTGGCATTGGCCGGAAACACATAAAGACGGGTTGGTGTCCTTATCTTTGCAAGTATGGAGTCGAACATGACCCCGATCTGAAATACACCTTGAACAATGCCGATCACGTTTTGCCGTCTGTTTTCGACAGTACCGTGCGGCAAGCCGCGCGCATATACCGGTAGACCAGCCCAAAAGCCGAGGCGATCGCCTTTTCCGGTATACAACCGCAACGGTGAAGTGATCGATAGTGCGTCCTCATCGCGAATGTGGGCGAGTGTTCGAGACTGGTCGGCCCCATCGTCGATATCGATCCCATAAACAGGTGAGCCCCCCGCTTCGGTCGAGTAGAATTTTGGAAAGTATTCATCCCGTTCGGGAGAAACGGGCAGCCTGCCGTTGGGACCAAGCGACCGGATGTGATAGTCGGGCAACCCCTCGCGTGCGCCCAATTGCTCGTGCGCCGAACGCTCGGCGCGCTTGACGCGTGGTGCCCAAGCGATGTTCAAGATCGCCGAATGACGGCTTATCAGTGATCCGACGAATCTATCGAATTCCCCGCGCGTGACGTTCTGGTTTGACGACTTGAAGAGGTCCTGTACCGCGTAAAGCTCGTCCCAATAATCGTCGATTCCATTTTTCAGAATGGTAGCTTGGTTGGCGGCTCGACTGTCGAAAGCTTGAATGGCGGCGCGGGTTTCGGATTTTGACGCCATGTACGAGGCGCCTACTGACAGGGCAAAGCCGCAAGCTCCCAACAGGACAACAGGTGCGAGGCTCCAAACAGCGCGCCATTTTTCCGTGCTGAACAACATAACGATAAAGGCCCATTCCTCGCGGTCTCCATTGGGTAGGGATGATCAAGGGCCGCGGGCGTTCTACTTAATCACAAAGATAATGCTCCTATGGGTCAGCCGATCCGGTCAGTCAGTCTGGTGGGATACTAGTTTTCCAATGATCTGAGACGCGGTTTTCAAACAATGAAAGTGAAAGATCACTATTTAACGAACGGGGACTTTGCTGCGCCGGGAGGCAGGGCAGATTCGGCTCGATGCACGATGACTGGTGATTGGCGCACTCGCCCAGTAGTCTGCCCGGAGGTCGGGCTTTTGTCATCCGGCGCGCGGTCGCGCGCATCGAGCTTGACCCGATCGAGGTCAAGAAGCTGGTGGCGCTCGGCTATCTCGACCCTGCAGCCCGAGGCGATAAGGAGCCGGCGTTCGATGCTTCGGCGGGGACCTACCTCTCCGACAAGCTGGCGGGGGAGCCGGCCGCGTTGGTGGCAACGGATTGCACCGCTGTTGCGTGGCAACACCCTGTAGCGTCGCTACACTTGCCTCTTGAGGCGCCCAAAAAACTCGGAGACGTCGCCCGCCACCGGAGCTGGCTTGGCCCCCTGCTGGAGGTCGCCGGCATCGAGGCGCTTGTCCTTCCACGTGATCCGCCAGGACGATTTGGGTGTCCTCGGTAAAAGCGAGGGTCTCAAAACGGGCTCGATTTTTCGCCCGCCGGGGAGGCCGAATCTGGGGCCGGGTCTAGTCTCCCCTGGAAATTCGCAGAGTGAGCGACGGCTCACGGTTTATCGATGGACGATTAGTCTTACTGAATCAGAAAAAATGCAGCGAATAGCGATCGGCAAACATTTGATATCATAAGCGATTCGAACTTCAGCAGAGGGTGCTAGGATGGACCTCCGAGCAACTGAAGATACTGAATCGCGGTTTGTGGCTTATGTCGAGGGGCTTGTGGGCGTGATCGGCCATGCGGACCGGGCGGGACCGCTACGGGATTACTGCACGGGCTTGGTGATGCCGTGCGAGCGCAAGAGCGTGGAGCCGATGGCGGCGGTGACGGCGCCCGCATGCGTTGGGGCACAGCATCAGTCGCTGTTGCATTTCGTTGGTGAGGCGGCGTGGTCGGATGAGACAGTCTTGGCCAAAGTACGCGAGATGGTGCTGCCAGCAATCGAGCGCCATGGGCCGATCGAGGCATGGATCATCGACGATACGGGTTTCCCCAAGCAGGGGCGGCACTCGGTCGGGGTAGCACGACAATACTGCGGCCAACTCGGCAAGCAGGACAATTGTCAGGTCGCAGTGTCGCTGTCGATTGCCAATCATCATGCGAGCTTGCCGGTGGCCTATCAGCTATATCTGCCGAAAGACTGGGCGAAAGACCGCGCCCGCCGACGCAAGGCAGGTGTTCCCAAGCAGATCGGCTTCAAAACCAAGCCACGAATTGCGCTTGAGCAGTTGCGTTGGGCATGTGAGGTCGGCCTGCCGCGCGGCGTGGTGCTAATGGACGCCGGCTACGGCGCCGACACCGATCTGCGTGCAAACATCACGACATTGGGATTGTCGTACGTAGCCGGCATTATGCCGAACACGACGGTCTGGGCGCCAGGCACAGGGCCGTTGCCGCCGAAGAAATGGTCGGGTCGCGGACGACCGCCGAAGCTGATCCGCCGTGACGCCAAGCATCGGCCAATCTCGGTCAAGGCGCTCGCGCGCGGGCTGCCAAAGCGCGTCTGGCACACGATCGAATGGCGGGAAGGTACGGCCGAGCGGCTATCCTCGCGCTTTGCACGTGTGCGGGTTCGTGTCGCGCACCGTGATTACCAGCTCACCGACAATCGACCGGAAGAATGGCTGCTGATCGAGTGGCCCGAGGGCGAGAAGGAGCCGACCAAATACTGGCTGTCAACGCTTCCGCAAGACATCGCCTTCCGCTCGCTGGTCGACCTCACCAAGCTGCGCTGGCGCATCGAGCGCGACTATCAGGAGCTCAAGCAGGAGGTCGGGCTCGGGCATTTCGAAGGGCGAGGATGGCGCGGCTTCCACCACCACGCCACGCTGTGCATCGCGGCCTACGGATTCCTGATCTCCGAGAGGGAGACGATTCCCCCCTCAGCACCTTGTCGCGCCGTGTGGTTCCCGCCATCTGCGCTACCCCACGGTTACCGACCCAGGGGCTCCGCCCCTGCGACCCGAACGGCACATCCCAAACTCGATCGCAACCGTGCGCCGGCGACTGATCGCCGCTCTCGTCAACAGACTGCCGCGATGTCCGTGCTGCGCAGCTCCAATCGTCAGACACAGGCGCCACATTTTATGATGCAGTAAGATTAGCTGGCAGCCGTAATATTGACGCTGGTCGTGCAACCGCATGCACAAGCCGGTGTTGGACGGTAAGATGCGTTACAGCGCTTCTAGGCGCTTCAGAGTGCCGGGGCTTTCTCGCAATAATCTGCGTTAGCTCGCTTTTCGACGGTTCGGATTTATTCAATAAGGTGTCGGCTGAGACGACGGGCGAATCGCCCATTGCCGCAGCCTCTTCCTCCTGCCGAACCCGCCTCAACCACGCTATAGGATCAAAAATTATCGCCTTCATTGATCAGCGCTTGCACATATTTTTGGGTTCTCGGCGATAGCTGCGCGACGGCGCCGGGCTTTCAGTTGTCGAACAATGGAACCAACATCCTCGACTCGGCATAGACCGGCCTCTCATCAAACGGCAGCATCGATTGGGCGAACAACGCCGCCGGCTATGCCGCAGGTCACTATAACGCGAGCAGCAACGGCGCGGCTAACGGCCTTTTGGTCAAGATCGACGGGACGGCATCGACCAACAGAATCCTCGAACTTGAGACCGGCTCGTCGCAGGGCAGCGCCGGCACCCAAATCATGACCGTCCAGGGCAACGGCAGTGTCGGCATCGACACCACGACAATGACAACTACATTTAATATCGGCGGCGGCGAGTACGCCACCGGCAACATCGTCGCGAATAGCTGTTTGGGGGTCAGCAACGGTGGCGGCAACACCTGCGGCGGCTATACGTTCTATGCCAACGGCCCGTCCTACATCGGCAACACGCTGCAGCTCAACGGTGCCCTCGAACAAACCCAAGGCAATTATATCTATCCGGGCGCCGACAGCGGAAATTATCAGACGAGCTACTACCTTTATGACAACACCGGCAATAGCGGCATTCGAACGAACGGAAACTTTCTTGCGAGTGGCAATATCTACTGGGGGAGCGGCGGCAACTGGCTGTCCGGTTATCTTAACCAAGCCGTGCTCACCAGCAGTGCGCCGACTTTTGGCGGACTTACTATCAGCGGCAATGAGAGTGTCAGCAACAATTTCTCGGTCGGAACAACTCCAGGAGCCGCATCCGGCTACACAACGCTAATCTACGCAGACCTCCAAGGCTCTTACTACGGCCTCGACGCGGTCCGCCGGCGAGCCGGTGGCAGTCAGGCTGCAAGCTCACGCTTGTCACGAACCCAAAACCGTCGCAGATTTGGCCTGAGCGGGGCTCCATCTGGTGGATGCTGGTTTATAGCACACGTGCATCCGCTAACTTGACAATGCGATTGAAACATATCGATCCAGATGGAGGACCGCGTGGAACAGGTCCTGACCTGCATCCTCAACGACAAGGCCGGGTCCAGCAGCGCTGCTGAAGCGCGGGCGCTTATTACACGGGTTGCGGTCAAGCGGGGGTGGGAGGCACGCGTCCTGATATCCTCAGACGGGGCCGATCTCAATTCGCTCGCCGACCAGGCGCGCGCCGCTGGCGGGCTGGTCGTAGGCGGAGGTGGCGACGGAACTATCGCGGCGGTCGCGGCGGCGCTGGTCGGCACAGACATCGCCCTTGGCGTGCTGCCGATGGGGACCCTCAATCATTTCGCCAAAGACCTGGGCATCCCGCTCGAACTCGAAAAGGCGGTGCAAACCCTGTTCACCGGCAAAGTCGCCCGGGTGGATGTCGGCGAAGTAAACGGGCGCATCTTCCTCAACAATTCCAGCATTGGCTTTTATCCACGCATTGTGCAGGAGCGCGAGCGCGAACAGCGGCAGGGCCGCAGCAAGTGGGTTGCCTTCGCGCAAGCCGCGGCGCTCATGTTCAAAAAGTCCCGCACGTTGCACGTCGAACTGGACGAGGATCACAGCGGGCGTCAGTCGTACGACACGCCTTTCGTGTTCGTCGGCAATAACCGTTATGCGGTGGCGGGCCTGGAGATCGGCACACGGGCAATCCTGGACGGCGGCAAGTTGTGGGTCTGCGCGGCACCTTATGCCGGCCGGCTCAGCCTGATTGCGCTGGCGTTGGAGGCGCTGCTAGGGTTCGTTCGCGATGCGGACCTTGCAGCGTTCGAGACCGATCAGACCAACGTGCGCATGCGTCGAGACCATGTGCGTGTCGCGGCCGACGGCGAGGTCAAGGTGATGCGGACGCCGCTGCACTATCGCAGCCGGCCCGGCGCGCTGCGCGTCGTTGTGCCGGCAGCTGACTGAAGGAGATGGGCGGACTTGGCGCGCACCGTCGTTCACCTCTCGGACTTGCATTTTGGCCGTGTCGACCCGACGATCCTGCCGGCGTTGCTGCGCGCGGTGGTAGTGGCGGCGCCTGACCTCGTGGTGGTTTCGGGCGATATCACGCAACGCGCCCGTGTCGTGGAATTCAAGGCGGCGGCACATTTCCTCGAGACGTTGCCGGCCCCGCTGCTGGCCGTACCCGGCAACCACGATGTGCCACTCTACAACGTCTTGCTGCGCTGGCTCTCGCCGCTTGACCGGTATCAGCGGTTCATCACGCGCGATCTCGCGCCCTTTTACGAGGACGCGGAGATCGCGGCGCTCGGCGCCAACACGACGCGCGCACTGACGTTAAAGGATGGTCGCATCAACCGGCTCCAGATCGAGGCCGCGATGAGGCGTTTCGCCCATTGCGGGGAGGATGTGACACGGATTGTCGTAACACACCATACATTCGACACGCCAGACCCGGCCCCGGGGGCCAATCTCGCGCACAAAGTGGTTGGTCGCGCCGAAATGGCGATGGCTGGATTCGCGCAGGCGCACGTCGACATGATCCTGTCTGGCCACCTGCATATGAGCGGCTTCGGCGAGACGACGAATCGTTACTCGCTGCCCGGTCGGGCGATTCTGCTGATCCGGGCGGGGACAGCGACCTCGACTCGACGACGAGGCGAAGTGAATTCGTTCAATGTCGTGCGCATCGCTCGGTCCGAAGTTGCGATCGATTGCATGGTTTGGCGGTCGGATGAGGGGAAGTTCGTGGCCGCGAGCACCGAAAGGTTCAGGCGCACGGAGGTTGGATGGTCGCGTCTGGCGCCACCATGAGGGGACCCGCATGCCTTGTGGTACTTGCCGTTATCGCCGCCGCTCTGTTCTGTGGGCTTGCCGTAGCTGTGGAGACAAACGGCCTAGCTGGCTACGACGAGGCTGTCCGCATGGAACTGCATAGCCTCGCATCGCCGCTTTTGACCCTGCTTGCCGAGAAGTTGACCTGGCTCGGATCCCTCGGCGTCCTCGCTCTGTTCGGCGTCGTCGCCGTCGCGGTTCTGGTGTACGCTGGGCGTCGCGACGGGGCCGTGCTCTTGACGGTGACGATGGTGGGCGCGCTGGTTCTGGAGAATGGATTGAAATTTTCATTTCAGCGCGTGCGGCCGCCGCCATTCGTTGGGTCTGAGCCGCTGACATATAGCTTCCCCAGCGGGCACGCGCTGTTCTCGCTCTGCTTCTACGGCGGACTCGCGATCGCAGCAGCACGCTCCATGCAGTCAGGCGCGATCAAAACAGGAATTTGGCTCGCGACGGTTTTTCTCGTGTTGGCGATCGGGGGAACGCGCATCTATCTTGGCGTGCATTATCCGAGCGACGTTTTGGGCGGTTATCTTGTCGCGATCGCCTGGATCGCCATTGTGCTGTCCGCAGAGCAGCGCATGGGTTCCTAGTGTCCCGTCTCAGAAATTTCTAGTCATGTCGATTGAGGCATGATTCTCTGTCTCTGTGTTCTTGATTCGGAGGTGGGGATGGCGCGCGGCCCAGCGGTGGAGCTCATACTTACGGACAGGGAGCGAAGTGAGTTGGAAATGCGCGTGCGTCGCCGAAAGATTGCTCGGTCCGATGCGGTGCGAGCTGAGATTGTACTGTTGGCCGCCGACGGTTTGAACAATAGCGCG
>Ga0208849_1001636_pt1 | contig 14660 bp, 11 predicted proteins | sample NGESurdeep072012_10_FD_184470 | JGI IMG/M metagenome (GOLD analysis project Ga0208849, IMG submission 184470) | Arctic peat soil microbial communities from Barrow, Alaska - NGEE Surface sample 53-3 deep-072012 (SPAdes) | ecosystem: Environmental > Terrestrial > Soil > Wetlands > Peat ...
CGCGATCGCGACGTTCCGCGCGTCCTATCCCGACGTCGAGCTGACACTCGCCGAGGGCGAGCCTGAGGCGATCGTCGCGCGCCTGCGCGCGGGCGAGCTCGACCTGGCGCTGCTGTTCGAGTTCGCCGGCGAGACGCTGCTTACCGATGACATGGCGGGCACGCAGCTGCTCGAGGACCCGATGTACCTGGCGCTGCCGCGTGAGCATCCGCTGGCGGGCAAGGAACGCCTGCGCCTGGCGGACCTCGCCGGCGAAGCGTGGGTGCAGACATCGAGCCAGAGCCCGTGCGCGCGCCACGTCGTGCGCAGCTGCCACGCTGCCGGCTTCGAGCCGAACGTGGCGTTCGAGAGCGACGACTACCAGACCGTCCAGGGCCTCGTCGCAGCGGGGGTCGGCGTCGCGCTGATCCCCGAGCTCGCGCTGTCGGTCGTGCGCGAGGACGTGGCGATCCGCGCGCTCTCCCCCACTCCACCCGTACGCCAGGTGATCGCGGCGATTCCGGCGGGCGCGCGTCTCGTGGTGGCGGCACCGGCGATGCTGGGCGTGCTCGAAGAGGCCGCGCGGCGCTATGAGACGCAAAGGGGGCGCCCGGTCGGATAGACCGGACGCCCCCTTGCTCTGAGGCAACCCCCGCCTACGTGCGCGGCGGTCTGCTGGCTAGACCTAGAAGGAGCAGGTCGACTCCATCTGTTTGGCCATTTCTTTGTAGCCTTCCGGCGTTGCGTGGATGTCAGGGCCATCGGCACCGGGCGAACCGTAGGTTTTGCCTCCGGTCACGGTGAAGTTGGCCATGTTCGTCCATTTGTCGAGGTTGCTTTCTTCCTGTCCGATCAATGCGAGTTCCGCCGGGCTGTATTCAGACGGGTTCGCCTTTTCGGTGACTGACAGTGCTGCGTTGAAGAGCGTCTCCGAGTTGCTGTAGCACACCGCTTTGAGGTGTGAGTTGGCAGCGAAGGTGCCCTGCTCGAGTCCGGCCAGCGCGGCGGCAGCCGCGTTGAACCCAGGCTCGAGTTCTTTGTGTTCTTTGTTGATGAGCCCGACCCTGCCGTACGGGTCGTAGGTGCCAACGAAGATGATCTTGCCCTTGAAGCCATCCATCTTGATGGCGTTCAGGATCCCAACGACGTTGGTGTCGATCTGCGCGAACTCTGCAGGCAGAGCCGCTGTGATCAGCCCGAGACCGATTTCTTCGCCTTCTTTCTTCAGTTCGGCCCCGTGTTCTGCGGCATATTTCCCAGCGAGTTCAAGACCGATTTTGTGGCCTTCTTCGTTGAGTTCTTTCAGGTGCGCCGCGACGTATTTGAGAGCGTCTTGGATTCCGAGGAGGTTCAGTTCCGACGCGTGCGCCGCGAAGTATTCGCCTGCGTCTTTGGCGATCGCTTCTTCGAACGCCGGCGGTACGCCGCCGGTTTCTTCGATCGCTTTAGGAATCACCTGTTCGACGACGTACGCTTCGACTTCTTTTGCGGCAATCGCTTTGACTTTTTCTTCGACCGCTTTTTCGGCCTGCGGCGTCACGATCGCGGCGACTTTCCCTTCGACCTCAGCTTCCGCTTCTTTGGTCGCTTTTGCGACCTCGTGAAGCTCGTCGTTGGCGCCGATGTCGAGCGACACCACTTTCACCGGGGTTCCTGCTTCCTTCTCTTTCTTGATCGTCTTCAGCGTGGTTTCGAGCTGCGATTCACCGGCGCCGTATTCGTTGTGCAGCGGCAGGCCGTCTGCATAGTGGTAAGCGCACGGCGCTTCGCCGGTGATCGGCTCGGAGATGCTCTTCCGGGCTTTTTCGTTGAGTTCTTTGATGAACGTCGGGTTGTTGCCGATCAACGACTCGGTGGTCTCGCCGGGGCAGCCGTAGTTGACGAGCTGGTACGGCTTGCGCGACGCTTCGTTGGTGTCGGCCAGATAGTCGGTCGCGTACCCATGTTCGAACGCCGCCGGGCTCTCCGCCGGGAAGTTTTCATTGAAGAGCTGCTGCGAGTAGCCGAACGCAAGCGAGTCGCCGAGTGCGACGTACGTGCGACTGACAGGCCTGACTTTCGCGGAGGCGACCGACGTCATCGTCATCGCCGCCAGAGCGGCCAACGCCGCCGCACATCCGAGCAGGCGCCAGACGCGTCTCGCGCCGAGCCCACCTGAGCCATTCATGGCTTTCATCACTCATCCTCCTAGTTGACGGCGGGACGACGGCAGAACAGGCGCCCTCAGCGCGCAATTCCCGCGAAACGGGCCTGCAGCGCAGACCAATCCCTCGCAGCCCCTCCTCTTGAATATTCCCTCACTGTGGAGCACCGCCAAGATCCTCCTGGCCGAGCAGCCAGACTCAAAGTAACTGCGAAGGTCCCAGATGTCAAGCGTCCAGCGCGCAGCGGCACGCCGTCGACTGCCGATCGGGGCGTCCGCCGGAGGGTCTCGGCGAACAGGCCGCGCCCAACCGGGCTCCCGTCCGAGGCGGCTGGCATCTTTGATCGGCTGATGAGCGTCCTGCTGCTGATCCTCGGAGTGCTGCTGGGAGCCGCGTGCGCGGCGGCCGTGATGCGGCGTGATCGCGCCCGCACGCGCGAGCAGCTGACGGCGATCTCGGTCGACGTGCTTTCGCAGACCGGCGAGTCGCTCGCCCAGCGCGTCGCCGAGGCGCGTCGCGCGGAGGAGGAGCGCGCCGCCGGCGAGATGGCGCGTCGCGCGGAGGAGATGAAGGGCATCGTGAAGCCCGTCCAGGAGAAGCTCGGCAGGATGGAGGACGAGATCGGGCGCCTCGAGCGCGAGCGCAGACAGGCGCAGGGCGAGCTCGCGCAGATGATCCGCCAGCTCGGCGACGGCGTCGGCACGCTGCGCCAGGAGACCGGCAACCTCGTCTCCGCGCTGAAGCGGCCGTCCACGCGCGGCTCGTGGGGAGAGATCCAGCTGCGCAACGTGGTTGAGATGGCCGGGATGGTCTCGCACTGCGACTTCGTCGAGCAGAGCACGATCCAGACGGGCGAGGGCACCCTTCGGCCCGACATGCTGGTGCGCCTGCCCGGCGGCAAGCTCGTCGTCGTTGACTCCAAGGTCCCGCTCGACGCCTACCTCTCAGCGCTCGAGGCGACAGGCGAGGACGACCGCGAGCTGCACACCGCCCGCCACGCACGCCAGACACGCGAGCACATCGCCAAACTCGCCTCCAAGGGCTACCAGCGCCAGTTCGACTCGACCCCGGAGTTCGTCGTGATGTTCGTGCCCTCGGACGGCATCTACCAGGCGGCGCTCGCGCAGGATCCCGCGCTGATCGAGTACGGTGTGCAGCAGCAGGTCCTGATGGCGACGCCGACGACGCTGATCGGCCTGCTGTGGGCGGTCCACTACGGTTGGCGCCAGGAGCTGATCGCACAGTCGGCACGCGAGATCGCGGACTCCGCGCGCGAGCTCCACAGCCGACTCGGGCGCTTTGTCGAGCCGTTCGCCAAGGTCGGGCGACAGCTCGACTCGGCGGTCGGCGCCTACAACGAGGCGATCGGCTCCTTCGAGCACCGCGTCATCCCGCAGGTGCGCAAGATCGAGCAGGCCGGCGCTGCGTCCGAACGCAAGGTGCTCGCGCCCGACGCCGTCGAGATCACCGCCAGGGCGATCACCGCGCGGCCGGGCTTCGCCGACGAGCATGAGCCGTCGCCGCGCTCGATCGCAACGGCAGAGCCGTCCGCCCGTGAGCGGATCTCCAGCGGCGGCTGAGCATCGTCACGATCAGCGCCAGCGCGACGGGCACGGTCGCGGGCAGCTCGTTGACCAGGAAGAACAGCAGGTCGAACGTGACCGCCAGCAGCGCGGTGAGCGCCGCGGCGCGCAGCTGCAGGCGACGGCCCACGGTGGCCGCGAGCAGCCCCCCGAGGACGCCGGCGATGAACAGGTCGCCGTAGCCAATCACCGCCGAGCCGAACACAGCGCTCTGCAGCTGCGGCAGGTTGGCGACGGGCCGCGCGGCGTTGAGCGCGTTGTTGGGGCGCTGCAGCAGTTCTGAGACGACGAGCGTCGCGTCGGCGACAGCCATCGCCACGATCCCCGCGGCGAGCCAGCGCGGCGGCGTGACGGTGGCGAGCAGCACGCCGAGTGCCACGCAGCTGAGCGCCGACAGCGCCAGGGCCGCGGTCTCACCAGCGAGGCCGCCGCGATCAGCCCACGCGAGCGCGAACAGCGGCGCAACGAACAGCGCCCGCAACGCCCGCCCGGTGCGCGGCCGCTGTGCGTCCCACAGCAGCCAGCCGAGCGCCAGCGCCGCGAGCAGCGGGACCGCGCACAGCGCGAGATACGTCAATCCCTGCGCGCTCGCTCGTTCAGCCGCGCCGGCGCCGAAGACGAACACGATCACCGACAGCGGCGGCACGATCGCCCAACGTCGGCTGCGAAGGCGCGCGGGCGGGCTCCAGGCGAGGACGCCGGGAAGCGCCACGAGCGCTCCCTGCACGAGCGACAGCAGCGCGATCGATATCCAGAACGGCGGCACCGCTATCCAACATAGATCGCGCCGCGCCGGTGGGCGGCAGCGATCAGTGGCCGAGCTGGACCGTCTTGACGATCAGCAGCACCATCGCCACCACGAGATAGCTCCGCAGCAGCAGCATCGCGGCCTTACGTCCCGGGGACCACCGGGGGCGCTCGAGCAGCGCCAGCGGCGGCATCGTCCACGTCGCCCGCCGCTCTCGCGAGACCTTCTCCACCTGCACCGCCGCGCCCGGTCGGCTGCGGAACGCGTACACGCCCGCCGCGGCCAACGCCGCCACCAGCGCGAGCGTGAGATACACGAACAGTTGCCCCACGTTCACGCTCGGGAACAGCGTGCTCGCCATCAAGATCAGCGAGAGCTCGACCAGCACTCCGACGATCACGCTCGCGACCGCGTTCAGCCACGGAGCGTTCGCCCAAGGGCCGAGCACCTCGCGGTCGTTGCACAGCAGCAGCAGGAACACGGTGGCGCTCGGCAGCAGCACGCCGGCCAGCGCCTGCACCGACGTCGTGATCAGCCCCAGCGGCGCGCCCGGGATCAACACGACGCCTGCAGCCGCCGCGACCATCACACTGAAACTCGCGTAGAACAGCTTCGCATCGAGCGGCCCGCGGTTGAGGGAGTGCTTGGCTCCGAACACGTCGCCGAAGGCGTAGGAGGTCGCGAGCGTCACCGCCGCGGCGCCGATCAGCGACGCGTTGAGCAGCACGATCGCAAAGAAGGTTCCTGCCTCCGAGCCGATGTGGCGGGCGAGCTCGTGTGCGACCGCGCCGGCGTCGGCGAAGTGGCCAAAGGCGGGCGTGCCCGCGAACGCGAACGCCGTCACGGCGACCAACGCGCCGGCGCCGATCACGACGACGAAGGCGCCGATCACCGTGTCCGTGCGCTCGTAGTTGATCCAGCGCGGGGTGATGCGCTTGTCGATGATGTTCGACTGCTGGAAGAACAGCTGCCACGGCGCGACGGTCGTCCCGACGATCGCGATGATCAGCAGCACCGCAGTCGAGCCGGCGCCGCCGCGAATGCTCGGGATGAACGTGTGATGGACCATTTCGCCGACGTTCGGGTGAGCGAGCACGAGCAGCGGGATCACGAGGAAGTTGGCGAGCACGAACACATACATGAAGCGCTCCCAACTGCGGAAGCTGCCGGTTGAGGTGATCCCGATCAGCGCCACAGCCGCGACCGGTACCGCGACGTACCTGCTCACGCCGAAATAGCCCAGCGCCAGGCTCACGCCGATGAACTCCGTGACGATCGTCAGGAAGTTCAGCAAGAAGAGATCGCCAACCGAGAACGCGCCCCAGAAGCGACCGAAGCGCTCGAAGATGAGGCGCGCGTGGCCGACCCCGGTGACGGCGCCAAGGCGGATGACCATCTCCTGATTGACGATCAGCACGGGGATCAGCAGCAGCAGCACCCACAACAGGCTCGTGCCGTAGTTCTGACCGGCCTGAGCGTAGGTGGAGACGCCGCCCGCGTCGTTGTCGCCGACCATCACGATCAGACCCGGGCCCATGATCGCGAGCAGAGCCATCACGCGCGAGCGCCAGCCGTGGCGCTCGCCCGTGTCGTGCATGCGAATCGTCCCCAGCGCCCCGCGGATGTCACCGATGTGGGCCTCGTCGAGGACGGGCGGCACGCCCTCGGGGCGCGGCTCAGCGGACGTCAGCGTCGTCTCATCGGCCATCTCGGGTTTACCTCCTTCCTTCGCTCGCGGGGGACTCACCTGACGTCTCTGTGCGCGCACGGCAGCACCTCGGCGCGCGCCCCGCAGAGACGGAGTCCCGGGCAGCGGTCAGGCCAGGAAAGGCAGGCCCGACGGGCGCGCGGCCGGCTGGGTACTTCGCGGCTGTTCTCGATCCATGCCGGCCTCCTCTCTATGCGCCGTGTGCGGCCAGTTGAAGCTCAGCCTAGCAATGCGCGCTCAGTCGCGTGCGAGGCCGAAGCGCCGTCGCCAGCCGCTCGGAAGCGTGAGCTCGAGCACGTCGTCGACGGTCACCACGCCGACCATCCGCTCGTTCTCGTCGAGCACGGGCAGCATCACGAGGTTGTAGTCGGTCATCATCCGCGCGACCTCGGGCAGATCGGCGTCGGTTGCCACCCACACGGGGTCGCGGTCGGCGATCTCCTCGAGCGCTGCGCGCGCCTGCGCGCGCAGCAGGTTCACCACGAAGACGAGGCCACGCGGTCCGCCCTCATCGTCCAGCAGGTAGATGGTCGTGAGCGTGCCGGCCGCGAGCTTGCTGTCGCGCACCTTCGCCAGCGCGTCTTCGACCGTGTCCGTCGGCGCGAGGCTGATGAAGTCCGGGCTCATCAGGCCGCCGGCGGTTGACGGGTTGTAGCCGAGCAGCGCTTCGATCTGTCGTCGCTGGCTCGCCGGCAGCAGCGCGAGGATCCGCGCGCGGCGGTCCTGGTCGATCTCGTCGATCAGATCGGCGGCGTCGTCGGGTGCCATGCGCGCCACCACCGCCGCGACCTGGCTGTCCGGACGCTCGCGGATGAACTCCAGCTGATGGTGCTCGTCGAGCTCCTCGAAGACATCGGCCTCGAGCTCGCGGTCCTGGGACACCGCCTCGATTAGCTCCTCGCCCTCGTCGTGCGAGGCCGCCTCGACGAGGTCGGCGATCTCGGCGGGGTGCAGGTTGGCGAGCTTGCGGTGGGAGAAGCGCAGGCGCGACGTCGGCACGTGCCCGACGAACGGCTCCATGTCCGCCCAGTCGAGGAACGGCCGGTCCGCCACCAGCCCACGCATACGGCGCGGCAGCAGGCGGCGAAGCTCCGCCCGCGGGCTGGGATCGACGCCCACGACCCGCCACCAGCCGTCGATGCACGCCAGCTCGATCTCGTGCGCGGTGACGAGCCTGGGCGGATCGGCCTCCACATCCACGAGCTTGCGACCGAGCACATCTCCCGCGAGCAACACCTCGCCCGGACGGCGCTCGAATTTGCGCAGGCTCAGCTTCTCTCCCGAGAGGCGCACCGAACCGGGGGCGAGCGACGCGATCCGGTCAACCGGAACGAACAGCTCGCGGCCGCCGATCCGCGCCTTCAAACCGGTGACTGGTGGATAGCCGCCGTCAGCCAGACGCACGATCAGATCCTCGACCCGTCCGAGGCGCTCCCCCGCCCGGTCCAGGAGCGGGCTGCGCAACACCGATGAGAGATGCAAGTGCTGATGCGGCAAGTCAGCCATAACGTTACGCCCCATCCCGGACCAGAAGCGACGCCCCGATCGCGCCGCCGAGGTCGCCGAGCGCCGCCACGTGGATGTGCGGCGGGTGCGCGTCGTGGAACAGATGCGGCTGCATCGCTTCGCTGATGCGCTTTACGTACGGATGCCCGAGCCTCACGCCCAGCCCGCCACCGACCACCACGCCCTCGACGTCGAGCACGTTGATCACCGACGCGACGCCCGCGCCGAGCGCCTCGATCGCGCGGTCGATCGTCTGGATCGCGAGCTTGTCGCCGTGCTCCAGCGCCCGCTCCCAGATACCGCTCGTCAGGCGCGTACGGTCGTGCTCCTTCATCAGCTTGAACAGATCGGTCTTGCGGCCCTTCTCCTCGTGCATGTGGCGCACGTACGCTTCCATCGACCCTCGGCCCGCGTACGCCTCCATGCAGCCGCGGCGACCGCACGTGCAGCGCGCGCCGTTGATGTCCACCACGACGTGGCCGATCTCGCCGGCGCCCCCGCGCCCGGTCCACGGTCGGCCGTCGAGGATCAGACCGCCGCCGACGCCCGTTCCCCAGAACACGCCCAGCAGCGAGCTGTAAAGGCGGCCGGCGCCCAGTTTGAACTCGGCGTCGGTCGCCACCTGCACGTCGTTACCGACCGCCACCCTGCAGCCGAGTGCGCTTTCGAGCGTGCTCGCCAACGGAAACGTGCCTTCCCAGCCGGGCAGGTTGCGCGCGCTGGTGACCTTGCCGTCTTCGATCGTGCCCGGCGAGCCGACGCCTACTCCCGCGAGGGTCGGATGCCCACCCACCCCCTCGACCTCTGCCGCCTTGGCGGCGTCGCGCAACGCGGTCGCCATCTCCGCCGCGACGTCCGCCGGGCCGCCCGAGGTCGGCGTCGCCCGCCTGGCCGAGCCGACCGCGTTGTTCTCCTCGTCGACGATCGCTGCCTGGATCTTGGTGCCGCCGAGGTCGATCCCGCCGTAGATGGCCATCTGCGCGGATGATCGCAGAGCGTCAGGCGCGCCACCGCTGATCCTCCTCGCGGCGTTTCTTCACCCCCTCTTACTGCCCGCTTCGCCCGCTCTTAGAGCGCGAGCCGACTATCTGGGGTAGCGAGATGACCGAGCGCAAAAGAGCATCGTGGCTCCTCTACGCACTGGGGGCTCTCTGCGCCGGTGCGATCGTGGCCGCGGTGCTGCTCGTCGGGCCGTCGTCGAGCAGCCAGGCGAGCGTCACACGTACGGCGCGCGTCGCCCAGGGGGTCGTGCAGTCGACGGTGTCGGGAAGCGGGAACCTGGCGGCGATCAGCCAGCTCAACCTCGGGTTCAAGACCGCCGGCACGGTTACGCACATCTACGTCAGCCAAGCTCAACACGTGGCACAGGGCCAGCTCGTGGCGACGCTCGACCCCCAAAGCGCCGAAGTGACCCTCGAACAGGCCAAGGCAGGCCTGCAGTCCGCCGAAGCCAATCTCGCCAAGGAGGAAGAAACCGGCGGCGAAAGCTCGAGCTCCGGGAACTCGAGCGCCACGGGCGGGACGGCCACCGCGAGCGCGGCTGCCTACAAGCTCCACAGCGCCGCAACGACCACCGCCACGACGCCCGCGCGCACACCCACGGCCACGCCACCGGCACGCACGACACCGACCAGCGCCGCGCCAACGGCCAGCACGCCGCAGAGCAGCGCCCCGGCGAGCGCCACCAAAGAAGCGAGCTCGAGCGCGCCCTCGACGACGATCAGCGCGGCCACGCGCGAAGCGAACCTGGCGTCCGCGCGCGCGGCCGTCAAGAGCGACAAGCTGACGGTGCAAAGCGACGAACAGGCCGTCCGGGACACGAACCTGTACGCGCCCGAGAGCGGCACGATCGTCGCGCTCTCGGGCCAGGTCGGGGAAGTCGTCTCCGGCGGCGGGACGACCCGAGCGTCGTCGAGCTCCCCCAGCTCCGCGAGTGGCTCGGGATCGAGCGCCACGGGCGCCGGCGGCGCCTCCACGACGGGCCGCTCGGCGAGCGGGACGTCCAGCTCGTCGAGCTCTACAGCCTCCAGCTCCTCGAGCTCGGCGTTCGCGGTGTTGAGCGATCTGAGCTCGATGCAGCTCGTGGTCGCGCTGAGCGAATCGGAAATCGATCACGTCAAGCCCGGCCAGATCGCGACCGTGACGGTCGAAGCCCTCGAAGGGCGAAAGCTCGCGGCACACGTCAGCGAAGTTGCAACGCTGGCAACGAGCAGCAGCGGGGCGGTGAGCTATGACGTCACGTTCCGACTCGACCAGATGGAAGCGGGCCTCAAGCCCGGTATGAGCGCCACGGCCGAAGTCGTCGTCGCGCAGGCCGAAGGCACGAACGTTCCGACGAGCGCGATCTCCGCCGGCGAGGTCACTGTCGAGCGAGGTGGCAAGCAGGTGCGCCAGCGCGTCGTCACTGGGCTCGCGGGCAACAGCTCCACGCTGATTCTCAGCGGCCTGCAGCCGGGCGAAACCGTCGTCCTGCCCGCCGCGAGCACCACGAGCTCGAGCGCCACCAACCTGGTCTCCAAATTCGCCGGACGCGGGGGCGGCGCCGGCGGGCTCGGCGGCGGGCTCGGCGGCGGCGGCGCATTCCTGAGGGGCGGCGGTTGATGCGCCGCCCTCTGCGCCGAGACGCTCAACACGCTCCACGCGTCCCGCGTACCGAGCCGCTCGTGCAACGTCCACGCTCCTCACCGGCCTCGGTCGCCGGCCAGGCGGCTCCGGCTCATCCCGTGATCGACGTACGCGCGATCACGAAGGTTTTCGAGCTCGGCCAGATCCGCGTACGAGCGTTGCGCGAGGTCTCGCTGCAGATCGACACCGGGGACCTGGTGGCGATCATGGGTAGTTCGGGCAGCGGCAAGAGCACGCTGATGAACATCCTCGGCTGCCTGGACGTGCCGACGAGCGGTCGCTACATGATCGATGGAGTGGACGTCGGCGGCATGGACGAGGACGACCTGTCGGACCTGCGCAACCGCAAGATCGGCTTCGTCTTCCAGAGCTTCAACCTAGTCGCCAGGACCAGCGCGCTGGTCAACGTCGAGCTGCCGCTCGCCTACGCGGGGCTGCGGGGCGTGACTCGCCGTCAGCGCGCCGAGCGCGCGCTGCGCTCGGTCGGGATGGGCCACCGACTCCAGCATCAGCCGTCGGAGCTCTCCGGCGGACAGCAGCAGCGGGTGGCGGTCGCGCGGGCGATAGTGACGAACCCCTCGCTGATCCTCGCCGACGAGCCGACCGGAAACCTCGACTCGCGCTCCAGCGAGGATGTGCTGCGGATCTTCGCGCGCCTGAACGAAGAAGGACGTACCGTGGTGTTGATCACGCACGAGCCAGACGTCGCCGAACAGTGCAAGCGCGTGATCCGCCTCAGCGACGGCCGGATCGTGGCAGACGAGCGGGTGCTGGCCGTGAACGACCCGCCGCCGGCGCTGCGCGGCCAGAAGTCAGCGCACCGTCCCGCACAGTCGCAGAGCGTCGAGGCGCAGTCGTGATCGGTGCGGAGATGCTCCGGATCGCGTGGGCCGGGATCACCGCGAACAAGCTGCGCTCGGGCCTGACGATCCTCGGCATGACGATCGGGGTCGCCTCGGTGATCGTCCTGATCGCCGTCGGCAACGGCTCCTCCAAGGCGGTGCAGTCAACGATCCAGAGCCTCGGTACGAACGTGCTGGTCGTTCAGGGCAGCGGGGGCTTTCGCGGCGGTCCCCGGGCGAGCACCGCGGCGACGATCTCGCTGACGAAGGCCGACGCCGAAGCGCTGCAGAATCACGACCTGGCGCCGGACGTCAAGAGCGCCTCGCCCGTCGTCAACGCCAGTGGCGTAACGCTCGTCTCGGGCGCCACGAGCTTCGAACCGGCCTCGTTCCTCGGCACGACGCCCTCCTACCTGACGGCGCACAGCTACAAGATCGCCGAAGGCTCCTCGCTCACATCCGAAGATGTCAGCAAGCACCGCCGTGTGGCTGTCATCGGCCAGGAAGTGCTCAACGAACTGTTCGCGGGCGCGAGCGCCGTCGGGCAGCAGATCAAGGTGAACGGCGGCAACTACGAAGTCGTCGGAGTGCTCGCCAAGAAGGGCACCAACGGCACGACCAACGAGGACGACGTGGTGATGGCGCCGATCACCACCGTGCAGGACTCGCTCACAGGCGCGGGGCCTGTCGCCTCGATCACGGTGCAGGCCTCCTCTGAATCATCGCTCAACGCGGCGGAAGCCGAGGTCACGACCATCCTCGAGGAACGCCACAAGATCAAGGACACCGCCGAACCGGGCTTCAGCGTGCTCAACCAGGGCTCGCTGCTGGAAACCTCGAGCTCCACCAGCAGCGTGTTCACCACGCTGCTCGGCGAGGTCGCAGCCATCTCGCTGCTCGTGGGAGGGATCGGCGTGATGAACATCATGCTCGTGAGCGTCACCGAGCGCACGCGCGAGATCGGCATCCGCAAGGCGGTCGGCGCCCGCCGCTCGGACATCCTCGCCCAGTTCTTGACCGAGGCCGTGCTCGTTTCGATCTTCGGCGGCATCAGCGGCGTGCTCGTCGGCGTGATCGGCAGCCAGTTCGAGATCGCCGGCGTACATCCGGAAATCGCGACCTACTCGATCTTCCTCGCCTTCGGCGCGGCGCTCGCGTCGGGTCTGTTCTTCGGTACCTATCCCGCCGCCCGCGCGGCGCGCCTGCGACCGATCGAAGCGCTGCGCTTTGAGTGAGCCACCTTCCCCCCGTCAGGAGCCTGCAATGCCCCAGCACGAACCCGTCGCCCCTCACGAGCAGGACGAATGGCTCGAAGATCCCCAGGAGCTGCCCCCGCGCCCGCGCCGGCGTCTGCTCGGGGCGGGCGGGAATCCCATCTTCCTGGCGCTGCTGGGTGTGTTGCTGATCGCATGCGGCTTCATCGGCGGCGTGCTGGTCGAGAAGGGTCAGACCTCCTCCGGCTCCGCGGCCGGCGGGACGACGGGACTCGCCTCGCGCTTCGCCGCGCTGCGTGGGGGCACGTCGAGCACGGGCGCTCGTTCGGGCGCCGCGGGCGGAGCGGGCGCGTTCCTTGGCTCAGGCTCGGGCCCGGGCAAGCCGACCTCAGGGACGCTCGCGTACCTCGCCGGCAACACGCTGTACGTCACCAACGCGGAAGGCAACACCGTCAAGGTAAAGACCTCAGCCGGCACGAACGTGACAAAGAACGTGAAAGCGAGCGTCACCGGCATCCACCCCGGTGAAACGGTGACGATCACCGGCACCCCCGCAGCGAACGGCACAGTCAACGCCGAATCGATCAGCGTCGGCTCGAGCGACAGCGGTCTGGCGGCGCTGTTCGGCGGCTCGGGCGCGCGCTCGAGCTCCGGCAAAAGCACCGGCGGCGGTAGCGAACAGTCGCTGTTCGGCGGCGGCTGACGCTTAGCGAGGACTTAGCGGGACGGCGCACCATCTCGACCAAGCGTTCTCCGCCGCAGCTCGCGGCGCGCGCGACAGCACGAAACTCGACAAGGAGCTCAATGCCTCAACTCAGCAGCAGACGCAAACGCAGCCCGATGGCCGCGGCAATCCTCCTCCCAGTGCTCGCCGGCATCCTGCTGGCGGCGTGCGGAGGTTCCTCCAAAAGCTCTACCACGACCGCGAGTACCAGCGCGAGCACCGCGACATCGACGACGGGCAAAGCTCCCGGCTTCGCGAACAGGTTCGCTGCGGTCCGCGAATGCCTGAAGAAGGAAGGCATCACGCTACCGACGCGCAAACCCGGTCAGCGGCCGGGCGGCGGCGGCTTTCCCGGCGGCGGCGGCGGGCCCGCGCTTCCGGCGGGCGTGAGCAAAGCGAAGTATGAAGCCGCCCTCAAGAAGTGCGGCGGCAACTTTGCCGGCGGCCGGGGCGGCCTCGCAGGGGGCGCCTCTCGATTCAGCACCCCCGAAGGCAAAAAGGCGCTGGCCAAGTTCGCGGCGTGTCTCCGCGAAAACGGTGTCAAAGTCGGCGAACCCAACACCTCCGGAAAAGGCCCCGTCTTCAACACCACTGGCATCAACACGAAAAGCGCGCAGTTCGCGACGGCCGAGACGAAGTGTCGCGGCGATCTGCGTGGTGCCTTCGGCGCCACGCCAGGCGCTGGAGGGTCGGGTGCGCCTCCGGCCGGGGCTGCCGGCTAGCTCGACGGCTTGCTACGGGCGCTTCGGCTTCGGGTCTGGGATCGCGGCGGAGCTCGGCTTGCTGGCGATCGTCGGCATCGGCAGCGCGGCCACGCGCTGCATCAGCTGACTCCACTGGGCAGAGCTGAGAGCGCTTGTCGTCACGATCGGCGAGGGGGCTGTGCGACCCGAGCGAGCGGAGTGCGCCTGCTTCGCGGTGGCAGCCGTGTTGAGCGCCGGCGTCGTCGTCGGAGCGCTGAAGGCGAGCTCGATACGGCTGCGGTACGCGGACGATGCGTGCGTGCTCGGCGAGCCCGGGTAGCGCATCAGGCTGTTGATCTCGTGCGGCGCGAAGCCTGCCGGGAGCGTCAGCAGCGCACGGATCGTGAGGTCCGTGATCGTTTCGGGACCCTGGTGCCCCGCGATCGGGGTGCCGTTGATCGCCGAGATGTCCAGCTGACCGCCCGAGTACGCGCCGGAAAGCGCCGAGCTCGGGCCGAACTGACGCTGAGTGCAGCGCAGCGCGGCGACCGTCGGCTCCAGGCCACTGCGGGAGAGGAACGCGAGCACGGCGAGCACGCGCTTGTCGACCTTGCCGGAGGCGACTTCATGTCGCCCGCACGCGTCGATCGTGATACCGGGATCCGACAGCACCGCACGCTCGAGCTGCGCCTTGGAGAGCAGGAAGGCATCGCTCGCGGTGGCCCCGAGCAGCGGGTTGAACGCTTTGGCGCCCTTCGGATGCAGCGCGCCCTGCAGCTGCGCCCAGTTCGACAGGATCGGTCCGGGATTGACCGTTTCCAGGTCGCCGGCGGGCTGAACCGCAAAGCGCAGGTGCCCGGCGTGCGCTCCGTGCGGCGTGCTGACGCGCCAGCCGCGTTCGAGC
>Ga0208849_1001637_pt1 | contig 14640 bp, 14 predicted proteins | sample NGESurdeep072012_10_FD_184470 | JGI IMG/M metagenome (GOLD analysis project Ga0208849, IMG submission 184470) | Arctic peat soil microbial communities from Barrow, Alaska - NGEE Surface sample 53-3 deep-072012 (SPAdes) | ecosystem: Environmental > Terrestrial > Soil > Wetlands > Peat ...
CGGGCCCAACGCCATCTCTATATAGGCGTAGACGCCACCCGTTAGTGGTGCCCGGCTGCCTGCCTCGGCGAGGCACAGCAGCGTCAGCCCCATGGTCAGCTTGCACCCGCACTCCCAGGACGCGTTGCAGTGGCACGGAACTATGCATCGCGCGAGCGTATCAGAGCCGCCGCGGCGTCTCAGTGGCTTTAGGCTATGCTGTCAGCGGATGCCCCGACCAGACGTGACGCTCCAGGACATTCGCGCCGCCCAGGCGCGCATCGGCGGCTGCGTATTGCGCACGCCGGTGCTCGAGAGCGCATTGCTCAATGCCGCCTGCGGCGCCCAGTTGTATTTCAAATGCGAGAACCTGCAGCACACCGGCGCCTTCAAGGCGCGCGGCGCCAGCAACGCGGTCTTCGCGCGCTCAACAGCGCAGCTTCGGGCCGGCGTGGTCACCCATTCTTCCGGCAATCACGGAGCCGCGGTGGCGCGCGCAGCGCAGCTGCGCGGCGTGCCGGCGCGGGTGGTGATGCCGCACAATTCCTCCGCCGCCAAGCTTGCGGCGGTGCGCGCCTACGGCGGCGAAATCACGTTGTGTGCGCCGACGCTCGCGGCTCGGGAGGCTGCCGCGGCACAAATTGTCGCCGAGACCCAGGCGGTATTCATTCATCCCTATGACGATCCCGCAGTCATTGCCGGTCAGGGTACGGTGGCGCTCGAATTTCTCGAACAGGTGCCGCAGCTGCAATGGCTGCTGTGCCCCATCGGCGGCGGCGGCCTCGCCAGCGGCATCGCGGTCGCGGTGCACAGCTTGCGCCCTGAGCTGCGAGTGGTCGCAGTCGAGCCGGCCAGCGCCGACGACGCCTACCGCTCGTTCGAGTCCGGGATACTGGCCCCGCCGGTGCCAACCAATACCATTGCCGACGGCCTGCGCGGCGCGTTGAGCGCGCGCACCTTCGGATTCATACGCCAGCACCTGCATGCGATCGTAACCGTGGACGAGCAGGCAATCGTGCAGGCCATGCGTGAGCTGTGGAGCAACCTGCGGATTATCGTTGAGCCTTCCTCGGCGGTGCCCTACGCCGCGATCGCCGGGCGCAAGCTTGAGGTCCGCGATGCCCACGTCGGCATCGTGCTGACCGGCGGTAATGTCGATATCGATGTGCTGCCGTGGTGAACGCAATTCCACTTGAGATAGCCGTCACCGACGATTGGCAGAAGGTGGCGCGAGCTGTTGCGAACTGGGCAGCGCTGGAAGCGCGCGCCCGGGTGCAGTTTTTCAGCGAACCATTTGCCGATGAGGCTGCTGCCGCAGCGGCTCTGGCCCCATTTAGCATCATCGTGCCGATGCGTGAGCGCCTGCAGTTTCCGCTTAGCCTGCTCAGGCGATTGCCACGGCTGCGATTGCTGGCGCTGACCGGCTACGGTACGCGCCACATCGACATGTCGTTCTGCGCTGAGCACGACATCGTCTGCTGCGGCTCCGGGTCCTCTTCGCCCACCGGACCCGCGGAGATGACGCTGGGTCTCATGCTGGCCGCCTCACGGCAGATCGCGGCCGGGGATGCCGCCATGCGCCACGGTGGATTTCAGGCCGGCATTGCGCTCGGACGCTCGCTCGAGGGCCAGACCCTGGGCATTATCGGCCTCGGCCGCATCGGCGCACGGGTCGCCGCCTATGCCCGCGCCTTCGGCATGCGCGTGATCGCCTGGAGCACCAACCTGACGGACCAGCAGGCGCAGCAGGCCGGCGCGCTACGCGTGAACAAAGATGAGCTGCTGCGCCAGGCCGACATCGTCAGCGTACACCTGGTGCTGTCAGCGCGCTCGCGCGCAACCCTGGGCGCGGCCGAGTTCGCGCTCATGAAACCCGGTGCGCTGCTCGTGAACACCTCGCGCGGGGCGCTGATCGATGAGCCGGCGCTGCTCGAGGTGCTGGGCAGCGGCAGGATTCGCGCGGCGCTGGATGTCTATGACCGGGAACCGTTGCCGGGCGCACATCCCCTGCGCACTGCCCCCAACACGCTATTGACGCCGCACCTGGGATTCAACACCGAGGCCACATTCAGGCAGTTCTATGGCGAATCGGTGGAGAACATCCTGGCATACCTTGACGGTCATCCGATCCGCATCCTGAGCTCCTGAGCGCACGGTCCGGCGGTGCGGTAGCGTACTGAACGCCGCCGGCCGATTGCGTAGCCTGCACGCCCGGCAGAGGCCGGCGAACGCCATCACTACCCACTCGCTGGAGGTCTGCATGAATCGAAGCCGGTTTTTGCTGAACGCGTTCGCATTGAGCGTCGCGACATTTACCGCACTGGCCGATGCGCCGCCGCCCACACCGGTACAAGGCTGGTCGGGCAAGGGTGAAGCCGGCTACGTCATGTCTCGCGGCAATAGCAACACCGATTCCGCCAATGCCAAGCTGGATCTGGCCGATGTTGTCGGGGATTGGAAGCAGTCGTTTCATCTTGAGGGGCTGTATGGGCGCAGCGATGAAATCACCTCGGCTGAGCGCTGGGCGGCGTTGGTTCAGTCCGATTATCAGTTCACCCCGCGCGCCTTTAGTTTCGGTGCCCTGCATTTTCTGCAGGATGAATTCAGCGGCTTCCAGTATCAGGCCAGCATTACCACGGGTATCGGCTACAAATTCCTGGTTACCGACAGCGATAAATTCACCGCTCAGGTAGGCGTCGGTTACCGGCGTCTGCGTACCGAGGTGCTGACCCTGAATACCGCGGGTAGCGTGATTGCGCGCACTCCGGGCGAATCCAGCGGCAATGCCATCGGCACGGCCGGCTTCGATTTTGCTCATATCTTCAATGCCAGTACCAAGATCACCGATAAGTTTCTGGTCGAATCGGGCTCCGGCAACACCTCGCTCGAGAACGATCTGGCACTGGTGGTCAGCATGTCGAAGAAGCTCGCCTTGAGTGCCGGCTTCACCTTTCAGGACAATACCGAGCCGCCGCCCGGGCTGAAGAAGACCAATACCCTGACGACGCTGAATCTGGTCTACGCATTCAATCAGTAAATGTGAATGCTGACCGGCTCGCCGCTGCGCACGCTGGCGCGGAACATGGCCGGTGTATTGTAGCGGATCGCGATCTCGCCGCGATGATCGACCGCAATGAGGCCGCCGGAAGCACCCAGGCGAGGCAGGCGCTGCCCGATCGATTCGCTGACGGCTTCGCTGAGCGTCGCCCCGCCGTAGCGCATGCGGGCGGCAATGTCATACGCCTGCACCGTGCGCAGAAACCACTCGCCGTGACCCGTGGTCGAGACCGCACAAGTGTGATTATCGGCGTAGGTACCGGCGCCGATCACCGGTGTATCTCCCACGCGCCCTGGGCGTTTGCCGGTCATGCCGCCGGTGGAGGTGGCGGCGGCGAGCTGCCCGGCACAGTCGCGCGCGACTGCGCCCACGGTACCGAACGGCGGCTCATCGAGCGCTGTGACGTCGGTCTGCCGGGTCAACGCCGCCAGTTGTTGCTGCCGGTAGGGTGTAATGAAGTATTCGTTGGCCACCGGCACGAATCCAACTTCTTCTGCGAACCGTTCGGCGCCATCGCCGACCAGGAACACGTGGATGCTGTCTTCCAGCACACGCCGTGCGAGCCGCACCGGATTCCTGATGCATTTGACGACTACCACGGCACCGGCCTGTAAATTTGCGCCATCCATGATCGCGGCATCGAGCTCGACGGTGCCGTCCAGCGTGAGCACTGCGCCGCGCCCGGCGTTGAACATGGGGTCGTCCTCGAGCACCGTGATCGCAACCTCGACGGCATCGAGCGCACAGCCCTCATCCGCGAGAATGGCTTGACCTGCCGACAGTGCCAGTGCCAGGCCAGCGTGGTAGGCCTGCTCGCGTTCCTCGCTCAGGTGCGTGCGCGGCAGTGCGCCGGCACCACCATGAATGGCCAGTGCGTACCCGGTGCTCACGCCGTGGCGGCCTTGAAGCTCGTCTCATTGCAGTAGTTGAACACCTGATTCACTTCCACTGCCGCAGCGTTGAGCCCCGTATAGGATTCACGGCGAACCTTTAATCGCAGAGTGCGCGTGAACAAAAGCGGCATGACCATATTATCGCTCTTCGCGGGCGTTCCTGCTCCACACAGTGGCGCAACTCACTGGTGGGTCGCGACATCCGTGTGGCTTCATTGCGGCCGACAAACGGCAGGCAAGCGCGGTGAAACTCGGGTAGCCTTCGTTGCCCATGGACGCCGAACCGGGCTGGCAATTCGCCAGCGACAACACAGCCGGCATTTGCCCCGAAGCCTGGGACGCGCTCGCGACGGCCAACGTCGGCTATGCGCCCAGCTACGGCGACGATGTCTGGACACAGCGCGCCTGCGATCTGATTCGAGCCTTGTTCGAACATGCCGAAGCGCAGGTGTTCTTCGTATTCAACGGCACGGCCGCCAACGCACTCGGGCTGGCAGCATTGTGTCAGGGCTATCACGGCGTGCTCTGCCACGAGCAATCGCATGTGCAGACCGATGAATGCGGCGCTCCGGAATTCTTCAGCCACGGCGCCAAGCTGCTGACGGTCGGCGGCTCGCACGCCAAGCTCTCGCCTGCCGCCATGCTGAGCGTCATCGAGCGGCGCCATGACCTGCATTCGTCCAAACCGCGCGCCGTGTCGCTGAGCCAGACGACGGAGTGGGGCGCGGTGTATCAGCCGGCGGAGATCGCGGCTTTGAGCGCATTTGCGCGCGCCCATGACCTGGCGCTGCACATGGACGGCGCCCGCTTTGCCAATGCCCTGGCCGCGCTGAGCGCACGCGGGGCCAGCGCCGCCGATGTCAGCTGGCGCGCCGGTGTCGATGTGCTGAGTCTCGGCGGCACCAAAGGCGGGCTCAACACCACCGAGGCGGTGGTGTTTTTCAATTCGGAACTAGCCGCGCAATTTGATTATCGCTGCAAGCAGGGCGGACAGCTGGCCTCCAAGATGCGCTTCCAAAGCAGCCAGTGGGTCGGGGCGCTGGAAAGCGGCGCCTGGCAGCGACACGCCGCGCACGCCAACGCTCTGGCCGCACAGCTCGCGACCGCGCTGCGGCCGCTGCCGGGATTGCAGTTACTGCGTCCGGTCGAGGCCAACGCGGTGTTCGTGGACATGCCGCCGCGGCTGGCGGAGGCTATGGCGCGCGAGGGTTGGCATTTCCACCGCATGGGCGAGGCCGGTTACCGGCTCATGTGCTCCTGGGCCACGCGCGCGCAGGATATCGCGCGCTTCGCCGGCGATCTGGCACGGCTACATCGGCAGTGACGGCTCCACCGCGGCCTTCCAGGCCAGCAGTCCGCCTTCGAGCTGCAGTGGCTCGCCGACCCCCGCGCGCCGCGCGAGCGCGCAGGCCTTGAGACTGCGGGCACCGCTGCGACACATGAACACCACGGTCTGCCGGCTCAGCAGCCGCGCACTGTGGTCCGCGAGCTGCGCGAGCGGAATGTTGATCGCCCGCGGCAGATGGCCGGTGGCGAATTCAGCCGGTTCACGCACATCGATGAGACTGATGGACGGGGCGCCGGTCGCCAGCGCCTGCGCCAGCTGCGTGGCCGAGATATTGCGCACGCGACGCAGCTCCTCCAGCGTGCAGAATCCCGGCGGATCGCTCGGGGCCGTGATGCTCGGATGCTCGCCGCAGACTGCGCAATCGCGGTTGCGCACGAAGCGGAACTCGCCAAAGCGCAGTTCGAGTGCGTCATAGGTCAGCAGCCGTCCGGTCAATGGCGTGCCGATCCCAAGGATGAGTTTGATCGCTTCGGTGGCCGCAATCGTGCCGAGCACCCCGGGCAGCACGCCCAGGACGCCCGCCTCCGCGCAACTGGGTATGAGTCCGTCGGCAACGGCGGGAAACAGGCAGCGATAGCACGGTCCACGACCGGGCACATAGGTCATGACCTGGCCTTCAAAGCGATGAATGGCGGCCGACACCAGCGGCTTGCCATACAGCACGCAGGCATCGTTGACCAGATAGCGCGTGCCCAGACGATCGCTGCCGTCAATGACCAGATCGTAGTCATTGAATAAGGGCTGCACGTTCGCAGCGCACAGCTCAAGCTGATGCGCCAGCACGCGGATCTCGGGATTGAGCGCCTCCAGGCGTGCGCGCGCCACGGCCGTCTTCGGGGCGCCGACGCTGGCGGCGTCGAACAATATCTGGCGCTGCAGATTGGACTCATCGACGACGTCGAAATCCACCAGACCCACGGTGCCCACGCCGGCAGCCGCCAGGTACAGCGCGGCCGGTGCCCCCAGCCCACCGGCGCCGATCACCGCAACGCGCGCAGCCTTGAGCCGCTGCTGGCCGGGGGCGCCAATTTCGGCAAGGCTGAGATGGCGGCTGTAGCGTCGCAGCTCGGCGGTTGAGAGATCCACGGCCGAGCATTGCGCGCAGGCTCCGGCGCTGTCAAATGCTAGAGTGCGCGCCAATTCGGCTGTGTCGGTCGTCTATGGCCACAGGATTTCCGTTCGCGCAGCGTCTGCGCCCGCTGTTGCCGGCGTTGGCGCTGCTGGTGCTCGCGCTGCTGGGCTGCAACCGGGGACTGTGGACTCCGGATGAGCCGCGCGAGGCCGAGATCAGCCGCGAAATGGCGCTCGCGCCCGGAGTGATCCCGACGCTCAACGGCCAGCGCTTCATCGAAAAGCCGCCGCTGTACTACTGGACCGTGGCCGCCGTCTATCGCCTGACCGGGGGTGCCTCGGTGCTTGCCGCGCGCGCCGTCAGCGTGCTGGCGGCACTGGGCACTCTGGCACTGCTGGTGGTCTGGGGCAGTGCCGCGCACTCGCGCACCTGCGGCTGGCTGTCGGCAATGATGCTCGCCACCAGCGTACAGTTCGTGGTGTCGAGCCATTGGGTGCTGCTCGATCCATTGTTGATGTTGTGCACCACCGTGGCCGCCTGGGCGGCCTGGGAGCTGCTGGCGCGGCGCGACAGCACCCGACTGCGGCTGCTGTTCTACCTGGCGCTGGTGCTGGCGCTGTGGATCAAAGGCCTGATCGGCCCGGTGCTGATCGCTGCCGGTCTCATCGTCTACGTCGTCATCGATCGTCCGGCGAACTGGCGGCGATTGCGTCCCATCGGCGGCGCCAGCGTGCTAGCCCTGGCAGTACTGATGCTGGGGATGGCGATCTGGAAGCAGGGCGGATCCGCGGCCGTTTGGGAGTGGGCCTATGTCAATCACGTGCAACGCCTGCTCAATCCCGGCATCACCGGTCACCGCCAGCCGTTGCTCTACTACGCCTGGACATTGCCGTACGCCATCCTGCCGTGGCTATTGCCGTTGATTGAAGCGCTGCGGCCGGCACACTGGCGCCGCGTGCACGTCCCGGGCCTGGCGCGGGTCAGCGACCCGGCGCGCTACGGTGCGCTCATGAGCGCGGCGATGCTGGCGCTGTTGTCGCTCTCGGCCACCAAGCGCGAGACCTACCTGCTGCCGCTGCTGCCATTGCTGTTCCTGTGGCTGGGCATCCGTACCTGCGAGTGGTGGCAGGCATGGCAGCTGCGCGGCGACCGGGGCCTGGGCGCGATGTGGTGGCTGCAGGTATCGTTGTCATGCGTGTTCGCACTGGCACCGCCGCTGGCTGCCTGGATCTGGCTCCGGACTGCCAAGCCGGAAGTGCTCGCGGCGCTGCTCGCCGCGATCCTTGCTGCCGCATGGCTGCTCTACACCAGCGCCATGGCGCGGCGCGTGCGCGCCGGACCGGCGGCATTGATTTGCGCCTTTGCCGGCAGTGCGCTGACGCTGGCCTTGGCCCCGGTGCTGCTCAATGCCACCAAGGATATGGCGCCGTTCGTGCGCTGGATCGGCCAGCAGCTGCCGGCGGGCCAGTCGGTCTATGCCACCGGCGTCGATGAGACACTGGCGGCTGAGATCCCGTTCTATACCGGGCGGGCCGTGGTACCCATGGACATTCAGGCGCTGCGCACCCCCGGCGCCACGCCGAGGCGGCCGGAATGGGTGGTGGTGCAGGACAATCACGACGGCCGCGCCCGCAGCCTGGATCCGGACTACACCCTGATCGGCGCGCGCTTCTTCGGTCCGCATCGCCAACTGCTGCTGTGGCGATTACGCAGCGCTCAGGCGGCCCCATGAGCATCATCGCCAATCATGGCCGCCGCGCTCTGGCGTTCTGGCTGGTCGCCGCGTTGCTGTGGTTCGGACCGCTCGGTACGCCGCATCTGTTTGATCCCGACGAAGGCCGCTATGCCGAGATTCCACGCGAAATGCTCGCCAGCGGCGACTGGGTGACGCCGCGGCTGGACGCGATCAAGTACTTCGAAAAACCGGCGCTGCAATATTGGGCCACCGCGCTCGCCTACCGGGTGTTTGGCGAGCACGCCTGGGCTGCGCGGCTGTGGCCCGCGCTGTGCGGATTTCTGGGATTGCTGCTGAGCTGGGCAGTGGGCCGAAAGCTCTACGACCGGCGCAGCGCGGCGCTGGCGGTCATTGTTCAGGCGAGTTCGCTGCTGTACCTGGCACTGGCACGCATCGCGACCCTCGACATGAGTCTGAGCTTCGGATTGCAGATTGCGATGTGCGCGCTGACGCTGATGGCGCAGCAACCCTCGATGTCGGGTCGCTGGCGGTTGCCGGCGATGCTCGGAGTGGGCATTGCCGTCGCGGTACTGTCCAAGGGACTGGTCGGAATTCTGATTCCCGGCGCGGTGGCCTGCGTGTACTTGCTGTGGCGCCGCGACTGGACGCTGCTCATGCGCGCGCAACCCTGGTGGACCGTGCTGGCGCTGGCCGTGCTCGCCGCTCCGTGGTTCGTGGTGGTATCGCAGCGCAATCCCGAGTTCGCGCATTTCTTTTTCATCGTGCAGCATTTCCAGCGTTACCTGAGCCGCGCGGGCTTCGATCGCTACCAGCCGGTGTGGTTTTTCGTGTGGGTACTGGCGCTGGGTTTGCTGCCGTGGACCACTTTTCTGCCCGGTGCGTTGCGCCAGGCGTGGCGCGGCGTGCGCGCCGGTGAGCGTGGCACGGCGATGCTGCTGGTCTGGGCGCTGTTCGTGTTCGCGTTCTTCAGCCTGTCGCAATCCAAACTCGTTCCTTACATCCTGCCGCTAGTGCCGGCGTTGGCGCTGTTGACCGGCCGCAGCCTGGCGACCATGAGCGCGGTACGCTTTGCGCGCCATCTATCGGTGATCGCCATCGCCGCCCTGGCTGTGACGCTGGTGATCGTGCTGTTGTGGCAGCTACCGGCGGCCGCGTCACTGGTCGCGCGGGCCTCCACGCCGAGCATCCTGGGCTTCGCCGCGGCCTTCCTGCTGCTGGGCCTGGGTAGCGCCGCCGGGGTACAACTCGCGCGGCGAACGCATGTGATGGCTGCGGCCGCGGCCGCGGCTCTGGGCAGCTGGATGCTGGCGCAGTGCGCGTTGCTGGCCGCGGACCAGCTGCCGCGCATGCAGTCTGTCATTGCGCTCGAACGGCACACACGGCCATGGGTCGGGGACTCGACCCATGTGTACTGCGTCAACGACTATGTGCAGCCGCTGCCATTCTATTGGCGCCATCCGTGCACCCTGGTGGGCTATCGCGGTGAGCTGGATTTCGGCCTGCAGCAGGAGCCCTGGCGCTGGATTGCCGATTTGCGGCAATTTGCCGCTGAATGGCAGCGCCAGAGCGATGCGCTGGCCATCCTGCGTCCCGAGGACTACCGGCAACTGCAGGCACTGGGTCTGCCGATGCACGTGATATACACTGCGCAGTCCTCGGTCGCGGTGATCAGACGATGAGAAGCGCGGATCTGGCGCTGATCCTGACGGGTGTCCTGCTCAATGCCGTGGCCCAGCTGCTGCTGAAGGCCGGCTCGCGCGCGATTGCCGATGTCACCCTCAGTGCCGGCAACGCCTGGACGATCATTGAGCGCATCGCGATCAATCCGCCGATCCTGGGCGGCCTGCTGTGCTACGCCATCAGTGTCGTGGTGTGGATTCTGGCGCTATCGCGCGTGGAAGTCAGCATCGCCTATCCGATGCTGTCGATCGGCTACGTGGTCAACGCGATCGCGGCGTGGATGTTGTTTGGCGAGGATTTGAACATGGCGCGCGTGACCGGCATCGGCGTGATCATCGTCGGAGTCTGGCTCGTGGCGCGCAGCTAACGCAGAAAAAGGCAGCCGTGAGCCAGGATTTTCTTCCCTTTACGCGTCCGTCAATCGACGAGGAAACCATCGCTGCCGTGGGCGCGGTGTTGCGCTCGGGCTGGATTACCAGCGGCCCGCAGGTGCGTGAATTCGAGTCGCAATTGTCCGCCTACTGCGGCGGCCGGCCGGTGCGCGTGATGAGTTCTGCCACCGGCGCCATGGAAATCGCCCTGGCATTGGCCGATGTGGGTCCGGGCGATGAAGTCATCACCTCGCCGTTATCCTGGGTTTCCACTGCCAACGTCATCGTGCGCGCCGGCGCACGTCCGGTGTTCGTCGACGTCGATCCGGTCACGCGCAACATGAACCCGGAGTTGATCGAGGGGGCACTCAGTCCACGCACACGGGTACTGCTGCCGGTGGATCTGGCCGGATTGCCGGTCGATCGCGGGCGCCTGTACGACATCGCCCGGGAGCACAGCCTGCGCGTGCTCGAGGATGCGGCGCAGTCCATGGGCTCGAGCTGGGCGGGCGCGCGCATCGGCGCCACCGGCGATCTGGTCTCGATCAGTTTTCATGCCAATAAGAACATCACCACCGGCGAGGGTGGCTGCCTGGTGCTGAATGATGCCGACGAGGCGCGGCGCTGCGAGCTCTGGCGGCTGCAGGGTGTGGAGCGCTTTCCCGACGGCACTCTCGATGCCACGCTGGCGGGCGGCAAGCACAACCTGACCGACATCGCCGCCTGCATCGGCGTGGCACAGCTGCGCCGGCTGGAGGAATTCACCGCCCGGCGACGCGCGCTGGCGCGCCGTTATTTCGAGCGCTTCGATCGCTCGCTGGGCTGCGAGCTGCCGGTCGAGGAGTTCGAGCACAGTAACTGGCACATGTTCCAGATCGTGCTGCCGGCGCATATCGAGCGCGGCGATTTCATCCGTGCCATGCATGCCGCCGGCATCGGCATCGGCGTGCACTACCCGGCGATTCACCTGCTGTCACTGTACAAGGCCATGGGCTTCAGCCGCGGCGAATTCCCGCATGCCGAGCGCATCGGCCGCAGCATCGCCACGCTGCCATTGTTCCCGGCCATGCACGAGCAGGACGTCGATCGGGTTTGTGCACAGATCGCGCGCATCGTGCAGACGCCATGACACGCCAGGTGCCGGAGCTGTCGGTGGTGATTCCGGTATACAACGAAGAGCAGGTGTTGCCGGCGCTGTTCGCACGGCTCTATCCGGCGCTCGATGCGCTGGCGCGCAGCTACGAAATCGTGTTCGTCAACGATGGCAGCCGCGACCGCTCCGCGGCGCTGCTCAAGGACGCGTTCGAGCGGCGCGCCGATGTCACGCGCGTGGTGTTGTTCGCAGCCAATTTCGGACAGCACCGCGCCATCCTTGCGGGCTTTGCCCAAAGTCGCGGCCGCTACGTGATCACGCTCGATGCGGATCTGCAAAATCCGCCGGAGGAGATCCTGCGGGTACTGACCGAACTGGAAGCTGGCTACGACTACGTCGGCACGATCCGCATCCAGCGCAAGGATGTGGCCTGGCGCCGCTACGCTTCGCGGCTGATCAACGCCATCCGCGAGCGCACCACGCGCGTGCGCATCACCGATCAGGGCAGCATGTTCCGCGGTTACGCGCGCAGCGTGGTCGATGCCGTCAACCAATGCTCGGAGTACAACACCTTCGTGCCGGCACTGGCCTTTACCTTCGCGACCGCGCCCACCGAGATCCGCGTCGGCCACGAGAATCGCGGCGCCGGGGTATCGAAATATTCGTTGTTCCAGCTGATGCGGCTGAATTTCGATCTCATGACCGGCTTCTCGACCGCACCCATGCAGTGGTTCTCGGGTTTCGGCATCGGCATCGCCATCCTGTCGGTGCTGTTCGTGGTGTTCCTGCTGATACGGCGCCTGGTGATCGGTCCCGAGGCCGAGGGCGTATTCACATTGTTTGCCATCGCCTTTTTCCTGATCGGCGTGGCCCTGTTCGGCGTTGGCCTGATCGGCGAGTACGTGAGCCGCATCTATGACGAGGTCCGGCACCGGCCGCGCTACATCGTCGGCAACGTGCTCGAACGCCACGAGGACGAGCCTTGACGGTGGCCGCCGCGGCGAGCGCGCCGCGCGCCGTGGTGCTGGCCTATCACGATGTCGGTGTGCGCTGCCTGCGCACACTGCTCGCGCACGGGGTCGACGTGCCGCTGGTGTTGACGCACGCGGATGCGCCCGGCGAGAACATCTGGTTTGAAAGCGTGGCTGAACACGCGGCCTGGCACGGCATCGAGGTGCTCATGCCGCCGAATCCGAATGTGCCGGAGATCATCCGTCAGATCCGCGCTGCGCGAGCCGATTTCCTGTTCTCCTTCTACTACCGCTCGATGCTCGGCGCCGAGTTGCTGTCGCTGCCGGTGCGCGGTGCCTACAACATGCATGGCTCGCTGCTGCCCAAGTACCGTGGCCGTGCGCCGGTGAATTGGGCGGTGCTGTGCGGGGAGAGCGAGACCGGCGCGACCTTGCATGCCATGGCGCTCAAGGCCGACGCCGGCGACATCGTCGGCGCCCAGGCGGTGCCGATACTGCCGGACGACACGGCGATCGAGGTATTCCGCAAAGTAACCGTGGCCGCGGAGTTGACGCTGTCTCGCTGCCTGGCCGGGCTGCTCGACGGCACGGCGCCGCACCGGCCGCAGGATCTGTCCGCCGGCAGCTATTTCGGCGCCCGCAGTGCGCGCGATGGCGCCATCGATTGGCGAGCCGGCGCGCGCGCGGCGCATAATCTGATCCGCGCCGTGGCACCGCCCTACCCGGGGGCCTACACCGAGGCGGACGGTGTGCGCGTGCGCATTCTGCGTTCGCTGCCGGTGTCCTCGCCGCCGGCCCCTGCGGCGGTGGTCAATGGCGCGCCGGCATTGCGTTGGCACCAGGGCGAGCTGTACGCGCTGTGCCGCGACGGCGCCCTTAAGATACTGGAATTCGAGTTTGGCGCGGACCTGCGCAGCGCCGAGGCTTTTCACCGACGCTTCGGCGAGCGCGTATTGCCGCTCAGGCCGGTCATGGAGTGAGTCGACGATGAACAATATTCTGATCCTCGGCGTGAATGGCTTCATCGGCCATCATCTTTCCACACGCATCCTGGCAACCACGGACTGGCGCGTCTATGGCATGGACATGTTCAGCGAGCGCATCGAACGGCTGCGGGAGAACCCACGCTTTCAGTTCTTCGAGGGCGACCTCACCATCAATCGTGAATGGATTGAGTACCACATCAAGAAATGCGACGTGGTGCTGCCATTGGTGGCCATCGCCACTCCGGCCACCTACGTGCGCGAGCCATTGCGGGTGTTCGAGCTGGATTTCGAGGCCAACCTGGCGATCATCCGGCTGTGCGTGAAGCATCGCAAGCGCGTGCTGTTTCCCTCGACCTCGGAAGTCTACGGCATGTGCCACGACCGCGAGTTCGATCCGCACGCCTCCGAGCTGGTGTACGGCCCGATCGAAAAGCCGCGCTGGATCTATGCCTGTTCCAAGCAGTTGCTCGATCGCGTGATCCATGCCTACGGCATGCGCGATGAGCTCGACTACACGTTGTTCCGGCCGTTCAACTGGGTCGGTTCGGGACTGGACAACATGCACGCGGCGAAGGAGGGCAGCTCGCGCGTCATCACGCAGTTTCTCGGCCATATCGTCCGTGCCGAGAACGTGCGGCTGGTGGACGGCGGCCGCCAGCGCCGCTGCTTTACCGGTATCAGCGACGGCATCGACGCGCTCATGAAGATGATAGAGAACCGCGACGGCCGTGCCAGCCGGCGCATCTACAACGTCGGCAATCCCGCCAACAGCCTGTCGGTGCGCGAGCTGGCCACCGAGATGCTCAAAATCGCGGCCACCTACCCCGAGTACCGCGATAACGCCGCCAAAGTGCGGCTCATCGATACCACCGCCACCGAGTACTACGGCAAGGGCTATCAGGATGTCGAGAACCGCGTGCCCAAGATCGACAACACCTGCGCGGATCTGGAGTGGACGCCGCGTGTGAGCATGCAGGATGCGCTGCGTCAGATCTTTGACGCGTATAAAGGCGAGATCGCTCAGGCGGCCCAGTTGCTTGAGCAGGAGCCGCGTACCTGAACGTGTCAGGACAGTACCCGTGCAGCTGGCACTGAAGATCGACGTCGATACCTTGCGGGGCACGCGCGAGGGCGTGCCGGCGCTGATCGATACGCTCAAGGCGGCCGGGGCCGACGCCAGTTTTCTGTTCAGCCTGGGGCCCGATCACACCGGGCGCGCCTTGCGCCGCGTGTTCCGGCCGGGTTTCTTCAGCAAGGTGTCGCGCACCTCGGTGCTCGAGCACTATGGGCTGCGCACGCTGCTATACGGCACCGTGCTGCCGGGACCGGACATCGGCCGCCGCGCCGGTGCGATGATGCGCCGGGTGCGCGATGCCGGCTTCGAAGTCGGCATTCACTGCTTCGATCATACGAGCTGGCAGGACTTCGTGAGCCGTCGCGGCGAGCTCTGGACCCGCAGGCAGATGCTGCTCGCGGTGGAGCGTTTTCGCGAG
>Ga0208849_1001638_pt1 | contig 14628 bp, 21 predicted proteins | sample NGESurdeep072012_10_FD_184470 | JGI IMG/M metagenome (GOLD analysis project Ga0208849, IMG submission 184470) | Arctic peat soil microbial communities from Barrow, Alaska - NGEE Surface sample 53-3 deep-072012 (SPAdes) | ecosystem: Environmental > Terrestrial > Soil > Wetlands > Peat ...
CGCGACGATCAGCAGGCCCACCAGCGCGACCACGACGTTGCGGCCTTTGCCTCCAAGGCGCCTCGACGCAAGCTCGCCGAGTCCCTTCCCCGTCGCGAGAGCTGTTCGATCGCAGATCTCCTGCACTGTGGCCATGAGCGGGAACGTGAGCAGCGCTGTCCACAGCAGGCCGAAGCCGAAAGCCGATCCCGCCTGCGCGTACGTGGCGATCCCCGAGGGGTCGTCGTCCGAGGCGCCCGTGACGAGGCCGGGACCGAGTGCGCGGAGGTAGCTGCGAAGGCCCTGGCGCCGCCCGGCCACGCTGCGCGTGCTCACGCGTTCGCGGTCTGTTTCGTGCCTGTCATGGGACCCCTCTCGTGTCGGCGACGGGCGCGGATGTGCCCGTCGCGACCGCTGCACAAACATCGGGTCGAGCAGGTTTGTGGGTTCGCGAACGGGGAATAACGTCTCCGATCCGAGACGCGCATTCACGAATGCGGAACCACTCTCGAGGTCGGTCTCCGTCGCTCTACATGGGAGGTACGACATGGGTATCAGCGTGAGCTTGCTTCTGGCCGCCGCCGGCGCAGTGCTGCTCTGGGCCGTCAACGCGTCCGCGTCCGGCGTGAACGTCCACGCCGTCGGCGCGATCCTCTTGATCGTCGGCGCGATCGGGTTCGTGACGTCGCTGTTCTTCTGGTCGAGCTGGGGCGGCTTCGGCGGCGCCGGCGGACGGGACACGACGGTCGTCCGGGACCGCGTCGTCGAGCGTTAGACAACCCATTCGATTCTGGAGGTTGAACGTGATCTGGCTACTGGTGCTCCTGCTTCTCCTGTTCGCCGTCGGAGGAGGCATCTTCATCACGAAGTTCCTGTTCATCATCCTGCTCGTCGCGATCGTCGTCGCCGTTCTCGGCTCGCGGTCGACACGCGCGTAAGGCGGGCGCGCTGCTCATGCCCGAAGTACGCACGAACCGGGGTCGCACGCGCCGGTACGCCGACTGGCCGGCGACCCCGGCGGCGGTGGTCCCGATCGAAAGCCGCCGGTCGGGGCGGCGCAGACCGACCACGCTGACGGCGCGGCTCCTCGGTCGGCTTCGCCGCGTCGCCCCGCCCGCCTGACTTGGACTCTCGCCGCCCGGATGGTAGGTTCGCGCTCCTGGGCTAGGCCGACGACGGCCGTCGGGAGCCCGAGCGCGCGAGGAGCATCGTTCATGCGAGCAACAAGCGGCAGCCGGTCCGGAATCCTGCAGTGGGTGGTCGTGCTCGTGGTCGGCGTCCTCGTCGTGACGGTCGTCCTCGGCCTGAACCTGATCCCGCGCCTCAACGCGGGTCAGAAGGTGCTGAACGCGGCCAAGCCCGCGTTCGCCACCCCACGGCTCAAGGGCGCCCGCGCCGGGATCGACATCATCTCGAAGAACGTCGACGTGGCCGACCCGATCATGACCTCGCAGGGCGCTGCCGTCGCCGAGGTGCCGGCGCTGATCGCGTTCGTCGCGAAGCAGACCGGGCTCTCGCAGGCCGCTGTGGTCGCCGCCCTCCAGAAGAACTTCCCGCACACGACGGCCCTGCTCGAGACGATCCCGCTCTCGTCGGTGACGTCGGAGCTGCCCGGGCTCCTCGCGTTCCTCGAGAAGGCGCTGCACCTGTCGCAGGCGCAGCTGCTTGCCGCGATGAAGACGAACTTCCCCGGGCTCACGCAGTCGATCACGAACCTGCCGACGGTGACGAGCGGGTGGGACCAGATCCAGGGCATCGACGGGCTCACGCGCTTCGGCGGCTCGCCGGTGACGACCGTGCCGCAGTTCAGGACGTACGTCAGCTCGGACCTGATCCCCGTGCTCGAGACGCAGCAGGGCAACTTCGACAGCCTCGACGGCACGTCGTCCGTCACATGGATCGCGCCGCTCCTGCTCGTCGTCGGGATCGTCGTGATCCTGTTCGCGCTGGGGATGATCGCGCTGAACCTCAGAGGTACGGTGTCGCGCGGGCTCGCCACGGTGGGCGCGTCCGTCGTTGTCGCCGTCGGCGTGGGCGTCGTCGTGCTCGTGCTTGCCCTGTCGCTCATCCCCAGGGTCAGTCACGGACAGAAGCTGCTCAACGCGCTTCGCCCCCCGAACGTCCCCGCGCGCGTGCACGGGGACCGCGCCGGGATCAACATGGTCTCCGCGATCGTCGACCTCGAGGATCCGATCATGACCTCGCAGGGGACGGCCGCGGCCGAGGTGCCGAAGCTGATCGCGTTCGTGGCGCAGAAGACGGGTCTCTCGCAGGCCGCGGTCGTCGCCGCGCTCCAGAAGAACTTCCCGCACACGACGGCGCTCCTCGAGGCGATCCCGCTGTCGTCGGTGACATCGGAGCTGCCGGGCCTGTTCGCGTTCCTCGTCAAGACGCTGCACGTGTCGCAGGCGCAGCTCGTCGCGGCGCTGAAGACGAACTTCCCGGGGCTCGCGCAGTCGATCACGAACCTGCCGGCGGTGACGAGCGGGTGGAACCAGATTCAGGGGATCGACGGGGCTACGCGCTTCGACGGCACGCCGGTCAAAACCGTGCCTGACGTGCGCACGTACTTCGGCTCGGACGTGATCCCCGTGCTCGAGACGCAGACCGGGAACTACCACAAGCTCATGGAGACCTCGAAGATCGACTTCATCGGCCCGCTCGTGCTGATCGTCGGGCTGATCGTGGTCATCTACGGGGTGCTCATGCTGCTGCTCGCGCGGCGTGAGGAGCCGGTCGCGGGCGGGGCAACCATGCTCTCTCCGGCAGCGTCGCCGGGATGAGCGCAACCGCGACCAGGAAGGGTGTCGCATGGTCACGCTGACGGCGTCTTCCACCGAATGGCAGGTGGGGATCGGGCTCGGCATCGCGGTGATCGCGGTGGCCGCGGCGATCGTGATCGTGATCGTGCTGCTCGCGCTGCGGATCGCGGGACAGGCGAAAACGGCCGAGCAGGCGGTCGAGGTGGTGCGCCGGCAGACGGATGAGCTCGGCGGTGTCGCGCAGATCAACGACTCGGGCGTGCGGATCCTCCACTCCGCCCGCGCCTTGCGAAAGGTGGCGGTCGGGAAATGACCTTCACGCTTGCCGCAGTGTCCTCCAACACGTACTGGGCGATCGCGCTGAGCATCGCCTTCGGCGCGGCGGTGATCGTCGCGATCCTGCTCACGGTGCTTGTCGCGACGGTCGGGAGCATCGAGCGGTCGGTCGACGGCCTGCTCGAGATCGCCGGCAAGGTCGCCGCGAACACCACCAGCATTCCGCAGCTCGAGGCGACGGCGCCCGTGCTCGCGCTGATCGTCGAGGAAGCCGTGGTGCAGGACGGCTACATGAACGCGCTCACCGACGGGTTCGGTGATGCAGCATGACCAGCACCCACGCACTGGCCCTGCTCAGCGTCGTGCTCGCGGCGGGCGTCGTGCTCGTGCTCGCCGTCGCGCTGATCGAGGTACGCCGTGGCCTGTCGAGGATCTCGGAGGGGCTAGCGACGCTCGGAGCCGCGCTCGACGGCGTCGAGTCGCAGCACCTGCGTCCGCTCGAGGGCGCCGTCAAGGCGATCAACGCGCAGTTCGACATCATCCTGAGCGCGCTGCCGGGGATCGCACGGAAAGCGGCGATCGTCGCCGAGCGGAGGCCGCGATGACGCTCTGGTGGATCGGAGACGCCGTCCTGCTCGTCGTCGTGGTGCCGGTCGTGGTGATCCTGCTCCGCGGCGTGCTCAAGGCTGCCACGAGCATCGTCCCGAGCGTGCAGCAGATCGCCGCGGTCGCGGCCGCGGGGTCGAAGGACCTCGACGCCGCAGTGCTCCTGCTGACGACGCAGGACCAGGTTGCCCAGACGGTCGCGGGCGTCGCGAACTACGGCGGCTCCCTCGACGTGATCCTCGACGACGCGTGACGGGGGGAAGCATGGTGCTCGCATTCATGGCAGTCGGCGCGGTCACGATCCTCGGCGTCGCGCTGATCGTCGCCGCCCTCGTCGTCTACCTCGTCGCGGTGATCGTGCAGCTGCGCAAGATCACCGCCGGGCTCGACGTGGTCATCTCCCACGTCGGCGAGATCGTGCAAAAGAGCGGGCCCGTCAACGACGTCGTCACGGCGATCAACGGACAGCTCGACGCCGGCGTCGACCTCCTCGAGGGCCTGCTCGTGCAGAAGGCCGGGATGATGGACGCCGTCGGCCTCGTCGACGGCCTCTACCCCGGCGCGGCCGCCGCCGGCTTCCGGAACTTCCCGGAGAGCCTCACGGTTACGGCGCCGCGGATCGGCGAGGTCTACACGAAGGGCACGCTCACGCTCGCCCGGCTCGGCCGCGAGGCGCCGATCGCCCTCGGCAACCCGGCCGGGTTCCCGCTGCGCAACGTCGAGGGCGGAAGCCTCGCCGCGCGGCTCCTGTACCCGGAGCTCCGCCAGTCGAGGCCGAAGTCGCTGCCGCGATCGCCGGTGATCGGCATCGACGCACCCGTGCAGTACGAGCAGCGCGAAGACATCGGAGCGCCGCGGAAGCGGCCGCCGAGCCGGGGGTAGACTGAGGTTCTCCCTCGGTGTGCAGACATGTCCGGCGTTTCCTGACACGAAAGGAGCCCTCTTGCAGACACCTGCGGCATTCGAGTACGAGCGCGCGACGAGCGTCGAAGGCGCGCTCGCCTCGCTGCAGAGGCTCGGCCCCGAGGCGCGCGTGATCGCGGGCGGGCACAGCCTGCTGCCGATGATGAAGCTCCGGCTGGCGAACCCGGCGCACCTGATCGACATCAACGACCTCAAGGAGCTCTCGTACATCCGCGAGGAGGGGGGCGAGCTCCGCATTGGCGCGCTGACCCGCCACGTCGACCTGCTCAAGTCCGAGCTGCTCTTCCGCCACGCGCCGCTGTTTCGCGACGCCGAGCAGGTGATCGCCGACCCGGTCGTGCGCAACCGCGGCACGATCGGCGGCTCGCTCTGTCAGGCGGACGCGGCCGAGGATCTCTCGGCCGTCTGCTCCGCGATCAAAGCGAAGGCCGTGATCCGCGGCGCCGGCGGCGAGCGCGTCGTGGCGATGCACGACTTTCACGTCGGCCCCTACATGACCGCGGTCGGCGGCGGCGAGCTGCTCACCGAGGTGCGGGTCCCGCTGCGTCCCTACGGCGGCAGCGCGCACGAGAAAGTCGAGCGTCGCGCAGGCGACTGGGCGATCGCGGCCGCGTCCGTCGCCGTCTGGATGGAGGGCAGCCGAATCGCGGAGGCAGGGATTGCGCTCAGCGCGGTCGGGCTGACGACGATCCACTTGTCGCGCGCCGAGGAGCTGCTGCGCGGCAAGGCCCCCTCCGACGAGCTGTTCACCGAGGCGGGTGCGATCGCGTCGGCGGACTGCTCGCCGAGTGCAGACGGCCGAGGGCCCGTCGACTACAAGCGCCATCTCGCCGGCGTCCTCACGAAGCGCGCCCTGCTGCGCGCGACCGCACGCGCACTCCATCAGGAGGTCTGACATGGACGTCTCGATAGCGATCAACGGCGAGCAGGTCTCCCGCGAGGTCGAGCCGCGCCAGCTGCTCGTCCACTTCATTCGCGAGACGCCGGGCCTGACCGGCACTCACTGGGGCTGCGACACGTCCAACTGCGGCGCCTGCGTCGTGCTGATGGACGGCGCGCCCGTCAAGTCGTGCACGATCCTCGCGGCGATGTGCGAGGGCCACGAGATCCGCACGGTCGAGTCGCTCGAGGTCGACGGACGGCTCGATCCGGTGCAGATGGGCTTCCACGAGCGCCATGCGCTCCAGTGCGGCTTCTGTACGCCGGGCATGCTGATGACGGCGCGCGCCCTGCTGGACGAGAACCCGGATCCGACCGAGCACGAGATCCGTACAGCTATTTCAGGTGCCATCTGCCGCTGTACCGGGTACAAGAACATCGTCAGCGCCGTGCGCTGGGCAGCCGAGTACGAAGCCGCTGCGAAACAGGGGGTCTGACCATGGCCATCGACGTCGAGAACCTTCCGAGCAAGACCGAAGAGCGTCCGATCGGCTTCGGCCGGCTGAAGCGCAAGGAGGACGCGCGCTTCATCCGCGGCAAGGGCACGTACCTCGACGACATCCGGCTGCCGGGGATGGTCTACGGGGCGTTGCTGCGCAGCCCATATGCGCACGCGCGCATCGTCTCGATCGACACGTCGAAGGCGCTCGCGCACCCCAACGTCGCCGCCGTCGTCACCGCGAAGGATCTCGAGACGCTTGGGCTCGCGTGGATGCCGACGATCTCGTACGACACGCAGGCCGTCCTCGCGGGCGACAAGGTGCGCTTCCAGGGGCAGGAGGTCGCGTTCGTGATCGCGACCGACGAGTACTCGGCCAACGACGCGCTCCAGCTGATCGACGTCGAGTACGAGCCGCTGCCGGCGATCGTCAACGCCCGCAAGGCGCTCGACCCCGACGCGCCGCTGATCCGCGACGACAAGACCGGCCAGCGTGACAACCTCGCGAGTCCGACCTGGGAAGCAGGCGACCAGGCGGCGACCGACCGCGTGTTCGCCGAGGCAGACACGATCGTCTCGCGCGACATCATCTATCCGCGCTGCCACCCGGCGCCGCTCGAGACGTGCGGAATCATCGCCGACTTCAATCCGGAGACAGGACAGCTCGACATCTACAACGGCAACCAGGCCCCGCACGCCCACCGCACCGTCTACGCGCACGTGGCCGGGCTTGCGGAGCACATGATCCGCATCCGCTGCTCCGACATCGGCGGCGGCTTCGGCAACAAGGTTCCGGTCTATCCGGGCTACGTGTGCGCGATCGCCGGCTCGATCGTCGCCGGCGTGCCGGTGAAGTGGGTCGAGAACCGCACCGAGAACCTCGTCTCCACCGGGTTCGCGCGCGACTACATCATGCGGGGCGAGATCTGCTCGAAGGGCGGCAAGATCACCGGCCTGCGCGTCGACGTGCTCGCCGACCACGGCGCGTTCGACAGCACTGCGCAGCCGACGAAGTTCCCGGCCGGGTTCTTCCACATCGTCTGCGGGTCGTACGACCTCGAGGCCTCGCACGTCCAGGTCAAGGCGGTGTACACGAACAAGGCGCCGGGCGGTGTCGCGTACCGCTGCTCGTTCCGCATCACCGAGGCCGTGTACCTCGTCGAGCGGATGGTCGACGCGCTCGCACTCGAGATGGGCGTCGATCCGATCGAGCTGCGGATGCGCAGCTTCATCGGGCCGGAGCAGTTCCCGTACGAGACCACCACCGGCTGGACGTACGACTCCGGCAACTACGCCGAGACGATGCGCGTGGCGATGGACATCGCCGGCTACGAGGATCTGCGCCGCGAGCAGGCGGAGAAGCGCGCGCGCGGCGAGCTGATGGGCATCGGCGTGACCTTCTTCACCGAGGGCGTCGGCGCGGGCCCACGCAAGCACATGGACATCCTCGGGCTCGCCATGAACGACGGCGCCGACCTGCGGGTGCACCCGTCGGGCAAAGCGGTCGTCAGCATCAGCGCCCAGACGCAGGGGCAGGGCCACGAGACGACGTTCGCGCAGATCGTCGCCGAAGAGCTCGGCATCCCGCCCGAGGACGTCGAGGTCCGCCACGGCGACACGGACAAGTCGCCGTACGGGCTCGGCACCTACGGCAGCCGCTCGACGCCGGTGTCCGGCGCCGCGGTCGCGGTCGTCTCGCGCAAGGTGCGCGACAAGGCGCGCCTGATCGCGGCGACGATGCTCGAGACGCGGCCGGAGGATCTCGCGTGGGAGAAGGGCCGCTGGTACGTGAAGGGCGACCCGGAGAAGGGCGCGCTGATCGAGGAGATCGCGGCACGCGCCTACAGCGGCGAGGCGATGCCCGCCGAGCTGGAGGGCGGGCTGGATGCGCAGGTGATCTACGACCCGCCCAACCTCACGTATCCCTACGGCGCCTACATCGCGGTCGTCGACATCGACCGCGACACCGGGCACGTCACCGTCAGGCGCTTCATCGCGGTCGACGACTGCGGCGTGCGCATCAACCCGATGATCGTCGACGGCCAGATCCACGGCGGTCTCGCCGAGGGCGTCGGGATCGCGCTGATGGAGCTGATCTCGTTCGACGCGGAGGGCAACTGCCTCAACTCGTCGTTCATGGACTACCTGATCCCGACCGCGCTCGAGTGTCCGGACTTCGAGCTCGGCGAGACGGTCACCCCCTGTCCGCATCACCCGCTCGGCGCCAAGGGCGTCGGCGAGTCGCCGAACGTCGGCTCGCCGCCCGCGATCGTCAACGCGGTCATCGACGCGCTGTACGAGACGCACGGCGTCGATCACATCGACATGCCCTGTACCCCGGCCCGTGTCTGGGCGGCGATGCAGGGGCGTGCCGAGCCGCCGCAGTGATCACGGGCGCCTTGTCGCGGCGGGCGCAGGAGCTCGCCGCGCAGGGCACGCCGTTCGTGACCGCGACGGTCGTACGCGCGCGGCGCCCGACGAACGTGCAGCCGGGGAACGTCGCGCTCGTGCTCGGCGACGGTACGATCGAGGGGTTCATCGGCGGCGTGTGCACGCAGCACAGCGTCCGCGTGTGCTCGCTGCAGGCGATCGCCACCGGCGCGGCGCTGCTGCTGCGGATCGTGCCCGACGGGCCGATCGCGGAGACCGACATCGCCGGTCATGAGATCTCGAGCGAGGAGGGAGCGGTGACGGTTCAGAACACGTGCCTGTCCGGCGGCGAGATCGAGATTTTCCTCGAGCCGGTACTGCCGTTGCCGCGCGTGCTCGTCGTCGGCGACTCGCCGATCGCCGCCGCCGTGCGGTCGCTCGGCGCGGAGCTCGGGCTCGAGCTCGTCGCCGTCGAGGGCGGCGCACCCGAGCCCACGGGGACGGACCTCGCGCTCGTCGTCGCCGCGCACGGACGGGACGAGCTCCACACGCTGCGGCGCGCGCTCGAGGCGGGAGTGCCGTACGTCGGCCTCGTCGCCAGCCCGAAGCGCGGCGCCGGCGTGCTCGCCGACCTGCGCGCCGACGGGGTGCCCGAGGAGCAGCTCGAGCTGATCGACGTGCCCGCCGGGATCGACATCGGCGCGCGCACGCCCGCCGAGGTGGCGCTGTCGATTCTCGCGACGATCGTCGGCGTGCGCCGCGGAGAGCATGCCCCTGCGCCCGAGCGCGCACGCGCTCCGGTCGCGGCAAGCGCGCCCAACTCCACCGCGCCGCCGATCGCGATCGACCCGATCTGTGGGATGACGGTCGCTGCCGTGCCGGGCACGCCGTCGGTCGAGGTCGACGGCGAGACGATCTACTTCTGCTGCGACGGCTGCAAGGCGAAGTTCGAGGCGCAACGCGAGCACGCGATTGCCGAGTGACTCCTTCGTGACGGGCGGGGCGGAGGAAGAGGTCCGCCGGCTCGTCCCCGACATCGAGACGCTAGCGCGGCGGCTCGCCGACGTCGACTACCTCGTCGACGAGGGCCTCGCGACGTCGATGTTCCTGAGCGTGCGCCTGCCGCAGCCGCTGCTGCTCGAGGGCGAGGCGGGTGTCGGGAAGACCGAAGCCGCGAAGTCGCTCGCGGTCGTGCTCGACACGCCGCTGATCCGCCTCCAGTGCTACGAGGGGATCGACGCGGTCGAGGCGCTGTACGAGTGGAACTATCCGCGCCAGCTGCTGAGCATCCGCCTCGCCGAGGCCGGCGGCTCGGCGCTCGGCGAGGCGGAGCTGTTCGGCCCCGAGTACCTCATTCGCCGTCCGCTCCTGCGCGCGCTCGAGCATCCCGGGCCGCGGCCGGCCGTGCTGCTGATCGACGAGATCGACCGCGCCGACGACGACTTCGAGGCGTTCCTGCTCGAGCTGCTCGCGGACGCGAGCGTGACGATCCCGGAGATCGGCACGATCCGCGCCACCCATCCGCCGATCATCGTGCTGACCTCGAACCGGACGCGCGACCTCCACGACGCCGTCAAGCGGCGCTGCCTCTACCACTGGATCGCATATCCGACGCCGCAGCGCGAGGTGGAGATCGTGCGCCGCCGCGTCAAGGGCGCGTCGGAGACGCTCGCGGTGCAGGTGGCGAACGCCGTCTCGCGCATGCGCGACAGCGACGTGCAGAAGCCGCCCGGCGTCGCCGAGGCGATCGACTGGCTGGCGGCGTTGAGCCTGCTCGGCATCGAGTCCCTGGACGCGGCCGCCGTTGACCGCACGCTCGGGTCGGTGCTGAAGTACAGCGAGGACCAGGAGGTGATCCGCGCGGCCGGCCTCGAGCAGCTCGTGCGCGTCGATGACTGACGTGTTCGGCGTCGAGACGATCATGCTCGACCTGCCGCCGCTCGTGGCGGCGCTGAGCCGGCGCCTGCACGAGCGCGGCGTGCCGGTCACTCCGGGTCGGGCGGCCGCGTTCGCGCGGGCGCTCACGCTCGTGCAGCCGGTCGCGCGCCGCCGGCTGTACTGGACCGCCCGCGCCGTGTTCGTGTCCGACCCGGTGCAGGTGAAGGCCTTCGACGAGGTGTTCTTCTCGGTGTTCGGGAGCCGTGGCCAGGACGCGGACTTCGAGCCGGACGATACGCAGACCGCCGCCTCGCCGCCCGACGACCGGCCGGCGTCCGAGCACAAGACGCTGCCGGGCGATGCGGTGGGGCTCGACGCGAGCGCGCTGCCGGGCGAGGGCGACGAGGACGGCGCCGAGGTGGAGGTGCCGCTCGCGCTCGCGAGCGACGAGGAAGAGCTGCGGCAGAAGAGCTTCGACGCGCTCGGTCCACACGAGCTCGCGCAGCTCTACCGGCTGATGTCGCGCCTCGAGCTTGCGACGCCGCTGCGGCGCACGCGCCGCTACGACAAGCGCCGCCACGGCGAGCGCATCGACATGCGACGCACGCTGCGCGGCAGCCTGCGCACCGGCGGCGACCCGATCCGCCTCGCACACAGGCGCCGGCGCATCGCGCCGCGCAGACTCGTGATGCTCTGCGACATCTCCGGCTCGATGGAGCCGTACGCACGTGCGTACCTTCAGTTCCTCACGTGCGCGGCCGCCGCCGGACCGAACGCCGAGGCGTTCGTCTTCGCGACTCGGCTCACGCGTCTCACGCGCGCGCTCGCTTCACGCAACCCGGAGCGTGCGATCCAGCGTGCGGCCGCGGCGGCGCCGGACTGGTCGAGCGGAACCCGGATCGGCGAGGCGCTGAAGGAGTTCAACGACCGGCACGGACGCCGCGGCATGGCGCGCGGCGCCGTGGTCGTGATCCTCTCCGACGGCTGGGAGCGCGGCGACCCGATGCTCGTGGGACGGGAGATGGAGCGGCTCGCGCGCCTCGCACACCGGATCGTGTGGGTCAATCCGCGCGTCGCCGCCGACGCCTTCTCGGTTCAGTCCGGCGGCATGGTGGCGGCCCTGCCGCATTGCGACGCGCTCGTGAGCGGCCACAGCTTCCAGGCGCTCGGCGAGGTCGCGGCCGCGATCGGCGCAGAGTCGACCGTGCGCCCCGTGCGGGAGGCGGCTCCCGCCGCCGAGGAGGAGCCGTGGGCGAGCGCCACGCCGGTCGCGGGCAGCTCGGTGGCGATGCCGAGCGGGCACGACCCGAGCAGGGGCAACACGACGCCCGGCTGGGTGACCGATGAGTGAGAAGAAGTGCATCTACCCGGGCTGCGAGCGGCCCGCGGTGCCTCCGCACGTGCTCGGCGGGCCGCAGCCGGCGTTCTGCGATCTCGAGGAGCACCACGCGTTGAGCGCCCACCTGGAGCGGCAGCGCCTCGCGAAGGAACGCGCACCCGGCACGGCGCCCGAGGACAAGCGATGATCAGCGACATCCGAGCGAGGAGGAGACGCGGCGATGGCTAACGAGGCGTACCGGGCTGTGTTTTTGCGCGTGCACCCGACCGGCAAGATGGTGCTCAGCCTGACCACCGAGTCCGACGGGAACGAAGCGAAGTACGCGCAGCTCGTCGCCGACGAGCTCGGGGTCCCGGCGCTCGACGTCAAGGTCGTACCCGTGGACACCGACCGGTTCGGCGTCGGTCACGGCTACAACACGAGCCCGTCCGCGGGGACGTCGGCCGCGATCGTCAGCGCCACGGGAAAGATTCGCGCGAAGGGGCAGCTGCTCGCGGGCATGGCGCTCGGGACCGCGCCCGAGACGCTCAAGTGGGTCAACGGCGCGTGGATCGACGCGGAGGGAAGCGGCCCTACGCAGGCCAAGACGGTCGAGGACATCGCGCTCTATGCGCACGGCACCGGCGCCCTGCCGCCCGGCGTCGAAGGCGGGCTCGATGCGCAGGCCGTCTACCGCGACTGAGCGGGCAGGTCGATCGTGACCTCGACCTCGTCGACGACCTTCAGCGTGCCGAACAGCGTCGAGTAGGGGGCGATTCCCCAGTCGGTCTGCTTGACGACGGCGCTGCCGCTGAGCGCGCCGCCGGCGCCGTGGGTGAGGTCGAAGGCGATCGGGGCGGTGGCGCCGACGAGCGTCAGCTCGCCCTGCACGCCGATCCGGCTGCCGTCGATCTGCGCGGCGGTCGAGCGGAACTCGATGCGGTGCCCCTTCAGAATCTCGTCGCCGATCGTCTGCTCGATGTTCGCCTTGTCGTCGTCGCCGAGCGCCTGCATCCCGCCGGTGCCCTCGCGCACGCGCAGTGACGTGGGGTCCGCGTCGAGGACGAGACTGATCTGCTCTCCGACCTCGAGCGTCGCCTGCCAGGAGTTGACGTCGATCACGAGGTCGTGCCCGGCCTTGGCTGCCACGCCGGTGCGTCCGGTGTGCACGGCGAGGGTGCCGTTCTCCGGCCCGAACATGTGCGTGCCCGGCGGGATCGGCATGCGCGGAGCCTATGCAAAACTCTAGGATTCGTCCGTCATGGCCGTCGAGCTCGATCATCCGTTCACGACTGCGAAGCCGATCGACGAGAGCTACGCGACGATCCTCGACCTCGGGCGCGTCGTTCCGTGCGTCGAGGGCGGGAGCGTGCTCGAGACGCTCGGGCCCGACTCCGTAAAGGCGGAGATCAAGGTGAAGATGGGCGCGATGTCGATGACGTTCACCGGCACGGTGGAAATCGTCGAGCAGGACGCAGCGGCCCACCGCGTGCTCATGCGCGTCAAGTCCAAGGAGGCCGGGGGTCAGGGATACGCGAACGCCGACGTCGCCTTCGCGCTCGGCGACGGCGGCGGCACGATCCATACGAACGCGCAGATCACCGGCAAGGCCGCGTCGATGGGCGAGGGAGTGATGGTTGGCGTGCTGGACGCGCTGATCAACGACTTCGCCGGCAAGCTCTCCGGGCTCTGAGCCGCCCCGATGCAGATCGCGATGCGACAGGTTCGCGAGGGCGAGGTTCCGCCCGACGGCGGCACCGCCGTCCAGGAGGACCCCGACCGGCCCGTCTTCCACGGCAACGGCCCGGACGACTACGTCTGCGTCGAGTGCGGCAACGTGCTCGCCGTGGCGATGCACCCGGTGCAGATGACGAGGAAGGTACGCGTCCGCTGCGGACGCTGCTCGACGGTCAACGTGTCGGTGATCGACGGGTACGAGGGACCCGACAAGTCTCCCTAGCGCAGGCGGTCGAGCAGCGACGTGCGGTGGCGCAGGTACGCCGCACCGCCGTCGCCGTCGACGGCCGCGATCCGCACGACGGGCGGGTGACCCATGGCCGGAGCGGCGAGGTCGAGGAGCGCGTCGTGGTACGCGCGCTCCCGCTGGACGCCGCCGAAGCCGAAGCCCTTCGCGGCGAGTCCGCGCGCGAGCCCGTCGGTGCTCGCGCACCAGGCGCGGCACAGCTCCTTGTGCTCGTCGAGGTCGAAGCCCACGGCGGCGTCGTCCGGATAGAGCTCGAGAGCGGCGAGGCGGAACGAGGTGAAATGCGGCGCCTCGTCGGCCGCGAGCAATGTCCCGGTCGGCCCGTGCACGAGCTCGACCGGAAGCAGCAGATTTTCGCGCGCCGCATGCAGGACGGAGACGTCGCCGTTGAGACGCGCGTAGATGGCAGCGAGGGGCTCGAGCGCGGCCGTCACCGGCGCGACGAGCGCCGGGTCGCGCCGCGACTTCGCCACGCGTTCGAGCCCGACGTGACCCTGCTCGCACAGCCAGTCGAACGACCGAGGCCCGAGCGCGATCCCGTCTGCGGCCGCCGCCTGCGCGAAAGCCGACTGCACGTCGCCGGGCGCCACCGGGCGATCCTACGAGGCCCGGAGTCAGTCGCGACGACGAACGGCTCCCCGGCCGCCGAGCGCCCGGCGGTGAGCGAGCCGAGGCCCTTGCCGGCACGGCGATCGTCACCGTCTCGTGCGTCTCCGTACCCGGCGCCAGGTGCACGCTGCCGGTTTCCGCGTAGTTTCCGCGGGCCTGACCGCGGAAACTACGGATGATGCGCCGCCCGCCGCGATCCAGGCTTGACCTGTGACAACGTTCAGCACCTCCGCGTCCGGGACGACGATCTTCGAGCCGCCGGCTGTCGGCCGCGCCTGGGCGCACGGCATCGCCGTCGGCGATCGTGTGTCGCTCCGGGACGGCCGGGTCGGACGGGTGATCGGCTTCTACAGCCGGGACGACGAGACGGTGCTCGTGTGCTTCGGTCCCGGCGAGAGCGTCGAGTACGCGCCGGCGAGCCTCCACCTCGAAGCACCGCTCGCGATCTAGCTGTAGTTCCTGAGAGCGTTGTTCCATCCGGGTCTCCTTGGAGGCTGGAGCTGCCAAGCAACCAGCTCCAAGGAGGGTGATCCGGATGAAGTTG
>Ga0208849_1001639_pt1 | contig 14622 bp, 14 predicted proteins | sample NGESurdeep072012_10_FD_184470 | JGI IMG/M metagenome (GOLD analysis project Ga0208849, IMG submission 184470) | Arctic peat soil microbial communities from Barrow, Alaska - NGEE Surface sample 53-3 deep-072012 (SPAdes) | ecosystem: Environmental > Terrestrial > Soil > Wetlands > Peat ...
GCCTGGTGTCACACTGTCCATTCCGGTTCCGCTCGCGCCTCATCGGTGCAATGGCGCGTCCCTCACAGATAGTCATTTATTGTGCCGGATGAACCCTAAATCGTCCAGGACGCGCGCGCACGAGCGCGGCGTCGCACCACTCTGGTTTCACCACGCGCTTGAGGCGCCAGGCGCTATTGCTGCGTGGCAGGCGGCGGCGGGAACGGTGAGCCGCCCTGCTGAGGCGGTGGGAACGCGGAGGGTGCGGGCTGCCCCGGCGGCGGTGGCGCGGTGCCATGAGGGACGGGTCGCTGTGGCGGTCGGGCTGCGGTCCGCGCCATAGGCCGGCGCGGCCTGGGCTTGCGCATCGGCCTCGGCGGCGCAACCGGCTGCAACACGACCTGCACCGGATTTGGCACCAAGGTGGCGGCCGGCGCGGACTCCCAGAATGAATGGTCCGGGACGTCACCCACGCTGACCTGCACAGTCTGCGGCACAAAGCCGATCTTGGTGATCGTTACTGACTGGGGTTCCGACGGGACAGGGATAGCGCAGGGGGTCAGACAGGTCTGGCCCTGGGTCGTGCGCACGTCGGCGCCCGGCGGGTCGGATTCAAACCGCAACGGCTGCATCTGCGCCGATGGTTTTGAAGACATGAAATCGGGGGTCATCCAGTCGGGCATGGCCGAACAACCAGCGAGCGCAAGCCCCACGAGCGCCGTGCAGATGATGACTTTAACGCGCGAGAGTTGGACGCGTGACATGACCCTCTCCGTCCCCAAACACAAACAACGTAAGCCCCCCGCGGGCATGGGTAAAGCGCGGAACGATAGTCCGGGCAAGAGGTTACGAGGCCGGCCGGGAAGCCGCGCCCGCTGGGAGGCGGACGCGCGACCGCGAACCGTCCGAGAAAGGTTAACGAATTGAGTATGTTAAGGATTGTGCCCCGGGGACGAGAAGGCGCGCGGCGCCGTTAACGATAATTGCAAGGTGTTTGGCTGGTCCAGCGCGCTGCGAGGCCGGATCACGGCTGCAGAGCCAAAAGATCGCCGATCGCCGCGGGCAATTCCGAAAACGAGCTGATGATCCGATCGGGCTGCAAGCTCGCGATCGGCACGTCGGTGTAGCCGAAGTCGACCGCGATCACCGGGACACGCGCCGCCCGGCCGGTGTGGATGTCGGTTTTGGAATCTCCGACCATGATGGCCCGGCTGGGCTCGCCGCCGGCGCGCCGCACGGTTTGCCGAAAGACTTCCGGGTCAGGCTTCATGATGCCAAACGTGTCCGGTCCGCAGATGGCCGCAAACCGATGCGTCAGGTTGAGGGCTTTGAGCAGCCGCAGCGACAGCCATTCGAGCTTGTTGGTGCAGACCGCAAGCTCGTGTCCTGCGGCGCGGAGATCGTTGAGAGCGCTGTCCAAGCCCGGGAACGGCCGCGACCGGTCGGCTATGTGCTCAGAATAGTAGGCAATGAACGCGGCATAAAGGCAGTCCATTTCTGCGTCAGTCGCGTCTCGCCCCTCGGCTGCGAGCGCCCGCCGGATCATGACCTGGGCGCCACCGCCAATCAGATTTCGCGCCGTCGCGTAGGGCACTGCCGACAGCCCTTCCTGCGTGAGAACGAGATTGAGCGTGTGGATGAGGTCGGGTGCCGTATCGATCAGGGTGCCGTCGAGATCGAATACGATGGTGCACATCACGCCGGCCTAACCGGCTCTGCGGCGGCGTGCAAGCGTCGCATATTGCCGTTTTCGCTAGGCTCGACCCTGCAACGGCGCTAGTTTCCGCGCAAATTGCCGGTGGCCTGGAGGGTTTCTTCGCGGTGCCAATGGACGTAGAGGAGCAAAAGCGCGCCGCCGCCGAGCGAGCGGTGACCTTCGTGCGTCCCGGCATGCGGCTTGGGCTCGGCACCGGTTCGACCGCCCGCTACTTGGTTGAACTGTTGGGCCAGCGTGTTCGCGCCGGGCTCAAAATAACCGCGGTGCCGACCTCGGAAGCGACGCGCGCGCAGGCCGAACGGGTGGGGATCGCACTGACCACCCTCGATGAGACTCCCGAACTTGACCTCACTATTGACGGCGCCGATGAGATCGCGCCCGATCTGAGCTTGATCAAAGGCGGCGGTGGGGCGCTGTTGCGCGAGAAGATCGTGGCCGCAGCCTCGGCCGAGATGATCGTGATCGCTGACGAGTCGAAATGGGTGCAAACGCTGGGACGCTTTCCGCTGCCGGTCGAGATCGCTCCGTTCGGGGCGGCGGCGACCCGGCGGGCGATCGAGAATAGTGCCGCCCAGAGCAGTTGCCCGGGGCCAGCGCCGCTGCGCAGGGCGCAAAACGGCCATGCTTTCGTCACGGATGGCGGGCACTGGCTCGTCGACGCTCAGTTGCGGCACATCGTCGACCCGCCGACGCTGGCGACGCGGTTATCTGCAATCCCGGGCGTCATGGAACATGGCCTGTTTATCGGTCTGGCGCGGCTTGCCATTCTGGCGGGTCCTAGCGGGATACGTATCGTCGAACGGCCTTGATCCTCAGCCTACAAAGGGAGTGCGCCTCATGATTGCCGGTCTGTCCATGCGCCATTCGTCCATTGGCGGATTCCTGATGAGCCGTGTGGCGACGCGTCACATGCTGGCCGCGCTTGTGGCGCTCGCCGTGATGGGTGCCGCCAAGCCCGTGCTGGCGCAGACGGGTGCTCCGTCTCCCAATTCCATCCTGATCGCCAAGCAGATCATCGAGATCAAGGGCGTCAACAAACTGTTCGAGCCGCTGATCAGAGGTGTGGTCGAGAAGGTCAAGAACCAGTTCATGCAGACGAATTTCATGTGGGCCAAGGATCTCAATCAAGTTGCGGAACAGCTCGTGAAGCAATACCAGCCGCGGACCTCCGAACTCGTAGACGAGAGCGCCCGCATCTACGCCAGCCATTTCACCGAAGCCGAGCTCAAGCAAATCCTGGCGTTCTATCAGACGCCGACGGGCCGCAAGATGATTACGGAAGAGCCGCGGGCGCTCGACCAGAGCATGGCCAATGCGGGCGAGTTCGGCGACAAGCTGTCAGACGAAATCCTTGCCAAGATGCGTGACGAAATGAAAAAGCGCGGACATGACATCTGACATGTCCGATTACGATGTCGACCTTTTCGTTATCGGGGGAGGATCCGGCGGCGTGCGCGCCGCACGGATCGCCGCGCAGCACGGCGCCCGCGTCATGCTTGCCGAGGAATATCGGCTCGGCGGCACCTGCGTGATCCGCGGCTGCGTGCCGAAAAAGCTTCTGGTCTACGCTTCGCGATTCCATGGCGAATTCGAGGATGCGGCCGGCTTTGGCTGGAAGGTGGGGCATACCTCATTCGACTGGCCGACGCTGATCGCCAACAAGGACAAAGAGATCGCGCGGCTCGAAACGGTTTACGGCAAGCTGTTGAATAATTCGGGTGTCAGGGTCGTAAAGCACCGCGCCACGATCGCGGAGCCTCATACGGTGAAGGTGGCCAACGGCGAGGCCGTGCGCGCGGCCTATATTCTGGTCTCGACCGGCGGCACGCCGAGTTACGGCAACGAGATTCCCGGTCTCGAGCACGCCATCTCGTCAAACGAGGCGTTTCATCTGCCGGAGCTGCCCCGCCGCATCGTCATCCAGGGCGGCGGCTACATCGCCGTCGAGTTTGCCTGCATCTTTGCGGGACTCGGATCCCACGTGACGCTGGTCTATCGCGGCGAAAACATTCTGCGCGGGTTCGATGACGACGTGCGAACGCATCTGCGCGCCGACATGGAAGCGCATGGCATCCGGGTCGTCACCGGGCTCACCATCGCGGCGATCGAAAATCCGGGCGAACATTTCTCGGTCCGGCTTTCGAACGGCAATCATCTCACCGCCGACAAGGTGATGTACGCGACCGGCCGCGTGCCGCATGTCAAAAAGCTCGGGCTTGAAGCATCCGGTGTCGCGCTCGCCAAGAATGGCGGCATCGCGGTCGATGAATACTCCCGCACCAGCGTTCCCAGCATTTACGCGGTGGGCGACGTGACCAACCGCATCAACCTGACACCCGTCGCCATTCGGGAGGGCCATGCCTTCGCCGATACGGTATTCGGCGGCAAGGTGACGAAGGTCGATCACACCAACGTGCCGACCGCGGTGTTCTCCGAGCCCGAAGTCGGCGTGGTCGGCCTCACCGAGGCGCAGGCGCGCGCCGAACTGCAGCAGACCGACATCTACAAGTCGATGTTCCGGCCGCTCAAGGCGACGCTGTCCGGCCGCGACACCACCGTGCTGCTCAAGCTCGTGGTCGACGGTCACAGCGACCGGGTGGTCGGGTGTCATATCGTCGGCGAGGGCGCGGCCGAAATGGCCCAGGTGGCCGCGATTGCAATGAAGATGCGCGCCACCAAAGCCGATTTCGACGCCACCATGGCGCTGCACCCGACCGTCGCCGAGGAGCTGGTCACGATGCGCACGCGCAGCGCCAGCTACGCCCGCGAGGCCGCCGAATAGGGCGTGAAGTCCGCCCTGTTTGCCCGTTTCATCGGACTGTCGCGGCGGCCAGGGCTCGTGTATATACCCCTCGTCATTCCAGCCGCACCAGCAGCGACAGCCGCATAACCAGCGGCCCTGATTATGGATCGCGGGCTCGCGGGCAGCGTCCGCGCCGGACTGACGTATTTGGAGACGTGTCATGTCTACGCGGTCAAACTCGGCCAAATGGAGCCCGGATTCCTGGCGGGCCAAGCCGGCGTTGCAGATGCCGGACTATCCCGACGCCAAGGCGCTGGCGGAGGTCGAGGCGCAGCTTGCGACCTTTCCGCCGCTCGTCTTTGCCGGCGAGGCCCGCAACCTGAAAAAGGCTCTCGCCCAGGTCGCCGCTGGCGAAGCCTTCCTGCTGCAGGGCGGCGATTGCGCGGAGAGCTTTGCCGAGCACGGCGCCAACAACATTCGCGATTTCTTCCGGCTGTTCTTGCAGATGGCGGTCGTTCTGACCTATGCGGCGGCGTCGCCGGTGGTGAAGGTCGGCCGCATCGCCGGCCAGTTCGCCAAGCCGCGGACCTCGCCCGTGGAAAAGCGCGGCACGGTCGAGCTTCCCGTCTATCGGGGCGACATCGTTAACGGCACGGAGTTCACCGCTGAGGCGCGCGCTCCCGATCCGCGTCGCCAAGTGGAAGCCTATCGTCAATCGGCGGCGACGCTCAATCTTTTGCGCGCCTTCGCCACTGGCGGCTATGCCAATTTGCAGAACGCCCATCAGTGGATGCTGTCGTTCGTCAAGGACTCGCCGCAGTCGAAGCGCTATCAGGAGCTTGCGCGCCATCTCACCGACGCGCTCAACTTCATGCGCGCGTGCGGAATTAATCCGGAATCGCATCCGGAAATGCGTACGACCGATTTCTTCACCAGCCACGAGGCGTTGCTGCTCGGCTACGAACAGGCTTTCACGCGCGTCGATTCCACGACGGGTGACTGGTACTGCACCTCGGGCCACATGGTGTGGGTCGGCGACCGCACCCGGCAGGCCGACCATGCCCACATCGAATATTGCCGTGGCATCAAAAATCCGCTTGGGCTGAAAACCGGTCCGACGCAGAAGGTCGACGAACTGTTGCGGCTGATCGACATTCTCAATCCCGACAACGAGTCCGGCCGGCTGACGCTGATCTGCCGCGTCGGCGCCGACAAGGCGGCCGATCTGTTGCCTGCATTCGTGCGCGCGGTGAAGCGCGAAGGCCGCAACGTGGTGTGGTCGTGCGATCCGATGCACGGCAACACCATCACTTCGGTGACCGGCTACAAGACCCGCCCGTTCGATCAGATCCTCAAGGAAGTGCGGACGTTTTTTCAAGTTCATGCCGCCGAAGGCACGATCGTCGGCGGTGTGCATCTGGAAATGACCGGTCAGAACGTCACTGAATGTACCGGCGGCGCGCGCGCCATCAGCGACGAAGACCTCAATGATCGGTATCACACGTTGTGCGATCCGCGGCTTAATGCCGAGCAGTCGCTCGACCTTGCATTCCTGCTGGCCGATTTGTTGAAGTCGGAGCGCGAGCAAAACGAAAAACCGCTGCCCGCCGTCGCGGGGCTGTAGCGCGCCCGTTCGCCATCTTTACCGGACGCTCACCAAACCGCGTTCCGTTTACGAAGCGCTCATGCTGATGCGTATTGGCGTGCGCAAGTAAAGGAATGTGCAAATAATTTGAATCAAACTCTCTGCGTCAAAACAAAAAATAATAGACGCAGGGGTGTGCTGTGCCAGTACGAAAGTATTTACCGTGTGTCTTCGCCGCGCTGTGTCTGAGCGCCGCTCCGGCATTCGCAGCCGATATGTCGGCGACGCCTTGGCTGTCACCGGCTCCGGAAAGCGCGCCCTCCGCATTCGGCGACCCGTACGGCTCGTTCGGCATGCGCTCGGATGCAACCAGGATCGACTGGCAGGGTTTCTACGTCGGCGGCCAGTTCTCCTACAGCGACGGCAACGCCGATTTCAGCAGGTCGACGCAGGACCCGATCGCCTACAGCCTGCGTCAGACGACGCTGGAGTCCACGTTCGCACCATCGAGTTGGCCGGTGCTGGGCACCGGCAATCACAGCGCAGCCGGCTACGGCGGTTTCGTCGGCTACAACACCGTGTATCTCGCGCCGACCGCGAAAATCGTGTTCGGCATCGAGGCCAACTACGATCAGGCCTCGCTCTCGCTTTTCGCGCCGAGTTCGCCGCTCACGCGCGTGACGCCGGACGGATCCAACACAGTCAGCATTACCGGCAGCGGTTCGGTGACGGATCTCGATTTCGGCACGCTGCGCGCGCGGGCTGGGTGGGCGGTGGGCAATTTCCTGCCCTACGCGTTTGCGGGTTTTGCGCTCGGCCAAGCCGACGTTAACATCGCGGAAACCACCACGGTCATTCAGAAATCACCGGCCGGGACGTTCGTGTTTCCCGCCACGGCAGGAAAAAACAATGAGTGGCTCTACGGCTTCACCGTCGGCGGCGGTCTCGACTACGCGCTGACGCACCATATCTTCGTGCGCGGTGAATATGAGTATGTGCAGTTTCAGTCGGTCGCGGCCGTCAACATCAACGTCAACACCGTCCGCCTCGGCGCCGGCATCAAGTTTTAGGCGCGACGGCTGCCTCGGAACCCATTGCCGGGCCGGCTCATCCGGCGCTAGACCTGCGGCATGAACGCACGTCAAGCCGATCGTCTCGCTATCGCCGTGGCGCAGCTCAATCCCGTCGTCGGCGACATCTCCGGCAACCTGGAGCGCGCGCGCAAGGCGCGTTCGGCGGCGGCCCGCGACGGCGCCGATCTCGTCGCCTTTTCCGAATTGTTCATCGCTGGATATCCCCCCGAGGATCTGGTCCTCAAACCCGCTTTTCAGGCTGCCTGCCGCGCCGCGGTCGAGACGCTGGCCCGCGAAACCGCCGATGGCGGACCCGGCGTGCTCATCGGCACGCCATGGGTCGATGACAACAAACTGTACAACGCTTATGCGCTGCTCGATGCCGGGCGGATCGCGGCGATCCGCTTCAAGGTCAACCTGCCAAACTATGGCGTGTTCGACGAAAAGCGCGTGTTTGCGACCGGGCCCGTGCCTGGACCGGTAAGCTTTCGCGGCGTGCGGCTTGGGCTGCCGATCTGCGAGGATACCTGGACCGATTGGGGCGACTACGAGAACGTGGTCGAGTGTCTGGTCGAGACCGGCGCTGAGATTTTGCTGGTGCCGAACGGCTCGCCCTACTGGCGCGACAAGACCGATGTCCGCCTCAACGTCGCGGTCGCGCGCGTCACCGAAGCCGGTCTTCCGCTTCTTTACATCAATCAGTTCGGTGGCCAGGACGAACTGGTCTTCGATGGCGCCTCGTTTGCGCTTAACGCCGACCGGTCGATTGCCTTCCAGCTTCCGGCTTTTGTCGAGACGGTCCTCACCACGCATTGGTCGCGCACCGCGTCCGGCTGGCGTTGCGAGCAGGGGCCGATAGCGGAGCCGCTTGCGGCCGATAACGCCGACTATGCGGCCTGCATGATCGGCCTGCGCGACTATGTCGAAAAGAACGGTTTCAAGGGGATCGTACTCGGCCTGTCGGGCGGCGTGGATTCGGCGCTATGCGCGGCGCTGGCCACCGACGCGCTCGGCGCCGCGCGCGTGCGGTGCGTCATGCTGCCGTACCGCTACACGGCGCAGGAATCGCTCGACGATGCCGCCGCGATCGCGCAGGCGCTTGGCGTGCGCTACGATGTAGTGCCCATCGAGAGTGCCGTGATCGGTATCGAGCAGACGCTCGCTGGCGTATTTGCCGGACAAGCGCGTGACGTCACCGAGGAGAATTTGCAGGCGCGCGCTCGCGGCACCATCCTGATGGCGATTTCCAACAAATTCGGCCTGATGGTGGTGACGACCGGCAACAAGTCGGAAATGTCGGTCGGCTACGCCACGCTCTACGGCGACATGAACGGCGGCTTCAATCCGATCAAGGACATCTACAAGACCGAAGTTTACCGGCTGGCATGGCTGCGCAATCGCTGGAAGCCGGACGGCGCGTTCGGGCCTGACGGGATCGTGATTGTCGAGAACGCGCTGACGCGGGCGCCGAGCGCGGAGCTTCGTGAAAACCAGACCGATCAGGATTCACTGCCGCCCTACGACGTGCTTGACGCGATCTTGTCGCGACTGGTCGAAGGCGAAGAACCAACCGCGAGCATCATCGCCGCGGGCTTCGACCGCGACACGGTGCTCAGGGTGGAGCGGATGCTCTACCTCGCTGAATACAAGCGCCGGCAGGCTGCGCCGGGCGTCAAGGTGACATTGAAGAATTTCGGCCGCGACCGCCGCTATCCGATCGTCAATCGCTTTCGCGATCCGGGAACGCCGCCGCCCGAGCCCGACCGCTCGCTGCTTGCCGGCCCCGCCATGGCCAAGGCCGGCGCTGGCGATCTCGGATGATGGACTCGTCATTCCGGGGCCGAGCCAACGGGTCCGGCCCGAAGTGGCCGGCCCGATGACAAGCTCCGCGAGGAGCCCGCAATCCATAACCCCAGCGCTGGGAGTATGGATTCCGGACTCGCCGCTACGCGGCGATCCGGAATGACGACGTGATTACTGTTGCGACAGGAACGGCGGTCCGACCATACGGACCTTGCGGTTCTTAGGATCCGTCTGCGTCGTGTCGCCGGCGCCGTTGTTCTGCGGCACGGGAGCCGCATTGGGCTTTGCCGCGGTGCCATTGGGCTTGTGCGTTCCGGGAATCCGCGTCAGCGACTTCTCATTCTGGTCGGTGACGACGATGTCGCCGCTTTCGAGCGTGCTGGAGTCGTCGGCGCTGTGCAGCGCCTGCGCCCAGGTCTGGCCCGCGCCGCGGCACGAGCAGCCTGACACGACTTCCTTGCGATAGCGGAGCGCGTTGGGCAACGCGGTGTACGGCGCGTTGCCGTCGGCGGAAACCGCCTGTTCAATCTGCTCACCGGGATTGTGATAGGTGTAGAGGAATGCCTGCGATGCCGGACACAGCCGCTGGCAGGTTTGCGCATCAGCCGCGAACCGGCTCGGTACCGTCGAATAGGAAACCGGGAAATAAAAGCCGTCGCAGGTGCGCACGCAGACCGTGCGATAGGTGCCGGCCGGGCCGCCACTGTCGCCCGGATTGGCGATGGTGCCGCCGCCGCCGAGCAGCGCTTCGAAGAAGCCTTGTGGGCCGGCGGCGCGCACTGCCGCGGTATATTGGGCGCCGCAATTGTTCTGCGCCAACTGCCCGATCAGCACGTTGCGCTGGGTTTGCTTGTCGTTATTGCCGCTTTTGAGCTGTTCGACCTCGCTCGTCATGCGATCGAGCTTGCTGCGCATCTCGTCGATCTGCGAATTGAGCGGGCCGCATTGCGGCGAGAAGCCGGAGAACAGCGAAAACAGTCCCTGGTTGGCGCAGCCGACGCGGCGCGCATGGTCTGTGGCGCGGTCGATGTCGGCCTGTTGCTTGGCGATCGCATCCTCCTCGCGCTTGATCTGATCGGCGAGCGGCGAATTTGCGGAGCTGGAATTGAGCGAGGCGAGCTGCGCCTCAAGGCGCACGCAGGCTGGCGCTGTCCCGGGCGCGGTCTGTGCCGCCGGGTAGCCTTGAGCAGGCGGCGGCGCAGCGGCTTGGCCTTGTGCCGGATAGGGTTGTTGTGCCGGATAGGGTTGTTGCGCCGGATAGGGCTGACCCTGAGCCGGATACGGCTGCTGGGCCGGGTAGGGCTGTTGGGCGGGGTACGGCTGTTGTGCTGGGTAGGGCTGCGACGGATAGGGCGACTGCGGGTAGCCCTGTCCGGACGCGGACACCGAGAGCATGAGCGCACCCAGTGCGGCAAAAAGTGCGGTTTGGCCGAGGCCGCGCGGAAGTTTGGTCATTCGAAGCCCCGACACCGGCGAGTTCCAGAATCGGCGGATGAAGCCGCCCAATGGTGACGAAAGCATGACCGGAGGCCCGCGCGCGGCGCCGCCGGCAGAGCGCGCTATTCGGCGTCCGGCTGGTTCTCGGGTCGCGCCCGATCGACTGCGGAAAGCGCCATACAGGCGGCGTCGACGGCGACGATCCTTGGAAATTTGTCGAGCGGCACCTTGAGCCGGCGCGCGTTGGCGACCTGCGGCACCAGGCAGACATCGGCGAGCGTGATGGCGTTGCCATACGCGTAGGGGCCGGGCGCGATCAGCGCCTCAAGGGCTTCGAAGCCTTCGCGCACCCAATGATGGTACCAGGTATCAATCGCGCTCTGCTCCTGGCCGAGCTGATGTTTCAGATAGCGCAGCGGCGAGGTGTTGTTGAGCGGATGAATATCGCAGGCGATGAGCTCGGCGATTCCCCGCACCTTGGCGCGCGCCACAGGATCTTTTGGCAGGAGCGGCGGCTCGGGATGCGTTTCATCGAGATACTCGATGATGGCAATCGACTGGATCAAGGTATCGCCGTTGTCGGTAACAAGTGTTGGCACGCGCATTTGAGGATTGATCGCGCGATACTCCGGCCGCCGGTTATGCCCGCCATCCTTGATCAGGTGAATGGCCGCGGTTTCGTAACTCAGTCCTTTCAGATTGAGTGCGATGCGCACGCGGTAAGCGGCCGACGAACGGAAATAAGAATAAAGTTTCATGTTGCCTCTCTGCCGTCATTCCGGGCTCCGCGCGGAGCTTGTCATCGGGCCGGCCACTTCGGGCCGGACCCGTTGGCTCGGCCCTGGAATGACAGGCTCATTCCTGCTCCTCGCTCTCCAGAGCCGTCTCGGCGACGAGCCGCGCCGACTGGTCGGTCAGCCGGCCAACAGCGCGATTAAAGGCCTCGCGATCTGCCGGCGACAAAATCTCGGTCAATCGGCGCGCGAAATCCAGCGCGTGCGGCGCCACTTCTTCGTACATCGCCTGGCCGCCCGCGGTGAGCGAGAGAAAAGCTTCACGCTTGTCGGCGCGGTTGCTGCGCCGCACCAGGAGCTTGCGCTTTTCCAGCAGCGCCACCGCGCGCGACACCTTGGTCTTGTGCATGTGCGAGTGGGAGCCGATTGCCTTGCCGGTCATCACGCCGTATTGGCCGAGCGTCACCAACACCCGCCATTCCGGCACCCCGATGCGGTAGCGCCGCGCATAGACGCGCGACAAGGCCTGCGACACCAGGCTCGCCACCACCATGAGCTGATAGGGCAAAAACGCTTCGAGCTTCAGCGGCGCGCCATCGGCCATTGCTGCGGTGGCTTCGTCCACGACTTCGCTGTGGCTCATCCGTTGACTGCTCATTGCCGGCTTCCCACCGGAATCCCAACGCGCCGCCCACGGGTGATCCCAACTTGGACGTGCGGGACGGAAGATGGCCGAACTCACAGCGCCGCGCAACGTGGATAGCGAGGCGGTACCGCCCGTGTTATGTCTGGCAAACGCGCCCGGACCAAAGCGGCGCCAACGCAAGGGGGAGGGCTGTCATGTCGCTACAAGCGAGCAAATCATCGCATCCAATGTTGTCCTGCGCCGACGGTATCGCCGCCGGAATGAGCGATCTACTGCTTTTGATCGCTCGCCTCCTGGTGGCCGCCGTATTCCTGATGACGGTGTGGACCGGCGGGCCAGCGGCCGCCTATCTCAAGTCCATCAATTTCATCGCTCCCGACGTGATGAGCTCGTTCGCGCATGTCGTCGAATGGATCGTTGTGGTGACGCTGGTGCTCGGCGTTGCGACCCGCTACGGCGCATTGCTGGCATTTGCTTTCGTCGTTATCGCCTTGCTGACCGCGCACCTCTATTGGCAGTTTCCAGCGGCGGCGCAGACCCTGCAATTCGTCTTCCTCAGCAAGGATCTCTCGATCGCCGGCGGTACACTTGCGCTGTTTGTAGCCGGTGGCGGCCGCTTCAGCATCGACCACATGCTGGCGGGCAAATAGCTGCTGGGTGCGAAAGCGAGCAGGGAAGCCCTATTCGCTGCTCGTAATCCAGCTCAGCGCGAGCACTGAATGGCGACGAAGTGGTCGCAGCTGCCGCCTTTGCACGACGCGCTGGCGTCGGTCGGGATGGCGCCGGTGATGTCGTCGCGACTCACCTTGCGGAACGAATCCGCCTGGGTGAAGGCGTGCGAACGGCAATAGGAATTGGCCACCGTCTTGCCGCACGCCGCGCCGCTGGCGAGGCAATTGTCGACGCCGTAGCCATCGGTTTGGCTGGCGAGGATGAAAAGGCGCCTTTCGGCGTGCGCCACAGCGCCGGACATGATGACGGCGAGCGCCGTTGCGGCAATGACGGAACGCATAGAACCCCCTCGGCCGCAATAAGCTCGCGAACACGGGTTGCGATGAAGCGTAACAATGCGACGGTCGAGTAAAGGTTTCGTTAACCGCGCTTTTTGCCGCGTGATTCGTTCGGAAAGGGGCGCTGCTTCAGCTGGCGTGACCGATTTTCTCGCCAGCGAGCGGCGGGGCGGACCTTGTTCGGCCTTGACGCGGCAGGTGTCCTCGACCACATTGCGCGCCATGCACGGCCTTAACCACATTTGCGGCATTTGCCGGGAGATTATTCGCTAGCGGCAACGCTGGCTGTGGCCGTCTTTTCTCCGATCGAGAATTTTGGGACGCCCGGCCAGCAGGCCGAAGAGCGTTGCTGAAAGACTCCGACCGATGGAATTGAAACTCTACGATACCCTGACGCGCGAAAAGCGGGTTTTCACCCCGCTCGATCCGGCCAACGTGCGCATGTATGTGTGCGGGCCGACGGTCTACGACTTCGCCCATATCGGCAATGCGCGGCCGGTGATCGTGTTTGATGTGCTGTTCCGGCTCTTACGCCACCTCTACGGCGCCGACCACGTCACCTACGTGCGCAACATCACCGACGTCGACGACAAGATCAACGCGCGCGCGGCGGAAGAATTTCCAGGGCTGCCGCTCAACGAGGCGATCCGCAAGGTCACGGAAAAAACCGACAGGCAGTTCCACGAGGATGTCGCCGCGCTGGGTTGCCTGCCGCCGACCGTCGAACCGCGCGCCACCGATCATATCGCCGAGATGAAGACACTGATCGAGCGGCTGATCGCTTCGGGCCACGCCTATGTGGCCGAAGGCAACGTGCTGTTCTCCGTGCCGTCGATGTCCGACTACGGCCGGCTTTCGAAAAAGCCGCTCGACGAACTGATCGCCGGCGCCCGTGTCGAAATAGCGGCGTACAAGAAACACCCGCAGGACTTCGTGCTGTGGAAGCCGTCAGCGCCGGGCGAGCCAGCCTGGCCGTCGCCCGCCGGCATCGCCGTGCCCGGCCGCCCCGGCTGGCATATCGAATGCTCGGCGATGTCGTGGAAATATCTCGGCGAAGTGTTCGATATCCACGGCGGCGGCATCGATCTCGTCTTCCCGCACCACGAAAACGAAATCGCCCAATCACGCTGCGCCTTCTACACACCGGTCATGGCGAATTTCTGGATGCACAACGGCTTTCTTCAGGTCGAAGGCGAGAAGATGTCGAAGTCCACCGGCAACTTCGTGACGATACATGAGTTGCTGAGTGGTTGGCAGGGCATTGCGTGGCCGGGAATCGTGGTGCGGTTTGCGATGCTACTAACTCACTATCGGCAGCCAGTGGATTTTACAGAGCGAGCCCTTGATGAAGCCTCGATGGCGTTACGGGCGTTTCACTTCTTCGCTTCATCTATTCCAGCCGCTCATCCTTCACCTGAATTTATGGACGCGATGGCCGATGATTTGAATACGCCCCGTGCAATCGCAGAACTGCATCGTTTGCAAAAACTCGCTAAAACTCCGTCTCCAAATCAGTTTGACGCAGCAATCCAATTGGCATCCAATCTGTCTTTACTTGGATTTGACGTCCGTCAATATGATCCGGAGTGGCTCCAAAAACAGGTGGTTGCGAAGAGAGTCGGTGGTCGTACCCCAGAGATCGAAAGGCTGATAGCCGAACGGGCAACGGCGCGAACTAACAGGGATTGGAAAGAATCCGATCGCATCCGCGATGAGCTCGCCAAAATGGGCGTCGTGCTGAAAGACTCCAAAGGCGGCACCACCTGGGAGGTCGCGCGATGAACGTCGAGCGCGCCCCGGAAAACCCCTCTCCCCTTGCGGGAGAGGTCGCCGCGCGAAGCGCGGCGGGTGAGGGCCGCGGCGATGAGGGTGTTCTCGGCGGCGTCGGCTCCCAC
>Ga0208849_1001640_pt1 | contig 14619 bp, 13 predicted proteins | sample NGESurdeep072012_10_FD_184470 | JGI IMG/M metagenome (GOLD analysis project Ga0208849, IMG submission 184470) | Arctic peat soil microbial communities from Barrow, Alaska - NGEE Surface sample 53-3 deep-072012 (SPAdes) | ecosystem: Environmental > Terrestrial > Soil > Wetlands > Peat ...
ATGAAACCTGATTGAAGAGAGCGTCAACGGCTCGCGCCATTGTTTCGTGCGCAACCTGTTTCGGGTGAAACGATTCGTTGGCCGCAACGTTCGCCACGAAGACGATTCCTTCGTACGAGGGACACGTAACGAAGGACCGTAGCGAAAGAAGGTGCGCTAAGTCGAAGTGACAGTTCTCGACGACCGTCGTCAGCGGCGAACCCACGGAAACTCGAAGAGCATTGATGTCGGATCGCCCACTGATAGCGAGGTTGCAGGGAATCGCGGCGGCCTTCGTGATGCTGTCGACGTCAACCAGTCGAATATTGTCTCCGAGTGCGCTCACGTTACTGACTGCACTTGCGATGGCGGCGTTCAATTCGCTCTCCACCCGATTGAACTCTGAGATCTGATTCGCTGAATAACCAATGTTCAGTTGTGCGGATTTCACTTTGAACAGCGAGGAAAGACTGAGTCCGCGCGCGACGGGACAGAACGCGGGAGGGCTTTCGGTGAACAGTTGCGGGTAGTTCAGTACCGCCAACTCAGTATTCGGTGCGTGAACGAAGATCTGCTCGTAGAGGTGTTCAAGCGTGGCCACTTCTTTGGAAGTTCCGCTCGTAACGGCGAAGTGGGAATTCGCACTCGCGAGGTACTCGTCACACGTTGTGCCCTCACGTACGACGCCCGATTGCGTGTAGCTCCTCGTCGTGCGATGGACGTTGACGCTCGCTCGGAGGTCCAAGCACGCGAGCAGGACATTTGAGAAATGAAGATCGTCGCCTCCGGCAGTCACCGTGACCCAACGCGTTGCTGACGACAGTGCACTGAGTTGGGCGGGCTCGCCGTTCTCTCCTTTCAAAAGGTCCTTTGACGTGGCGCCAGAGCAGGCAACAAAGCCACCGGACCCGTAGGTTTCAAATTGACCAAGATCTATGTTGAGGCTCGCCGCCACCAAGACGGGATACGCCGTCACGCTTCGATGACATCCGTCATTATTCGAGGGAGAAATGTACGTCGTTGCGTTGGACTGCAGGCCTTCCCCAGATGCGTAGGAATCTCCGAGTGCCACATATTCTGAGGACACCGCAACGTGATCGTTCATGCCCGCAACCGAGACGGTGCCGAGACTCATTGGAATTGTCGCCAAGAGGCCGCACGTCGTGATGACTTTGAGAACTCTCAGAAAAGGGCTGGTCGTCTCGCGCATTGATTTACACATTCTCCGATGAAACAGTTCAAGACGATATAACCAACCACAGTACGGTGAACCCCGTCAGTCACTTGGTCTCCAGTGCTTGGAATCAGAACCGAGACGTCAGATCCTCGAAATGGGGGGAGGGTTCGTCAAATTGGGCCCAGAACCCTCGTTCCCCAAACCATTGATTCCCGTCACTCCTCAATACCGTAACTAATCACCCGGTTTGGATGGATGAGTATGGTCGATTTTCGCGAATCCTCGTGCGGAACCGATGCAGCCGTTCCGCACTTCTATCATTCTTGGTTTCCACGGTTCAACTGAATCAAGGTCATCTACAACGAACGCCACTGGACCGTTTGCGACGACATTCTTGTACTTCTGTGAATCACCCATGTTCAAGTCGCCAATCTCGAACGTGCCGGTTTCTGCGACGAAGGTGAAGACAACGGGGTTGTTTTGGAGCGTTCCGTCGGGACGTAACGTAGCCAGGCGACCGAGACGCTGACCCTTGAGATATTTGATCTGGCAGTAGTAAATTCCGCCATGACCTCTCCCTAGTTGCCGTTGGACCCAGCGTAGGGGGACGAATTTGAACTCGCCGTATGCGCCACCGTTTTCAGATGTTCTAGAAAATTTGAAGTCGTGGCGAGACGATTGGCTAGACCTACGTTCAGTTCAAAGGAAGGGCATTGTTGAACGTCGCGGGGCCGAATGGCACGATCAACGACAGCGCGCATCTCTCTCGTTGCACCACGTGAGGTTCTATGCTCAAGCCCTAGGTATGGAGATTAGGACCATGAGCATTAAGAGGTTCGGCACGGCAAGCATCGGGGTTGTGATGTTCATGAGCGGTGCTCTGATTCTCTGGGGTTCCGGTAGCGCCGGTGCGGCCACGAAGGGGGATCGTGAGGCGGCCGCCGCAGCCAAGTCGGATTTGAGAGCGGAGGCGTTTTCGCTTGCGGGACTCGTATCCCAATTGAACTATGGGGGCTACTCCACGACCGAGGCGAATTACGGTGCTGAGCACTCGGGTGCCAACTGGAACCACGAAGCCCTCCTCTCCGCCAAGGAAAACCTGGGTACCAAAGCATTCTCAAGAAGGGGTCTTATTCAACGGTTGGAGATCGCCAAATTTACTGCTGGCCAAGCCTCTTACGGAGTAGCGCACTGCGGAGCCAATTGGAATACCGAGGCGTACGAGGCGGCCAAGCAGAGCCTCGAGGCCTTGAAAGTCTCCAAGAACGTGCTCATTCGTCAATTGGAATCCAGTGGGTTCACGGCGGCCCAAGCCACGTACGGAGCTGACAAGGCGTATTAGTCGGGCCGCTCCAACAGGCCCCTACAACCGATTCTTGAGTGCGGCGACGTGTCCGTTGACTCCAATCGTCGCATCGCGTCCCGAGGTGGTCGCCGACTTGAACTCAGCGCCAAGGAGTTCGCGGTTCTCGAGTGCTTCCTTTCGTCAAAGGAGCGAGTGGTCTTATCCGACGAACTGCTCGAGCGGGGCTGGGATGAGTTTGTCGATCCTTACACCACCACCGTGAAGACGACGATTCGACGACTCCGCATCAAGTTTGGTACCCCGCCGATCATCCACACCGTTCGAGAGGGCGGCTACCGGATTGGAGAATCATGAAGAAACTGCGCGAAAAGTTCATTCTGCTCCTCCAACTTCGGCGCCATCCGTTGCGCGTACAACTCACCGCGCTCTACGCCGGACTCTTCGTCGCCCTGGTCGCCGCAGTGCTCGGAGTTTCGGGCCTCCTGGTGGGTCACGGCGTGCAGGTGGCTCCTGGCACGTCCATAGGATCGCACCGACTCGTTACTGTCCACAACTTTGACGTGCTTCCCGCGATTGTGGGGCTCGTTGTCGTACTTATCGGGCTTTGGCTCGCCTGGTTGATTGCGGGACGGCTCTAGCGACCGCTACGCACTATGAACGCGACGGCCCGGGAGATCTCGGCCTCGAATCTTCATCGGCGCCTCGCACTCGCTGGTCCCGAAGACGAACTCTCCGATCTTGGCAGGACGCTCGACGATCTCTTTGGGCGACTCGATGCCTCGTTCGAATCCCAGCGCCACTTCGTGGCGAACGCCTCGCACGAACTGCGTACGCCACTGGCGGGTCAGCGGACGCTACTGCAGGTGGCGCTCGCCGACGTCGGCGCCACGGCCGAGGGCTTGCGGGCGACGTGCGAAGAGGCGCTGCAGCTCGGCGAGCAACAAGAACTCCTCATCGATTCCCTCCTAACCCTGGCAACCAGCGAGAGCGGCGTCGAGCAGTGGATAACGTTCGACTTAGGGGAGGTTACCGAGAACGTACTCCTTAGCCGCGCGCACGAAGCGGAGCGTCGGGGGATCAGCATCAACGCTCGTGTCGCGGCTGCGCCAGCACTGGGCGACCCCATACTGGTCGAGAGTCTGGTGACGAACCTCGTCGACAACGCACTGCGGCACAACGTGAGCGGAGGAAACGTCGAGGTCCCGACGGTGGCCGCGCCGGGGCGAGCAACCCTCTCGGAGCACAACACCGGTCCGGTCATCTCGTCTGACGAGGTCGAGCGGCTGTTCCAACCCTTACAGCAGATGGGCGGCGAGCGCGTGAGCCATACGAATGGGCATGGTCTCGGTCTCTCCATCGTCAGGGCAATTGCTCGAGCGCACGGAGCCATCATCACTGCGATACCCCGAAGCGAAGGTGGACTCGATGTCACTTTCACTTCAGTAAAAGTTGACGTCATAACGTGAATTGATCGGTGAACCTTTGTAAAGCATCACCCGAATCTGTTTTGACAAGAAACAGCCGAATGTTCACAACCATTAGTGGGCTGCCCGGGCCTCGATCCCGCCACCTTGGGATTAAAAGAAACAGGGTGTCCATCTCACCGGAGTTGAGGTTCCCGCTTGGAGGATTTGCGGGTTCGTGATTGCACAACTGGACGCCGGCGACGTTATGCTATGAGATATCAGAGCAAGGAGGTGCCGTGATGGCGAAAGTAGCAGCTCAACTTTTAAGGACCGCGCGTCGCGGCAGCGGCTTGACTCAGCGCGCTTTGGCGGGTCGAGCTCGGGTATGTGGGTCAGCCATCGCTGATGTGGAGCGTTCCGCGCACGATCCAGGCACGGGGTCACTCGAACACCTTCTCGAGGCCACCGGCCATCGGCTCTGCGCACTTCCCACGTCCAGCTATCCGGTCGCAGTGTGGGCCGATTCGATCTATCGCGAGCTGGGCTCTGAGCGGAGCAGTCACAAGGTGGCTTTCCGGGCTCTCATAGGTCTGAGTGACGAGTTGGCGGCGGCAACCAAGCCATTGCGCGTCGCTTTGTGTGTGGCAGTTCCGCCACCGTGCGGCGATGAGCGCTACGACGCCGCGATAGCGGGACTCGTCGAGCACTACCTGACCAAGGATCGTCTACCTGTTCCCGAGTGGGTTGACCAGCCCTCGCGCACCTTGACTGAGAAGTGGGAGGCGTCCCTCTACGCCGAGCGGTCAGAGATCCCCGAAGCACTCGCGCGTCACGGAGTTTGGCTGTCCGAGTCGGATCTCGCCAGTGTCTGATCCTCAGCTCTCACCAGACGACGTTCGTAACGCTCTCGACGAACTTGTTGACGAACTCATCGAGCGTGGTGCCTCGTCGCACATTTGCGTTGTTGGTGGCGCCGGCGTCATGATCCAGGCGGGTCGAGAGACGCTGTCACGCGACATCGATGCGCTGTACTCGCCGTCGCCGCAAATCGACGAGGCCATTCGTTCGGTCGCGATGTCCAATAATTGGGTCGAGACGTGGCTCAACGACGCCGTCAATATGTACTCGAGCCACTTCGACAACGACGAGGACTAGGAAATTCATATCGCTCGTGCGGGGGTGACCGTGAGTGTCGCGAAATGCCCTCTCTTGCTTGCCATGAAGCTTCTTGCTGGTCGGTCCCGTGACATTGACGACATATCCCTCTTGTTAGCGGCGTGCGGCATCACCAAGCGCCAAGGAGCCCTCGATGTGTTCGATCATTACTACCCGACCGAATCCATAAAGCAGCGGGCCTTGCACATCCTCGACGATTTGCTGCCCGGCGATTAGGCGCAAGACGCAGGCGCGCAAGGACTGAGCACCGGTAAGGCTTACATCGATATTGAGTGTGCGAACATGCCGCCGATCTTCGACCCTTTCGGGCTCGAGTAATGGCGAACCTCGAGTGGCTGAATCTCAGGGTTTACTCCGGCGAGATGGACACCCCGTTAAAGGAAACCTTCAATCGGTTGCGGTGTGTCGGTCTCGTCGCGCATCTCGTTAATTTTCAAGGAAACGTGTCGTTCTGTGATGACGGAGTTGCGAAGTACGTCGCCACATCTCGGGTATCGGGGGATTGGCTCAGCAGGTTACCCACGACTTGGCAGAATGGAGGTGCTCGGCGTGGCGGGTTTGCTACCAGTCGCCGAAACCGAGTCGGGAACAGTCATTACCCAACTGAATCACTGCCGCGGGTGAGGCACTGAAGCCCCTGGACATCGTGCAGAGGTATCGGCTGTGGGAGATCTCGGGCGCCGTCTTCAACCGGGTTCGGTACAGTCGACCTGACTAGGAGATTTCCGGCAGCGTTCAGATTTCCTTGTGTTCCAGTATCCATACACAAGAAAAATCAAACAATCTTGTGTATGATAAATCCATGTACAGGAATCATGAACCAAAAGGCAGTAATCGAGGCGGACGATTCGTTAATGGTGTTAATCCAGCGTCAGACATACAGTTGGCGCCGGAGTCGTTCAGGGACTGGCCGGCGATCACCCATGAGGAACGCTATCTCGATGAAAGCGAAATCGATGACTTCGTCCCACGAGGCAAGCGCCACTCGGCGAGAGAGCCGTACTATGCGGCCGTCGTTCCAGAAATCGCCGACGTTACGACCGTCGACGTGCCCAGTGACGTACTGGCTGACGCGGCTGAGGCCGCAACTGAAATCGCCCGGTTCGACGCCGAACTGAGCGGGGAGTTCGCCAACTTCGCGGCGATACTCCTGCGATCCGAGTCGGCGTCGTCCTCTGAGATCGAAAATCTTACGGCGGGCGCGAAGTACGTCGCTCTTGCCGGCATCGGCGACGATCGCGTGGGAAGGAACGCATCGTTGATCGTTGCCAACACCGCGGCGATGGACAGAGCCCTTGAGTTGGCCGATCACATCGACGAAGACTCGATCATCGCCATGCACGCGGCCCTCTTGTCGGTGAGCCACCCTGAGTGGACGGGGCGCTGGCGCAAGGACCAGGTACGCATTGGTGGCTACTCCGTATACGACGCGAGCTTCGTACCCCCGCATCAAGACCGAGTGCCGGCGGCCATGGTGGATCTCGTCAGATTCGTCCAGCGGACCGACATCGCGACATTCGTGCACGCCGCGATTGCTCACGCCCAGTTCGAGACGATCCACCCGTTCCCTGACGGAAATGGACGTGTGGGTAGGTCACTCATTCACTCGATGTATCGACACGCGGGCCTTACTCGTAACGTGACAGTGCCGGTGTCGGCGGGCATTCTGACCGACCCCGACCAGTATTTCCAGACGTTGACCGACTACCGCAACGGCAACCCGGCACCGATCGTCAGTCTCATGTCTGTCGCTGCGTTCCGAGCCGTTGAAAACGGACGTCAACTCGCCGGCGAATTGCAAACGGTTCGGTCGAAGTGGAAGGAGCGGCTGAAGGCACGCGCTGGCTCTACAGCGGAGGGCATGTCCGATTTTGTCATGCGCCAGCCGGCGGTTGACTCGGCAGTGGTACAAAGTCAATTCGGCGTGTCGCAACAGGCGGCTGGCGTAGCGATCGGACGATTGGTCGACGCGGGTATTTTAGCGCCAGCGTCTGCGAGTCGTCGTAACCGGCGCTGGGTGGCGACGGACGTTATCGATGCGCTCGACGCATTTGCGAAACGCGCCGGGCGTCGGCAAAAGCCGTAGGTCCCAATACTCTCGGAATTTTCCTCGGGCTTTGGCCGTCTACCTGAAGTGACGAATTACGCCTTATAGATAGGTCTGTGGCCGTGCGCCATGTATTACGGAACCAAAGCAGGGGTGGTTTGCGAAACGGTGAGTAATTCGAAAACCTTCGACTTTCCTTCTGTAGCACGGCGACCGTTGGGGTCCACGAACGTGAACGTTCAATCTTTCTAAGTGGGCCGCCCGGGTCTCGATCCCGGCACCTTGGGGATCCAGCCAGGACGTACGGAGGCGTCCGTCGTTGTCCGTGTGTCCTGGTCAGAAGATTGCCAGAGTCCGCCAACGTCCGCCGATGTGCTCTCGAATGTGCTCCCCTGGCTACACGATTGGCTACACGGTGTTGGAAGCGAAATTTCCGGTGTGGTCCAAATTCGTGGATCAGACGGCATCGTGGTCGAGGTGAGAGCAGGGAGACCGCCAAGCGACGACGAAGCTCAGGGGTAGTTCCGAGGGACACTCGGGGGACCTGGGGCCACCGCCCGCACGCGCGCTAGCGCGGCGCCGGCGCCACGGGTCGACGGGGGACTTGGGGAACTTCAGAGAGCTTGGCGATGCTGGCGTGAGGGTTCACGTCGGAGGGCCGACTTGCACGATCTCCGACTGGAGGGTTGAGTCATGGATTCTGCTCTGAGACTGTGCCCTCACTCCCTGGAACCGCCCAATCCACGCTTCGAGTCTTGCAAAGCCCACGAAATGTTGCAGTAGACAGATTGGCGCCCCAGGCCGTAGTCTGGGATCATCACCTCCACCAATTCAGTGGAACGACGTAAATCCTAGAGTTACCTTCATATTCTTCATTCACAGCGCTTTTTATGCGGATGATCGGCAAATAACTACTTGTCGGCACTTATGGTCGGCGAAGGGCGGATGGAATAGCTAAAATGGGTGAGGAGATTGACGGGTACGGTCCCCAAGAACTGGCAGTGGCTCCTTCTCAGGGGACGAAGTGGTTCCAACTGAGCCGGAGTTCACTGGCTCTGCTCCTTGTAATATCAGCGGGATCAATCGCCCTTTCCTTCATGGTTCGTAACGTAGTTGCCGATCAGGAGCGCAAGATCCTTCACGAGCGCGGAGGCGAAGTTTCACTCGTGCTTAATCAGTCACTGCAGAATATCGGTACACTGCTCCCAATCGCCGGGGCCGCTGCGTCATCTGGCACGAATTCTCATTCGTCTTTTGAACTGGTTACCACGTCACTTGTTCAAAGTGGAACGGGTTCGGTGGCGGTTGCGCTCAAACACGGCGAAACGTTCAAGGTGATTGCCAAGACTGGCAACGAAGTTGTCGGACCCACCATTACGGGTTCCGAGGCGACATTGCTGCTACGGGCATCTTCAACTCACGGCCTTGACACCGGGATCATCCGCAGTGGGAATACCCGACGACTGGCCATCGCGACGAGCGCGCCGGGTGGCCTTGTCGTTATCTATGAGTCGATAATTCAAACCGCGAAAGTGACAACACCGGCAGCAGGATCACCCTTCAGCGACGTCAACGTCGCTCTCTACGCGTCCTCCCGAGCGGCGTCCTCTAATCTCGTAGTGGTCTCGGGCACCATCCCATCCGGTGAGGTCGATCGTCAATTCCTCACCGTCGGGAACGACCGTTGGCTAGTCCTCACTAGTGCCAGACAGCCGCTGGTGGGTCTAATCGCGGAGTGGTCCGTTTGGGTGTCTCTTCTGGTCGGGCTCGTAACAGCGCTCCTCATGACGGCGCTCGTCGAGGGACTTGCTCGTCGACGAACCTATGCTCTGGGTCTCGTTAGGGTGAGAACCGCGCAGTTAGAGGGAGCACTCAGCGAGCGCGGTCGTCTCCAGGAAGCCGAACAGCGAGCGCGTGAGGAAGCCGAAGAGGCCAACCAATCCAAAAACCAGTTCATCTCGCGCATGAGCCATGAGCTTCGCACGCCGCTCAACGCGGTGATCGGGTTTGGTCAACTGCTCAAACTCGGCGAGCTGACCGACGATCAACGGGACTCGGTCGATCACATCTTGAAGGGTGGACAGCACCTCCTCACGCTCATCAACGAGGTGCTGGACATCGCGCGAATCGAGACTGGCGACCTCGCTCTTTCGTCCGAGGCAGTACTGGTGAGTGATGTGCTTAACGACGTCCTGGGGCTCACCCGCTCGTTGGCGACGCAACGCACGATCCACCTCATTGGTGGCCGCGATGCGGCCTGTTCGGAGTATGTGTTCGCCGATCGTCATCGGCTCCAGCAGGTCTTGCTGAACCTGCTCTCGAACGCAGTGAAGTACAACCGCCTCGGTGGAACGGTCGCGGTGTCGTGCGAGCGCTCAGGTTCGACTCGATTACGGATCAAAGTTTCCGACACCGGCAATGGAATCCCTCAAGAGCAACTCGGACGGCTCTTCACACCCTTCGACCGACTCGGTGCTGAACGGAGCGAGATCGAAGGTACCGGGATTGGCCTTTCGTTGTCGCGACAGTTGGCCGAGGCTATGGGAGGCGTTCTCGGTGTCGAGACTGTTGTTGGCGAAGGCAGCACGTTCTGGGTTGAACTACCTCTAGCCGAACGGCCTGTCGATCGCTACGAGCGTCTCAACACCCGAGGTGGATCCGAACGCGACGACGCGCCGTCAGCGAGTCACCGTACAGTGCTCTACATCGAGGACAATCTCGCGAATGTCACCCTCGTTCAACGAATCGTCGCCCAGCGTGAGGGCGTTGAGATAATTCCTGCAATGCAGGGACGCCTTGGTCTTGAACTTGCCCGAGAGCATCTACCGGCCCTAGTCCTGCTTGATCTGCACCTACCCGACATCAGCGGTGAGGAGGTGCTCCAGCGGCTTCGCGACGACCCGGTCACGGCAAAGATTCCCGTCGTCATCGTGAGCGCTGATGCAACGCCAGGGCAAATACAACGACTGCTCAACGCTGGTGCGTTAGCGTATCTCACCAAGCCCATTGACGTCGCCGAGTTGCTTGGCATGCTTGATGATCATCTTCCAACAGAGGGTTCTTGATCCTCATCTGAGTATCGACCCGGTTTCGTGATTTCGTGCCTTCACCGTCGCACCGCATCGCTTCAGTGCCGGTGGGGAAGGTTGATCCTCGCGTTCGCCGCTTCGACCATCGCCACGACCGAAAAATCAAATCGAGCCATCTCTAAATTACGATCGGCTTCGTCGGCTTGGAGGCTAATCTCGTGAGCTACGCGGCGTAGTGGCGATGTCGGAAGTCCGGTCCAGTTGTTCTTGCCAACCTCTTGGTTCGGCGCACGGGCGACTTGAAGTCTCAAGTGGACGCCAACCTTCGAGTCAAGTGCGCTCACAACGAACTTGTCACAGTCCGGCCTCGCCTATCATTCGTCGCGCAACGAAACTCAATGATTCGCTTGTCGTGAAACGACCACTGATACCAGTGTGCACCTAACAAGATCATTGACGAGCAACCTGAAATACGGCAGTCGTAAGTCGGATACGTCCGCTCCGCTGCCCCCGATTGATACGATGACACTGTCGTTACGAATATTTCAGCGGGTTGATCGTAGTATCACAAGTAGCCGGGGGAATATAGTGGTGAGTTCTGAACTCGTGCGGTGTCGCATCATGATCGTTGATGACGAGGACGCGAACGTCCATCTCACGGCTCGCATTCTGCAGACCGCGGGCTACGTAGACATTAAAGAGATCACCGACGCTCGCGAGGTACTCGCCGCGATACGGGACTGGACGCCCGACTTGGTGTTGCTCGACTTACACATGCCGCACATGGACGGGATTTCGCTGCTGCTCGCGATGAGGGCGGAGTTATCATCGTCAGAGTTCCTGCCGGTCCTCGTGTTGACCGCCGACGCCTCCCGCGAGACTCTCATACGAGCGATGAACGCAGGTGCGAACGATTACCTGACTAAGCCAATCGACATTGACGAAGTACTCTTACGGGTTCGCAACTTGCTTGCGTTGCGGCTCTCTCACGAGGCCCTGAGGAACAGCAACGGCGCACTTGCGATGAGAATTCAGCAGCAGATGCAGTCCGACAAATACCAATCGGTGAATCGAAATGACCGCATCAAGGCGGTGCAAGCGGTCATCGAGAGCGGTCCAAGCATGGTGTTCCAACCGATTATCACGTTGGACACAAACCATCCCGTAGGATTCGAAGCCCTCGCCCGATTCGACTCAAGCCGCCCCCCTGATAACTGGTTCGCTGAGGCGACGACGCTTGGGTTGGGGGCCGAACTCGAACTCTCCGCCGTCAACGCGGCGTTCGAGCACTTCGACATTTTCGCCGACGAGGAGTTCATTGCAGTCAACGTCTCGCCCACTGTCATGCTCGATGATCGGTTCCATAACCTCGTTCGTAAACACGGACGAGATCGAGTCGTCATTGAAATAACTGAACATGAACCCGTCGACCACTACGATGACCTCAAAAGCATCTGCGCGGAGTTCCGTCGCAACGGTCTCCGCATCGCGATCGACGACGCGGGCGCTGGCTACGCCAGCCTGCACCACATTTTAATGCTCGAGCCCGACATCATCAAGCTTGACATATCGCTCACCCGCGACATTGATCGCGACCCCGTCAAACGCGCTCTGGCCACGTCACTACTTCAGTTCGCCCGAGAAATCAACGCAACCGTATGCGCCGAGGGTATCGAAACCGCAACCGAACTCGTCACCCTACATACCCTCGGGGTACCGTGGGGACAGGGTTTCCACATTGGGTACCCCGCGTCAGTCGACTCCGGTATTCGCCCAATATTCTCAATTAACGCCAATTGATACACAATGCGGGTGCGTTCCCTGATGCTCCTATGTTTGTCAAGCCGCAATTTTCTGAACCAACCACGCCTGGTATTGCTCGGCAAACTCTCGATCGTGGTCGAGTCCCCGTTCGATTCGAGAGATTCGAAGTGGGTAGGTGCCCAACTCCGTTGAGGCGGTTGTCAAACTGATCTTGGCCGCGTTTCTGTCCGCTCGAAGTGTGGTCCCGACCGGCACGACTTGCGGGTGGGTGAGGTGGGCGAACATCTCTCGAGCGATGTGACGCTTAAGGCACCGAATGATTTCGCGACGTGTCTTGCCTTCGGCGGTGCGACGCGCGGCGTAAACACGAGTCTCTTCATCGTGGGCAATGCGTACCACCGCGATGCGCCAGAGAGCATTGTTGGCCTGGCGGTTCCCCGATCGATTGAGACGATGGCGCACGGTCTTGCCCGACGAAACTTGCACCGGTGAGACCCCGCACAGTGCAGCGAAGGCCGATTCACTGCGGAGTCGCTCCGGGTTGTCGCCCGCGGCGACCAACAGGATCGCAGCGAAGTCCGGGCCAACTCCTCGAGCAGCCCGCAGAGCCGGGTTGGCTTCGAGCGTGAGACGGTCCAGCACTCTCGAAAGTCCCATCATCTCTTCGGTCAAGGACTCGTAACGACGAGCCAATGAACGCAGTGCGAGCTTCGTTGCTTCGCGGGGATCGGTGGGGTCGCCTGGTCGAAAGCGTGCGCAACGCTTGGCGCGTTGCTCACTCGAAAGTGGCTCAATCTCAGCCCGCAATGCGGATGGCGCGTTCACCAACAGGTCCCTGATCTGTAAGGCCACGCGGGTGCGCGCGTCGCGCGCCGACGTGAAGGCCACCCGTAGAGCACGAATCGATTCGACCACACCATCCTGTGACTTCGGCGCGCCACTGGCCTCACCGTTGAGTACTGCGCGCGCGGCGGCCTCGGCGTCGATTGGATCACTCTTGCCCCGCCGGCGTCGATTCTGACGATTCTGACGGTTCACTTCAATGACCTCAACGCCTTCACCCGCGAGGTGTTGAGAGAGGTCGGCGCCGTAGGAACCGGTGCCCTCGATGCCGACCCGCAGTAGTTCGCCGTAGCTGCGAAGCCACGCGAGTAACTGGCCGTAGCCGGACCTTGTCGTCGCGAAGTGGCCAACGTCGAGGATCTTTCCTCGCTCGTCGATCACCGCCGCGACGTGAACGTCCTTGTGGGTATCAACGCCGCCAATGACGACGCGCTCAATATTTGACATGCTGTAACTGCCTTTCATCCTCGTGGTGGAATGCACCACCAGCCGGGACGGCGGACAGGACACGCAAGGTGTTGGTCAAAGCTCCTATGAGGTCACGTTCGTCCGACCGGTTGGTGCGTGTCCCCAGGGCTGGGTCGACAGATCAGAGACAAGGCTCGAGGCCGGTATCACATTGAGTCAGGCCCAGCCCTGAGGGTGAATCGTGCCGGGAAAGCTGGAGAGTGAATCCTCTGAGAGGATGTCTCCATGTCAGGATCAACCCGTTACTCACCCGAGCTGCGTGAACGAGCCGTGAGGATGGTGATCGATAACCGCGCGGACTACCCGTCCGAGTGGGCAGCGTTGACCGGAATCTCGAAGCTCTTCGGCATGTCTGCGGAAACGCTCGGGACCTGGGTTCGAAGGACCCAGGTCGACACCGGCTCTCGCCCTGGACTCACCACCGACGAGCGTGCGCGCCTCAAGCAACTCGAGCGCGAGAACAAGGACCTGAAGCGCGCCAACGCAATTTTGAAGGACGCGTCGATTTTCTTTGCGACCGAGCTCGACGGTCAAACCAGGAGGTAGTGCGCTACATCGACTCCCGCAGGAGTCGATGGGGAGTCGAGCCGATCTGCAGAGTCTTGCAGTTTGCCCCCAGCACGTACTACGCCACCAGGGGCCGGCCGCCGAGCGCGCGCCGGGTCAGCGACGAGACCCTCAAGCCCGAGATCCTGCGCGTTTACGAGTCCAACAACGACGGTGTCTACGGCGCCAAGAAGGTGTGGAAGCAACTGAACCGCGAGGACGTGACGGTCGCGCACTGCACGGTGCGGCGTCTAATGAAAGCCGAGGGTCTGTCGGGTGCTCGACGCGGTCGCCAGTTCAAGTTGACCACCATCAGCGACGAGAATCAGCACCGACCGAGCGACCTCGTCGATCGTCAGTTCGTGGCTCCGGCGCCGAACCGTCTCTGGGTGGCCGACCTGACCTACGTGAAGACCTTCACTGGGTGGGTCTACGTGGCCTTCATCATCGACGTCTTCTCGAGAGCGATCGTTGGTTGGCAGGCGTCGACGTCGTTGCGCAGCGATCTTGCCATCGACGCCCTCGAGATGGCGATCTTCTCGCGCAACGGACGCGACCTCTCGCACGTGATTCATCACAGCGACCGCGGCGTTCAATACCTCAGCATTCGCTACTCCGAGCGTCTCGGCGAAGCCGAGATTGTCGCGTCGGTTGGCTCCAAGGGCGATTCCTATGACAATGCGCTCGCCGAGAGCTTCAACGGCCTCTACAAGACTGAGTTGATCCACCGCAAAGGACCTTGGCGCAACATCGAGCACGTCGAATGGGCGACGCTGAACTACGTCGACTGGTTCAACAACCGACGAATCCACGAGTCGCTCGACTACGTGCCGCCGGTCGAGTTCGAGGCTCACTACTATGACTCCAGCGAGTCAGAA
>Ga0208849_1001641_pt1 | contig 14610 bp, 17 predicted proteins | sample NGESurdeep072012_10_FD_184470 | JGI IMG/M metagenome (GOLD analysis project Ga0208849, IMG submission 184470) | Arctic peat soil microbial communities from Barrow, Alaska - NGEE Surface sample 53-3 deep-072012 (SPAdes) | ecosystem: Environmental > Terrestrial > Soil > Wetlands > Peat ...
TTCAAGACGCTGATCGCTGCCTCGGTCGCGCTGATCGGCGTGGCGGCGGAAGGTCCAAATCGCGCCAGTCACCGCATCATCGCCGACCATCTGCGCGCGTCGAGCTTCCTGATCGCGGACGGCGTGCTGCCTTCGAACGAGGGGCGTGGGTACGTGCTCCGGCGCATCATGCGCCGGGCGATGCGCCACGTGCACCTCCTCGGCGCGAAAGAGCCGCTGATGTACCGGCTCGTGCCGACGCTGGTCGCCGAGATGGGTCGCGCCTATCCGGAACTCGCGCGTGCCGAGTCGCTGATCGAGGCCACGCTCCGTCTCGAGGAGACGCGATTTGGTCGAACGCTCGAACGCGGCCTGACGCTGCTCGACGAGGCCACGGCCAGCTTATCGTCGGGAGCGACGCTCGCCGGCGATGTCGCTTTCCGTCTCTACGACACCTATGGTTTCCCGCTCGATCTCACCCAGGATGCGCTGAAGGCGCGCGGCATGGCGGTCGATACCGCCGGCTTCGCCAAGGCGATGGAGAAACAGAAGGAAGAGGCGCGGGCGAGCTGGGCGGGCTCCGGCGACACGCAGACCGAGCCGGTGTGGTTCAAGTTGCGCGAGACGCTCGGCGCCACCGAGTTCCTCGGCTACGAGACGGAGAACGCGGAGGCGGAAATCCTGGCGCTTGTTCGCGACGGCGACGGCATCCAGACCGCGAAAGCCGGCGAGAGCGTCGGCATCGTCGTCAACCAGACGCCGTTCTACGCCGAGTCGGGCGGCCAATCTCCGGATGAGGGGTTGATCGCCAGCGAGAACGGCGGCGCCATCATTGACGACGTGCAGAAGCGCGCCGATGGGCTGTTCGTTCATTATGCGAAGATGGAAAACGGCACGCTGTCGGTCGGCGATGCGGTGCGCATGTCGGTCGACCACGACCGGCGCGCGGCGATCCGCGCCAATCATTCGGCCACCCATCTGCTGCACGCGGCGCTGCGCAATGTGCTCGGCACGCATGTGGCGCAAAAAGGTTCGCTGGTGGCGCCCGATCGCCTGCGCTTCGATTTCTCGCATCCGAAGCCGCTGGACGCCCACGAGATCGAGGCAGCGGAGGATCTCGCCAACGCGGTGCTGCTGCAGGATGCGCCGGTGACGACGCGGCTGATGGATCGGGAGGAAGCTATGCACTCCGGCGCCATGGCCCTGTTCGGCGAGAAGTACGGCGAGGAGGTGCGGGTCGTGGGCATGGGTTCACTGCCCGGCGCGTTTCCTGAACGACCCTATTCGGTGGAGCTTTGCGGCGGCACGCATGTCGCGCGCACGGGCGAAATCGGCCTGATCACGCTGGTCGGCGAGGCCGGCGTGGCGGCAGGCGTCCGCCGCGTCGAGGCGCTCACGGGCACTGCTGCACGCAAGCATCTTGCCGGGCAGGAGAAGCGGCTGCGCGCGGCGGCGCTGGCGCTCAAGGTACGGCCGGATGAGGTGGCCGAGCGGGCGGCGATCCTGATGGAAGAACGGCGCAAGCTGGAGCGCGACCTCGCCGATGCGCGCAAGAAGCTCGCCATGGGGGGCGGTGGTGGGGACAGCGTTGCAACGGGGGGCGTGCGCGCCGTCGGTTCGACGAAGTTTCTCGGCCGCGCCGTCAGCGGAATTGCCCCGAAGGACCTGAAGGGCATCGTTGACGACGGCAAGAAGACGGTCGGCTCAGGCATCGTGGCGATCGTCGGCGTCTCCGATGACGGCAAGGCGGGCCTGGTCGTCGGCGTCACGAACGATCTGGTCGACCGCTTCGACGCGGTCGCCCTCGTCAAAGCGGGGGCGGAGGCGTTGGGTGGCAAGGGTGGGGGCGGGCGGCCCGACATGGCACAGGCTGGCGGTCCCGATGGGGACAAGGCGGAGGCGGCGCTCGCGGCGATCGAGGCGGCGATAGCCGCAGGCGGTTGAGCGATGGATATCGCCGCCCGCCCCGACAGCGTTCGGCGACGGCTCTTTGACCTGTTTGAGCACGTCGACCGCCACGCGAAGCTGCCTGACTTTATTGCCGCGGCGCTGGTAACCCTCATTCTCATAAATGTGGTGGCGGCCGTGTTCGAGACCGTCGCGTCTCTGGCGGCGGACTACCGCTGGATCTTCCACACTATCGAAACAGCCTCGCTGGCGATCTTCACTATCGAATATATCGTGCGGCTATGGGTTTCGGTGGAGCATCCACGCGCCCGTGGAAAACCCGCATCGCAGGCACGGCTCGGCTATGCGGTGACTCCCGCGGCGCTTGTTGACCTTGTCGCGATCCTGCCGTTCTTCATCGAGGAGTTCACCGACGCGCACCTGCGCGTGATCGTTCTGATCCGGCTGCTGCGCCTGTTCAAGCTGGCGCGCTATTCGACCGGCTTCCAATCGCTGTTCGAGGCGATCCGCCGCGAGCGTCAGGCCCTGATCGCCAGCTTCCTGATCCTGATATCGGTCGTGCTGGTGTCGGCGTCGCTGGCCTACATGGCCGAGCGCGAGGCGCAGCCGGAAGCGTTCGGCTCCATCCCGCAGGCGATCTGGTGGGCGATGGAAACGCTGACCACCGTCGGCTACGGCGACGTGATCCCGAAGACCGTGCTCGGCCGCATCGTCGGCGGCCTGACCATGATCTCCGGCATATTGATGATCGCGCTGCCGGTCGCCATCATCGGCAGCTCCTTTGCCGAAGTCGTGCGCCAGCGCAGCTTCGTCATCACGTTCGGCATGGTGGCGCGCATTCCGCTGTTCGCGGATATCGGGTCAAAGGCGCTCGGCGATATCCTGCCGCACCTGCGCGCCATGACGATCGAGGCCGGCACCGTGATTGTCGAGCCCGAAACCGGCGATGCCTCGCTCTACATCATTGCCGACGGGATCGTCGAAGTGGATTTCTCCCACGACCGCCGGCGCTATGTCGCCAACGAGGCCTTTGGCGCGGCCCCCGACCCGGATTCGCCGGTTGGCCACTATTCGGCCATGGCGCTGACCCGGGTGAAGCTGCTGGCGCTGGACCGCAAGGCGCTTCATCGCCTTGTTACGCTTTATCCCGAACTAGCTGACCGCATGAAGCCCGCGGTCGTGACCCCAGCCTGACGGCTAGCCGGGTATGCGGCCGGCGTTCTGGCGCTCGACCATCCAGCCAGGATATTCCGGCGGCAGGGCACTGACCTTGTCGAGCCGTGCCATTTCGTCGGCCGTCAGGTGCAACTCGGTGGCGGCAAGGTTGTCGTTGAGCTGCTCGACCGTTTTTGCTCCGATGATGACCGACATGACCACCGGCTTGTGCAGCAGCCAAGCGAGGGCGACGCGAGCGACCGACACGCCGTGAGCGGCGCCGATCTCGCGCATCTCGTCAATGCAGTCGAACGCGCGATCCTTGTTGACCGGCGGGAAATCGAAAGTCGCGCGGCGGGCGCCGTCCGGCCCCTTGCCGTCGCGGTCGTATTTGCCGCTGAGGAGGCCGCCAGCGAGGGGACTCCACACCATGAGGCCGACCTTCTGCTCGCTGATCAACGGGACGATGTCGCGTTCGAGGTCGCGGCCCGCGATCGTGTAGTATGCCTGCAGGGTGTTGAAGCGGGCCCATCCGTGCCGGTCGGCGATGGCGAGCGCCTGCGCAATCCGCCATGCCGCCCAGTTCGAGACGCCGACATAGCGGACGTGACCCTGGCGGACGAGGTCTTCGAGGGCGCGCACGGTCTCCTCGACCGGCGTCAGCAGATCCTGGCCGTGGATCTGGTAGAGATCGATGTGGTCGGTGCCGAGCCGCTTGAGGCTGGCCTTGACGGCGTCCATGATATGGCCGCGCGAGGAGCCGCGGTCGTTGATGCCTTTGCCGGTGGAGCCGGTCGCCTTGGTGGCGAGGACGAAATCGCTGCGCGGGCGGTGGGAGTTGACCATGGCCTGGCCGGTAATCTCTTCGGACAGGCCCTCGGAATAGACGTCGGCCGTGTCGATGAAGTTGACGCCGGCGTCGAGCGCCTTCGCCAGAATGGCGTCAGCAGTCGACTGCTCGACTTCGCCGATGTTGGTCCAATACCCGCGGCCGCCAAAGGTCATGGTGCCGAGGCAGATTTCAGAAACGAGGAGGCCGGTGCCGCCAAGGGTATTGTAACGCATGGGAAAATCGCCCGCGATAGGAGGAATGAATTGGGAGGGCGCGGCGGAACCGCCGGACCTGAGCGTAAGATAGAACCCGACCGAGTCTCGGCAAGCCGCGCGGCAAAATGGCGCCGGCCGGTGACGCTACGCCATCGCCTTCTTGAGGTTCTCGTCGACCTTGTCGAGGAAGCCGCCGGTGGTCAGCCACTTTTGGTCCGGGCCGACCAGGAGGGCGAGGTCCTTGGTCATGAAACCGGCCTCCACCGTCTCGACGCAGACGCGCTCCAGGGTGGTGGCGAATTTTGCCAGCGCGGCGTTGCCATCGAGGACGGCGCGATGGGCAAGTCCCCGCGTCCAGGCAAAGATGGACGCGATCGAGTTGGTCGAGGTGTCGCGGCCCTTCTGATGCTCGCGGTAATGCCGCGTGACCGTGCCGTGCGCCGCCTCTGCCTCGACGGTCTTGCCGTCCGGCGTAAGCAGCACGGAGGTCATAAGGCCGAGCGACCCGAAGCCCTGCGCCACGGTGTCGGACTGCACGTCGCCGTCGTAGTTCTTGCAGGCCCAGACGTAGCCGCCCGACCACTTCAGCGCGGCGGCGACCATGTCGTCGATCAGGCGGTGCTCATAGGTGATGCCCGCGGCCTTGAACTTCGCCGCGAACTCGGCGTCGAAGACCTCCTGGAAGAGATCCTTGAAGCGGCCGTCATAGGCCTTGAGGATCGTGTTCTTGGTCGACAGGTACAGTGGATACTTGCGGCTGAGCGCGTAGTTCATCGACGCGCGGCCGAAATCGCGTATCGAGTCGTCGAGGTTGTACATCCCCATGGCGACCCCGGACGAGGGCGCCTTGAAGACCTCGTGCTCGATGACCTTGCCGTCGTCGCCGACGAACCTGATCGTCAGTTTGCCCTTGCCGGGAAAGCGGAAGTCGGTTGCCTTGTACTGATCGCCGAAGGCGTGGCGCCCGATGATGATCGGTTTGGTCCAGCCGGGTACCAGACGCGGCACGTTGCGGCAGATGATCGGTTCGCGGAAGATGACGCCGCCGAGAATATTGCGGATGGTGCCGTTCGGCGACTTCCACATCTTCTTGAGATGGAACTCCTCGACGCGGGCTTCGTCCGGCGTGATCGTGGCGCACTTGACGCCGACGCCGTGCTGCTTGATCGCCTCGGCCGCGTCGATCGTCACCTGATCGTCGGTCTTGTCGCGGTTCTCCATGCCGAGATCGAAATAGAGCAGGTCGATGTCGAGGTAGGGGCTGATCAGCTTATCCTTGATGAGCTGCCAGATAATTCGCGTCATCTCGTCGCCGTCCATCTCGACAACGGGTTTGGCGACCTTGATCTTCTGCATCGCGGATAGGCCTCTCGGGCGGTGTCGTGAAGCGCCGGGGAGGCGGCGCGGCGGCAACAACACCGCCGTTTAGCATCGCCGTTCGCCCATGCAAAGACGAGCCGGTGCCGCAGGCCGCCGGCGCGACAGTCACCTGCTTGTGCGGCGCCTACGGCAGTTCGAGCACCGTTTCGCCAGATACCGGGTCAGTGATGCCGAGGCCGCTGCCCAGGTCTTCCAGCAGCGGGCGCATTTTGTCGAGCATGCCGATCATCATCGGCCTCGCGGCGACGATGTCGCTCATGGCGCCCCATTCACCGATGAAGCAGTAGGTGCGGTCGCCCGTCTTGACGAGGGCGCCCTTGCGGAAACCTTTCATCTGCTGGTCCATCTTCTGCGTGGCTATGAATTCCTTGTCCTTGCCGGGCTTCACCCGGAAGCGGACGACGTTGTAGGCGGTCATGCGGCGGTCCTCCCGATTGATTGCGCTGCCCGTACGGTTGCGTTCCAGCGGGGATGAAACGGATGGGTCAGGCCGCAAGCCGGCGTGCCGCCAAGGCAACCATGATGTAGCTCCAGCCGCTGAAGATGAGGGAGATGCCGGCGAGGGTGCCGGCCACCCAGAAGCCCGAGAACGGCCACGACGAAAGGATCATCAAGCCGACGAGCAGTGCGATCACTCCGGAGACTGCCATCCAGCCCCAGCCGGTGTGCGGGCGATAGCGCCACGCGAGCATCAGCTGCATGACGCCTTTGACGATGAAGACAACGCCGATGACGAACGCCAGCGTGATGGCGCCGCTGACCGGGTTGAAAACGATGTCGAGCCCGCCAAGCAGGAAGACGAGCCCGATGACAAGCTGCCATGCGAAGCCACCCCACGTGCGCATGCTCCAGGTCTGGGCGATGGTGACAATGCCCAAGACGATCAGCGCCCACCCGACGACCAGCGCCACCGTTATGCTCGCCAGAAGCGGCATGGCGATTGCCAGGATGCCGCCAATGACAAATACGATGCCCAGGGCGATGAACCAGCTGGTGTGCCTGCGGATTTCGCCCGCGGCGCCCAGCACCATTGTTGCGTCGGTCATTGCTTGCGTTCCCCTCTTCGATTTCGTCCGTCGATCATAGCAGTTTGCGGCGGATCGACACAGACCGGCGGTGGACGACTGCAGCTTGACCGCCATTGGGGACTTGCCTACCTCGGCCGAACGCCGCCAGATGCCCCTCCCATGACCGAACCCGCCATAATCCTGGTCCAGCCACAGTTGTCCGAGAATATCGGTACGGCCGCGCGGGCTATGGCGAACTTTGGTCTTGGCGACCTTCGCCTGGTGACACCGCGCGAGGGCTGGCCCAGCGACAAGGCGCGGTCGGCCGCCAGCGGCGCCGATCAGGTCATCGACGGAGCACGGGTCTACGCGACGCTGGCCGAAGCGATCGGCGACCTGTCGTTCGTCTATGCCACTACGGCGCGCTCGCGGGAAGTTGCCAAGGCTGTGGTTGGTCCGCACGAAGCGGCGGCGGCAACGCGCGCACGCATCTCTGCCGGCAATGCCGTCGGCATCCTTTTCGGACGCGAACGGACCGGCCTCGATAACGAGGAAGTTTCCCTCGCCGACGAGATCCTGACGCTGCCGGTCAATCCGGCTTTCTCGTCGCTCAACATCGCGCAGGCGGTACTTGTCGTCGCCTACGAGTGGCGCCTTTCGGGAATGGCGGGCGCGGCGCTACCGTTCGCCGCCGATCTTGCGGCGCAGGCACCGCGCGAGCAGCTTATCGGCATGTTGGAGCATCTCGAGGCGGCTCTCGACGACGCCGGCTTCTTCCGCCCCTCCGAAAAGCGCCCGCACATCACGCTGGCGATCCGCGCCATGCTGCAGCGGGCCGGGCTGACGGAGCAGGAAGTGCGCACCTTGCGCGGGATGATTGCCGCCCTTGAGGGCCGGCCGACGCGTCCGCGCAAGACAGCTAAGGGGGCCGAGACGACCGAGCGGGGCAAGGCATGAGCCGCCTGCTCGTATTCGATTCCGGCATCGGCGGCCTGTCCGTCGTCCGCGAGATCCGGCGGACAATGCCCGGGGCGGAGATCATCTACGTCGCCGACGACGCCGGATTCCCCTATGGCGACTGGGAAGAGCCGGCGCTGACCGAGCATGTTGTCGGCATTGTCGGCGGTCTCATCCGCATCGTTTCGCCGGTCGCCGTGGTGATCGCCTGCAATACCGCGTCGACGCTGGTGCTGGAGCCGTTGCGCGCCGCGCATCCGCAGGTGCCGTTCGTGGGAACCGTGCCGGCGATCAAGCCGGCGGCGGCCGAGACGCGTTCGGGCCTGGTCAGCGTGCTCGGCACCTTCGGCACGATGCAGCGGGAGTACACGCGCGCGCTTATTCAGGAGTTTGCCGGCAACTGCCACGTGCGTCTTGTCGGCTCGGCCAACCTTGCGCCGCTCGCCGAGGCGTACATGCGCGAGGAGCCGGTCGACGACGCGGCGGTGTGGGCGGAGATCGAGCCGGCTTTCGTCGAGCGTGATCGGGTCCGTACCGACGTGGTCGTGCTGGCTTGTACGCACTATCCGTTCCTGGTCGGGCGATTTGCACGCCTGGCGCCGTGGCCCGTGGTGTGGATCGATCCCGCGGCCGCGATCGCGCGCCGGGTCGCGGCGGTGGCGGGAACAGACGCAGTTCTCGCGGCCGGCAATGTCCGTGGCCGCGCCTATCTCACATCGGCCAAGCCGTGGCCGGGGCCGGTCGTGGCGCTTCTCGATCAGCTTGGCCTGCAGGCCGGCGTTCTGCCGCGAGCGGCGAAGGAGAGAGCATGACGATTCGCGTGGTGGTGGCCGGCGCGACCGGCTGGACAGGCAGCGCGCTGGTCAAGGCGATCGCGGCCAGCGGCGACCTCGCGCTGGCGGGCGGCGTGGCGCGTTCGGCCGCCGGACGCGACATCGGCGAGGCGAACGGACTGGCGCGGGCACGAGTTGCGATCTCGGGGACGCTGAAGGAGGCGCTGGTGGCATCCTCCGATGTCGTCATCGACTACACTCACCCGATGCTGGTGAAACAGCACACGCTGCAGGCGCTGGCCGCCGGCCGACATGTCGTCATCGGCACATCGGGGCTGACCGCCGAGGACTATCGCGAGATCGATGCGGCGGCGACCGATGCCCGGCGCGGCGTCATCGCGGCCGGCAATTTCTCCATCACGGCGACTTTGCTGACGCGCTTTGCCGCGGAAGCGGCGAAGTATCTCGCCGACGTCGAGGTCATCGACTATGCCTCGGCGAAGAAGCCGGACGTGCCCTCGGGAACGGCGCGCGAGCTTGCCGAGCGGATCGCAGCCGTGCGGGCTGCAGGCACCTCCGGTGCGATCGCCGATATACTCGGGCCAAAAGATGCGCGCGGCGCCGCCATCGGGGAAGGGGTGCCGGTCCAGCTGCACTCGGTGCGTCTGCCGTCCTATGTCATCGCCTGCGAGGCAATTTTCGGGGCGCCCGACGAGCGCCTGACCATCCGCCACGACGCCGGCTCTTCTGCCGCACCCTATGTCGCCGGGACGCTGCTGGCGGCCCGGAAGGTCGTCGATCTGGTCGGCCTCACACGCGGGCTCGATCGTCTCATCGGCTAGCGCATTAACGCTAACCGGACACATTCTGTTTCACAGAAGCGGGTTTGCAGACATGCGCCGGTTACGCGACGGGCGTCATTTCAGGTCGCTGCCGATTCGACCGGCGACGTCCCCCGACGCCTGGCGCCCGGCAGAAAGACACCTCGAAAGGATCCCCATGTTGCTCAAGAGACTCCTCGCCGGATCGATCGTTGCCGGCATCACTTTCGGCGCCTTCGCCGCCAGCACGATGGAATCTTCGTTCGCCGCGGCGCCGATGAAGCCGGCAATCAAGCAGCTCGTCTGCAAGAAGGGCGAAGTCGCCTACCTGGTGAAGGTCGGCCATCATCACGTCTGGCGCTGCCACCGCGTGGTGCATCACCACCACCCGATGAAGCCGATGAAGCCGATGCCCAAGCCGGCGCCGAAGGCCTAGGTTTCGTTTGACTTTCGCCGGCATCCGGCGCTATGACGCACGCGCTCGGCGGGGCCTCTGGCCCCGCTTGGCATTTCAAGCGACCCGCGGAAGGCTGGAGGAAGCTTCCTCTTTCTTCCTGTCGGCAGCTCCCGAAAGGGGCGGCAGAGGAGGGCGCCTAACCCGATCAAGGGATATGCGATGACCAAGCGCGCTTCGGCGAAATACAAGATTGACCGCCGCCACGGACAGAATATCTGGGGCAGGCCCAAGAGCCCGGTCAACAAGCGGGAATACGGCCCCGGCCAGCACGGCCAGCGGCGCAAGGGCAAGCTCTCCGATTTCGGAACGCAGCTTCGCGCTAAGCAGAAGCTCAAGGGCTACTACGGCAACATCTCCGAAAAACAGTTCAAGAATATTTATTACGAGGCTATCCGGCGTACGGGCGACACCTCGGAGCATCTGGTGGCGCTCCTGGAGAGCCGGCTCGATGCGATCGTCTATCGTGCCAAATTCGTGCCGACCGTGTTCGCCGCGCGCCAGTTCGTCAGCCACGGCCATGTCCAGGTGAACGGCAAGCGCGTCACGGTGGCGAGCTACCGGGCAAAGCCGGGTGACGTGATCTCGATAAAGGATTCGTCGAGGCAGCTCGCCGTCGTTCTCGAGGCGAGCCAGTTGCCCGAGCGCGATATCCCGGAATACATCACCGCCGACCACAACCGTATGACCGCGACGTTCGTTCGTGCTCCCGCGCTTTCCGACGTGCCCTATCCGGTGCAGATGGAGCCGCATCTCGTGGTCGAGTTCTACTCGCGCTAGCCAGGCAGCTCTGGCGCACTCCGAAGGCCGCCTCCGGGCGGCCTTTTGCGTTTGGTCGACGGCCCGCGATTTGGGGTCGCCAGGATGTTTTCGGTCGGCTAGTTTAGCTGGGATCAGCGGGGAGGGGCCGGCGGCGTGTTGGACGATAACCTGATCGACCGCATTTATGGCGCGGTGGTTGAACCGCGGACATGGGCCGCGGTGGTTCGCGATATTTCCCGCGCCTTCGGCGCGCACTCGGGCGTCTTCGCGCTCTCCGATAATGACACGGAACTGTCTTCGGTCTCGATCGCTCACGGCGTATTCGAAGAGCCGGCGACGGTGGCCAGCTACTTTTCCTATTTCGGGGCCATCGATATCGCGGTTCCCGCCTTTGCCCGGCTGGCGCCTGGGAAATTCGCGTCGACTTCCGGCTTGTTCAGCCCGCAGCGGCATTCTACAATGACTTCTTTCGCAAGCTCGGCCTGATCGATTCCATCGGCGGGAACGTGCTGCGCGATGAACGCGGCACCGCGATGTTCTGCATGCAGCGGGCGGAGGGCGCCGAGCCTTTCACGAACGACGACATCAGCGAAATGGAGCGACAGGCGCCCCATCTTCGGCGCGCCGTGCAGCTCCATCGCGTGTTCGCGCCAATGCGCCGGGCCGCGGCATCCTTCACGGAGGTGTTGGAGCGTTTGCCGGTCGGTGTCCTCCTCACCGATCAGGCTGGCCGCGTCTGGCACCGGAACTCGGCAGCGCGGGAAATCGTGGTGCGCAACGATGGCCTGTCGCTCTCGGCTGGAGGGGTGCTGTCGGCGGGCACGCCGTTGGCGAACGATCGTCTCGCCCGTCTGGTGTGAACGGCCGCGCTCGGGGGCCGGGAGCATGCGGGCGGGCGTCTCGTCGTGTCGCGTCCCGATGGCAAGGCGCCATACGCGCTTCTGATAACGCCGGCGCCGGAAGAGACAGTCTCAATCTTCGACGTGCCGGCGCGGCATGGGGCGATGGTGCTTGTCAGCGATCCCGACCGGGCGCAGCGGGGCGAGCTTGAAACGGCCATGGCGCGTTTTCGGCTGACCCCCGCGGAGATTGGATTGCTCTCCGGCCTGGTTGCCGGGCGCACGCTCCGCGACTATTGCGACGAGCGCCGCATCTCGATCAACACCGGCAAGTTTCACCTGCGGTCGCTCTTTGCCAAGACCGAAACCCAGAGGCAAGTCGGTCTCGTGCGCGCCGCGCTCCTCGCCATCCGCGACCTCTAGATTCCGCCACTCGCCCATCCGTTTGGATGGGGCGCTCGTTCTATCGCCTCGCTAGAAATTCGCCAAAGGCCGCGACGATCCAAAGGGGAGTCGCGGCCGGCTGACGGATGGGGGCGAGCGGTTGCGGCGAGAGGGGTATTGCAAAGCTATCGTGGCGTTCCTCGCGTTCCTGGCGCTGGGTGTCGCCTTGCCGGCGGTGGTGCAGGCCGCGGACGTCGACATTACCACCAGCACCGACCAGGGCGTCGTCCTCGACACATACGCCGGGACGACCGTGCACATCCTCGACGGCGTGACCGTCGACAACAATCTCCATTTTACCTGTCCGGTGCCGTCGCCGCCCGGAGCGATGAGCGTCGCCGGCCTCTGCGCCTCGACCACGGCGTGGACGGTCACCAATGACGGCATCATCTCGCCGGTGACCTTCGGCGACGGCCTGCATTTCACCGCCGGCGGCTCGGTCACCAACTCCCGACGTCGGCGGCAACGCAATATGGATCGAGGGCGGCGCCGGTTCAGTCGACAATCTGGCGGACGCAACGATCAACGCCAGCACCGGCGGACTCATTATCGGTACTTTCGCCAATGCGACCGGCGGCACGGTGACAAATGCCGGCACCATCTCCAGCAGCGGCCAGGCCATCGGCATCGCCGGCAGCGGCAGCGTCATCAATTACGCCGACGCGCTGATCCAGAATCACGGCGAAAGCAACGCGGTGGCGTTTGTCATCGGCACCAGCCATGTGGTGATCAACGACGGTACCATTCAGAGCAACGACTCCGGCTGCGGGACCGGCGTCGCCACCGACTACGGTGACATCACCAACAGCAGCACTGGGAAGATTCTCGGTGCCTATAACGGCATCTGGGCAAATGGCTCGGGCGCGACGACGGTAAAAAATTTCGGCCTCATCGAGGCGTCCAAAGCGCAGTCCGGCGGTTCGGCGATCGAGTTTGACGCGGGCGGCAGCCTGACGAATTTTACGGCATCATCCGCTCCTTCACGGCATCACGGTTGCAACCGTGGGGGCGCGCTTCGGCGCGACGGTGCCTGTGGCAAGTACCGTCGCGAGGATGACCGGCCTCATCGCGTGGCAGCACACATTTGGCGAAACGCCGACGGCGAACCTGGCCTTCGCCGGCGGCACGCCATTTACCATTGCCGGATTGCCGATCGCAGAGGATGCCCTGCAGCTCCAGGCAGGCGTAGCGTTGAGCCTGTCGCGGCGGGCGACGCTGGAATTTGCCTATTCCGGCCAGATCGCGTCAGGCAGCCAGGATCACGGGCTTACCGCCCGATTGGGGCTGCGTTTCTAGGGGACAGTTACGCTGCCGGAACTGCCGCGACTGCGACGCCCTTTTCGCTGAGCAGCGGTGCCAGCTCGCCCTGCTGGAACATCTCGCGCACGATATCGCAGCCGCCGACGAACTCGCCCTTGACGTAAAGCTGCGGGATTGTCGGCCAGCTGGAATATTCCTTGATGCCCTGCCGGATGTCGGCGTTTTCGAGGACGTTGACGCCCTTGTAGTCGAGGCCGAGGTAATCGAGAATCTGCACCACTTGGCTCGAGAAGCCGCATTGCGGAAACGTCGGCGTGCCCTTCATGAAGAGCACGACGTCGTTGGTCTTCACCTCGTTGTCGATCCAGGCCTTGATGTCGCTCATCGCTGTCGTTCCTTGAATTCCAAGCGTTTCGTGGTTGTCCGCCCGAATTTCCGGGGCGTCAAGCGTTCCGGTCACTCCGGGGCGCTGGTCTGCAATGCCAGCGCGTGCAAGACGCCGCCCACCTTGCCCTGCAGTGCGTCGTAAACCAGCTTGTGCTGCTGGACGCGGCTCTTGCCCCGAAAAGTCGCTGAAACCACCTCGGCGGCATAGTGGTCGCCGTCGCCCGCCAGATCGCGAATCGTGATCCGGGCGTCGGGAAGCGCCGCCTTGATCAGCGCTTCGATATCACCGGCGTTCATGGTCATGAGCCGCCTCCATGCGCTGGCTATCGGCCATGAAGGCCGGGAACCACGATTCGTGTGCCTTCCGGAGCGATGCAACAGATATGCCGTGCGCCGCCCCCAGTTTCAACTCGGCTCCTGCTGTCGTGCCGATACGGGAGAGGAATATGTTTGCCCGGCCGGCCCGCTCGTTGAGAATTTCGACCTTTTCCGGCTTGGCGGTCAGAAGGTAGCGGGCCTGATCTTCCCCGAAAAAGGCGGCGGCGACTGAAGCGCCGGCCGGCGGATCGATCGCGGCGCCGATTCCCGAGGCCATCGCCATCTCGGCGATCGCCACCGCGAGACCGCCGTCCGAGAGGTCGTGGACAGCGCTCACCAAACCGTCACGAATGGCGGCGCGGACGAAATCGCCGACGCGTTTTTCATGGGCAAGATCGACGGGCGGCGGTGGGCCGGCTTCCTCTCCGGCGATATCGCGCAGCCACACCGACTGGCCGAGGTGTTGGCCCCACGCCGCGGACGCGCCGGCCAGAAGGATCACGTCGCCTTCCGCCTTGAAGGCGAGGGTAGCCGTTGCGGCGATATCCGTGACAAGCCCGACGCCGCCGATGGCGGGCGTCGGCGGGATCGCGGTGCCGTTGGTCTCGTTGTAGAGCGACACGTTTCCCGAAACGACGGGGAAGGCGAGCGCCCGGCAGGCTTCCGAAATGCCCCGGACGGCATCGACCAGTTCGCCCATGATCTCGGGCTTCTCAGGATTGCCGAAGTTGAGATTGTCGGTAATCGCCAGGGGCTCAGCGCCGACCGCCGTAAGATTGCGCCAGCATTCGGCCACCGCCTGCTTGCCGCCCTCGAAGGAATCGGCGGCGCAATAGCGCGGCGTCACGTCGAGGGTGAAGGCGAGGCCCTTCTTGCCGGCGACACGAATGACCGCGGCATCGCCGCCCGGGCGCTGCGCCGTGTTGCCCTGGATCAGGTGGTCGTATTGCTCCCACACCCAGCGGCGCGAACTCATATCCGGCGATGCGAGGATGCGCAGCAGGTCTTCGCCGATGTCGCGCGATGTGAAATCGCCGACCAGCGGCTTCGGTCGCGATTTTGCAACATGCGGCCGATCATATTCCGGCGCCTGGTCGCCAAGATCCTTGATCGGCAGGT
>Ga0208849_1001642_pt1 | contig 14597 bp, 10 predicted proteins | sample NGESurdeep072012_10_FD_184470 | JGI IMG/M metagenome (GOLD analysis project Ga0208849, IMG submission 184470) | Arctic peat soil microbial communities from Barrow, Alaska - NGEE Surface sample 53-3 deep-072012 (SPAdes) | ecosystem: Environmental > Terrestrial > Soil > Wetlands > Peat ...
TGGCGGCGGCTCTTGGTCTCGGATCCCGCCGCCTCGCCCGAGCGTGCCGCAGGCCACGCCGCGGTGGTGGCGCAGCAGATCGCCTCCGAGGTCCTGACTTGGAAGCAGTCGCTTCTGGCCCGGAGCGACCCCCTGAGCCCACCCCGGCCACCTGTGGCGACCGACATCGTTGTCGTCGAGCCTGCACCCCCGGCGATGCCCCCCGCCTCGCACTCCCCATGGCCCGCGCCGGGCCCGGCGGTGGCGCCGCCGTCCGTCGCTCCACGGGACGACACCACGGGATTGAGGCCCGCCCCGGCGATCGAAGCGGCGGCGAAGCTCAAGCGCCGGAACACGCGGCTGCGCCGAGCCTTCGTCGCCTTCGGGTGGATGCGGGATTTCGGTCTCATCCTCATCGCCTTCGCCGCCTGGCAGCTGTGGGGCACGTCGATCGAGCAGAGCCAGGCCCAGCAGACCCTGCGGCAGCAGTTCGAGTCCCACCTTCCCACGGTGGGTCCGCAAACGGCGACCAAGCCCACGGGACCGACACTCATCTCGGCGGCGATCAACGTTCACGAACCACCCGAGGGCGCGGTCGTGGGTCGCCTACAGATTCCGTCTATCGGAGTGGACCAATACATCGTCGAGGGGACGTCCGAGGCGGACCTGTCCAAAGGTCCAGGGCACTACATCGGCACTTCGATGCCAGGACAGGCGGGAAACGTCGCCATCGCGGGGCACCGCACAACCTATGGCGCACCGTTCTACAATCTCAACGCCCTCAAGGTCGGGGACCAGATTTCGCTGATCAGCAATTCCGGCCAGCAGCTCACCTACGTCGTCAGCACCAGCCCCGTCGCCGTCTCACCCAAGGACGTCGCTGTGCTCGATTCCTCCTCGGACAACCGTCTCACGCTGACTACATGCAACCCACGCTTCTCGTCGTCACAGCGCCTTGTCGTTGTCGCCGATCTGAGCGCGCCGCACACGGTTGCGGTCACCCCCACGGTGCCGTCGACGGTGAAGCTTGGCCGGGTCCGGATCGTGAGCGAGCCCATCGGGTGGAACACTGGGTACATCTCCGTGGTGCTCCTCTTCGCCGCCTTGCTAGTCGGACTGGGATTGGCCAATAGGCGGGCTCGCGCCGTCTACGGGCGGATCGGCCGATGGCTGGTGCTGACGCCGATCTGGGTCGCTGGGCTCGTCTTCTTCTTCGAATCACTCACGAGATTGCTGCCGGCGAACCTGTGATAGTCCGGCGCCGCATGCCTGCCGATGTGACCAGGTCAGGGCGCGCGGTGCGGATCGCCGCCGCGGCGTTGGCGGGGACGGCTCCGGTGTTCCTCCTCACCCAACGGGCCTTCGCCAACGCTCCGAAGGTCACGATGCCAAGTGGTCCCTTCCGCAACGGCCAGAATATTGCCGTCTCGGGCTCAGGTTTTCCCACCCACGCCCAGGACCCCACCGGGCTGCAGATCATCGAGTGCTCCGATCCCCAGGGGAGCGAGACCAACCTGCCCTCCGACCCCAGTGAGGGTTGTGAGGGCATCACGGTCAACCCGAGCCAGATCAACGCCGACAGCTCGGGCCGGTTTCACACCGACTATCTCATCGCCGCGCTCAGCACGAGTGCGGGGACCTCGAGCATCGACTGTGACGCCACCCACGAGTGCGTGCTGTGGGTCGGCACCGACTACAACAATGCTTTTCTGACCGGGCCGCATGTATTCACCCCTCCGTTCACGGTGAGCGGGGCCGCTACGAGCCCGTCCGCCACCTCGGTGCCGCCCTCTGGCGGGGTGCCGGCGGTCGCCTCGGCGGCCTCTGGGCCCGGGACGGCGGGTAGCGCTGTCAGCGGGGGTTCCCTGGCCTCGACGGGTCTCTCAGGACTTGTGGTGTGGCTCGTCGGCCTGGGAGTGACGATGGCCTGTGTGGGGCTGGTCGGCCGTCGTCTGACGATCCGCAGCGCGCCCATGACTGACTGAAAACCTCCCAGCGCGACGGAACAGAGCGACGGGGGCGGCCAAACCGACCGAACGGCGGCTAGCTGCGTGCCGGAGCCGGAGGCGGACTGCCAGACATCGGCACAGAGCCCGGGCCGGGGGCCGTCACCGGCTCGGGCACGGACGGGGCGTCGCCGTCGGTGCGGTCCCGGGCGGGAAGGAGCGCTCGGTCAAGGCGCGGACGAGGGAGGTGAGCTCGATCTGCAACGCAGCATTGACCCGGGCGAAACCGTCAATGGTTCGCTGAAGCTGCTCGGTCAGTGCCGGCGGGATGGCCGGCTGGCGAGCTTCCTCGAGGAGCCGGTGCGCCTCCTGTTTTGCCGCCGCCACGATACGGGAAGCCTCCAGCTCGCCGTCAGCCAGGAGTTGCCGGGTGTGTTCCTCAGCATCGGCGACGGCCTGATTGACATGATCCTGGGCCCGGACGAAGAGCTCTCCGATGCGCACCTCGTTGTCGTGCTCTTCACGGGCGACGACCGACAAGGCCTTCAGGCGTTCGAAGACGTCGTGGAGCTCAGCCATTGCTCCGGCCGCGTCGCTGACGGTGCGGCCGATTGCCATGATCGGATCGGGCCCCTCTTCGGGAGGCGTCGGCATGTGGCCAGCGACGACAGTCCCCTCAGGAAGATCAGACATTGGGCCTCCGGGAAGTGGACAGGACCTCGGACCTAGACCGTGTGTGCTGCGCGTCCTGCATTGCTTGCCTGTAGTTGCGAGTTTACCAAGGTGGTCTTGCGTATTCCCCGCCAATTCTGACGAGAAGAAGCCCCGCTTGAACCGGGAAGCTGCCGGCCGGAGCAGCGTCGACGATGCGAAGCGTGGCGCGTCTCGGCCGGGCACCCAAGGAGTGCCCGGCCGAGATCGCAACGGTGTGATCGGCCCGAGAGAGACCGGCCCCTGACTAGTTCATCAAGGTCAGATGGAGCGTGGCAGTCGCCGTCTCCTTGCCGTGAGCGCTGGGGTTCGGGTGTTTGGCGGAGGTCTTGACCTTCGAGTCCGTGACGGTCACCAAGATGGTGAATGCACCAGGCTTGACCTTCTTGGATGCAATCACCGTGCCCGTGATCTGGCCCGTAGTCTTACTCGCCTTCAGTCCCTTGGGCAGGCCCTTGACCTTGTACTTGTACGGCGCAGTGCCTCCCAGGACGCTGATCGGGGCGCTGTAGGACTGCCCGATCGTCGCCGGCGCCAGTGTCGTGGCGGTCACCCGGAAGCCGGCCGAGAGCGAGAAGCTCTGGGTGGCGTCTGGTGCCCCACCGTTGGCCGACTTGAAGGTCAGTGGGAATACACCGGTGGCGCCGGGCTTGCCCGACAGGGTGGCGGTGCCGTTGCCGTTGTCGTGGTACGTCACGCCTGAGGGGAGCGTCCCCGTCTCGGTGATCGTCGGGGCCGGATTGGCCGGCTCTGTGGTTCCCGTCGTCCTGACCGTGAAGCTGGTGGTCGTAAACGTCGGGAAGGCCGCGCTGGGAGCCGAGGTGAAGGCGGGTGACACGACGTTGAACGGAGCCGAGAACGCCTGGGTGGAGGGGTCGTTGAAGTCGTTGTTGTAGTCGACGCCCACCCACAGCACGCAATCGTTGGTGGCATCGCAGTCGATGTTCGACGTGCCCGGGCTCTCCAGCTTCGTCACGGAGTACGTGGTGTGGAAGTTGCCACTGGCATCGGTGTTGATCTGATTCGAGCTGACGGTGTTGCCGTCGCAGCCCAGAGCGGGATCGAAGGGCAGGTTCGACGGAGACCCACCGGGGTCCGAGCACTCGATGATCTCGAGTCCCGTGGGGTCGGCGGAGTGAGCTGGGAACCCGGTGCCGGCCAAGGAAACGGTGCCCCCGTCGGCCAGAGAACCCGACGAGTTCACAATCGTGACACTGGCACCGCTGGCGCTCGCCGGTCCGGCGAACGGGATCGAGATCCCGGATCCGGCGAGGGCGAGGGCGGCTCCGACGAGCGCAAGTCGCGTCTTCTTTCGCATCGAGGCGTAGTCCTTTGGTTGGGGGTGGTCTGGTCGGGTGGAGACAGTCGGACCGCGCGATTGCTCCGACCCATCGGCATCTCATCAAGAACAAAGGCCCAGTACAAGAACCAAATCCGGTCGTTTCGAAGAGTTCATCTCGAGTTCGCGACGCGGTCACCCCACGGTCACGCGCTGGTCGCGAACGATGGTGCGACGCCGAGAGCGAGCCTCGTTGAGCGACTGTGCCAACGCCAGCGGCAGCGGCCCGACACCACCTACGGCACGGGTGCTCGGACAGGTCGATGTGATGTGCGATTGCCGGCGATGTGTGCGAGGCCGAGCACGCCATGAAGCCTGCACGGCCGGTTGAACACGGCGCGTGGTGGCGACAAATGCGCGGGTTCACCGATCTGTCACGTTTCATTCGCGAAGCGATTACCTCCGCTCTATACCGTCGTGCGTGACACCGACGGGGGGGTCCCACAGTGATTCTGCGACCACAGTCCGAAGACCGCGGCGCGTGACGTCATGCCGGTGTCCTCACAAGCGGGGATCATTGTGAGCTCGGCCACAGATCTTCGTCACTGGGGATGGGCCTGTCCCGACCGTGCCTCCGGGCGTCCAGGGGCGGCGCGCCATCGATCGGTGCCAGAGATGGCCCGTCGGTCCTGATAGCCGTGTGTGCGACCACGCCCCATGAGGGTGCCGCGTCGATCCTGGTCGTCGAAGACGAGGGGTCGTACCAAGAGGCGCTGCTGATCGGATTGACACGGGAGGGCTACCACGTCGAAGTCGCCTCAGACGGGGTGGCGGCGCTGCAGTCGTTCATCGACCATCCACCCGATCTGGTCCTCTTGGACCTGCTCCTTCCCGGTATTTCGGGGTTGGAGGTGTGTCGCAGGATGCGGGCCATCTCGCCCACACCCATCATCATCGTGTCGGCGCTCAACACCGAGACCGATGTCGTGCTCGCCTTCGAGTTGGGAGCCGAGGATTACATCGCCAAGCCCTACCGCCTCCGAGAATTGGTGGCGCGGATCCGCTCAGTCCTCCGTCGCATGGCGCTCTCGTCCCAAGAGGTGCCCGGACACGCCGTGCCCGAGTCCTCGCGGCCCGAAGCGATCGCGGCGGGCCCCTTCCAGGTGAACTTCGCCCGACGTGTGGTCATGGCCGAGGGTGACCCCGTTCATCTTTCTCGGCGGGAGTTCGATCTCCTGGCCCTGTTGCTGTCGCCACCGGGTCGGGTTCGCACCCGCGACGAGCTCATCGACAAGTTGTGGTCCGGTCGGGATCTCGCTGACACCCGGACGCTCGACACGCATATCCGCAGGCTTCGGCTCAAGCTCGAGGTCGACCCCGCCCATCCCCAATTTCTGTTGACGGTCCGGGGGGTGGGGTTCCGATTCGAGCTCGGAACACACGAATAGCCCCCCTCGGTCGCTCCCTCCGACACCGGGCGCTAGCGGAAAAGGGATCGGGGCGGGGACATGCGATCGGTCCCGGTATCAGGGCGCGAGGGCGATCGCCTCGGAATCGAAGGCGGCCTGCAGCGTGCCCCACAGCGGTTTGCTCGCCAGCGGAAGGCAGTCTTGGTCGTAGTACCACCAGAAGTACCCACCGACATAGTACGGAAGGTCGATGGCGAGCCCGTAGTAGTAGTCCATCAACGACCGGGCCGTTCCCAGAGTGGCGGCCGTGGCGGGTTTGTCCATGCCGACCTCGCCGAATCCGAGCTGGGCGTGGGGGTACAGAGCATGGAGTCGAGCGAAGTACGCCGTCCACGTCGTCGCACTGGGACGGATGCCGTGGCAGTCACCTTCGTAGTAGGAGAGAAGGACGTAGTCGAGCCCGGCGCGCACCGAGGCCGGGACGTACTTCTGCGAGAAGGCAATAGGGTCGAGCTCTTTGGGCCCGTCGCCGCAGCCGATGTTGTAAAAGAGGGTGAGTGCGGTGCGCTTTCCGACTGACGCCACGTCGTGGAAGGCGTCGCTGAGCTTGGCCTCGACCGTGGAGTACCTCCCTGTCCAGTTTCCGTTCACCTCGTTGCCGATCTCCCAAATGTCGACCAGCGTGCCGAGGCTGGACACATACGACTGGACCCTCTTGTTGTAGGCGTTGGTCGAGATATGTCGTTCGTCCGAAGAGTCGAGCAGCTCGCCCATGACGTAGCTCACGGGCTGGATCGCCCTGATGGCGGCGGCGTAGCTGGCCGCGGACTGCCTGACATTGAAGTAGACGCGGGTCACTGGCATGTGGTCGAGGGCACGTGAGCTCGCCACGATGTCCGCCATGTTGGCCACACTGTCGACGGTTGCTCCGTAGAGCGGAGTGGGCACGGCACGCATCGGGGTGGTCGAGGCCCCGGCAGGTGGGCCCGAGGCCAGGAACGAGCTCAGCGTCAGGGCACCGAGGGCGAGCACTCCGAGGCGTGTGGGTACTCGCATCGGCATGTCACGATAGGACAACGGGCGACACGATGACGTGAGGAACGCGCAGTCCTGCGACGCAGCGATGGCAGAATCATCCGGTGCCAGCGCGCCCCGAAGTGTCACTGGGCACGATCGTTCGAGAGTGGGCCAGGATGGGCTCCGTGGGATTCGGTGGGCCCCCGACCCATATCGCGCTGTTGCGCCGCCTGTGTGTGGACGAACGACGGTGGATGTCGGCCGGGGATTTCGAAGACGGCATCGCCGCCGCCAACGTCCTGCCGGGCCCCATGTCGACGCAGCTGGCCATCTTCTGTGCGTGGCGTTTGCGTGGGCCCCTGGGTGGCCTCGTGGGCGGGGTCTGTTTCATCGTCCCTGGGCTCGTGCTCATCCTCGTCCTGGCCGCGGTCTTTCTGGGCCCCCACCCGCCGGCGTGGATCTTGGGGGCCGCCGCAGGTGCGGGGGCGGCGGTGCCCGCCGTGGCTCTGAGAGCGGCGACGGACTTGATCCCGGGCAGCTGGCGCCGCGCCGGTCCCAAGCCGACACAGGTCGCCCGGTGGACCTCGTACGCGGTCTTGGGGGGAACGGCCACGGTTCTTGTCGGTCCCTATCTCGTGCTCGTCCTGGTGCTGTGCGGCGTGACAGAGGTCGCCATTCGATCGCGGCGCCCACCTCGGAGTGGGCCGGCGGCGTTCTTTCCCCTGATGGCGGGACACGGCGTGGCTCTCGGGGGCTTCGGCGCCCTGGTCTGGGTGGCACTGAAGGTCGGGGCGCTCTCCTACGGCGGAGGGTTCGTCATCGTTCCGCTCATGCAGCACGATGCTGTGACCACGTACCACTGGATGACTGGAGGGCAGTTCCTGAACGCAGTTGCCCTCGGACAGGTGACCCCGGGACCCCTGGTCCAGACGGTCGCCGTCGTGGGCTACGCTGCTCGAGGCGTCGGCGGAGGACTGCTGGCCGCCGCCGTCGCTTTCACACCATCGTTTCTCTTCGTCCTCGTGGGCGCCCCGCGCTTTGACAGGATCCGCGCCAACGCATCGGTGCAGGCCTTCCTGACCGGAGCCGGCCCTGCCGCGGTGGGCGCCATCGCCGGGTCAGCGGTCTCTTTGGGCCTGACTTTTCAACATCTATGGCAGATTCCCGTGCTGGGGGGAGCGTTGCTCTGGTTGTTGGCTGCACGCCGCGGTGTGGTGAGCAGTCTTGTTCTGGCAGGGCTCGTGGGTGTTACGTTGTCGCTACTCGGCGTCCCCACCTAGCTCGAAGACTGAGAGCCGGGCTCGGGGGCCCTCCCCGTGTGGGACGGTCGTGCTCAGTGGTCGAACGGAGCCTTGTGCTGGTCGAACGCAGGGGTGACGGGCAGCCGGGCCAGGAGGTCGTCGAGTTCGGCAAAGAAGTCGTAATGGCGCTTCGTCAGCGATTGTGGGGTGCCTGCCTGATCTACGGCGTGGGAAGTGCCGGGAGGCGGCGCTCCGAAGTCATCGCCACCCGCCAGGGGCGGGATCGGCTGTGGCGGCGGAAGAGGAGACATCCCTCGGCGGGGCGGCGGAGGCTGCATCAGGCGGGGCGCAGGAGGCTCGGGGGAGACGGCCATGGGGGACCGGTGAAGCTCGTCGTGCAAACTCCGCACGCAATGCAAGAGCTCGGTGTGGTGTCGGGTTAGCTCCTCGAGGGCATCGGTGACTTCGAGGACCATCCTTGCGTCAGATTCGTCATTCATGGCTGCTCATTGTGCAGTTTATCCTTGTCAGGCTGGGTTTATCCACAGGCCGGCTGTATTCTCGTGGAGTGCGCCGACTGGTGATGAGTGACGCAGAAGCGGACCTCCGCCTCAAGGCGAGCGTCTCGGGATTGGCGGTGACCGCCCCAAGTGTCTCGGTCGAACGGCTCCTGACCTCGGGCCAGCGTCGGGTCCTCCTCGGCCTCACCGGCCTTGTGGCTCTCGGACTCATTCTCTTTACCGTCGACACGGTGCGGGCCATCGTGGGCGTCGTGACGATCGTGTACGTCGTCTGCATCGCCTACCGGGGGTACCTCTTCGTGAGGTCCTCTCGCTCCGATGTCCTGGAGATCGTGACCGACGAAGAGGCTCGAGCCGTTCCAGACGAATCGCTCCCCACCTACACAGTGCTGATCCCTGCCTATCGCGAGCCCGAAGTGATCAACCGCCTCTTGGCCTCCATCGCCCGTCTCGAATACCCGGTCAACCGGCTCGAGGTGCTCATCCTTGCGGAAGCCGACGACTCCGAGACGATCGAGGCGGTGCGGGACACAGACCCGGGACGCCAATTTACCCTCGTACTCGTGCCGCCCGCCGAGCCGCGGACCAAACCAAAAGCGCTCAATTTCGGACTCACGCTGGCACGCGGCGAGTTGGTTGCCGTCTACGACGTGGAGGACGAGCCCGACCCTCTGCAGCTGCGGAGGGCAGCCGTAGCGCTGCGACGACTCGGCCCGAACGTCGGTTGTGTGCAGGCGAAATTGTCGTACAACAATCCCGACCAAAACCTCATTACGAAGTGGTTCACGATCGAATATGCCATGTGGTTCTCGTTCTTTCTTCCCGGTCTCGCCTCGATGAAGGCACCGATCCCGCTGGGAGGAACGTCGAACCATTTCCGACGACGGGCCCTGCGCTCGCTGGGTGGATGGGATCCCTACAACGTGACCGAGGATGCCGATCTCGGGATCCGCATGTTTCGAGAGGGCTACCGCGTCAAAGTCTTGGAGTCCGTCACACTGGAAGAAGCCAACAGCGATTTCGTGAACTGGGTGAAGCAGCGTTCGAGGTGGTACAAGGGCTATCTCCAGACCTTCTTCGTCCACATCCGATCACCCCGGGAGCTGGTGCGAGAGATGGGATGGCGGGGTGCCGCCCACTTCTCGGTCTTCGTGGGGGGAACACCTCTCCTGGCCATCCTGAACCCGGTTTTCTGGGTGATGACGGCGCTGTGGTTCATCGGCCATCCCATGTTCATCCAGGAGATCTTTCCGGGCCCCGTGTACTACCTCAGTCTCGCCTGTTGGGCGTTTGGCAACTTCATGCTCGCGTACCTGACCCTGCTCAGCTGTCGGATCACGCGGCGAGGGGAGCTTCTGTGGGCGGCATTCGCCGTTCCTCTGTACTGGGTGATGATGTCTTTGGCCGCGGCCAAAGCGCTTTGGCAGCTCGCCGGACGACGACCGGCGTTCTGGGAGAAGACCGTCCATGGTCTGGATCGGGTCCAGCCCGAGGCATCGAACAGCTCTGTCGCATGAGGGGCACGTGGCCCATGAGGTACTCCAGTGGGGCTGAGGTAGCGACATGGCCGTGATCACGGGCGAGCGTCCCGTCTCGGCTGGCGACACCCGTCAGTCGGAGATCCATCGTGCTCATCGACGTCGTGAGTCGCTTCGCCGTCGCACGTCGAGCGAAGGCGGCATTGCCTTTCTACTCGTTGCCGTCCTGTATCTCGTGTGCGGTTCGATTCTGGCCTTCCATTACCACGCATTCTTCGGAGACGCAGTATCGAGGATGGCCAACGGCTTCTACGTCCTCTACTCGCGCGATCCCCACCTTGCCGCCATTGGGTTCGTGTGGAACCCCCTTCAGTCAGTGACCGACATCGTCCCGCTGCTGCTGTACCACCTGTGGCCCGCGCTGGCGACGCGGGACATGGCGGGGACCATCGTTTCGAGCTTGTGCATGGCGGGGGCGACGTACCAGCTTCTGTGCGCCTTCCGGGAATGGGGCGTGGCGCGGGCCCCGCGCCTGATCCTGGCCGCTCTCTTCGCCCTCAATCCCCTGGTGATCTTCTACGGGGCCAACGGGATGAGCGAAGCGCTCTACCTTTTCACCCTGGTCGCCGTGTTCCGGTACCTGGCGCGGTGGGTTCGAAATGACGGCGCCAGTTCGTTGGCCTACGCCGGTGTGGCTCTCGGATTCTGTTACCTGACGCGCAATGAGGCCGTTGCTCCCGCAGTGACGGCGGGAGCCCTGGTGCTGGTTCTCAGCTTCTGGCGGGCTGACGGGTCGAGAAGGATCCGGGTCCAGCGCGGATTCACGGACCTTGCGGTGTTCTTGTTTCCGTTTGTGACCTGCTTCGCAGGTTGGGCGATCGTCAGCTATGTCATCACCGGATCGTTCTTCGATCAGTTCACGTCGGTGTACGGCACATCGGCCCAGATCCAAGCAGGCGCAGGCGGACCACAGATGCACCTGGTGTCGGCGATCGGGCTGGAGGGAAGGGCGCTCCTCTACTTGGCGCCGCTGCTGGCAGTCGCCGCCCTTTTGGCGATTCTCTCGGCGGTGCGCCGACGCGACGTGTTGATCCTGGTGCCACTCTCGGTCATCGCCAGCGGATTGGCGTTTGATCTCGTCGCCTACGTGAGCGGCGGGATCATCTGGTCGTTTCGCTACTGCATCGCTGCTATTCCGCTCGACATCGCTCTCGTCGGGGTGATCCTCGCCGGTATGCAACCCCGGAAAATCGAGGGAGAGGCACCAAGCAACGAGCATGCAGCTGCTCCGGCGGCCAGCACGCAGGCCAGAGCCGGACAGAGGCGCACATTGCACACGGCTGTTCTCGTGGCGTTCGCGGTTGTGATGATCGCTCCGTCACTGTTCACCACGGCAGCCGGAATGTTCAATCCGCGTGTGGGTGTGGAGGAGACGCGTGTTCTGGGCTACGTGTTCCACAGCCATCCCTCTGCGGTGGATCGTGGGTATGCCCAGAACTATCAGAAGTCGCAAGACATCGCCTCGTTTGTCGCCAACCTCAAGTTGACGGATGGCGACGTGGTCGTGGACAACTCCTCACCGTGCATCCCACTGGCGATCGTGGTCTCGCCCAACCCCAAGGTCTTCGTGATACCGAATGACCGTGACTTTCAGAGGATCCTTGCCGATCCCCTCACCTTCCATGCCCACTACATCCTGGTTCCCCCCGGGGGAGGGCAGGGCTCGCTCACGGCCACGAACCGCCTCTACCCCGCGCTCTACGGCACAGGAGAAGGTGCGGGTGGGCCGAAATTTGCCACACTGGTCCACGCGTTTAGCGGCGCTGGAGCATGTCCGTCGTTCCGTCTGTACCGGGTGACGCAGCATCCTGACATCGTTGAGTAGCAGTGACGTCCTCAGTGCGGGCCGCGTCGGGACATGGTCCTTGGGCCGCGCCAAACCTTGAGACGACGGCCGAGGGCTATGGCCACACAGATCATCCCGAGAACGACGAGTAACCACGCAAGCCCACTGGATCTTGACCCCTTGATGGACGAGGTGTTGGTGATCGCCAACTCGGCTGTCGCATCATGATCCCCGGCGGCGGATGCTTGCTCTGGGCGGGATTGATCCGGAGCACCATCAGCATGGGAGTCGGGAGGACCATCACGTCTCGACGTCGTGCCAGGTGATTCTCCTCTGCCTCCCCAGTGGCTTCGTCCGAATATCGGGGAGTGGCTCGAGTTTGGGAGGTGGAGTGGATCGCCGTCAAAGATCACGGTGTAGCCGGTCGTTGCTAGGGACGCGCCATCGGGCGCTCCCGCGTCAACCGAGCATGTCGCCGATCCTGTTGCATCCGTCCTCGTCTGGCACAAAGGACTGCCGAGTGCCGTAAACGACACCCATGCTCCTTCGAGCGGGGTCCCGGCGCTGGTCACGGTGACGCTCAACAGGTATTGCTGCCCAGTCTCTGAAAGGTCGGGCGCGGCTGGGGTCAACGTGGTCGGCGTCTGGCCTCCTGTGAGCACGGTATCGACGGTGCTGGATTCGAAGTCCGCATTGCCCGAGTACGTCGCGATCACAGTATGAGCGCCGACGGACAAGTCCAAGCTCCTCGTTGCCGTGCCTTCTGTCCCCACGGGCTCGGCCCCGGTCAATGGTTGTCCGTCCACCGAGAACGTCACAGTTCCTCCGTCGGGAGCCGGCGATACCGTCGCGGTGAGCACTTGCCCGGACACGTCCGTAGCGGGCATCAGCGTCACCGTTGTCACGGTGGGCTGAGGTGGTGGGATCGTCGTCGGTGGAGACGTGGTCGTGGTGGTGGACGGGATCGTCGTCGGTGGGGACGTGGTCGTGGTGGTGGTGGAGGGGATCGTCGTCGGTGGGGACGTGGTCGTGGTGGTGGTGGAGGGGATCGTGGACGGTATTCCACCAAAGTCGGCCTTGAACGCTGCCTCGGATTGCGGGAACTGCGTGATGTCCGAGTCGATACCACCCGATCCACCGTCGTAGCTGAAATATGCCTGTACGGCGATGGCATCGGAGGTGTTGCCGACCAAGTTCGCTACGCCGTTGATGTAGGAGGGATCGTCAGACCCGTTCAATCCCCACTCGGGGATTGCGGCGGGTAGGCCCTGCGATTGGGCGAAAGCAACCACCGCTTGGATGTTGGCGGAATACCCCGCGTAGTCGTATTGATCGACGCCGACAAAGTTGACGTAGCTGCTCCCGGGCCAGGTATCGTCCCACGTTCGTCCGGATGCTTCGTTGCCGGTGCCACCATTCGGATTCCACATGAATCGGAATGCCTGTCCGGGAACGGATCGCATGGTCGTGACGACGCTCTGGAAGGTGGCGATGTACTGGGTGGCCGAGAGAGCAAATTGGTTCCAGGTAGGAAACCAACCGCCCACATCTTGGTTCTGCTCCCACATGATGCGAATGATGGCGTTACTTTGACCAGCGGCGACAAGTGACTGTCCGATGCTTGTGGCTTCTGAGGGCGACAAAGCGCCGACACCGAGCATTAGGGTCATCGACGTTGATGGCGGATCGGTGTAAGTGCAGTAGCAGGATCCGTCTGCGTAGACGGTCATGACCGAGGGCGTGACGCCGAGTTGCTTTCCTAGAGCAAGCACATCGGCAGGATTCTGCGAACTTACGAAGAGACCGTCGGGGACCGATGAGGCACTCGTGCCTGTCGTCGAGCTCGATGATGAGGATCCAATCACTGTGCCCAGGGCCGCGAGGGCGACCACGAACACAACCACGGCCCGCCGGCCCCAGTGCCGCCACCCTGCTCCCGGAATGGTCGAAAGACCCCGACGGCGGGCATTCACGGCAAGAGAGAGATCAGTGTCGATTCGGTCCGGTGGACATCCATCACCGAAAAGAACGCGGAAATGGTGTCGAAGCGGCTCACCAGGGCTTCTGGCGTATCCGGTTGGATCGCAGCTCTCATCGGATAGTCATTCCCGGTCGCATAGAGGGGTGAACGCAGCAATCGGTCGTGGAACTGAGTCCCGCTGAGAAGCCAGGCTCGCTCTGGCTCAATACCAACTAAAACCATAAAATTAGTAGGAAGCAAGGGGACTGTACCAATCGGGAAGTCGTGAGGACCCGTCTCGCAGCTCAAAGGAGGGTGCGGGGAGCCACGTGCGACAGGTCGATGAGGCCTGGACGCAACCCGTTGCAGGACCGAGTTGGATTCGGTGAACACACGGCTGGAGAGTACGAGCACGCGGTAAAATTCTGGTGACGGTCGTGCAACGTCAGGGGCAATTCTTTTGTTTCGAGGGTCTTTGGCGGCGGGCGCGCCCGGCTCGGATGGCGATTATGGCAGTTGTCTTCTACAAAGGCCGCCAGCGTGTGACCGAGGTCGTGGGCGCCAGCTGACTCATGAATAAGTCAGGGGAATTGCCCGTCTCGGTGACTTGGGTTGCGCTTGGCACGGTGACGGGTCCCTTGGGTCATCATCGCCTGGGAGGGTACGAGCTCGAGTTGAGTCCACGGCTGTGTTACCGACCCGTGTGTCAACGTTGCATCGCATCCCGGTGGACGGAGCGTCTTATGTGCGGGGCCGATCGTCCCCCCGGATTCGCCTCCATACCGTTGAGGCTGTTCCGAGCAACTGCTTCAGATGCTCATTCTGCTGAGTCGGAACGGTGCCGTTCGCTCCAGGCGCCTCTTCGGCACCTGTCGCCACCCTTGATTCAGGGTCGTCGGCTTCAGTTGTGACGGGACGTGTCACCCGAGGCGTCGTTGACGTGGGCCGAGGCTTGTGGGGTGGCGGCGGAGGCGTTGCCAGGTCCAAGGGCGCGGGGGCGGCCGACGTCGGCCCTGCCTGCACGGGGGGTCCAGCAGGTGGCGGGAGCGGGATCGGCGCGGCAGCAGGGGTGGTCGGCACGCGGGGCGGAGGCGGCGGAGGAGGCGGCGGAGGCGGAGGCGGAGGAACCTGCAACGGAGGCCCAGCCGGTGGTGGGAGCAGGGTGGGCGCGGGAGGAGGAGTGGTCGGCACGCTCGGCGGAGGCGGGGTC
>Ga0208849_1001643_pt1 | contig 14592 bp, 6 predicted proteins | sample NGESurdeep072012_10_FD_184470 | JGI IMG/M metagenome (GOLD analysis project Ga0208849, IMG submission 184470) | Arctic peat soil microbial communities from Barrow, Alaska - NGEE Surface sample 53-3 deep-072012 (SPAdes) | ecosystem: Environmental > Terrestrial > Soil > Wetlands > Peat ...
GGCGAATTCTTTATGACACATCCTTTGCAGTGCGGGCATGGTGGTATTCGAAGGAACTACCTTTCCAAGACCTACTTATTGCAGTTTCGCCCCCCGTCCAACTCGCCCTGGTGGGACGGTGGCTGGCACGTCAGTGGGGCTCGACGACCACAATTCTTAGGATTCACGACTTGCCGACGGATCTCGCAGAGGCCGTCGGCCTCATGAGACCGGGTGTACCCCTATGGATGGCTCAGCGGTTTGAGCAACGGATGTACCGGAAATCAACATCTATGGTCGTGGTTAGCGAAGGTATCAGACAGCGCTTGCTGCACTACGGGGTTCCGGATGACCGGATCTCCGTGATACCCGTGTGGACTACGATCGACCCTAGTGCATCGAATTCCCCGAAAGCCGCCCTGGACTACTTGGGACTCCCACCCGGGTCGCGTGTGGTGCTGCACGCTGGCAATCTTGGCGAGAAGCAAGGAGTTGCAGCGTTGGTCGAGGCGTTCTTGGCCAGAAACGACCTTGGCGACACCTATCTCATTCTCGTGGGAGACGGTACTGAGCGGTCAACGATTCAAGCGCTCCTTGCGAGTAATTCCACTAACCGTGTTCGCCTCATTCCGCTTCTACCGCAAGACCTCTACGCATCGATGCTCGCTGCAGCGGAAATCCTGTTGCTCAAGCAGCGACCCGCCGTCACGGATAGTGTCGCCCCGGGAAAACTTCTTGCATACATGGCCGCCGGGAAAGCGGTCGTAGCTGCAATAGCAAGAACAAGCGAATCGGCTCGACAAATCCAGACCGCCGGCTGCGGATACATCGTGGACCCGACCAACATGTCTGAGCTGCTCGACCTCCTAGTGGCGCTTCGCCAAAACGGCACTGAGCTCGCTGCGATGGGCGCACGAGGGCGCGTCGCAGTCGATCAGTTTCGCCGCGAAGTGGTTCTGGGCGCGTGGGATGAACTGTTGGTCGAACTGATAGCGCGGCGGAAGTCCAAACGGTAGTGAGTCACCGTGCGGGAGAACCAGACACGATTACGGCTGGCCGGAAATGTCTGCACTAGCGATCATGACACCCGTCGGCAGCGGGGTTGTCAACCATATTTCAAGAGACCCCAGAGACAAATCAGACGATTGGTCACTATCTCACTTTGTGGGTATCTCGGGTTCCGCAGGTACCCGCCCGATTAACCCCATTCCCCGAACCAACCGCAGACCGTGGTAGGACGTCGCGTGCAGGAATTGATAGAGCAGTACTACCCGCACATCGATGACGGCGTGCGCTTCAGGGACGGTACCTATCCCTTCTATACCTGGTTCCTGCAAGAAGTGTCCCAAACCGGAGGGTGGGTCCTGAACGTCGGTGCGGGGCCGACGCCTGAACCGGGTCGACGACTTCGAGGGCGAGTTCAACGCCTAGTAGGCATCGACCCCGATCCACGCGTAATGGAGAACGCTGATCTCGACGAAGCGAGGCTGTTTGACGGTGTGAACATTCCTTTCGAGGCGGGGACTTTCGACGCGGTCTTCAGCGACTGGACCCTGGAGCACGTACAGCGGCCCCTCGACCTGGTCCGAGAAGTTCGGCGGGTGCTGAAGCCGGGTGGTGCGTTTTGGTTTCGCACCCCCAACATCTACCACTACGCGTACATATTGTCGTCCATGACTCCAACAAGACTTCATACACGAGTTGCGAATTTTGCTCAGGGGATTCCACGTGATGCGCGACCACATTGGCCAACCTACTATCGGATGAACACTGCAAAGGCCATCCGTCGAATTGTCAAAGAAGCCGGATTCTCTGCTTGCGAAATTCGGCACGTGGAGCCTCAGCCTGCCTACCTTGCTTTTAGTGCACTTTGCTTCCGTGGAGGCGTTGGTTATGAGAGATTGGTCAACCGCTTCCCCAAACTTGCACAGCTTCGCGCAGTCTTGATAGTAAGGGCTGAAAGGTAGGTTGTCGGCGCCAACATTCGTGGCGCGTTAATCGCAATGAGCGCAGTCTCAATCGCATTCGCGTGAGCGACCCAGCCTATCGTGGTTTCGACTGCCAGGGCATCCGCACTGCTTGCTGGCAAGTCGGATCATCGTCACGATGCACACGAACAGGGTAGAAGGAGCAAGTGTCCGACTCACAGTGAAACTCGATCTCTCGTTCCAGAGGGGATCCGAACTCTACGAACGATCCCGCGTTCGGGGCTCCTAGCCCAGGGGTAGGCTCGAGAGCGCGACCTGTCCGGGCTGGCCGGGGGTCAGGAGGACGCCAGCCGGTGTGAGCGCAATGACACGATCGCCGTTTAGGTCGCCACTGACCCGGTGGGCGTGCCCGCTCCCGTCGATAAAAGTCACGTCCACCTTGTCGTTGGCAACACCAGGCTGCTTTTGCCAGTAAGTGTAATTGCTGCTGTCCTGCACTGGCCACGGGGTGTCGTACTCAAATACGGCACGACCTTGGCCGCCGCAGCACGCGATATCTGGCACCCAGCCGTCGAGGAGCTGGGTACCCGCAGGCGGCACAGGATTTGGATACTTTACGGGTATCAAATTGTCGGAGGCGGACGACGCCCCGTCGCCCACGTAGAGCCTTAGATTGGCCTTGTAAGCGGTGCGCTCGGATGCCGTAGCGGGCATTGCGTTTGTTAAATCGACTGTCACCTTGTGGTGCAGCGTGCTGCCAGTGCGACTCAGCTCTACGGTGTAGTGGCGGGTGAGATAGTAGTTTGCCGCGTCGCCGAAGTAGTTGCTTTCCACCTCCATCATGTAGTCCGTAGCGCCGGCAGGATTCACGCTGCCGGACCACCCAACCCTGCCAATTTCGCTTTCAGCACTGGCATTGTTGAAGTAAGCCTCAATGTGGCGTGCCGCAGCCAGATCATTGAAAGCGGTAATTAGCGCCGGCCAGCGGTCGGGTGGGATGGTCGCAAGGCGGTCTAGCAGTGGCCCGGCGAGGGCGCCCACGATGGCCTTGTGGGCGGCGTCGGCGGCTATCGACCCAGCAACCAAAAGCGGGATGATGTTGGTGGCGTTCAGCATGATGCCGTAGCCGGGCACAGCCATAGGGCCAGTGAGCTCGAGCATCTTTGCCACGGTGAAGTAGTCAAACGAGATGACGCCATCAACATTTCCTCCGAGGCGAGGTTGGACAAAAGTTTCCGCAACCCCGGCGTTAGAGGGGAAATCGGGGTAGAGGTTGGAATCGACGAAGCTCCAGCTAACGTCCGGAACGACCTCGCGGTAAGGACCGGGCTGCGGGATGAAGCCAGGCTGGCCAGGCAGCGGCCGCGGATCGGCGAGTTCATACGCGTTGCCCCCCTTGATCAGCTTGAGCGTGCCATGGTCGGCTCGCACCAAACTGTAGGTGCCAATGAAGCCACCGCCGGCGCGAAGCTCGGAAGGGTCAAGCTGCTCGATCAGGTAAGTGCGAGCGCCGTTGTCGCCGAGCACCTCATGAAGGACTGGCACCAGGCGATCGAATTCGTCAAGGCCGGCCAGGGCGGATGCAATGGTGTCGCGCGCCTTGAGGAAGGTCGTTTGTTGGCTGGCGGGAATCACGGCGACGTCGACTTGCGAAGCACCTTTCTGGGCACGCTGTAGGTCGCCGCGGATCTTAACCGCGCTGGGTTGCGCCTGATCAAGCACCGTCAAGAGGTTGCGAGCCGGCTGACCGGCGGCGGTGGGTTTGATGAGTTGTCCGTCCAGGTTCGACAGCTCTTGACCCGCATCCGAGATGGCAGCGCCCATCTCGGCGATGCCGTTCACTGCTGCATGCCGGGATTGCGCCAGGCTACCAACTCCTGGCAGCAGCTCGAGATAGCGGAGGAGGCGGCTGTTGTCAGCAAGCTGTGCGGCCGCGAGGAAGTGGCCCTTTGCGGTGACAAAGTCGGCGCTCGCCTGGGTCACCAGGCTCGTGTCGTGCCTGCTGCTCGCCTGTGTAAGGGCATTCTTGCCCGCCTCCAGCTCGCGCTGGCCGGCTTGCAGATCTGACGTAATCGCGGCCTGCAGCTCGTCGGCGCGGGGCTTGAGGATTGCGTACCCGACGCCAGCGCCCGCGCCGCCCAATACGAGCAGGACCAGCAGGGTGACCGCGAGCAGCCTATGGGAGCGGAGCCGGCGGTGCCTTTTGGAGCGCAACCGCGGCAGTCTACCAGCCACCCTGATGCCTTCCATTTACCCGACCAATTTCAGCAGATACTTAAAAACGCTGTAACCTGCTGAACTCGGGGCAGAGTAAACCCATGGCACGGAGAGTTCAACTGATGCCTGGAAGCGGACGATGAGGGGTTATCGAGTTCAGCTGGCGCTGATCGTGGCGCTCGTGGCGATTGTGGGCGCCTTTCTCCACCCGCTGGCGATTTTGCTGGCGATCGCCCCGTTTGAAACCCGGGGGCTCATCCGATTCCTGGAGGAGTTGCGATCGGCGATCGCTGATCTCCTTGGTTGGGGGGTTCTCACCCTCCTTGCCGTCATGGTCGTCGTCGTTGTCAGGGGACGCCTCGCGCGCCGGGGCCCTCAGCTGTCCATCGATCGGGAGGCGGCCGGCGTGACGCGCCAGCCTCGCGCGGTCGTGGCGATCACCGCTTATAACGACGCCGTAGCGACCGCTCAAGCGGTGCGGGACTTCCAGCTCCAGCCTGGCGTCGTCAAGGTCCTTGTCATCGACAACAACTCGACCGACGACACCGCCGACCTGGCCGGAGCCGCCGGTGCGCAGGTCATCAACGAGCCTCGCCAGGGCTACGGATACGCATGCATCCGGGGGCTGGCTGAAGGTCTGAGGGTGCCGGACGCCGAGGTCATCATCCTGACCGAGGGAGATGGCACCTTCTTTGCCGAGGACGTCGCGAAGTTCCTAGCCTATGTCGACCACTCCGACCTGGTGGTGGGCAACCGGGTTGTCAGGGGCCTAGTCGATTCCGATTCGCAGATGGACTACTTCTTCACCTGGGGCAACATGGCGGTCGCGATGCTGCTGCGGCTGCGGTTCTGGGATGGGCGGCATCTTGGCCCGGCTGGGCTGATGGACGTGGGCTGCACCTACCGCGCGATCCGGCGGCCGGCGTTGGTGCGGATCCTCCCCGACCTCGTTGTCGGCGGAAACCACTTCTCGCCGCACATGCTGCTGGTCGCCATCGCCAAAGATCTGTCGGTGGTCGAGATCCCGATCCGGTTCAGGCGCCGCGCGGGAGTTTCAAAAGGCGCCAGCCAGAGCCTATGGAAGGGGCTTCAAGTCGGCCTGGTCATGATCTGGCACATCATGACTTTCCGGCTTCGAGATGCTTCGGAGCCTGCCGATCGGCCAGTCGCGGCAGTTGCCGACAACGCCGGAATCTCGCATTAGAAAGCTGAGAGTCCTCTTTCTTGCGAGTCGCGACTGGTACCACCCGGCTACTACGGGCGGCGACATCACTATGTGGGAGCAGGCGCGGTACCTCGCTTCTACTGGGCATGAAGTTACCTTTGTGGCGTCTTCGTACCCGGATGCCGCGGCAGAAGAGACGCTCGATGGCATGCGGGTCGTGCGGATCGGAGGTCTGCATTGGCTCTGGCTGCGAACTTTCATCTATTACATGGGCAAGGGCCGCGGTCGGTATGACGTCGTGGTCGCTGAGGGATTCGGAGGCTCGCGCGTTCCACGGCTCGCGCCTCTCTACGTAAAGGAGCCGGTAATCACGGAGTGGCACCAGATCCACCGGGATCTGTTTGCCGTTCAGTACCCGCGGGTTTGGAATGGACCGCTCAACCTCCTGGAGCACATCACGGCCTGGGTCCATCGCAACACGCTGGTGCGCGCCGGGACGGAGGAGTGGAGTCGAGCCTTTCCTTCGATCGGGTTCAAACCCGAAAACGTGTTTGTGCTTCCGGTGAGCATCCGCGAAGAATGGCTCGCCGGCTCGCATGGGCCGGCCGCCCGGAAACCGAATGTCCTTTGGATCGGGAAGCTGCGTCGGTACAAAAGCGCCGAGCATGCCATCCGCGCGATGTTCGAGGTGGTCAGACGAATCCCTGAGGCCAGGCTGACGCTCGCCATCCGCCGTGACGACCTCAAGTACGAGCGAGAGCTCATCGAGCTCGTTGAGGAACTGCACCTCGCGACCAATGTCGAGTTCCGCTTCAACGTGAGTGAGCAGGAAAAGCGTGAGCTCCTCACCGCCGCGCGCGCGCTGGTCGTTCCCTCCGTCGTCGAGGGGTTTGGGATAGTCGTGCTCGAGGCCAACGCTTGCGGAGTGCCGGTTATCGCGAGCAGCGGCGTGCCCGAAGGAGCGGTGCGCGATGGGATGAATGGCCTCCGCTATCCCTTTGGAGATATCGGCGCGCTCGCGGAGGCCATATGCAAAGTGCTGCAGGACGACCGGCTCCACGCTCGGCTCTCGCAGGCTGGATTGGAATTCGCTCGTGGCTTTGCCTGGCGTCGGGTAGGGGCCCAGTACGCCGACGTGGTGGAGCGGGCGGCCACGCGGCGGTGAGGTCCGGGTCCAGAGAGCCGGAACATAGATGAGCGCTAGAGCTTTGGCCTGGGCCGGCCCTGCCTTAGCTGTGCTCATGCTGGGGCTCACGGCGATCCCGGCTCAGGTCTGGAAAGCCCCGGCAAGCGACGCAGTCTATGAGGGCTTCGACCCCAACCTGGTCTACGTGTCGAAGCAAGACTCCAGAGATGTGAAAGTCTCTGCGGCCTCGGTTGACTTCACCGCGCAACCGGGCTCTTTTCCGGGAGTGATCCTGGCGACGACTCCGGTTCAGAAGTACGACGCGTCGGTGAACGTGACGATCAGCGAGAACCAGGGCGCGGTGATTCCGTTCCGGCTCGGGCTTTGGTCTCCCTACAGCTCGGCGGGTTACTTCGTCCGGTTCGGGCCGGCGCCGGACAACCTGATCACAGCCGAATCGGCGGTTAATGGCGCGGGCGACATCACGGCGCCCGTCGGCGATGTGATCGGTCAAACCAGCCTCGGCCGCTATGAACCGGGCCATGCCTACCGGGTCGAATTCGTCCTCGACAAAGGCGCCGGCTCGCTGATCAGTCGGGTTTCAAGCGATGGCGCACCGCCGGCCGCGGCCTCGGTTGATTCGCAGCAGAACCCCAAGCTGTTCGCCGACGTTGCCCTGTCGCTCAGCGCGGGACTGGCCTCGGGGGGAGGTACCAGCCACGTGGTCCTTCAGAACTACAGGGTCGATCTCCCGCACCAGAGCCTCTGGGCGGTGAAGATCGCCGATCCGAGGGCGCAGGCGGCTCTGATCGCCCTCGCCATCGTGGGCTTGCTTTTGCTCGCGGGCGCTGTCATCCCTCGAGTTTGGCGTGGGTTTCGATCGATTTCTGCGCTGCGGCGGCCGGCGATCGGGCCTCGCACGCTCGCGTTGTCGGTGGGCGCGATCGCCCTCTACCTCGTCGGAAACGCTCTGTTGTTCCCGCTCGCGGGCCATCCATTTGACATGCGCGTCGAGCAGCTCTATGCGTATGTGGCCCACACGTACGGGCCCAGCCAGCTCTACTACCTGCCAAATCTCATCTCGCTGCCACAGATCTGGCAGGGGATTCCATTCGAGGAGACTGCGTTTCCGTACGAGCCCGTCACCGCCTACCTGTTTACGAGTATCGCCTGGCTGAACAACCTCCTGCTTGGGGGTGGGGCTTTCAGCCCGGCCTCCATGCAGCTCGAGTATCTGATCAAGTCGGTCAACGTGCTGTTCGGGCTGGGCGACGCCTTTCTGATCTACTGGATTCTTCGCCAGATCGGCGCCAGCCGGCGATGGAGCCTGGTGGCAAGCGGACTCTGGCTGTTCAACCCGGCGGTCTGGTTCAGCATGTCGGTCTGGGGCCAGACCCACGTCATGAGCCTCTTCTTCATCCTGCTCGCCGTTTTGATGATCGAGAAGCGGTCACCCGTGGCCGCGTGGTTGGCGCTGGCGGCCGGCTGCCTGACCCGGCCCCAGATGCTCGTCTTTGGGTTCCTGCTCGGCATCGTCCTGCTGCGCAAGTTCCCATGGAAAATGAACGTGTCGGCCCTGTCGTGGACGGTCATCGTCGTGTTCGTCGTGTTGGTTCCGTTCACTCTCGCGACCAGTCCTTCGCTGCCCGTCGACATCATGCGGTACACGTTCCAAGCCCACGAGGCCGGCTCCGCCGGCCTGCTGACGGCCGTCTCCCAGGACGCGTACTCGGTCTGGCCCCTCGCCGAATACCTGACGCAAGGAGCCACCGGGTTCCACCAGGCGTTCAACCCAAACCAGGGTGCGATCGTGGGGCCGCTCACGTTCCAGCGCCTCAGCCAGTTCCTGACCGTGCTTGCCGTCCTGCTCGTGGGTGCATACCTCTGGTTTCGCCGCCGCCCAACCGAGGAGCCGGGCGGCTATCTGCCATACGTGGCGCTCGGGGCCACTGCGTTTCTCATGCTGCTGTTCGGGCTGATCGCGACCCACTTCCTGCTGGCGCTCCCTTTCCTACTTCTATTGCGCCGCTGGACCGGGGGCGTCGCGTACTTCTACATCCTGGTCATCTGGACGGTCACCACGTTCGTGACCATGTACGGCGACATGGGTCTGGCCCTTACAACCCAGGACTATCCACTGATGGCTGCTTCGAAGAACGCCGTCACCAGGTTCGTCGTCTCCCTATACACAGCGGATCGCTTCATCCTCGCCGGCATCGTCGGCAACATCTGCGCCGTGATCTGGCTCGGCTACTTGACCTTGCGAGCGCCCGGACCTCAGGTCACAGAGACCGGCGTGCTGGTGAAGGCGTCGTAGCCGGCCGAGCTGCTCGCGTCGCGCACCCAGACTGCGAAGTACACGGTGCCGGCGGCGGCGCCCGTGCTGTTCCAGTCGTAGGTCGCCATCGTGGTGTATCCCTGAACGAGCTGCCAGGTCGGCGACGAGGCGGGGCGCATCCAGAACTCGTACCGCGGGTTGGCATTGGTGCAGCCGGCGGCGACGCCGGTGATGGTGACGTGAGTCGTGCCGCCGTGAGCCACCGAGATGGGCACCGCGGAGGCGGTCACCGACGCACAGGACGGGGTTGTCACCGTGTACGGGGTGTTGCCGTAGGCGTCATAGGCCGCCGGGCTGCTGGCGTCGCGGGCCCAGACCGAGAACTGCGTGGTGCCGGCGAGCGCGCCGGTGCTGTTCCAGCTGTACGTCGCGCCGGCGGAGTAGCCCTGCACCAGCTGCCAGGTGTGCGATCCCTGGCCCAGCATCCAGAACTCGTAGCGCGGGTTGGGACAACCCGCGGCGGCACCCGCGATGGTGATCCCGGTGCCCGCCGGCTGCGGTGAGGCCGGCACCGCCGAGGCGGTTACCGACGCGCAGGAGGTGGGGGTCAGCGTGTAGGCAGCGCCCGGCGCGTATGCGTCGTAGCTGCTCAGGCTGCTCGCGTCTCGGGCCCACACCGAGTAGTGGTAGGCGCCGGCGGGGAGCCCGGCGGTGGCCCAGGTGAACGTGGCGCTGCTGGAGTAGGCATGCGCGACCGTCCAGCCGCCTCCAGGGGCCAGGATCCACCACTGGTAGAGCGGGTTGGGGCAGCCCAACGCGGCGCCCGTGAGCGTGACCGGCGTGCCCGCTGAGGTCGAGGCCGGGGCTGCGGAGGCGGTGACCGACGTGCAGGGCTGTGTGGTCAGGCTGTACGCGGTTCCGGGGGCGAAAATGTCGTACCTGGTCGAGCCGCTGCCGTTAGTGCCCGAGCTGCTGGCGTCACGGGCCCAAACCGAGAAGTGATAGGTGCCGGCGGGGAGCGGACCAGTCGTGGTCCACTGGAATGACGGGCTTGCGCTGTAAGCCTGGGCCAGGGTCCAGGAGCTCGAGCCGGGGGTCAGGATCCAGAACTCGTAGAGGGGATTGGGGTGGACGCACGTGGCGCTGCCGGTGATCGTGACGAGCGTACCTGCCACCGCGGTGGAAGCCGGCGTCGACGAGGCGGTCATCGCCGTGCAGGGTGTGGACGTCAGCGCGTCGGTGACGCTAGCGAAGTCGTCGTACCTGCCCAGGCTGGAGCTGTTGGCGCCCTGGCCGGTGGCCTCGCGGGTCCATACCGAGACGCTGTACGAACCGGCAGCCTTGCCGGTGGTGTCCCAGCGGTATGTGGCGCTGGCGGAGTAGGCCTGGGCCACCTGCCAGCTGGACCCTGGGGCCAGGACCCAGAACTGATACAGAGGATGAGGACACGTTGTGGTGGTGCCGGTGAAGGTGACCGCGGTGCCAGTCCCCTGTGGTGAGGCCAGGTCGGATGACAGGGCCGTGCCGGTGCACGTCGGGAGGGCGAGCAGGTAATCGACGCCGGCGTTCGCCTCGGTCGCATTGGTCGCTCCGACGTTGCGCACGTCGACAGTGAGGGTGTAATCGCCGAGGGCAAGCCCGGTGGTGTTCCAGTTGAACGTGCTCGCGCCTCCGTAGTCCTGGACGATGGTAGAGACCGCGCTTGGGTTCTTGACCGTGAAGCGGTACTGGGGCGTGCCCGGACAAGTCGCGGTGGCCGTGAGCGCCACCACGGGCCCGGGAACCTGGGGAGCCGAGGGAGCGCTCGCCAGCGCCGCCGCCGTGCAGCTCGCGAGGCTGTATCCAAGCGCAACGCTGGTCATGCTGCTGGCGGGAGCGGCCGCCGACTTCGCGTCGAGCTCGAGGTTGTACGTCCCGCCTGGGCCGCTGGCGACCCAGGGGTAAGAAGCGGTGCTCGAGAAGTCCTGGACGACAGACCACGCGCCTCCCGGCGGCTGGATCATGAACCGGTACTGCGGCGTGCCGTCGCAAGTCGCCGATCCGTTCAACGCGATGTGCGTGCCGGTCGGTTGAGGCGACGCCTTGTCGGTGGTCAGCGCGGGCGCGATGCACGACCTCAGCGAGTAAGGAATCGACTGGAAGCTCTCATAGGCAACCGAGGTGTCGGTGGTGGTGCGGACGTGGACGCTGACGTAGTAGTCGCCATAACCCAGGTGAGTCGTGTCCCACCGGAAAGCCGGCGAGCTGCTGTAGTCCTGGACCATGGTCCACGCACCTCCTGGAGGCAGCACCCAGTAGCGGTACTCGGGTGTTCCCTGGCAGGTCACGGCAGACGTGATGGTGATCACGGTGCCGGGCAGGCGAGGCGGGGAGAGATCGGCGGTCATGGTCGGCGTCACGCAGAGCGCGAGCCGGAATGTCATCCGGGCAGAGGTGTCAAAACCCGCCGCCGGCGACGAACCTTGATTCTTGGCGTCGACCTCAACCGTGTACGTACCCAGCGCTTGGTTTGCCGGCGTGACCCACGACCACGCGCTGTTGGCGCTGAAGTCCTGCTCGACAATCGGGCTGCCACCTGGCGGCGTCATCGAGAACCGGTAGGTGCCCGTGCCCGCGCAGAGGGCGGTGCCGGTGAAGGTGATGGTCGTGCCGGGGGTCTGCGGAATGGTCTTGTCCGCGGCGATCGCCGCCTCCGAGCACTGCCCGAACTTGAGGTTGATCAGGTTCCAGAGCTCCGGCGCCCCGCCGCCGTAGTTGAGGGCGAAGATGCCGGCCCCGCGCAGGTGGTCGTTGATGACGAGGTTGTACTTGTTGCCCAGCGCGGTGGCGTCGTCCCAGTACATCTCACGGTTGCAGCCCGCGGTCACGCTGGAGAACGTGTCCCACCGGGTGGCGCTCAGCGGGTCACGCGTCTCGCGATGCGCCACGTAGAGGGTGTTGCCCGTGTAGCCGTTCTCCGCTTGCGCATCGAGGTAGCCGTCGGCCGCGACGCTGCTTCCCATGGCGTTGGCGGGGATGCTGTTTGGGTCGGGTACCGCAACGCACTCTTTGCGGCCGTAGTACGGGATGCCCATGATGATCTTCGAGGCCGGCACCACTGCCGTGTACTCGGCCGCCGCGCGAGTGTCGTTGAACAGATATGTCGAAAGTGGCGCCGTCGGGCCGATACAGAAGCTGGGGCAGTTGAGCGGTGCTGCGTTCCAGTTCGCGTACTCCATGTCGTAGGCCATCACGAAGAAGGCATCGACGTACGTGGCCAGCCCGCCGACGTCGAAGAAGCCCAGGTATGCCCCTGAGCTGTCACGGAATCCGGCCGCGCCGGAGTACGTGTCCACCGACAGGTAGTTCTGGCCGGCGGGCAGCGCCGCGCGCAGGTGTGCGACGAAATTGGTGAACAGCGATTGGGATGACGCCACGATCCCAGTGCCGGGCTCCGTGCAGGTCGTGTTGTTGCTTTCGTAGTCGACGTTCACGCCGTCGATGCCCTTGGCCAGGATCTCGGCCACCGTGCGCCTGATCGTCACGTCGTATCGCTGCAGGGCGGAGCACATGTTGGGCGTGCCGCTGGTGGAGTCGAACATCGCGATGCTCAACACCACCTTCGTCCCGTTGGCGTGGGCGGTCCGGATGAAACCGGGCACCGGCCCGTTGGGGTCGTTCCACGTGTTGAGGGCGGACCCGCCGCTGAAGTCCCCTGTCCAATCCACGTGAATCCCGAAGTAGGCGACCGTGGAGAGCAGCGAAAAGTTCCATGACGGATAACCGATCGTGGGATCGCCGAGGCTGCTGGCAAACGCGAAGCCGAACACCTCTCGAAAGAGCCGGGTGTTGCTCACCGCTGTGAGGGGCCGGTTGGGGGCGCCAGTCGTGGGTGCATATGTGCGGGTAGGCGCCGTAGCCTCGAACTGGGCCGCCTGCTCCATCGAGGGAGGTCCGCTGTCTCTGAACTTTTGGAGTACTGCGCTCTCCGGCGCGGTCGCAGTTGGAGGCGCCGCCGCACGGGCTGGGCTGGAAGCCTGAGCCGGCGCGACCGAAACCAACGGCGCCAGGCTGCAAACCAGGGCAAGAACGAGAGAGCGGGACCAGTACTTGGACATGGGCAAGACCACCCGCACTCTAGCCCGGCGAGCCCCTGAGGTCAAATCATCAGGAGTAAGGCGCCGCATGGTTGGCCGGGGTCCCCCCGGCCATGACTTTGTCCTCATTTATTGCCCAACGTCGCGAGGTCTACAAACTTCTGAAATAAGGCCAATCCGTATACCGGAATGGGAGCAGCCCCTGCGCTTAGCGCACGGGCGATGAGGGAAAACCATCCGGGTTTTCCCTCATACCTTTTATGGCTTGAGGATTGCGCCTTCTGATGCCGATCCGACGAGCAGGGCGTACCTGGCGAGCACGCCTTTGCGGTAGTTCGGCTCGGGCGGCGACCAGCTCTTCAATCTCGCCGCCAGGTCGACGCCCTCGACCTCCAGCTTGCGGTCTTCCACGTTGATGGTGACGATGTCGCCGTCTTTCAATGCGGCGAGCGGTCCGCCCAGCGCCGCCTCCGGCGCGACGTGACCGATCATCAGGCCGCGGGTCGCACCCGAGAAGCGGCCGTCGGTCACCATTGCGACGGTCTCACCCAGGCCTTCGCCGACGATCGCGGCTGTGACCTGCAGCATCTCGCGCATGCCGGGACCGCCCCGCGGTCCCTCGTAGCGGATCACCACGGTGTCGCCCGCGTTGATCTTGCCGCCGAGCACGGCCGCGAAAGCGTCCTCCTCGCGGTTGAACACGCGCGCGGGGCCTCGATGCGTTCGCGGCGTGTGCTGTGTGACCTTGACCACCGAACCTTCGGGCGCCAGCGAGCCGCGCAGGACGACGAGACCACCCTCGGCACCGAGCGGTCGCGCCAGCGGCGCGACGACCTCCTGGCCCGGCGTCTCCTTGACCGACTCGCATTCTTCGCCGAGCGTGCGGCCGGTGACCGTCATCGCGTCCCCGTCGACGTAGCCGCCTTCGATGAGGCGCTTGGTCAGCACGCCGATGCCGCCGGCGCGGTGGATCTCGACGGCGGCGAACCGGCCGCCCGGCTTGAGGTCGCACAGGAGCGGCGTGCGGCGGCTGATGCGGTCGATGTCGTCGATGTGAAGCTCCACGCCGACCTCGCGCGCGAGGGCAAGCAGGTGCAGCACGGCATTCGTCGATCCGCCGCTTGCGGCCACAGCGGCGATCGCGTTGTCGAACGCGCGGCGCGTGAGTATGCGCGAGGGCCGGAGGTCGTTTTCCAGTGCGTTGAGGACGACCCGGCCCGCCGCCTCCGCCGCGCGATGCTTGTCGGGGTCCATCGCGGGGATGGAGTTGAAGCCGTACGGCGAGAGCCCGATGACCTCCATCAACATCGACATGGTGTTCGCCGTGTACTGGCCTCCGCATGCGCCGGCTCCCGGACACGCGACCAGCTCGAGCTCCGCCAGGTCGGCCTCGCTCATCTTGCCCCCGGCGACGGCGCCGATCGCCTCGTAGACGTCGCCGACCGCGACGTCCTTGCCGCGAAACCGGCCCGGCATGATCGAGCCGCCGTAGAGCAGGATGCCCGGCCGGTCCAGCCGCGCGAGTGCCATCGCGGAGGCAGGGATGGTCTTGTCACATGCGCAGATCGCGCACATGGCGTCGAACTGGTGGCCGCGGCCGACGAGCTCGATCGAGTCCGCGATCACCTCGCGGCTGACCAGCGAGGCCTTCATGCCCTCGCTGCCCATCGTGATGCCGTCGGAGATGGCGATGGTGTTGAACTCCATCGGGTTCGCGCCCGCGGCGCGGATACCTGCCTTCACGGGAACCGCGAGCTCCCGCAGCCCGAAGTTGCACGGCATCGTCTCGAGCCAGCAGTTGGAAACCCCGACGAACGGCTTGT
>Ga0208849_1001644_pt1 | contig 14583 bp, 17 predicted proteins | sample NGESurdeep072012_10_FD_184470 | JGI IMG/M metagenome (GOLD analysis project Ga0208849, IMG submission 184470) | Arctic peat soil microbial communities from Barrow, Alaska - NGEE Surface sample 53-3 deep-072012 (SPAdes) | ecosystem: Environmental > Terrestrial > Soil > Wetlands > Peat ...
GGCGAATTCGTGCTGGGCTCGACCACCGAAAAAGTGACGCTCCCCCGTCCACATGACATCAACCGTCAAATCGGGCGGCAATGCGGGTTTCCGAAGGCTGTCGCGTGGTCTTCCACAGATTGAGATTGTGCTTTGCGACGCCGGAAAATCCTGCCCTGACCCTGTGTGGTGTCCTTCACACGCCTGTGGCGCGGAGTGGTCTAGGGTCCGCCGCGAAAATAGTTGCCCTGGAGACACTCCGCCATGAAACGCCTCGTCCTCTCCGTTGCCCTTGCCCTCGCCACGGCCTTTTCGGTCGCAACCGCCTGTGCGGCGACCGCCGACGAGGAAAATGCCTTCGTCAACGCGTACAAGACGGCTTTCGCCGCCAAGGACGCCAACAGATTGCAGGCGCTGCTTTATACGGACGGCGCCGATCCGATGGCCCTTCAGTTTTACGGTCAGATGATGACTGCTGAACTGGCCAACGGAACGTTGAGCTCGATCGAATTGCAGGATTTGACCGCCGACGAAGTGACCGCGGCGGCGACCCCGCAGGATGGACCGAACGGCAAGTTCGTTCTCGCGCCGAAGCCCTACAAGAAACTGGCACTGAAGATCGATTCCAAGACGGCCGACGGCATGGCGAGCAGCACCAGCACGGTGTTCGTCGCGGAAATCGGCGGCAAGATCGTCATCTGCACACCCGGCAAGGCGAAGTAGGCATCAAGCGCCGGCGCGCGCGCGAAAACGGAATCCGGGAGCGGGGCGTTCCTTGAGAATGTCCCGCCGGAAACGGAACATCGCCGCGGGGCGTCCACGTTCCTGTTGCGCAGTCTCCCCGGTCGGCTCAACCAGCGCGGCGCCTTCGACCAGACGACGGAAGTTCTGCTTGTGTAGATGGCGCCCGGAGATCGCCTCGACCGCGCGTTGAAGTTCGGTCAGCGTGAATTCGTCCGCCATCAGTTCGAAGACGACCGGCCGGTATTTCAGCTTCGCCCGCAGGCGGGAGATGGCAGTCGCAAGGATGCGCCGATGGTCGAACTGCATCGGCACACCGGCGGCGACAGCTACCCGGCGGCTCCCTGTCTCGCGGCCGTCGCGCGGTGCCTCCGCTACGATGCCTGCTTCGTAAAGCAGCTCGTAGCGATCGAGCGCGTGTTCCTCGTCCCATCTCGCGCCCTTCTCACCGAAGGCGAGGCTCACGCGCTCGCGTCGGCCGAGAGGCTTTGCTTGGGCGCCTTCGGCCGGCTCTGCCACCCACCGCGCCAGTGCCGGCAACAGCTCTTCGTCGAGAATCGCCGGCCGGCCATCCCGCCAGTCTTCCCACGGGAAGAAATCGTACCAGCGTCGCCAGCTCGCCCCTGCTCGCGCCAGCGCCTCCGAGGGTTCGTCACTGATGCGCGTCAGTGCCAGGTAGCCGACCGAGACGAGGTGAGGGCCGGTATCGCCCGTGGTCGCGTGACGACCGCGGTCGCCGAATGTATAAAGCTGCTCGGCGTATCCGAGCTTCAACGCGGTCTGCTCCGCCACCCAGGCCCGCAGGCCGGTTTCAAACGTGCGATGCGCCAGCGGATCGAAAGGACCGAAGGGCAGCGTCTCGCCACCGACCACCAGGATCAGAGGCTGCCGGTCGGAGACCGCCACGATCGCTGCGTTCAGCCCGATCTCAATCGGCCGCTGACGGAGCTTCATCCGGTTTCCACCAGCGCCAGCATGAACGGAACCGACTCCACCGCCATCTCGCCCTGACCGATCTCGTGGATCGCGGCGATCATGCGTCCACCGCGGCCCAGCATCGCGTCCGCGATCGCGACGAGGAGCGGATTGGGAGTCGCGAACGGCGACGCAGACCGCAGTCGCCTTGCAATATCCGCCTCGTCGCGTTTCGGCTCTGCGGCGCATAGCGCGATGAAAGCACCGGCGGTCGAGCGGCTGATGCCGGCGTAGCAGTGGACGACCATCGGCCGCTGTCGGTCCCAAGAGTCCACAAAGTCGAGCAGCGCCCGGACATGTTCCTCCGCGGGCGCCACCAAGCCATTCTGTGGCTCGTTAATGTCGTTCATTCCAAGGAACAGGTAGTTCTCCTCCGGGATGGAATCGGGACGTGTCACCAGCGTCCCGTCGTTGATGAGGCTGACAAGATGGCTCGCCTTGGTCGAGGCGACGGTTGCGGCAATCTGGGAAAGCGGGCAGACGCAGACGAAGGACATGGCAATTCCTGGCGCGGGGGTGCAGCATGAATGTAGGAGGCCTCGTCGCGGCCGTCACGCCTCGCCTGAGTGCGCCACTTCCAAAGCCCGGAACCTCTTGAGGAAGCGTCGTTCGGCGACGGAAGCCGGCCACGGCTTCAGGTCGAATTTCGCGGGATCGCCGGCGTTTGGCCGGCCAAAGTAGCGCAACGCTTCGGCCTCGCTGAAGCCGGCGATGCGCACCGCCTCGTGATAGGCGGCTACCCTGTCCGCCGCCTTGATCTTGGCGGTGAGCTTTTCCGGCAGCAGCGCCGGCAGCCCGAAGCGCAGGTGGATCGCGCCAAGCAGCCGCGCCTCGACCGCGCGATACTCGCCGCCCAGCAATCCCTTGAACGGCGAGATGAGGTCGCCAATGACATACTCCGGCGCATCGTGGAGCATCAGTGCCAGCCGCTCGTTTGCGGCAAGTCCCGGCATCGCTGCCACGGCCACGTCATCCACCAGCAAGGTGTGCTGCGCCACCGAGTAGGCGTGCGGGCCCGTGGTTTGGCCATTCCAGCGCGCCACGCGCGCAAGGCCGTGGGCGATGTCGTCGATCTCGACATCGAGCGGCGAGGGGTCGATGAGATCCAGCCGCCGACCCGACAGCATTCGTTGCCACACCCGTGCCTCTCTCGGCCGTCGCGCCATGCCGATCAGTCTTCCCCCGCTACGGTCGTGGGCCAGGTGAACTTTGCCCAGTCGGGGAGGGTGAGTGTTAGCGCAACGCCTTCCGCCGTGATCGACACCCCGGCATCGATAGCCTCTTTGGCCCGGTCGAGACGAACCAGGGCCAGCACGTTGATTCCCGCCGACGAGCCAAGGGCGCCGACGGATTTCTGGCCGGCAATCAGCGGGGTCCCCGCAGCCGGCAAAGGCGCTTCCCCACGCGCCATCACGAAGCGCCGGCGCGCCGTTCCGCGATGCTGCATGCGCGACACGACTTCCTGTCCGACGTAACAGCCCTTGGCGAAGTCGACCCCGCCGAGCTGATCCATGTCGGCGTCATGCGGGTAAGATTCGCCGTACGCGAAATCGACGCCGCCTTCCGGCACGCCGAGTGCGATGCGATGCGCATCGTAGCCGGCGATAGCGGCTTCAGTGTAGTCCGCCGCCATGTCGGCCCCCGCTGGCACGATGCCGCGAAAGCCAAGCGCGGCGAGGCGGGGATCGGCCGCGACCGGCCCGTCGACGATCGGCGCGCCCGCAGCGCCCCATGCCGCGATCACCTCACGTTCGGGAGAAAGGTCGGCGATCTCCACCCTCGCACGCAGCCGATAGAAGCCCATCCGCTTCATGAAATCGGCCACAGCGGCTTTTGGCAGGTCGAACAAGAAACCGTCGCCGTCGCGAAAGACGATGAAGTCGAACAGGATCTTGCCCTGCGGTGAGAGCAGCGCGCCGAATTTTGCCGTACCGGCAGCTTCCGGTACGTCGGAAGTGACCAGATCATTCAGGAATTTGGGCGCGTCCAGGCCACGCACGGCGACCACGCCGCGCCGCGTCATCTCGGCAATCCGTCCGTTGTCCATGGAGGCTTCCGGCTTGCAACCCGCGTCTGGCTTACGTAAGCGGAGGCGACGCGCGGAGCAAGGGTGGCCAGGGCCGGGAAAATCTTGGAGACTTTCGACCTCGTTTTCAGGAACGCCACCGTCGTCAACCAGGACGGCGTCGGCCGGCGGGATATCGGCGTCCGCGACGGCCGTGTCGCCGCGCTGGGCGCCGTCCCGGCCGAAAGCGCCGGAGAGGTAGTCGATTGCACCGGACTCCACATCCTGCCCGGCGTTATCGACACGCAGGTCCACTTCCGAGAGCCCGGCGCCGAGCATAAGGAAGACCTCCAGACCGGCTCGCGCGCCGCCGTCATGGGCGGCGTGACCGCCGTCTTCGAGATGCCCAACACCAATCCGCTCACTGCCACCGCCGAGACGCTTGCCGACAAGGTCGCTCGCGCCCTTGGTCGCATGCATTGCGATTTCGCCTTCTTCGTCGGGGCAACGCACGGCAACGCCGCCGACGTTGCCGTGCTCGAGCGCCTCCCCGGCGCCGCCGGCATGAAGGTGTTCATGGGGTCGTCCACCGGCGATCTGCTCGTCGCCGACGACGATGGCCTGCGCGCGGTTCTGTCGCGTACACGCCGCCGCGTCTCTGTCCACTCCGAGGATGAACCGCGCCTCACAGCACGCCTCGGCGAGCGCGTCGCCGGCGATCCGTCGTCTCATCCCGTCTGGCGCGATGTCGACGCAGCCATGCTCGCAACGCGTCGCCTGACCCGAATTGCGGAGGAAGAAGGCGCCCGCGTCCACCTTCTGCACGTCTCGACCGCCGAGGAGATGGATTTCATCCGCGCCCATAAGGACGCCGTCTCGGTCGAAGTCACGCCCCAGCACCTCACCCTCGACGCCTCGCAATACGCCAAACTGGGCGCGCGACTGCAGATGAACCCGCCGATCCGCGAGGCGCGCCACCGCCGGCGTCTGTGGCAAGCAGTCACCGACGGCACCGCCGATGTGCTGGGCTCCGATCACGCCCCGCATACACTGGCCGAGAAGGCGAAACCCTATCCGCAATCGCCGTCGGGCATGCCTGGTGTGCAGACGCTGGTTCCCGTGATGCTCGACCACGTCGCCGCCGGTCGCCTCAGTCTCGAGCGATTTGTCGATCTGACTTCGGCCGGACCGGCGCGACTGTTCCAGATCGCCGGCAAGGGCCGCATCGCTGTTGGCTACGATGCTGACCTGACGGTGATCGATCTGAAGCGGCGCACGACCATAACCGACGCGTTGATGGCCTCGCGCGCTGGCTGGACGCCCTATGAGGGCATGAGTGTTACCGGTTGGCCGGTCGGCACCGTCGTTCGCGGCAACCGCGTCATGTGGGAGGGCGAGCTGGCGTCACCGTCAACTGGCGCGCCGGTTCGCTTCCTGGAAGCGCTGCCGCGCGCCTAGTCGTCGTCGGTAAAATATTTCCACGTCCCGTCCGGCGCGATGCCGACGCGGAAGTAGGTGTAGACGCCGTCGGGCAGCATGTCTTCGTAGTCGCCGGCGTAAACCAGCTTGAAGAGCTGGACCAGCTGTGGCGGCGTCAGCTTGTCAACGGGGTAGCGGGCGAAGTAGGGCCACACGTACATCTCTTCCGGGGTGCCGATGTCGACGTGGACGTATCCTGCCTCCAGCACCTCGGTGAGGATCGCAAGCATCTCGCGACCCTCGCCGTCGCCCGATTGCAGCTTGAGATAGCCGATCGCATCCCCGCTGCCGTCTGGACCGAACTGCGGGTTGCCACTGCCTTCGATGACAACGCGCAGCTTCTCCGGGTCGCCGGTTGCCGCCGCGGCAATGATCTGCTCGCGCAGGCGCGCTACCGGCTTCGGCAGCTTCGAGAGGTCGTATTCCACGGCTGGCAGTTCCGCCGGGGCTTTGTCGCCCGGGGCTGCCGCCCCGGGGTTCGGCGTCGTCGACCCCGGCGTGTCGGCGCTGTCGCCGTCTCCCGCCTGATCGGGCGCGACCGTGATCGTCTGGGTTTCGACGGCGTGTGGTTTCGCGGCACCCAGAGCGGGTGCCGCCACCAAAGCCAGTAGCATCAACCCGACGATCAACCCGCGAAAGGAAGTGAACATGCCGATTGCCCCGAGTCCCTGCGGGCGCGCCGCGCGCCTGCGCGCAGCATCCCGAACAGGTCGCCCGGAGTGGCACTCTAAAGGATTGGCGCGGTCTGGACCACGCCGCTTGGCGGCAAATCCTCGGAAAATGACGCCGGGATTCCGGCGGATCTACTGGATAGTGCGTTCGTCGACCGTGAATTCGAGCGCCCGGATTCGCTTCGGGAGCGTCTTGGCAAGCTCTGCCACAGGCTCCTCGCCATAGGTGGCGATGAGGTCGCAGAGCGCCGTGAACAAGGCCGCGTGGGCCAGGATTTCGGAATCGACGCCCTCAGCCAGCGCATTGTCCCAAGCCTCGCAGAGGTAGGCCAGTGCCACCCGCTTTTTCTCCGCGATCGGCATTTCCTCACGCGCACGCACCGTCGTCTCTTCCGGGGTGGGCATCTTGCGGGTGTCCTTTTGGACGTCGAAGAGGGTTGATCCGGCCAATTTACCATGATCGGTTGGCCTCCGCAGCGGTATCGTGAAGAAGAGGTTAACCGGGAGTTAAAAAACCGCCCGGTCGCGTTAACCAATGGTTAACCATCAGCGCCCGTAGCGCGCCGTAATGTCGGTGGTGATCCTGGCGCCTTCCTCGAGGTAACGCCCCGTCGCCTCCACCGCTGCGGCCGTGCATTCGAGATAGACCGAACGGTAGGTGGCGTACCCGTGATTGAAACGGTCGACCATGCGAGCCCGCCGCCCCTCGTCGGGCTGCTCCACATCGATGAGCTTCTGCATCTGCTGCCGCCACACGTCGCCGTCGTCGGATTTGCAGAGCTGCCGGAGGTAGTGGACAGCGCCCAGAATTTCCGCCAGGCGCAGCAACTGGTCTTCGTAGGGCGGCGGGGCCGCCGGGCCGGCGGGAACCGACACAGCCGGTGGCGGTGGGGGTGCGGGCCCGAGATTGGTCGCCGACTGCGCGCTCATCGGCAGCGCGAGCACAAGCAGGAGCACGGTTGCAATGCTACGCATCGCCGTTTCGCATCACCAGTCGCCGCGTATCGTCCGTCATCTTCAGTCCGTTGAGTTCGTCCTGCCTGACCCAGCGCGCTTCTGCCGCATCGTCGCCGGCGACCGGGTCAGCCGGTCCAGCGCGTCCGGCAAACACCACAAGCACAAAGTGGTAGGGCGCGCCACCGGCCGCGCCTTCGCTGATGATTTCCGCCACGTCGATCTGGCGAAGATTGTGAACGGCAAGCCCGGTCTCCTCGCGCACCTCGCGCGTCGCGGCTTGTCGCAGTGTCTCGCCGCCGTCGACATGCCCGCCGGGCAGGCTCCAGTAGCCCTTCAGCGGCGATCGCACCCGCTTCACCAGAAGCACCCGGCCGCCGTCGCGCACCAGTACACTGACTCCCAGCACCGGCCGGCCCACATCGTGTTTGATCGCCATTTCCGCCGACCGTATCTGCTAACCTCGACGGGAAGAAGGGAGGAGGCGATGTGCGGACGCTTTGCGCTGACCGACGATGGGGCGGCGCTCATGGCATTTCTCGGTTTCGTCGACGGCGAGCCGTTCCCGCCGCGCTATAATATCGCGCCGACGCAGCCGATTGCTATCGTGCGACACCAGCATGGCGCCCGTCGCTTCGCTCTCGTCCGCTGGGGTCTGGTGCCGTCCTGGGTGGAGAATCCCAAGCAGTTTTCGCTTCTCATCAACGCCCGCGCCGAAGGCATCATCGAGAAACCGTCGTTCAAGAACGCGATGCGTTACCGCCGCTGCCTGGTGCCGGCATCCGGCTTCTACGAGTGGCGCCGGCGGGGCGGTGAGAAGCAGCCCTATTGGGTGCGTCCGCGCACCGGTGGTCCGATCGCCTTTGCGGGCCTTTGGGAAACCTGGTCCGACCGCGACGGCGGCGAGATCAATTCTGCTTGCATCGTCACTACCCATGCCAACGCCACCGTGGCCCCTATTCACGCGCGCATGCCGGTGATCATTGCGCCGGAAAATTTCGAGCGCTGGCTGACGGAGCCGCATCCGGAAGAAGCCGCCGACCTGCTTCACCCAGCGCCCGACGATTTCTTCGAGGCGTTTCAGGTCAGCGATCGCGTCAACAAGGCCGACGCCGACGACCCCGGTCTTATCGAACCGGTCGTCGAAATGCGCGCCAGCCTTTTCGATGATTGATCCGCAACTCATCTCGGCCGGTGGCGAAGGCTTCCTGCTCGGCGCCAGTTTGATCATTGCCATCGGCGCGCAGAACGCCTTCGTTCTCCGTCAGGGTCTGCAACGCCAGCACGTGTTTGCCGTCGCCACCGTTTGTGCGCTGTCGGACGCGGTGCTGATCGCCGTCGGTGTCGCCGGGCTCGGCGCGTTAGTCGGTCGCAATCCCGGACTACTAATGATGGTCGCGATCCTGGGCGCGGCTTTTCTCGTGGTCTACGGCGCGCTTGCCGCCCGCCGCGCGTTGCGGCCGGCAGGTCTGCGTCCGGCGGATCAGGCCGGCCTCACCCTCGCGGCGACGCTCGCCACCTGCCTGGCGCTTACCTTCCTCAATCCTCACGTCTATCTCGACACGGTCGTGCTCATCGGCGGCCTGTCGGCGCGACATCCGCCGGCCGGCGCGATCGCCTTTGGCGTCGGCGCCGGTCTCGCGTCGGCCATCTGGTTCTACGGTTTGGCGTATGGCGCGCGCCTGCTGGCACCGCTGTTCGCGTGACCGGCCGCGTTGCGTCTGCTTGACGCCGCTGTCGCGCTGGTGATGTGGGCAATCGCGGCCCGCCTGATCGGCGAAGCGCTGAAGTGAGCGCTAGGCGGCGCTCGCTAGATCGGCCGGACGCTCGTCATGTTCCGTCCGCGCTTTGAGGTGATGGAGCGCCTCGGCCACCTCAGGAATGGCAACCTCGCCGTACTGCGAAACCAGCGATTGCTGGTTCTCCAGCTTGGCCTTGGCCTGGAAGGGGCGGTGGTCGATCGGGCTGGCGTGGCGGCTCACGGGAGGGACTTCTCTGCTTGTCGGTTCGGCAGGATGCCGGATCGAATCGTACGATGTTTGTCTAGCTACGCGCCCGAATACGGCAGAACGGTGATAGCCGCCATTGGTTAACGAAATCTTCTTGCGAGCTGTTGCACACGTGCCACTTCGGGAACGGCTTGGACAGGCGGTAGCGATCTGGCATTGATGGCGCCGCCGGCGGGCGGAACAAAGCCGCGATGGGAACGGGGGAGGGCACGCGTGGCGGCGCCAGGGATCATGGTCGGCCAATGAGGGTGCGCCTGCGGGAGGGGCGGTCGCGGCTGGCCGGGTTGAGTTCCTATCTCGGCACGCTCGCGATTCCCGTTCTTATCATCGTCGCGGTCGGCCATCGCGCAGGCCTCCTGGATGCGACTTCGACCTATGCCGCCATGGCGCTGGGTTTTGCGCTCGCGGCCGCCTCGGTTATCGCGGCGCTCGCCGCCTTCGTTGCCATATGGCGCGACGGGAGCCGCGGCACCGGCACGGCCCTCCGCGGCCTCTTTATCGGCCTCGCCATTCTGGTCATGCCGGCGATCGGTGCGTGGGACGTGGTTACGCTGCCCCGACTGACCGACATCTCGACCGATCCGTCCAACCCGCCCCTCTTCGTCGCGGCTCTCCGCGACCGCCGACCCGGGGATGCGCCCATCGTCGAACCCGACACCGCCGAGGCCGCGCTGCAACGGCAGGCCTATCCCGACATCGTGCCCCGCCACTATCCGGTATCGGCGGCGCGCGTCTATCTTGAGGCGCGCAACATCGTCGACCAGCGCGGCTGGCGGGTCCTTACCGATTCAGCGCCTTCCGACGACGATCCTTCCGGGTCGATCGAGGCTGTCGCCCAGACACTCGTCTTCGGTTTTCGCCAGGACGTCGCGATCCGCGTCGTTCCCGAGGGGGACGGAACGCGGGTCGACATGCGCTCGGCTGCACGCGGCGGTGCGCACGACCTCGGCTCCGACGCCGAGCGCGTCCGCCACTTCTTCGGCGACCTCGACAACGCCCTTCAGGGCGTCACCGGTAGTTAGCAACTACTGCGCCTACCGAACCAGCCGCTCGCGTCCGTATAGCAGCATCATGCCGACGATGACGACCCCATAGACGATCTGGCGACCGGATTCGGGCATCTGCATGACCGACAGGATCGATTGCAGGAGCGTGATGAGAATCACTCCGGCGACCGTGCCCAAGTAGCTGCCGCGGCCGCCAAGGATCGACGTACCTCCGAGAACCACCGCCGCAATGGAGGGGAGCAGGTAGGCGTCGCCCATTGATTGCGCCGCCTTCGACGCATAGCCGGCGAGCAGCACACCGCCGACGGCGGCCAGCCCTCCCGACATGGCGAAGGTCAGCATTACGATCCGGCGTGTATTGATGCCCGAGAGATAAGCGGCGCGCTCGCGGTTGCCGATGCCATACACGGCGCGACCGAACGTGGTGCGCGTCAGCAGGAACACCGCGATACCGCCGACGATCGCCCATACAATGACCGCGTTGGGCAGCGCCGGGATTATGAAGCCCGTGGCGAGGTAGCGCATTGGTGGCGAGGCGGTGTCTTTCGGCGAGAAGCCGCCGGAATAAACGACCATGATGCCCTGCGCCACCGCGTTGGTGGCAAGCGTAATGATCATCGAGGGTATTCGGAGATAGGCGACCCCCACCCCGTTCAGCAAGCCAAGAAGGACACCGCACAGGATGCCGAATGGAATGCCGAGGATGACGCCCCACGGTCCGAAAGACGATGCGAACGACGCCATCATGGCGCCGGTCGTTACCACCCAAGGCACCGATAAATCGATCTGGCCGAGCAGGATGACCAGCATCATCCCAGTGGCAATGACGCCGAGGAACGACGCCACCTTGAGCTGTTGCAGCAGATATTCCGGCGACAGGAAATTTCGCGAGTAGAGGCTGCCGACAAGCAGGAGAAGGATGATGCAGCCGAAGGCGGTCGCCACGGCCGGATCGACGCGACGGAGGAATGCCGGCATGCGACTGGCCGCTTCCCGGACAGGACGTGCAGCCTCGGTCATCCGAACCACTCCAGCCGGTTGCGCACCCTGAACAGCCCGAACGCGCCGAGGCTGACGGCGATCATCAGCACCACGCCCTGAAACAGCGGTTGCCAGAGCGGATCAAAGTTAAACACGAACAACAGGTCACCGATGGTCCGGAAAGCCAACGCTCCGAAGATTGCGCCGATGGCGCTGCCCTTGCCGCCGAAGAGCGACACACCGCCGAGCACGACTGCTGCGATCGAGAACAGCGTGTACGTATTGCCGCTCGCGAGCGCCGCTTCACCGGTATAGGTGAAGAAAGTCAGGAACAGTCCACCGATGGATGCCAGCAGCCCCGAAAGTGTGTACGCGACGAACTTGGCGCGACGCACCGGCACGCCGGACATGTAGGCAGCGAGGTCCGAAGAACCGACGGCGTAGGCGCCGCGGCCGGTCACCGACCGGCTGAACGGTATCCAGACGACGACCACCACCCCGGCAAGAACCACGAGGCTTGCTGGAAAGACATCGAAGATCTTGCCGGTCAGCAGATCGGCGAGATCGCCGTTGACGCTGCCGCCGGGAAACGGCCGCAGCGCCAGGGCGATGCCGAAATAGATAGCACCCGTGGCGATGGTGGTGACGATCGGCTGCAGCCGGCCGAAGATCACGATGGCGCCGTTGATGGCGCCGCAGAGCGCCCCGACCGCCAGCACGCCTAGCACACCACCGGCCGTTTGCAACGGCGAGCCGACGACGATCCACGATGCCAGACAGTTGGTCAGGGTGAAGGTCATGCCCACCGAGAGATCGATACCGGCCGTGATGACTACCAGCGACTGCGCCATCGCCACGAAGGCCAGCAACACGCCCTTATTGGCTGCCGTCTGCGCGATGTTGCTGAGAGTGGCGACGTTGTAGCCGCTGTTTGCGATGGCCGGGTGATTGGTCAGGTAGATAGTGAACATGACTACGAATATGCCGATGGCCAGCAGCGTCCCCCGCTGCTCCGCGAACCAGAAGCGCCACTCTTTCATGCCCCTATCGCCGGCTGCAGGCCGGCCTCCGCGCCCTGGATATTGAGGGCACTGGCTATCAGCGCCCGTTCGGTGATCTCCGCGCCCACCAGCTCGCGCTTGACCGCCCCGTCGTAGAGGACAAGTACGCGGTCGCAGCAGCCGATCAACTCGTCGTAGTCAGTCGAATAGAACAGGATCGCCGCACCCGCTGCCGCGAGCTTGCGCAGGAGTTGGTAGATTTCCTGCTTGGTGCCGACGTCAATACCCCGCGTCGGGTCGTTGAGAAGGATAATGCGCGGCTGGTTCATCAGCCATTTGGCGATGACCACCTTCTGCTGATTGCCGCCCGAAAGTGCCCCGACCGGAATACCGGTGCCGGCGGTGCGGATGCCGAGCAGCTGGATGACCTCATCGATCAGCTTCGATTCTGCGGCGGTGTCGATGACGAGGCCGTGTGAAACGCGGTCGAGCGCGGCAAACGAAAGGTTCTCGCGCACCGTCATTGGCAGCATCAGGCCCTCGGTCCTGCGATCCTCCGGAATGAGCGCCATGCCGATCTTGTCGCTCTTGGCGAATGATGGGCTGGCTATCGACACGGCCTTGCCGTCGATGAGGATTTCTCCTGAGCAGCCGCGCAGTACCCCGAACAGGGCCAGCAGCAATTCGCGTTGTCCTTGGCCGTCTAGTCCGCCGAGCCCGATCACTTCGCCCGGCCGGACGGCCAGGCTGATATCCCGCAGGCGGTCCATCCACGAGAGTTTCCTTACTTCCAGCACCGGCTTGCCCCCATCGACGGCAGCGAGTTTCGGCGGAAAGATGTGGCTGTATTCGCGGCCGATCATCATCTCGACCACTTCGTTGTCGGTCTTCGTGCCGGCCTGGTAGGTGGCGACATTCTTGCCGTTGCGGAAGACGGTGCATTCGTCGGCGAGTTCGGCGATCTCATGCATGCGGTGCGAGATGTAGAGTAGCGCCAGGCCTTCGGCCCTCAGGCGCTTCAGCACTGTGAAGACCCGCGTGACGTCGGAGGCCGTCAGTGCGGAAGTTGCTTCGTCGAGGATCAGGATGCGTGGTTGCCGTGCCAGCGCCTTGGCGATCTCGACCATCTGCCGCCGCGACAGCGGCAGGTCCTTTACCAGCGCCAGCGGATGGATGTCGTCCGCTCCCGCGCGGCCAAGTGCTTCCTCCGCCATCCGCCGCTGTGCGCGCCGGTCGATCATGCCGTAGCGCGTGGGAGGGTCGCTGATGCAAATGTTGTCGGCGACGCTGAGTTCCGGGATCAGCGACAATTCCTGGAAGATACAAACGATGCCGGCCTGGTTTGCCGCGGCCGGGGAAGCGAAGAAAACCTCGCTGCCGTTCAGCGTCATTCGTCCGGTATCGGGCGCAACCACGCCCGCCATGATCTTGATGAGGGTCGATTTTCCGGCGCCATTCTCGCCGAGGATGCCGTGGATACGGCCCGGGACGACGGTCAGGTTGGCACCGTCGAGCGCGCGCACCCCGCCGTAGCGCTTGGAGACGCCTTCCATGCGGAAGAGGGGGTCTGCCTCGTCCATTTATTCCTCCCGAGGACGAAGATAGCAGATACGACAGCGCCGCGGGGGTTCGCCCCCGCGGCGCCACTTCTTGGACAGAAATTACTTGGTGTCTGTCTTGTTCTGACCCGTGATTTCCTGCGCGGTGAAGTTGATGCCGCAGGTCGGGAAGGAGTTGCCGACGAAGAAGTTGTCGGACTGGTCGGGGAAGTAGTCCTGCCCGGCCTTGAAGTCGGGATCTGATACAATCGCCAGCGGCAGCTTCACCGACTGTGGGACGACCTGGCCTTCTAGCGCCGCGATCGCGATCTTGAGGGCAACCGCCACCTGCGCAGGACCGGTGCCCGCCGAGGTGCACTTCAGACCGTCGCCCGCATGTGCCGCGCAGAACTTGCGGAAACCGTTCTCGGTCTCGCCGCCGAACGGCACAAACTTCTGCTTGGCGTCGATCATCGCCTGGACCACGCCGGTGTCGCCGCCCTGGGCGGTGTACCCGTCAAACGGTCCGTTGGTGGCGATCGCGTCGGCGGTCACCTTCTGCGCCGTACCGTCGTCCCACTTGCCGACGACCTCGGTGACGTTCCACTTCTTGCCCGACGCGTCGAGCTGCTTGTGGATGCCGTTGTGACGGTCAGTGTCGACCGACGTGCCGGCAACGCCGCGCACCTCAAGTACCTTGCCACCGCCCGGTACGTGATCGATAAGCCACTTGCCCCACAGTTCACCGAGGCCTTCCTGGTCGACGTTGACGTTGATGTCATCGGTCGAGTCGAGGATGTTGTCAAACGCGACGAGGATGACGCCGGCCTCCTTGGCGCGCTTGATGACCGGACCAAATGCGGTTGGGTTCTGCGCGTCAGTGACAATCGCATCGTAGCCGGAGTCGATGAAGTTATTGATCGCCGAGATCTGCGCCGGCACGTCTTCACCGGTGGAGACCACCTTGAATTCCTTCAGCTTCGCGGCCACGTCGGGCTGCGCGGCATACGCCTTGGCGGTCTCAATCATCTGGATGCGCCAACTGTTGGCGATATAGCCGTTGGCGAGCGCGATGCGGAACGGCCCCTTCTTGGCCGGATATTGCACGTACTTGGTGTCGGCGGCCCACGGCGCGAAGCACTTTGGGTCGGCCGACGGACCCGCCACGACTTGGGGGCCGGCAGCCTGGACGGCAGTGACGCCGATAGTCAAAGCAGCAGCCATCAGAGCCCCGATGCTTACG
>Ga0208849_1001645_pt1 | contig 14583 bp, 11 predicted proteins | sample NGESurdeep072012_10_FD_184470 | JGI IMG/M metagenome (GOLD analysis project Ga0208849, IMG submission 184470) | Arctic peat soil microbial communities from Barrow, Alaska - NGEE Surface sample 53-3 deep-072012 (SPAdes) | ecosystem: Environmental > Terrestrial > Soil > Wetlands > Peat ...
AGACGTGCGCGTCACCGGCACCGACGGCTGGAGCTGGGACGCGCCGTTCGCCTACACCGCCAAACGCTACGCTGAAACCGGCGATGCGGGCCTCATCTGGGAAGGCCACAAAGCGGGCCGCGAGATCGGCTATTGCCATCTTGAAAAACTGCACAACCTCGAAGGATTGCCGGAGACAGGCTTCATGGTGAGCTGCTTTCCGGTCAAGGTCGGCGGCGCGTCGGCCGGCTGGACCCGCGCGGTTGCGATCATCGACTGAACGATCTTCTATGATTTAAGTTGGAAGGCCTGGATTGGAATTCGCCGTGCTAGACCGCTTGCCGACAGCCTTCGACGAAAAAATATATTCCGCGGATTGGCGCGCATGGCGCGATCCGGAGATTCCCGAATGGATCGATCCAATCGGTATCCTACTTGAACGCCATCTCGAAACGCCGACGCAAGCAAAGCCGGCTCTCGTCGCTGACGGCCAATCGGTCAGCTATGGCGATCTGTCGAAACTGGTGCGGCAATATTCTGCGGGGCTCGCGTCGACCGGGCTGCGGCCGGAAGCGCGGATGCTGCTGTTCGGCACCGACAGTCTCGACTACGTCTTGATCTGGCTCGCTGCTATCCGGCTCGGCGCCGTTCCGGTCGTGGTTTCGGACCTCTACAAGCCGCGGGAGCTGCTCTATTTCCTTGCCGACACCGGCGTGGGCGCGCTGTTCATCGACAGCGAGCAGGTTCCCAAACTCGTCGAGATCGCCAAGGACATTCCAGCCTCGCTCCAAACGATCCTGGTGCGCGGCGGTGGCGCGGCTGACGCGATGCGCCACTTTCCGCGGCAATCCGTCGTCGATCTTAGCGCGACTGTTTTCTCTTGCACCGAGGCCGGCGCGGCGTACCGAAGGCACGCAAACGATGTCACCTACATGTTCTATTCCGGCGGAACCACCGGCACCGCCAAAGGCGTCACCCATCTCGCCCACGATTTTGTGCTGGTGCCGGAGCGGCACGGCCGGTTCTGGGAATACTCTGCGGACGACATCGTATTCGCGACATCCAAAAAGTACTTCACTCACGGCCTTTGGCCGGGATTGCTGATCCCGCTGTATTGGGGCGCCACGGCCGTTTTGGATCGCCGGCCGCCTACCCCCGACGTCGTTCTATCGGCGCTGCGCGAATACTCCGTCACCAAATTGATCACTGTGCCGACCGTGCTCAAAAACGTCATCGAGCTCTTGATGCGAACGAAAGCAGCGGTGGACATGCCCGCGCTCAAGTTCGTCGCGAGCGCATCGGAGAAGATGCCGCCTGAAACGTTTGAACGCTTCCAAAATCTCACCGGCGTTGAGCTCTTCGACTCGATCGGGAGTTCCGAAATCACCTACGAGTGGATTGCCAACCGGCCAAAGTCGTTCAAACGCGGCAGCCTCGGCAAGCCGGTGTTCGGTTACGAGGTGCGTTTGGTGGATGCGGAGGGGCGGGACATCACCGAGCCGGGCGTTCCCGGTGAGGCTTGGATTCGCAGCCGAACCTCGTGCTTCTACTATTGGCGCAAGTACGACAAATCGCGCGAGACCTTCATTGGTGACTGGACGCGGACCGGCGATCACCTGCAATTCGACGAGGACGGTTTCTTCTGGTTCAGCGGCCGGGCCAACGACCTGTTCAAGGTGAAGGGACTTTGGGTGTCGCCGATTGAAGTCGAAGCGGCGCTTACCGGCCACCCGTCGATTCGCGAAGCAGCAGTTGTGTCGTTCGAGGATATCGACGGATTGACGAAACCGCGGGCATATCTGGTTCTACGCGAAGGCTGCCAACAGTCGGAAATCTTGATCGACGAATTGCGTGAAGCGGTCAGGCCGATTGGTTCTTATAAGATTCCGGAATCGTTCCTGTTTATCGATCAGCTGCCGCGCACGACATTGCTCAAGATCGACCGCCGCGCCTTGCGCGCACTCGAGCGCTAGCCGAACCCGCATCCGGCCAGAAAATCCAGCGTAAGGCGAATGCACTCCTGCGGCTTCTCGATCTGCAGCAGGTGGCCGGTGCCCTCGACGAAGCTGTAGTCGTAACCGCCCTCGATGCCGAGCGCCTGGTTCGCAGGCCCGGTCGCTGGGCCACCCTTGAGGTTCGGATCGCAGCCGATAAGCTTGACTGGGCCGCCGAACTCGCTTGCCCGCGGCCAGAGGTTCAAATTCATCGCTTGCGCGTAGATCGTCGCCTCGTTCTCCGGCGCACACACCAGTTCGTAGCCGTCGCTGTCGGGGCTCCTGCGCAGCACGGAACGCGCCATCAGCTCGTGCGCGCCCGAAACCCAGTTCCGCGTCGCCCGCGACTGCAGATATTCGTTGGTCAGCTCGTCGATCGATGCAAAGCGCCGACGGCGATTGCGCGCCCATTCGGTTAGCTTGCTCTCGAACACTTCCATCGCCGCATAGATAGGATGCCCGGGCGGCGGCACGTCGGGCGGATCGAACAGCACCAGCGCGTCCCAGTGCCAGCCGATCTCGATGGCATGCTTCATCGCGGTGCGCGCCGACATCGAATGGAACAGGCCGGCTGTCGGTTTCTGGCCGAGCCGGGATTTCACATCCTGCACCACGCGTTCGAGATCGCGGCTGAGCTGAGCGTAGTTGTGGTTCGACGGCGCGACCGGAATGTTCTGTCCATGATTGCGAAAATCGAACACCAGCAGGTCGAATCTGGACAGCAGATGCTGCCAGTACGGATAATAGGCGTCGGCGGCGAAGCCGTTGCCGTGAGTCAGCAGCAAACGTCCCCCGTCTGGGTTGCCAAGCCGTCGCATGCGAATTCTGGCGCCGTCCTCGAGCACAACGTTAAAGGTCACGCTGGGAGTGGGAAGCTCGAAGTGCATGGCGTGTCCCTAACCGTGGGGAATGCTACTGACTGCGATGGTTCGGCAAGGCTTATGACGACGCGGTCACGCCGGGTCAACGCCGCGGCGACTTCCGTCGGGATGGCTTTACCTCGCGTGTCTCCCATATTAGCAATGGCCATGCGCCCGTTGCATGTTCCTGAAATTCTCCCTTTAGGGTGACGCATTGCCATCGCTCGTTGGAACGTCGACCCTTCGCAAAGAAGATCCCGCTCTTCTGTCAGGACATGGCAGGTATGCGGACGACCTTCCAACACCGGCTGGGACCCTGCACGCCCACGTCATCCGTTCGCCGCATCCACACGCCGACATCGTCCGCATTGATGCCAGCGAGGCGCTAGGCAAGGATGGCGTATGGGCGGTCATCACCGGCGACGACGTTCGCGAAATATCCGATCCATTCCTCGTTGCCCTTAAGACGCCGGTGCATCAGTGGTCGCTTGCTGTCGGCCGCGTTCGCTATGTCGGCGAGCCGGTGGCGCTAGTCGTGGCGGAGAGCCGCTATCTTGCCGAGGACGCGGGCGAACTGGTGCAAATCGAATATAACCCGCTCGACGCGGTGATCGATGCGCAGATCGCGTGCACCGCGTCGGCGCCAATCCTGCATCCTGAAGCAAAGACCAACGAAATCTCGATCCGAAAATTCAGCTATGGCGACACCAAGAGCGCATTCGAGCGCGCCGACGCGCACGTCGCTTTGACGTCCTCATTTCCGCGCCTGTCGTTCACGCCGATGGAATGCTACGTCGTCGTTGCGCAATACAATCCGGCCGACGACAGCTACGACGTGCTGGCAAATTTCCAGGGGCCGTTCAGCACACATCCGGTGATGGCGCGTGCGTTGCGCGTGCCGGGCCCAAAATTGCGGCTGCGTATTCCCCCCGATAGCGGCGGCAGCTTTGGCATCAAGCTCTCCGTCTTTCCTTATGTGGTGCTGACCGCCATCGCAGCGCGCGTCACCGGCCGTCCGGTGAAATGGGTCGAGGACCGCGTCGAGCATCTCGTCGCGGCGAGTTCCGGCCCGAACCGGATCACCGAGATCGAGGCGGCCGTCACCAAAGACGGTCGCATTCTGGCACTACGGCTCGACCAGCTCGAAGATTACGGCGCATTCCTGCGTGCGCCGATGCCGGGGCCGCTCTATCGCATGCACGGCGCCATCACCGGCGCCTACGACATCGCCAATGTCGACGTTATCAATCGCGTCGTGCTCACCAACAAGATGCCGGCGAGCCTGATCCGCGGCTTTGGCGGCCCGCAGCTCTACATGGCGCTGGAGCGGCTCGTCCAGCGCATCGCCATCGAGCTTGGCCTCGATCACCTCGACGTCATCAGGCGCAATCTCGTGCCTGCAGCGAAAATGCCGTACCGCGCCGCCGCCGGCTCGCTCTACGATTCGGGAGATTATCGGCGGGCCGTGGCGACTGCGACCGGCGACGGCCGTCTTGACGATCTCAAGCGGCGGCGCGACGCCGCGCGCGCGGCTGGACGCAAATACGGCATCGGGTTCGCCGCCGTGGTCGAGCCCGCCATGTCCAACATGGGCTATCTGTCGACCTTGCTCACCACCGAGGCGCGCGATAAGGCCGGGCCGAAAAACGGCGCCGTATCGATGGCGACAGTCAACATCGATCCGCTTGGCGCCGTGTCGGTAACGGCCGACGTCACCGTGCAGGGGCAGGGGCACGCGACCGTGCTGGCGCAGATCGTCGCCGATCAGCTCGGGCTTAAGCCCGACGACGTCAATGTCGTGCTGGAGATGGATACGGCGAAGGATCAATGGTCGATCGCCGCCGGCACCTATTCGTGCCGTTTCACTCCCGGCACCGCGGTGGCCGCGCACATCGCGGCGAGCCGCATGGCCGACAAGCTTAAAAGCATCGGCGCCAAGCAGCTCAACGTGCTGCCCGACGATATCGAGCTTGGTGACGGCAAGATTCGCAGCCGTAGCAATCCGGATAACTCGGCGCCGTTCGGCCGTATCGCCGGCACGTCGCACTGGTCGCCCGTAATGCTGCCCAAAGGCATGGCGCCAGCGCTGAGCGAGACCGCGCTCTGGACGCCGCCGGAACTCGAGCCGCCGACCAGCGACGACCGCATCAACACATCGCTGACTTACGGTTTTGTGTTCGACATGTGCGGCATCGAGATCGATCCGCTGACCTATCAGGTTCGCGTCGATCGTTACATCTCGATGCACGATGCCGGACGCATCCTCAATCCGATGATCGCTGACGGGCAAATGCGCGGCGCCTTCGCGCAGGGCATTGCGGCCGCGCTTTATGAGGAATTCAGCTACAACGAAGAGGGCGCATTCCTGACCGGCACTTTCGCGGATTATCTGGTGCCGACAGTAAGCGAAATCCCACACGTCGAGATGCTGCACCAGGAAACGCCGTCGCCGCTCACCCCGCTCGGCGCCAAGGGCCTCGCCGAAGGCAATTGCATGAGCGTGCCGGCATGCATCGCCAACGCCATCGCCGATGCGCTCGGAGTGAAGGATGTGCAAGTGCCGGCGACGCCGCGGCGCATCCATGGGCTGATGGAAGGCGCTGCGCCATGAAGCCGCGGTCGTTCGACTATGTCCGCCCCGATACAATCGACGAGGCGGTCGCGGTGCTCGCCGAATACGGCGACGAAGCGCGGATTTTGGCTGGCGGACAATCGCTCATGGCGATGCTTAATCTGCGCCTGGCCGATCCTGCGGTGCTCGTCGACATTGCACGGATCCTCGAGCTCGATACCATCCGCGACCTTGGCGATAAGATCGAAGTCGGCGCCGCTGTTACGCAGAACCGCTTGTTGGCCTGGCCTGACCTCGCAAAGAAGCTGCCGCTGCTCGCGGCCGCGTTGCCGTTCGTCGGCCATTTCCAGACCCGCAACAAGGGCACGGTTTGCGGCTCGGTGGCGCATGCCGATCCGAGCTCGGAAATTCCGCTGTCGCTTGCGGTACTCGAAGGCGAAGTCGTGCTGCGTTCGCGGCGAGGGTCGCGCAGTCTCGCCGCAAGCGCGTTCCAGCAGGACATGCTGACCACGGCCCGCGAGCCGGAGGAACTGATCACCGCCGTTCGCTTCCCGGTCATGGCCGGACGCGGCGTCGCTTTCCGCGAAGTGGCGCGGCGCCACGGCGACTTTGCCATCATCGCAGTCGCTGCATTGATCGAGAGTGCGGGCGAGACGCGGCTTGGTGTCGGCGGCATGTCCGGCCGGCCGGTGGTCCGCCGCATCGACGCCGGCGGCGGTTCCGCGCTCCGCGATGCCGTCAATCAACTGGCCTCGGAACTCGAAGGTTACGACGATCTTCATGCCTCCGCTGCAATGCGGCGCGATTTGTTGCGTAATCTGGGTCCGGTCGTCGTCGAAGAGGCCATCCGATGCGCCGCGTAAACAAGGATCAGCGCGTCCGGATCAGGCTGACGCTCAACGGCCGCGCCCTGTCGGCGGAAGCTGAGCCGCGCCTGCTCTTGAGCGATTTCCTTCGTCATTCGCTAGGCGCCACCGGGACCCATGTCGGATGCGAGCATGGCGTATGCGGCTGCTGCACGGTGCTGATCGATGGAACTGCCGTGCGCTCGTGCCTGACGCTCGCCGTGCAGGCCGAGGGACGCGATGTGCGGACCGTGGAGTCACTTGCGGCGCCGGACGGCACGCTCAATGCGCTGCAACAGGCATTCCAAAACCATCACGCGCTGCAGTGCGGTTTCTGCACGCCCGGCATCCTCATGTCCTTCACCGATTACCTCAAGCGCAATCCGCGGCCCTCCGAGGCGGACATCCGCGAGGTCTTGAGCGGACACCTGTGCCGCTGCACCGGCTATGCGGGCATCGTGTCCGCGCTCATGGAGGCGGCAGGTCATCAACTAACATCGGAACCCAACAGGAGCAAGTCATGAACAAGCAGCAAACCAAGCGGGACACCAAAGAGCCCGCTAAACAGGTCTACCGCGAGCTCGTCACCATCAACGGCAAGAATGTCGTACTCGCCCACAACGAGCCGCCGGTGATCAATGCCGGCGTACTCGAATACGCCGATATTTTCCGCATGTTCAATATTTTCGACGAAAAATTTTCGCCGACCAACATCGACAAAGCCGACGGCACGCCACTGCGGCTCTATACTTCCGACAAGGTCAAGGTCGACGTCTCCAAGCGCCGCAAGCACGACATGGGTTTCTGGCACCGCAATATCGACGCCCACGAGATCATCTTCTGCGTCAAAGGCGCGCTGAAGTGGGAGACAGAGATGGGCGTGAAGATCATGCACCCCGGCGACATGCTGTTCATCCCCAAGGGCATCGGCCATCGTTCCATGCTGTGCGAAGATTCTACCGACGATAACGTGCTCATCGAGCTCAAGATCGCCGACGAGCTCACCTATGTCGGGGACAATAAATAAGCGGGGAACTCATGCAAACCATCGACCTGGTCGTCGCCGGCATCGATTGGTTGATCACCGTTGATCCCGGCCGCCGCATCATCCGCGATGCGGCGATTGCCGTACACGCCGGCAAGATCGTCGCGATTGGCAAGTCGGCGGAGATCGTCAAGAACTATACCGGCACGCGCATGGTCGACGGCCGACACACGGTGGCGACGCCGGGCCTCATCGACTGCCACCTGCATGCGTCGTTCCAGCTTTCCCGCGGGTTAGCGGACGAGGCGAATGCACAATCGTTCCTGTTCGACCGTATGTATCCGTACGAAGCAGCCCTTGATAGCGAGGACGTTCGCGTGTCGGCAATGCTCGCCGGCACCGAGTTGCTCAAGCATGGCGTCACCTGCTTCATCGATCCCGGCAACTACCACCCGGAAGCTTCGGTTGAAGGCGTAATGTCGACCGGGATCCGCTGCATTGTTTCGCGTTCATCGTTTGATCTGACCAAATCGGTTCTTGGCATCCTGCCAGAACGGATGATCGAGTCGACCGAGGTGGCGCTTGAGCGTGCCGAAACAGTGCTCGAGCGCTACGCCAAATCCGGCAATCCACGGCTCGGCGCCAGCGCGTCGTTTCGCGGACTCAACAATGCATCGGACGAACTGATCCGCGGCCTCGATAAGCTCGCGCGCAAATACGGCACGTTGTTGCAAACACATGCGTGTTTCAGCTACTCGACCCACGATTCGAGCGTCGCGCGCACTGGCATGGCGGAGATCGAACGGCTCGAAAAACTCGGCGTCATTGACGAGCGCATGTTGATTGTCCATTCCGGCTGGCTCGAGCCGGAAGAGGTGGCGATCCTAGCGCGGCGGAAGCCGTCGCTGGTCTGTGCGCCGAGCTCGAGTTTGCATAATGGCTATGGCAATTTCCTGTTCGGCAAATTACCCGAGCTGATGGCGCTTGGGGTCAATGTGACGGTTGGCTCGGATCACGCCAGCTCCGGTATCGTCGACATGCCTCAGGAAATCCGGCTCGCTTGCTGCTGCTATAAGGAGACGCGGATCAATCCACGCGTCATGCCGCCGGAGACCGGGATCGAAATGGCGACCGTCAATGGCGCGAAGGCGACGCTCATGAGCGACCGCATCGGCAGCATCGAGGTCGGCAAGGAGGCCGATATTGTGCTGTTCGATACGCAGCGGCCGGAATGGCAGCCGCTGATTAATCCCGTCGCCAATCTCGTCTATAGCGCGACCGGCGATTCGGTTCGCGACGTATTTGTCGCCGGTGAGCAAGTGGTGGCCAACGGGCGGCTGACCAAAGTCGATGAGAATAAGCTCTACGAAGAGATCCCGGTGGCCGTTTTGCGGTTCGGCAAGCATCTGAAATTCGATCAAATGGTGCAGTTGCGCTGGCCGGTAAGCTAACGTCGATTTGGCGGCGCCGGATGATGCCCGCATTGTCGTGAGATGTGCAGGCCGGGCCTGCCAGCAGGAAAGGACACGGTCATGCACGGCGCTTCCTCGATCGCCCCCGCTGCGAGCGGCGAACAAAAACACCTCCAGGACCTCCGTAGCACGCTGGCCTGGCTCAAGGCGCGCGGCGCCATGATCGAGACCGACAAGGAGGCCAATCCCGATCTCGAAGTCACCGGCTTGCAGAAGCTGATGGACGGCGGCTGCCCGGTCCTCTTCAACAACGTCAAAGGCAAGCCGAACCACAAGGTTCTCACCAATCTGTTCGGCGACATCACCGTCGTGAATGCGATGTTCGGTTGGTCAAACGACAAGGAACGCACCCACACGCTCGCCCGCGCGCTGTCGAAGCCGCTGCCGCCGCGCGAGATTCCGCAGTCAGAAGCGCCTTGCCAGCAAATCGTCATCGAGCGGCCGAACGACGTCAACGAGCACCTCGTGCCGATCCGGCATACGGCGTTAGAGAAGGAGTTGACAGTCGGTTCCGGCATCCGCTGCGTCTCCGGTAAGCAGTTCGGCGACGGAACCGACGTCGGTTACAACCGGATGAATTTCCGCTGGGGCAATGTCGGCACGTTCCAGATCTCACCCGGCTCGCATATGTGGCAGGTGACCAGCGAAGCTTATCGCCGCAGCGAGAAGGTGCCGCTGACGTTCTGCTTCGGGGTTCCGCCAGCCTGCACGCTGCTGGCCGGCGCGGCGTTCGACTATGTGATCCTTCCCTATGGCTGCGATGAATTGGGCGTCGCCGGCGCGGCGCAAGGTTTCCCGGTGCGCGTCGTCAAGGCGCGCACGGTCGACGCCTGGGCGATCGCCGATTCGGAGATCGTGATCGAGGGTTATGTCGATCCGCGCGACCGCCGCTTTGAGACGGCGGAGTCGGAAGCCGACCAGACCCAGGGCAAGCATCATTTCCACCCCGAGTGGGCCGGTTACATGGGCAAGGCCTATAAGGCGCCGACCTTCCACGTCACCGCTATCACCATGCGCAAGGACGCCAAGCGCATCATCTACTGCCTCGGCGCGCATACGCTCGACGAACACAACATTGACACATCGATCCGCGAGGCGGCGATGTTCGAGCTGTGCCACCGTCTTCAGCCCGGTATCATCCAGGACGTCAACATTCCCTACTGCATGACCGACTGGGGCGGCGTCATCATCCAGGTAAAGAAGCGCAACCGCCTGGAGGAGGGCTGGCAGCGCAATTTCCTGGCCACGCTGCTCGCGACCTCGCAGGGCATGCGGCTCGCGATTGCGGTGAGCGAGGACACCGACATCTACAGCATGGACGAAATCATGTGGGCGCTCACCACCCGCGTGAACCCGCAAACCGATATCCTCAATCCGACGCCGGGGGGCCGCGGCCAGACCTTCATGCCGGCGGAGCGCATGACGGCGGGCGACCGTGAATGGACCGCCACCAACACGCGCTATGAGGGCGGCATGGGTATCGATGCCACGGTCCCGTATGGCTACGAGGAGGATTTCATGCGGCCGGTCTATCCGGTCGATCGCGTGAAGCTGGAAGACTTCTTCAGCAAGGACGATATCGCCAATTTGAGGAGCCGCCTGAAGGGCTGGACGGAGCTGCTCGCCAAGAGCGGGCGCTGAACCCGGCGGGCCAAGGGAGGAAGGTATGGCGGGCGTTTTCGAAAACCACCAGCTTGGTATTCCCTATCAGCCGATCGCCGAGCTGTTTGCGAAATACAAGGCGCGCGACTCGAGCAAGACCGCAATTGTCGATCTTGATGACAATTCATCGATTGCGTTCGGTGAACTCGATCAGATCACGACCGACATCGGCGTGTATCTGAAGGGCCGCGGCATCAGGAAAGGCAGCCGCGTACTGCTTCTGTCCGACGAAAATCTCGAAAAGCTCCTGATCTGGCTCGGCGTTTGGCGGATAGGCGCCGTGATCTGCCCGTTCAACACCGAGATCAACGAAAAGCAGATGGTCGCACTGGCGACAGCGCTCGATCCAGCGCTCGTCGTCTATCACAAGGACATCGACGTCGCCGCGATGGTTGGCAATTCGCCTGCGCCCCGCATCCGTTTCGGCGCCTGGACCGCGGCCGGGACCGCCGATGCGCAGGACGAATTCTTCGCGGCGCTGCCGCATGATAGCAATGCGGGGGAGATTCCGGAACGCAACAATGCCGACGATACCGCCTGCGTGTTCTGCACCTCGGGCACCACGGCACGTCCGAAGATCGTCGTCTACGACCATGCCGCATACTGGCTCAACGGCCTCGATACGCTGGAATTTCTCGGCCTCACCGAAGACGACCGCACCCTTGAGTACCGCTCGTTCGGCTGGAACTCCGCACAGGTGCTGAGCCTACTGCCGTTCCTGCAGAAGGGGCTCACCATGCACGTCGCCAAGCGGTTTTCGCACAGTCGCTTCTTCGAGTGGGTGCAGAAATACGGCATCACGTTCTCCGCCGGCGTGCCCACCGTCCTGAACATGCTGCTCAACAAGCCGCTCGGCTATACCGCAAAAGACATCCCGACGCTGCGCCTCATGAGTTGTTCCACCGCCCCGCTCACCGCCCAGCAATGGGTGCAGTTCGAGGAAATGTATGGGGTCAAGCTCTTGCAGCTCTATGGCATGTCGGAAACCGGCTGGGTCTGCGGAAACCGGTACTACACCCGCAAAATGGGCACTGTCGGCCTGCAGGCGTTGCATCAGGAACTTAAGATCGTCGACGCCGACGGCAACGAGTGTCCAATTGACGTCGAAGGCGAAATCACCGTCGGCGGGCCACAGATGGCCATCGGCTACCTGCTCGACGATGGCTCCATCGATCCCGTACGCGGCAAACGCATCAAGACCGGCGATCTGGGAGTAAAGGATTCCGAAGGCTTTATCCGCGTCACCGGACGCACCAAGGATCTGATCATCCGCGGCGGCGTCAACATCGCGCCTCAGGAAATCGACGAGATTCTGCTCAAGCATCCCGGCATCCTCGATGCCGCAGCCGTCGGCGTGCCGGATAAGATCTACGGCGAAGAGGTCGTGTGTTACGTGGTGGCAAAGGGCAAAGACCTGACCGCGGCGAGCGTCGAGCAACACTGCGGACAATTCCTGCCGTCGGCGAAAATACCGAAGCAGGTCAATATCGTGGCCGAGCTTCCGAAGAGCGAGCGCGGTAAGGTTTTACGCGACAAATTACGCGAGGACTGGATCGAACGAAGAAATGTCTCAGCGTAGTGTAGGCATCGAGCCGGAATCGCTAATGAGGAATTGTGGCAATGGACGCCTTTACCAAGCCGAAGCGTAAAGCCCTCCCCGCGCTCAGCCGGCCCTATCCCGATCTGCACGACCACGTGCGCGCCCTGGACAAGGCGGGGCTTTTGATCAAGGTCGATCGCCCGATCAACAAGGACACCGAGATGCACCCGCTGGTGCGCTGGCAGTTCCGCGGCGGCATCGAGGAGAAGGATCGCAAGGCGTTTCTCTTCACCAACGTGGTCGACAGCAAGGGCCGCAAATACGACATTCCGGTTCTGGTCGGCGGACTCGCCGCGAACCGCGAGATTTACCGGATCGGCATCGGCTGCCCGTTCGAGGAAATCGACGCGCGCTGGGTCGAGGCGGCGCGGCATCCGATTCCGCCGCGCATCGTCGATAATGCGCCTTGCCACGAGATCGTCGTCACCGGCGCGGCGCTCGACAAGCCGGGCAGCGGCCTCGACGGCATCCCGATCCCGATTTCCACGCCGGGCTGGGACATCGCGCCCTACGCGACGCTGTCGCAATACATCACCAAGGACCCCGACACAGGGATCCAGAACATGGGCAATTACCGCGGCCAGGTGAAGGCGCGGCGGCGGCTCGGTATGAATCCGTCGCTCGAATTGCGCCCCGGCATCTACAACCATTGGGAAAAGCTGCGCGCACGCGGCTTCAAGAAACTGCCTTGCGCCGTGGTGCTTGGAGCGCCGCCCTGCATCACCTTCGCCTCGGTGCAGAAGCTGCCTGAGAGCCTCGACGAGTTGCACGTCGCCGGCGCGCTGGTTGGTGCCCCGATCAACGTCGTGAAGGCGAAGACGGTTGACCTCATGGTCCCGGCCGAAGCCGAGATTGTCATCGAGGGTTTCATCGACACCGAATACCTCGAACCCGAGGCGCCATTTGGCGAGTCCCACGGCCACGTCAACCTGCAGGAGTTCAACGCCTATATGGACGTGACCGCCATCACGCGGCGGCGCGACGCCATTCTCACCTCGATCATCTCCCAGGTGACGCCGTCGGAATCGAGCCTGATCAAGCGTATCGGCATGGAGCCGCTGTTCCTGAATTTTTTGCGCGACACGCTTGGCGTCAAGGGCATCAAGCGCGTGTCAATGCACGAGCCGCTGACGAATATCCGCAAAGTCATCGCGCTGATTTGTGAGCGCGACATGCCGACGACCGAGGTCTGGCGCGCGCTGTACGGCGCCGCGGTGCTGCACCGCGCCGCCGGTAAATACGTCATCGCCTTGAACGACGATATCGATCCGGACAATGCCGATGCCATCTTGTGGGCGATGTCGTATCGCGCCAACCCGATACTCGATTTTCATATCCTGCCGCATCGCGACCAGGGCCATGGACCACGCAGCAAACGCAACGGCGGCCAGGATGCCTCGGTGCTGATCGACGCCACGTTGAAAGAGGATTTCCCGCCGATCTCGCTGCCCAAGCGGCCCTACATGGAGCGCGCCAAGGCGATCTGGGAGGAGCTCGGCCTGCCGAAACTCAAGCCCGAGACGCCGTGGTTCGGTTATTCGCTTGGCGAGTGGTCGCCGGAGCTCGATAAGTCGGCAGAGCAGGCGACGCGCGGCAACTATTTGGACAATGCCAAGGGTCTTGAGGCGCGCCGGCGTAAGGATCTGCGCATGAACACCGAAGTTCGCAACGTGACGGAGCGCGTGCGAAAGCCGCGGGCGAAGAAGAAACGTTGAGCGGCCCTTCCATGCCGAGCGATGCTGCCGTGCTTGAACAGAGCGTTGCGCGCTGGAACGCAATGTGCCAGCGCGGTTGCGATGAGGATTTTGATCGTCCGCCGGGGTCGATGACGCCGATTGAAACGTCGCCTTTCTATGGAGCGCCGGTGTGGGCAACGTTGTCGAACACGCAAGGTGGTCCCGTACATGATGCCAGGCAGCGCGTCATTGACATTTATGGAGAGCCAATTCCCCGTCTCTATGCTGCCGGCGAACTCGGCAGCTCGTTCGGGCATCTTTACCTCTCCGGAGGCAATATTGCCGAGTACTTCGTCATCGGCCGAATCGCGGGACGTCATGCGGCCGAAGCTGAACCTTGGTGCGCACAACCGCGTCCGGTAGAGGTGTAACATGTTCGCCGGCCATGCGTTCTCCGGCAGTAGACGAGAAAGGTGCACAGGGACGAGCGAGAGCGGATCGGTTTGCATCACAAATTAAAAGATACTCGGTTACGCCCCGAGCGAAGCTGCAATTGACATTCGAAAGGCGTTGCTTGCGAGGTGGAAAAGTTTCATTCTCATGCGCGAAATGACCCTGTCTAGTCCAGGGTCGTTTCGCAAGTTCAGAATGATTTAGGTCGCGCGGAATTTCTTGACCCGATCGGATCGAAACGCGAATTGGCACGTTGCCGTTCTCACTTGTTGCCGTTCAGTTGTTGCCGTTCACTTGGGGCAAGAACCAAACATAGGTGGACATCATGCCGGGCTCGACACACCATCAGGTTCTCATCGTCGGCGGTGGCACTGCCGGCATTACCGTTGCAGCAATCCTGAAGCGCCGCGCGTCGGGCGCCGATATCGCCATCATCGAACCGGCGCAGGATCATTATTATCAGCCGGCGTTAACGCTGGTCGGCG
>Ga0208849_1001647_pt1 | contig 14580 bp, 13 predicted proteins | sample NGESurdeep072012_10_FD_184470 | JGI IMG/M metagenome (GOLD analysis project Ga0208849, IMG submission 184470) | Arctic peat soil microbial communities from Barrow, Alaska - NGEE Surface sample 53-3 deep-072012 (SPAdes) | ecosystem: Environmental > Terrestrial > Soil > Wetlands > Peat ...
CGCAGCAGACTGCTCTTTTCGACGCTCGGTACGCCGACCAGCAGGTTGTAGCTGTGCGCGGCATCGAGCTGCAGGCCTTCGGGCGCGCTGGCGCCGACGTGGCACTTCGAGCAGATGGGCGTAAAGACGTTATCCTGGATGGACTGAAAGTCCGCCGTGACCACCGCAGAACCGCCGCTGGAGGAACCAACGGGCTGGCCGTTCTGATCGAGCCCGTTGCCATTGCCGGCGCAGCCGGTTGTCACGCCGATCACAATCAAGGTGAGCCAGGACGCAATCCGGCTAAGCTGCATGTAGAACTATCCAAAAAAGCGAGTCTTAGGTAGGTGCTCCTGCCACCCGCGTTGGGTTGTAGCACCGAGGCTCAAACCCCTGGGTCGCATTCGAGCACTCACGCACATAGCCGGCAGCAGTTAGGGGTAGCCTTGGAACCGCATTCATGGCAACAGGGCCGGCATATCCGGTCCCTGCCGCTCATAACGCTGTACCTGACGGAGCGCTGTAATTCGCGCTGCGTCAGCTGTGACTATTGGCGCCACGGGCGCGCGGACCTCACCCCGGAATCGGTATCGCGATTGTTGCCGCAACTGGTGAAGTTGGGCACGGACACGGTGGTAATTTCGGGCGGTGAACCGCTAATCCATCCGCAATGGGCGGAAATCGCCCAGGTGCTGCAAGACCAGGGGCTGCGGCTGTGGCTGCTCACCTCCGGCCTGTCCCTGGCCAAACATGCAGCGCGCGCCGCGAAACTGTTCGAATCCATTACCGTCTCACTCGATGGCACGGATCGTGCGACTTATGCCGCCATTCGCGGCCTGGATGCGTTTGACAATGTCTGCGCCGGAATTCGGGCGGCCGCCGATGCCGGGGCACGGGTGAGTGTCCGGGTGACCGTTCAGCGCCGCAACTATGGCGATCTGGCGGCCTTTGTCGGACTGGCACGCCGATCGGGTGCTCGGCAAGTGTCGTTCCTCGGCGCGGATGTTCTCAACAGGCAGGCCTTCGGACGAGCCGCCGATTTTTCCGCCGACGTCGCCTTGCGTGTCGACGATTTGCCGCGCTTTGCACAATCGCTGGATGCGCTGGAACGTGCGCACGCGCAGGACTTCAGCACCGGATTCATCGCCGAGAGCCCGATGAAGCTGCGGCGACTGCTACAGTATTACTCCGCCATCTGCGGCCTTGGACCCTTCCCCCCAACCCGCTGCAATTCGCCGGAGTTCTCGGCAGTCATCGAGACCAGCGGGCGGGTCAATCCGTGCTTCTTCATTCAGGGCCCGCAGGGCACCGCCGCAGAAGCTCATCTCGAACGAGCCTTGAACGATGAGGCGATGCTGCTGCTGCGCGCGCAGATTCGTGATCGCCAAAGAGCCGAATGTACCAGCTGTGTGTGTTCCATGTGGCGCGATCCCGAGGCCGCGGTCGGCAGACTTTCTGCGGAGCACTAGGCTATGTCCGTGACTGCAGCAGCACTTGTGAATCTGGACGCCTACGATCGCTGGGCCGGCACGTATCCGCCCACGCCACACAATCCGCTGATGCGCGCTGAGCAGCGGGCAATGCTCGAACAGTGGCCCGGCGTCGCCGGAGCGCGTGCATTGGACCTGGCTTCCGGTACCGGGCGCTATGGCAGCGTTCTGGCGGTCACGGGAGCGGAGGAAATCATCTCGTTGGACTATTCCTCCGAGATGTTGCGGCGCTCGAGCGCTCTGTGCCGTGTGCGCGGCGACATGATGAATTTGCCGTTTGCGCCTGGGATATTCGATGTGGTCGTATCGGGACTCGCCGTCGGCCATGCGCCAGAGTTGACACGCTGGATGACCGAGGCCGCGAGAGTACTTGCGCCTGGCGGGACACTCCTCTATTCCGATTTCCACCCCGACGCTGCTGCGATCGGCATGACGCGCTCGTTCGTCGACCAGCAGCAGCGTCGACATTGCCTGGCGCATGTCCCGTACAAACTGGGCGATCACCGCCGCGCGGCAACCGTTGCCCATCTGGATGTCGAGGCGGTTCGCGAAGTGCGGATCGGAATTGAGTTACAGGAGGCTTTCCCGCGCTCGGAAGGCTTTTACCGGCAATGGCATGGGTTGCCTATCGTCCTGGTCATTCGCGCTCGCAAGTCCTTGGCATGCTGACGCCGCATCACTCCCGCGCCACCACGCTGATCAACGCCGATTTAGCGGGCAGCGCCGAGCGCTCGCTGCGCATCGTCGACTCAAAAATAGTTGCGATTGGCGGCCGCCCCCAGCCGAACGATCGTGTCATCGACCTGCAAGGCGATCGCGTGCTGCCCGGTCTGATCAACGCTCACGACCATTTGCAGCTCAACAACCTGCCAAACCTCGAGTTGCCTGCGAATTATGCTCACGTTCGTGAATGGATCGCTGACATCAAGGCGCGCATGCGATCCGATCCGGCATTCCAGGCGAGTGCCACCGCCACGCTCGATAAGCGGCTGGCCATCGGCGGTCTGAAGAATCTGCTCAGCGGCGTGACTACGGTCGCGCATCACGATCCATTCTTTCGGTTGCTGTCGCACCCGCACTTTCCGGTTCGGGTCATCAGCAACTGCGGCTGGTCTCATTCCCTGTACCTGGACGGCGAGCAGAAGGTGAGCAGTTCCTATCGGCGCACCCCGGCCGAATGGCCCTGGATCATCCATGCGGGCGAGGGACTCGACCGCGAGGCGGCAGGCGAATTCGAACGGCTCGATGCGCTCGGCTGCCTGGGATCCAACACATTAATCGTGCACGGTATCGCTCTTGATGAATCACAGCGAAAGCGGCTTGATGCCGCCGCGGCCGGTCTCATCTGGTGCCCGGCGTCGAATCTGCGGCTGTTCGGCCGCACGGCTGAAGTTGCCGACCTGATGGCGCACGGGCGCATCGCCTTGGGCACAGACTCACGCCTTAGCGGTGCGCGCGACTTGCTCGACGAACTGCGCGTTGCCCGGCGGATCGGCAACCTGGATGAGACCGCATTACAGACGCTGGTCACTTCCGCGAGCGCGCGGCTACTACGGCTTGCGGACTGTGGCGTGCTCAACGCAGGCGCGCGCGCCGACCTTCTGATTCTACCCGCTCGAATGCCGCTCTCACGGGCGACCCGCGCTGACATCCGTCTCGTTCTGCTTGACGGTATCGCCCGCTACGGCGACCGGGATCTTGCTCACAGCATGGCGCCGCAATCGCACTGGCTGCAAATCGCTGTCGATGGTAGAGCAAAGATTCTGGACCGCAATATTGCCGCGCTGCTGGACAACGCTGGCATGAGTGAGCAGGGCCTTGAACTTCCGGATGGGACGTGGCGGGCGGCATGAGCACTTCACGGCACGTAGTACTGATCAACCCGACGATCACCTCGCGGCGCAGCGCCCGGTTTCCGCTTGCGGTATTGAATCTTTCCGCATCCCTCGACGGTAACTACCAGTCCAGCATCATCGATGGCAATATCGATCGCGACTTCGTCTCCACCACACTGCGCACACTCGAGCGCGGAGGCGTCGATGCGGTCGGTGTGAGCGTCATGGGGGGGCCTCAGCTTGGCACTGCCATAGCCGTATCGCGCGCGATTCGTGCAAGGTTTCCGGCGACGCCCATCATCTGGGGAGGGCATTTTCCCACCATCTGCGCCGAAGCCAGCCTCAATGCGCCATACGTGGACTACGCCGTCAGGGGCCAGGGGGAGGACACATTCCGGCGGGCTCTCGATGCGCATTTTGGCGGCGCGAAAGAGGCCCTCGCCGCGATTGACGGCCTGTCCTGGCGCTGCGGCGATCGGATCATACACAACAAAAATCGCGCATTCTCCACCACCGGCCTTACCAGGATCCTTCCCTATGAACGCTTGGGCAGCCCTGAACGCTATCTCGCCAGAACCTATCTCGGGCGGCGCACGACCGGCTACCAGGCAGCCCTGGGTTGCCGCTTTCGCTGCACCTTCTGCGGCGTGGCAGCGATGTTTCGCGGCAAGACCGCATTGCCGGCACCGGAGCGCCTGGAACGAGACCTGAAGTTTCTGACCACGCGGTTTGGCGTCGATTCGGTGAATTTCTACGACCATAATTTTTTCGACCGCGAGGTCGAGATGACGCCGTTGCTGGAAGTGCTGTCGAAGTTCCAGTTACCGTGGTGGTGTTTCGCGCGCTCCGATGCGCTGCTGAATCTTTCAGAGCGGTCGTGGGCGTTGGTGCGAAAAAGCCGGCTGCGAATGGCCTACATTGGCGCCGAGTCCCCGAGCGACTGGCTACTCCACGATATCCGCAAAGGCACGCGCATTGATCAAACGCTGGAGGCGGTGGAGAAATGCCGTAGCAATGGCGTGATTCCGGAGCTGTCCTTCATGCTGGCGCCGCCGGAGGATCCCGAGGGCGAGACGGAAAAGACCTTCGATTTCATTCGCAACATCAAGCGGCTTCATCCGAAGACCGAGATCATGCTGTACGTCTATGCTCCCCTGCCGCCGGCACCTGGCAGCAAGAACCCGCAAGTGGAGCGTTCGGTGAGCGCGCTGCGCGATTGCGCCGGAGCGCCGGTGGTGTTCCCAACAACTGCCGAGGGTTGGGCGGATCCGCAATGGGTCGCCTACTGGTGCCACACTGACACCCCCTGGCTTACGCCGCGCCTGCGAAGCCGCATACGGGATTTCACTACGGTACTTGGATGCAGATTCCCGACTGCCACCGACGTTCGCTCCCCGCCCTGGGGCAAGCTTGCCCTGCGCGCGCTGGCTTCCTGGCGCTATCGGCATCAACGCTATGACCGCCCCTGGGAACTCGATTTCTCGAAGCGATTCATTCGCCTGTGGGATCCGCGCGTTTCCGGTCTTTGAGCCGCTCAAACTGGTCTACGGCAGCGACACGCTCCAGCTCCAGCAGGTAGTGGTCGGCGAGCCATGGAAGCGGTGGAACGGTTTCCATGCGACGCTCCCAGCGGTCCAACCGCTTCAGCATCGCCGGGTGGCGCCGCGCCCAGCGTTCGGCATATGGCGGCGGCAGAATCGCTCCGATGGCTGAAATACGCACGGCCCGGAATTCCGGAGCGAAGGCGCGACGAATTGCGCGAATCGACGGATAGCGAATGCGCAATCCGGACCACGTCGTGCCCTCTGGCTTCAGTCGCCGAAACGCCTTGCCCGGTTGTTTTCGCAGCAGATACCAGATCCATTCCCAGGGGGTCAGCGGACCCATCACGCATAGCAGCGCTATGGCACCTGGCCGCAAGCGTTTCGCCAGTGGCTGCTTGACCGACTCAATGTGTGCCACGCAGTTCAGGCCGCCAAAATTCGAGAGCGCGCCGTCAAACAGTCCCTCTTCCAGCAGGTCCAGTTGTTCCCACGCCAGTTGCGCGACCGTCACCAGATTGCCGACCTCAGCCTGCGCAATTTTCTGCGAGGCAATTTCAACCATGCTGGTGGCGATATCCGTGGCAAACACGCGCACGCCGCGTTTGCCGAGATGCACCGCATCTTCCCCGGTACCGCAATTCATCTCCAACACGCGCGACCCCGTGGGAAAGCGCGCATCGCACCGGCGCCAGACCGCCTGTCGCATCAGCCGCCCAATCGTCGTGCCGGTGAACCCATGGTCGTAGCTTGCAGCCCGCGAATCGAATGCCGCGTTCAAGCTTCGCTCTCTGCCGCCGCAGCCATCAATGCGGCCCTGGCTTGCAGCGCTGCCACGCGTTTGACCGCCGCTCCGGCGGCGTCCTGAAGCTCGATGCTGGCCGCAGCCACTTCGTTGTTGAGCCATTGGTCGGCAAACTTGTAGTAGCGGCGCGAATGGCGGCCGCGAATCTTATGATCACGGTCGGTAGACTCCTGCCAGTCGCGCTCCAGCACGACCCGTTCGGAAGTCTTCCTGAAATACGCGGTGTTCTTGATCGGGTAGGCGACCGTGGTCAGGTGCACGTCCGGACTGCAACGTTTAACGTGATCGATGGTGGCCTCGATATCCTCCAGTTGCTCGCCGTCATAGCCCCACATGAGGAACATGCCCACCTGAATGCCATGGCGTTTGGCTGCCTGCGCGGCCCACTGCACCTGTTCCACTTTGACGCCGCGCTGCATGGAATCGAGGATGCGCTGGCTACCGCTTTCCGAGCCGATCCAGATGCGGTAGCAACCCATCTGCGCAAGCGTGGCGAGCACCTCCTCCTTCATCATTCGATCGGCACGCGAAATCGTTTCGAATGGAATCCGGATAGCGCGCTTTTTCAGCTCCGCGGCGTACTGGTACAGCCATATGTGGCTGATGGTGAAGACATCATCGGCATACCAGACCTGGTCCGGATGGTATGTCTCAAGAATGTTCTGCACCTCGTCGGCACAATTCACGAAGCTGCGACGCCGGTGCGTGAAGCCAAAGACCGCGTGTGAACACCAGTTGCACTTGTACGGACAACCACGGGCGGTGATCAGGTTGACGCTGCCCATGCCATGATGTGTGCGCCAGACGTCAATGTAGCGTTGCTGGTCGATCGCATCGCGGTCGGGCCACGGAATGGAATCGAGATCAGCAATCTGCGCGCGCTCTGGATTGGTGACGACATTGCCGTCTTGGTCGCGAAACACCGTTCCGGCCACCCCGCCCAGATGATGCGGCCCTCGGTTCGCGAGTGCCGGCAGGAGTTCGGCCATGGTCGCCTCGCCCTCGCCAATCACAATCACATCGGCGCCGGCTAAAAGATACTCCTTGGGATAATTCGCGGACTCCGGTCCACCCAGCACAACGGTCCAACCGCACGCCTTCGCGTCGCGGACGATGTCGAGTACCGCTCGCCGCGTCATGAGGTTGGTATAGATGCCGAGAACGCCGCTGCGCTCCATGCGCAGCCGCGCATGCAGATCCTCGCGCCGGGCAAAGGTGGAGTCAAAAATCTCCGGCGTCATGCCCAGACGGCGCAGATAAGCGCAGATGTAGAGCAGGCCAAGCGTCGGATACGGACGCATGATCTGGCGTTCCTTCTCGTCCTCAAACAGGAAGTAGCCATGGGTAAGGAGCACGTCACTCACCTGACTGCTCCCAGGCCGTGCGAATGGACCACATAGTTGCAACGCGCGCAGGGCGCGACAGCAGCCACACCGCCACGCGTCGCGCCCGCGACGAACTCGTCCACGGACTATTCCAGGCCCAGGGCTGCGTGGTCTCGCAGGTACGAACCTCTGCCCGGGTTTCGCGGCTCGGAAACGTGCGTGCCCGCATATAGCGCAGCAGGTCAAACAAGGAGCCGCACCACTCGCCGCCGGGGCAAAAGTCGATACGCAGGTGCGACAGGGAGACATCCGTGAGCCGCTGTCGCCGGCTGACGTATCGCAGCACGCGCGGACAGTCGGCGCCGGCGCGAGTCAGGACTTCCGCCGGAATGGCCCCAGGGTAGTAACGCGCGGTCAGCGCGAGCGGCGGAAAGGACCACCACGCCCGAGTTCGGCCGCCCAGATCCAGAACTTCATCCCATTCGCAGGCGCCGAGGCGGCCGGACAGCGCTGCAATATCGTGCAGCTGGATTAGGCGCAGAGCGCGCGAGCGCATGTTGCCGGCGGCGTGCAGCAACAGGTGCGTCATCAGCGCCGCATCGGAGCGGTAGTAATGTAAACCGGCAGCCGCCGGCTCCGGCAGCAGCAGTGCGGTGATGCAGGCTTCACGAACCGGCAGGCGTTCGGCAATACGTGTATGCAGCTCGATTTTTACCTCGGCGCCAGTGCTCTCCCCAAAGCATGCGGGCCTGCCCGGACCTTGCGGCGTGAAGGTTCGCTCCCGCCGCGTGCTGTACCATTCACGATAGCCAAGCGTCTCAAGCAAGTTCGTGGCCGCTGCGGCGTCACGTTCGTTGACCAGAAGGTCTATGTCCGCCATAGGCCGTATTCCTGGCTGGTAGATGCCCAGTTCGTGCAGCGCTGCCCCTTTGAGGGCCACGATGGCGATTCCGGCAACCCGCGCCTGTACGTCGATTTGCCGCGCAAGGTCCACGATCCGCTGATGCCGCAGGAACGTATGTTGCCGTTGTTGAACCAGAAACTGTCGCCATGTTTCGGGTCCGTGCCAGCGGAGCTTTTGGGACAGCAACGGCGAAATGCCTTGCATTGCCGCGACCGCCCTGGCGACGCACCAGTGAAACTCGCTCCAATCCGGCGACCGGGCGGTCGGCCGAGCGCACTCGGCCGCGAGCCGCTCGGTTGTTTCGCGCAATATTCGCTCCAGGGTTGCCAGCGATGGTATCGAACCCCTAGGCTTCATTCACCGCCGCCCTGGCCAGCGTCTGCGGGCCGGCCGGTGCATTTCTATAGTGTCGTTCCCCGGAGATCAGCACATCCCAACGGTGACGCAGCGAGCGCGTTGCATTCTCATCGGCGGCGCCAGTCACCTGAGAGTGCAGCAGATCGCGGATCGCGCGGTAGAACTCGGTGTTGTAGGTGCCGCGGAACATCATCTCCAGATCGCTACTCTCGTGCCAATGGGTCTTCGCCTGAAGTTGCGATTTGACCAGTTCGTAGAATTGGGTGCCCGGCAGCGGATAGGACACGCTGACTCCAATATCATCGGGGCGGGTCGAATCGATCAGCGCACGCGTGGCAAGGATGTCGTCGAGCTGTTCGTCGAGATAGCCGAGTTGAATGAAAAATCCCACCCGGATGCCCTCATTGCGCAGGCGTATGCGCGCCAGGGCAATCTCCTCGACGGTGGTACCCTTGTTCATCGAATCCAGGATGCGCTGGCTGCCGCTCTCGGCACCGATCCAAACTTCCCGGCAGTTGGCCGCTTTGAGCGCTTGTGCCATGGCGGCGCTAAGCAAATCGGCGCGCGTCTGAATCGTGATCGGTATCGAGCACTTCCCGGATTGCACGGCAGCGGCAAATTTTCTGACCCAATCGACCCGGAACCCGAAAACATCGTCAGCGAACCATATGTGATCGGGATTGAACGCTGCTTTGAGGTAGGCCATTTCCCGAGCCACGCTTTCGGCTTCCCTTTGCAGGTAGTGATTGCCCCAGGTTGGTTTGGCGCACCAATTGCAGCGAAAGGAACAGCCGCGTGACGCGGCCATGTTAAGGCTGAAGTATCCGTGAGCCTGTAGCCATATCTGCCGATACCGCTCGATGTCGATCAGGTCCCACGCTGGAAATGCGGGCTGCTCGCGGACGGGCAGGAGCGTCCCGCCTTTGGCAATCGTGACGCTCGCCGCGGCGCGCGATGCAACGCCGCTCAAGCCGCCGACCAGAGTGCCGCAGTCCGCGCGCGGATCCGCGGACAGCCTGTCGATGAGAATCCCGAGTGTCGCCAGCCCCTCGCCGATCAGAACAACCTCTGCGCCGGCAGCCAAATAGGCCTCCGGTGCGTCGGTCGCATCAGGGCCGGCAACAATCACCCGGGAACCCGCGCCACGCGCTCTGGCGATCATCTGGCACGCGGCCTGGCGCATCTTTCCCAGGCACATCTTGCTGAGGAAATTGAAGGTATCCTCGTAAAACACCGTAAGCTGAGGATTGGCAGCCTCGAGCTGGACGGCAAATTCGCCCACGTCATCGGCAAGCATGGCATCGAAGACCGCCACGGCATGTCCGGCCCGGCGCAGGGTCGAGGCCACTTGCAGCGTGGCCAGCGGAGGATAGGGCTTGGCGCGCTGCCATTGCTTCTGGTCAAACCGCAGAAAATAGGAGTGCGCGACCAGGACTGAAAGCATGCTCTGGATTACTCCAAATGTAATGCCGCAACGGCGCAGGCCGGCCTGTCGCGAACGATTGTTTCCTTAGCGGTATGTGCGTACAGACACCGGCCGCGGTTTTACCGGGACGGAAATTTTGAACTGCCCGAGTGGCGGGGATGTAGACTTCCCAAGATGCGGAAAACCATGTCATTCGACCCTGCCGCAGACCCATTCCAAGAGCAATCGCCGCTGCCGTGGCGGAGAACGCTGCGGCTTTTGGGCGGCTGCTTTGATTTTGAGAGCAATAGTCGCCAGCTGCTGAGCCTGGTCGATCAGGCCTATGCAGGGCTTCCCCGGCATCGCCGGCTGTGGCGCGACGACGCACCCTTTCGGATCAGCCTGCGTCTGGTGGACCGGAATGCAGCGCCCAGCAAGCCCAAGCCGCCATCGCTCAGGACCGTATCCGGTCCTGGAGGGCTGATCTGCGGAATCATGGATGAAGCCAATTTCACCGTGGTCTCGCCCCCTGAACGCACTGGATTGGTGGTGGTTTCGCGGGACATGCTGCGCTACCCATACCAGGTGCGTTACGAGCTCATTGAATTTGCCGTGTTCGTGCTCGCGTCCCGAGCCCAGGGATTGGTGCCGCTGCATGCTGCCTGCGTCGGGCGGGGCGGACGCGGACTGTTGCTGATCGGATCGAGTGGCGCGGGGAAATCGACCCTGGCATTTCACTGTCTGATGCTGGGCATGAGTTTACTCGCCGAGGATTCCGTGTTTGTGAAACCAGAGCGGATGCTGGCTACCGGCATTTCCAATTTTCTGCACCTGCGGCGGGACTCACTGCCTTTTGTCGATGATGCATCGATGGTCGCGCGGGTTCGCAAATCGCCGACTATCCGCCGACGCAGTGGCATAGAAAAATTCGAAGTCGATGTACGACGCCTGGACAGCCGCGTTGCCGCGTCAGCGCTCAGGATTGAAGGAATCGTGTTTCTGTCGACCCGGAGCCAGGGACGTGGCGCTGCCCTGGTGCCGCTCACACGCCGTAAACTCATGGCCAGATTGACCGCTGCCCAGCCCTACCCGGCCCAGCTTCCCAGTTGGAAAATCTTCGTCAAGCATCTCTCCGGGGTACGCGCCTTTGAGCTGCGACGCGGACAACATCCGACTGAAGCAGCAGTAGCGCTGCGGCTACTGCTGGATTGAACTGCACGCATGTGAAGCTTGCGGGCGAGATCTACACGCGGGCAATTCTGGCTAACAGGGCCGATCGCCTGGTCCGCGCGGCGTTTCAGGCCCTGGTAGCGAGGATTCTCACGCCTGGCGCGACGATCCTCGATTTCGGTGCCGGTACCGGCCTCGATGCAAAGATCTATGCCGAGCGCGGCTACCGTGTGCTGGCTTACGATCACGATCCGCAGATGTGCGAGGCCTTCAGGAAGCATTGCCACCACGCTCTCGATGCCAGGCAGATTGAATTGGTGGAGTGCGACTACCAGAAATTTATCGCCTCTGGCAGCACGCTATTCAATGAACCGGTGAACCTGGTCACGGCAAATTTTGCGCCGTTCAACCTGATCGATGATGTGAGTGAACTGTTCGGCAAGCTGCACGCGCTCACCGTCCCGAAAGGGCGAATCCTGGTGAGCGTGCTCAGCCCGTTTTATTATGGTGATATGAGGTACGGCTGGTGGTGGCGCAATCTGGCTGAACTGTGGCATCAGGGTCACTTTACGATCGGGGTAATCTGGGCCGTTACGCGGCGCTCCCCTGCCAACTTCGCGCTGTTGGCGGCGCCGCACTTCCATCTGGCAGCCATCGGCCGCGGTCAGCCCGGAAGCGCGCTGCACCGCAGAGCCCCACTGTCTTTGACAGCCAGCCGATACATGTTTCTGCTGTTCGAGAAATCATGAAGCGTTGGGTCCCGGAGTTCGCAAAGCGGATGCTGCGGCCGGTGTCGCAATGGACCGCGGTTGCCTTGTGCCCACCGCAGGATGCGATTCAAGTGCGGCTCGCCGGTATGGCTGCGGACTTTGACGTCACGGCAAATAATGTCGTGGCGGCTCTTCGACCCCTGACGCTTGCCATCGGCCTGGATCAGCAGCGTTGCGCCGCGCTCGAACGCGCGTCCGAGCTGCGGTTGCGGTTCCTGGACTCAGGCAGCCAGCGCGAATTGGGCGTTCTGGGACTCGAGCGCCTGCGCGATTGGACCACGACCGACGCCACGCTAGCCCTGTTCAGTGTTTCCTCGGGCACGCACCGATGTCTGCCGTGGCCTTACCGGTCCTGGAGTCGGTGGCTGCAGAATCGCGCTGTACGTCGCAACACGGATCCTGGCAACTTCGCCCTGAGTCCAGAGGCCACGCAGCAGATTATGATTTTTTATATCTGCCCCAGACCGGTTGTGCTGGTGTCGGTGGAGCGCGACCGTCACAGCAACATCTTCCCGATGGATCTGATCGGCCCGATAGCGTCCGATCGGTTTACACTGGCGTTGCGCAGCACCAGCGTATCGGTAGAGCCGATGAAATCCGCGCGTCGCGTCGCGATCTCGGATATTTCAGCCGGTGATCGCCAAATTGCCTATCGCCTGGGCGCCCATCATAAGAATGCACAGATCGACTGGAGCGGCTTGCCGTTCAATATCATCCGTTCGCCCCATTTTTCGCTGCCGGTGCCGGATTCGGCACTACGCGTGCGCGAACTCGAGATATTGGATTTCGAGATCGTCGGCTCCCACACGCTGTTCCTGACCCGCGTCATATCCGATCATTCCACCGGCGACGGCGCACGGCTCTTTCATACCAGCGGTATCCACCAGCGTTTCAGAATAAAGTCCGGGCGAGCATTGCTGCTCGCAACCTGAGCCCTCAGGGCGCCGGTGTGTGTGCCTCGTTGCCAAGAGGCTCGGCGAAACGCACCTGAGGGCTTTCCCGCAGCTGCCTCAGCGCGCCTTCGGTGACCAGGGTAGCCGCATTGTCGGCGGGCGCCAGCGACCAGACGCCGGACTCGCCGGGACCTGCAACCACCTGAAGATGTGCCGTGTTCAACAGCACGTGCAATTGCTCGAGTGTCATGTCCGGAGACAACACGACGCGAATGGTGGGCGCGATCCCGGAGGCCATATCGGGCTGCGACAGCGTACGGTAGGCGCCCACAGGTTGGCGCTCAATCCTATTGATCCAGGACGAGCTTACCACCGCGCCCAGTGCCAGTGCCTCGACGATCACCGCCGCTGCGAGCCATCGGATGGGGCCGCTTGCAGGAACGCGAGCTTGCTCAGTCGTGGAAGTGTTCGAGTGGCGGCCTCTCATCTGGCTGTCGTCGAGTCGCGCACTCAGGCGTTGCCAGCCCTGCGCCGCATCGCTCAGATTCGCTCCTGGATGTGATAACGCATCGCGCACTCTCTGCTCGAAGGCCAGGGCCTCGCGACAATCGGCGCACTGGCGCAAATGCTCGTGTGTTGCCCGGATTTCCTGTTCCGAGGCGCTGCCGTTGACGATCCAGGGTACGGTCTCCCAGGCCCGGCGGTGAGAGTGCGTAGAGTTATTCACGAATTAACTGCTCCCTGGACGGCGCACCGCCAAGAGTCGGCAACATATTCCGGAGTTTGATGCGCGCCTGGAACATGCGTGCTTTGACCGTGTTGATAGGACAACCCATGATCGTGGCGATCTCCTCGCAGGAATGACCGAGGAAGTAGGCCATTTCCATGGTCACTCGCTGTTCGAACGGCAGTGTGCGCAGACCGCTGTCCAGCCACTCGCGCAATTCCTCGGAGGCAAGCGTGGTATCGGTTGCCGACGCGGCATCGATGGTGGCCTCGCCGTGTTCCGGCGGCAGCGGGCCGGATCGCCGCAGGGCCTTGAGACCGCAGCGCCAGGCGATGCCCATGATCCAGGTGGAAGCGCGTGAATCGCCGCGAAACTGGGCTGCTTTCTGCCACACGATCCAGAACGTGTCGTTGATTGCCTCCTCGATCGCATCGCGCCTGCCGGTCAGGCGCGAAAGGAATTGCCCGAGCCTGGCGTGATAGTTGAAATACAACTGCTCAAGAGCACGCCGTTCTCCAAGGGCAATCAGCCGCAGTAGCTCGCGATCGCGACCATCGTCGCGCGTCGAAGCAGGCTCCTGCACAGTTGCCGGACCGATCATCCATTCCTCCACTGACATTATCAGGCTCGAAGTGTGAGTGCCTGTGGCTGGCCGAAAGGTTGAGGCAGGGACGGTCAGAACACCAGAAAAACCGTCCTCATAACAGAATACGGCATCCAATGAACTCTAGGACGGCGGCTGGGCATTCTGCAAGACTACCGCTGCGGCCCGGACGCCGTGGATGTTGATGTCGACCTCATCGCCGTCCCAGAAATGATGCGGCAGGCCGTAGTCGGAACGCTTGATCCGCGTGTGGGCATCGAAGCTGCAGGTGTCGTCCGCTCCGGCGCCGTTGGAGCAGTCCCATTGGGTAACGGTCAGATCAACGCTTCGCGTCACTCCGTGCAATGTCAATTGACCGCTTACAATCGCGCCGCCGTGCTCGTCATATCGGATGCGGTCCGAATGATAAGTGATCTGCGGATAGCGGGGCGCGTCGAACCATTCGTTGGACAGCAGCCTTACGTTCCACCACGAGTTCTCGCAATCGAGTGAATCGGTTCGTACCGTGACGTCCACGCGGCTGGCTACGGTTCGGCGATCGGGCACAAAATCGCCCGACAGTTCAGCAAAATGGGCGCTGACCCACGGCAGCCCGAAGAGTCGCACATTGACCGAGACCCGCGTATTCGCGGAGTCGAGACGATAGAGTTCGGCCCCGTGCACCCGCAGCGTGATCAGCAGCACCAGCAGCCACAGCCCCCTGGCAGCAGTCCTCATCCTCAGTGAGTGCCATGGCGGGTCGGCGCGGTTGAATCGAACCGGCGGCGGGGCGCCG
>Ga0208849_1001649_pt1 | contig 14554 bp, 14 predicted proteins | sample NGESurdeep072012_10_FD_184470 | JGI IMG/M metagenome (GOLD analysis project Ga0208849, IMG submission 184470) | Arctic peat soil microbial communities from Barrow, Alaska - NGEE Surface sample 53-3 deep-072012 (SPAdes) | ecosystem: Environmental > Terrestrial > Soil > Wetlands > Peat ...
GCAAAGGCGCGGCCGATGTGCCAACCATCGTCAAGGCAATCTATATCGGCCTCGATCCGCGCCTTGTCGGCGCCGCCGGACTTTCAACACTGGCGCATCTTGAGGATCTGGTGGCACGCGGCATCGTAGCGACCGACGGCCCGCCGTCGATCAACGGCACCTATCGCCTGACCGAGCGTCCGCGCGGCGGCGGTTGAGCCGGCCGCGGCGGCGTCTTTTCCGGCGCCTTTTCGGGCTGCGGCGCCGACAGCACGGTGTCGATGTCGGTGATCAGATTGCGCACGCGCGCGGCGTTGCTGCCGAGATCGCCGCGGCCGTAACGCGACGCCGAGCGCACGTCGACGCGGCTGCCGTCATTGGTGGCGCGGATGCGCAACACCACATCTTCCGGAAAGCCGAGGATCAGCGAACGCGCCACCGCCTCGATAATGCCGTCCGCCGGCCGGCCCGCGACCGCACCGCGCGGCGGGCGGGCGTCGACAACGCGCCACTTGCGCTTGACGATGATCTTCATGGCGACGTCGAAGGCTTCTTGCGGCGACGCCGTAGTGTCCTCCGGATCGAGGTCTGGATAAGCCGCATGCTGCTGCTCGGCCGCGTAGAGTCCCTGATAGGCGATCGGGTTGGCGTCACGCGGCCGCAGCCGCGCAATGGCGTCGAATTGCGGCGGGTCGATCGGATCGGTGGTAATATCGTAGATCGCCGGGAGCTGATAAGCGCGGGCGCCGAGATAAGCCGGATAGCCGATCAGCGCGACCCCGATCAGCACCGCCAACACAGCTTGGCGCAGGCCGCCAAGACCGTCGCGCCAGATGACGATACCGGCGCCGAAGGCCAGCAGAATGGCGACGGCCGCCAGTACCAGCGCGCCCGCCAAGGTCGAGAGCGCCGGCACGAGATCGAGCGCGCCGGAGCGTACGATGATCAGCGCCACAAAGGTGGCAATGAGCGAAAACAGCGCGAGTCGCAGCGACCAAGCCGCCAGCCGCGACACCGGCTCCTCGATCATCCGCCGCCGCACCATGGCCAGTGGTTTCCCGCTTGGCTTCCGCCATTCCCGTTCCGCTGCGCAAATGGCATAGTGGCTCCGATTAAGGCAGGCAATGGGCGGATGGGCCGCTGCGGGCGGAACTGGTTTTGCTGCGCTGCGTTACGATAGACCGGCTTCGGAGGGGTTATGCCCGAGAGTAACGACAATCCTCCGGACAACGTCGTTCCGTTTGGGCATCTCGTTCCGTGGGCTATCGCGGACGAGCTGCGCCGCTACTACGGCGCACTGGTCGACGAACCATTGCCGCGGCAGATCGAGGCGCTGTCGAAAGCGCTCGCCGCCAAACTGACAAAAAACAAAGAAAAGGTGTGAGCTCGGGTCTGCACCCGAAGTCGGGGCATGCCAGGGAAATGCGATGACCTACACCATCGTTGCGGCGGTCTGCGAAGGCCCCGGAATGACGAATTTGTCTGCTCGCGCGCGCATCAATAATTGTCGAGCCGCCAGGCGTTCGGGTGGCGCGCCTTGATTTGAGCCGCCTCGGCAACCGAGCGCGCGCCGGCGTGCAGCAGCTCGGTCTTGATCTCGTCGAGAAAAAGATCGGCCACATGCGGCGCGCCGGCCGAGCCGAGCGCGCCGAGCCCGTAGGCGAAGCAGCGCCCGGTGAAACAGAATTTGGCGCCGAGCGCGAGCGCGCGCACCACATCGAGACCGCCGCGGATGCCGGAATCGATCACCACGGTCGCGCGCGATCCGACCGCCGACACGATCGCCGGCAGCACATCGACCGACGCCGGCGCTGCATCGAAATGCCGGCCGCCGTGGTTCGACACCCAGATGCCGTCCGCGCCCAGCGCCACCGCGCGCTCGGCATCCTCAGGATGCAGGATGCCTTTGACCACGAACGGCCGTTTCCAGCGGTCGCGCAGCCGCGCCAGTTCTTCCCAGGTGTGGCTGCCGCCCGAACGCGTCTGCATCACTTCGGCGGTCGCGTTCTGGCTCGCTTTCGGAGCATACGGCACAAGGTTCGCAGTAATCGGCATGCCATTGCGCAAGAGCTGCATGGTCCAGGCCGGCGAGGTCAGCACCTGATAGGTGGTCCACGGATTGATCGGGAACGGCACCCGGCAGCCGTTGCGGATATCGCGCGGGCGCTTCGACTTGCCGGCTGAGTCGACGGTCGGCACCAGCACATGCGCGCCCGCTTCGTCAGCGCGTCGCACCAGATCGTAGGTGATGGCGTGGTCGTTATACGGAAAGCGGTAGAGCTGGAACCAGAACACGTCCGGCGCGATCGCGGCGATCTCCTCGATCGAGGCATTGCCAGGCGTCGCCAGCACGTAGGGGATGCGCTGGCGCTGCGCCTCGGCGGCGAACATTTTTTCCGCGCCCGGCCACATCAGGCCCGCCGAGCCCATCGGGGCGACGCCGATCGGGGCTGCGTATTTGCGGCCGAACAATTCGGTGCCGGTCGTCACCTTGCCGTCGATGCAGTAGCGCGGCAACAGCTCGATCGCCTGGAACGCCGACGTATTGCGCTCGATGCAATATTCCTCGGTGGCGCCGCCATCGACGAAATCAAAACCGAAGCGCGGCACCCGCCGCCGCGCACGACGGCGCAGGTCATCAATGGTCGGAAAGCGCTGGCGCAGCCGCGCCGTAGTGCCATTCGTGGCTTTCCCAGCCGGACCTCGCTCGACCATCGTTTCCTCCAAAGCCCCAGCCCGTCGGGCGGTTTAGCGCAGCGTAATCCGCCGATGTCGATGTGCCAACATAGGGCTGCGGTTCGCCAAAGGTGAAAGTTGGCGAACGAAAAAGGACGGATTACGCTACGCCAATCCGTCCGCCCTGCGACAACCACGGGGAACATCATGCAGGTCATCGATCTCAATCGTCAGCCGAAGGAAGAATGGCGGCCGGGCGTCATGACGCAGATGTACGTCTCGGCGCGCAACGGCGCCGCCCAGCTGTGCGTGTTCGAGCAGTGGTGCGAGCCGGGCCACGGTGCGCCCACGCATCTGCACGCGGTCGAGGAAATCCTGCGCGTGTTCGAAGGCCAAGCCGAGGTATGGATCGGCGAGGATCGCGTCACGCTGACCGCAAACCAGCTCGTTGTCGTTCCCGCCGGCCGCAAGCACGGCTTCTCCAACACCGGCAAGGGCGTGCTGCGCATCCAGTCCACGCTCGCCGAGCCGGTGTTCGAGGGGGCTTACGATGACAATCGCGAGACGCCGCGGCGCTGGCTGCCGGGATAGCAAACGAGCCCGGCCTGAGCGCCGCCGCGTCCGTTGCGTGGTCTTCAGGCGACCGCCACCTTGGCTGCGACGGCCTTGATCGCTGCCGGATCGGCAAACAATCCGAAACCGACCGCGATGCGGTTCCAGCCATTGATGACGTTGATCATCAGCGTAAGCTTGATCTGTTCACCTTCCGTGAAATGCGCCTGCAGGGCTTCGCGGACGCCGTCCAGATCGCGGCCTTCGGAGAGCCGCGTCAGCGCGTCGGTCCAGCCGAGCGCGGCGCGTTCGCGGTCGGTATAGCACGGCGCCTCGCGCCACGCCGCCAGCAGATAGACGCGCTGCTCGGTTTCACCCTTCTGGCGGGCGTCCGCCACGTGCATGTTGATGCAGTTGGCGCAGCCGTTGAGCTGCGAGGTGCGGATCTCCACGAGATGCACGAGGACCGGGTCGAGGCTCGATGCGACGGCGAACGACGTGTTGAGCCAGCTCTTCATCTGTGCGGGCGCAACGGCGAAGGGATCGATCGTGGCAGTCATGATGGGCTCCTTGTGTTGGTTCCGACATCATGACGAGGCAGGATCCGCCGGTGTGACACGGCCGCGAAAATTCATGCGTGTCGCCAAGCCTGGCAATTGCTGGCATTCTGCAAACATGATCAAAGGCCTAGAGATGCTCAAATGACGGGCGACCGAAGCCAGCCGTGATGAAAGCGACAATCCCCATGAAGAAGACCAAAAGCGCCGCGACGAAAGCAAAAGAGGGCAACGCCCCTTCCCGCCTGATCGATGGGAGAATCAAGGAGCTGAACGACTGGCGCGGCGCGACGCTCGCCCGGGTCCGCAGCCTCATCAAAGAGGCCTGCCCCGATGTGCTCGAGGAATGGAAGTGGCGCGGGGTTCCGGTCTGGGAACACGCCGGCATCATCTGCACCGGCGAAACTTACAAGGCTGTCGTGAAACTGACCTTCGCCAAGGGCGCGGCGCTTGCCGATCCATCAGGGCTGTTCAACTCCAGCCTCGAAGGCAACGTGCGGCGCGCCATCGATATTCATGAGGGCGACAAGATCAACGAGAAGGCGTTCAAGGCGCTCATCCGCGCTGCCGCGGACCTGAACGCGGCGAAGGGGAAACGGTAGAGCACCGTCATTGCGAGCGAAGCGAAGCAATCCAGTGCTGAGATGCCGCTCTGGATTGCTTCGTCGCCCTTCGGGCTCCTCGCAATGACGAGAGCGTGGCGAAGGGCAAACGCTAGAGCCCCAACAGCTTCTTGGCATTGCCGCCGGCCAGAGCCGCAACGGTGGCGGCGTCAAAGCCTTCGACGCCGGCGATATGGCCGACCGGATCGAATTCCGCCATGTCGTATGGATAGTCGGTGCCCATCAGCACGTGATCGGCGCCGAACGTTTGCACCAGTGCGGCGAGCTGGTGCGGCGTGAACACCACGGTGTCAACATAGACGCGCTTGAGATACTCGGTCGGCGGCTTCTGCAGCGCGCCGTGGCTGTCGGAGCGCGCGCCCCAGGCGTGGTCGATGCGGCCCGAATAGGCGCCGAGATAGCCGCCACCATGCACGGCAAGGACTTTCAGTTTCGGATGACGTTCGAGCACGCCGTCGAAGATCAGATAATGCAGCGCGATCGTCGTCTCCAGCGGATTGCCGAGCACGTTGTTGAAATAGAACCGTGACAGCCGCGATGCCTCGGTGAAGCCGTTGGGATGGATCATCACCAGCACGCCGAGCTGTTCGGCCTTCCGCCAGAACGGCGCAAATGCCGAGTCGGACAATTCCTTACCGGCCACATTGGTCAAAACCTCGACGCCGGTGAAGCCGAGTTGCTTGACGCAGCGTTCCAGTTCTTTCGCCGCTTCGTTGCCGTCGATCATCGGCACCGATCCGAAGGGCTTGAAGCGATCTGGTTTTTTGGCGCAAAACGCCGCAAGGCCGTCGTTGACGAGCTGCGTCGCCTTCACGGCGATGTCGAGCGGCACGGTGTAGTAGCATTGCGGCGGCGGCGGCGCGATCATCTGCATATCGACGCCCATGGCGTCGAGGTCGGCGAGCCGCCGGTCGAGGCCGGCGGTGGCGCGGATGTCGGCCTCCTGCTTCGCCGATAGCGCCTTGGTCTCGGCGCTGGCAAAATGCGCGAGCGGAATGGTCGACCAGTCGAGATGCGGCTCGACGAATTTCGCCGCCTCTGGGATGCCGACGTGAGCGTGGATGTCGACCGTCACGCTTTTCGGCCGCAGCTCGCGCCCCGGTTTGCCGTGGCGCCGCGCCGCCGTGCGTTCGTATTTGTTCCATGGCTCGGACATGAGACGATACCGCTCTTGAACTGGAGATGATGGGTGACGGGTGCCGTAGGACGGATTAAAAACGCTTATATTTTTCCGTCCGCAATCGGCTTTCTGTTACCGCACATCGCATGGGGAACGCAATGAAGCTGCCCACCCGAATGATCGATCTCTCGTCGCCGCTGGAAAACGAGACGGTGTACGACCCGCCGTTCATGCGGCCGAAAATCGAGTACCGCAGCAACGCCGAGACCGCACCGCTGTTGTGCGAATTGTTTCCAGGGCTCCGCCCGCAGGACCTGCCCGACGGCGAGGGCTGGGCGATCGAGCAGGTGCAACTGACGACGCATAACGGCACCCACATGGACGCGCCGATCCATTTCCAGTCGCACACCATCAACGGCCAGCCGATGATGACCATCGATCAGGTGCCGCTCGACTGGTTCTTTCACCCCGGGGTGAAGCTCGACTTCCGCAAAGTGCCCGACGGCCATGTGGTGACCGCGGCCGAGGTCGAGGCCGAACTCAAGCGCATCGGCCATGAGATCAAGCCGTTCGACATCGTGCTGGTCAACACGCGCGCCAGCGAATGCATCGGCAGCGAGGAGTATCTCACCGCAGGCTGCGGCATGGGGCGCGAGGCAACGCTCTATCTGACCTCACGCGGCGTGCGGGTCGCCGGCATCGACGCGTGGGGCTGGGACGTGCCGTTCGTTCACATGCGCAAACGCTGGCTGGAGACGCGCGATCCTTCGATCATCTGGGAAGGCCACAAGGCGGGCCGCGAGATTCCGTATTGCCACATGGAGAAGCTGTGCAATCTGGAAAAGCTGCCCGCCGACGGCTTCACGGTGGCGTGCTTTCCCTCCAAGCTTAAAAATGGCTCGGCCGGCTGGACGCGCGCGGTAGCGCTGTTCGACTAACCGCCTTCCGCGGCCCAGCGCCGCCGGCGCGCCATATAGAATGGCGCAACACCGACCATAAGGCTGAGCAGCCCCGCAAGTGTCGTCACCTCAGCCAGCGGCAGCACTGTGCCGTCGGCGAGCATCCCATATAGCTGCGCAAACACCGCGCCGGCGAAATTCTGCATGAAGACACCGACGCCGGCCGCGGTGCCGCCAAGTTTTGGATTGGTTTCAAGCGCACCGGCCTGCGCGTAAGGCAGTGAGATGCCCTGGGCGAACGACAGGAAAAAGCCCGGCACGAACAAAGTCAGCGGCGTCACGATGCCGGACAGCTGCACGCTCGCCTGCGCCAAAACCGTGATCAGCACGATCACCGATCCCGCCAGCACCATGGTCTCGTTGGCGTTGCGGGTGCCGATACGGCTGGTGATGAAATTCCCCGACAGAAAGCCGAACGGGAACAAAAGGAAATAGAAGCCGAACTCGGCCGACGGCCGGTGCAGCATCTCCTTCATCAGGCTCGATGCCGCGGTCGCGGTGGCCAGAAACGAGGCTGTGCAGAGGCCACTCTGCAGCACGAAGCACGTAAAGGTGGGATTGCGGAACAGCGTGACGTAGTCGCGCAACACGCTGCCCCCGGCGTGGCTTTGTGGTGATTTGGATGGCGGCTTGGATTCAAACACCGCGAAATAGGCATTGAGCGCAATCAAGCCGCCGGCGCCGAATGCAAAAAAGAACACGCTGCGCCAGCCGAACGCGTCGATCAGGATGCCGCCGACGACCGGCGCCACCATCGGACCGACGGTGTAGGCCATGGTCAAATAGGCAATCGCCTTCACCAGATTGTGGCCATACACGTCCTGGGCAATGGCGCGCACCAGAGTCACGCCGCAGCCCGCGCCGATCGCCTGGATAAGACGGCCAACTACCAGCGCCGTCACCGTGTCCGCAAACGCTGAAATTCCGCTGCCGACCAGAAACAGACAGAGCCCGGACAGCAGCATCGGGCGCCGGCCGTAGCGGTCGGACAGCGAGCCGTAGACCAGGGTGGAGAACGCCATCACGAACAGCGCGATGCTGAAGGTGAGCTGCGCGAACGCTTCGGATAACCCGAGCGCGACCCGCACCGCCGGGATCACCGGCATGAACAGGTGGATTGCCAGCGGCCCGATCAGCGAGATCGAGGCGAGTGCCAGCGCAAACAACGGCCCGGGTACACGCGTCATCAACCTTCTCGGCGCACCCGGGCGGGTATCGCGCGGGAATCTCCCACCATAGCCGGTTCTTATCTGGCCGTGCGGAAATCCACACTACATTATGGGTTACGATCACAGCCAGCCGAGGAGAAATTGCATAGAAGACATTCCGCGGAGCTCAAGCGCCGTGGCGACACCTGGAACAAGGTCATGCGCTTCAACTGGTTGCGGATATCCGAATTGGACCGAATACTTTCTCGAGGGGCGAAGGCGGAGGCGGCAGGCCGTCCGCCGGTTTATCACGGCCGATAGCACGCGCCGCCGCATCACACTTCGATCTGGCGGCTGATCTGCACGAAATTCTGCGGCGGCAAGTTGAAGCGGTCGGCGGGGTGAATCGCATTGCGATACAGGAAGGCGAACAAGCGCCGACGCCATGCCGCCATGCGCGGTTTGCGCTTGCGCCCGGTGACGTAGTCGCGCTCGCTGAAATAGGTCGCGTTATCGAGGTCTGCGGGGCAACGCGATTTTTCCTGGTGCAGCACTCGCGGCAAATCGGGCACCTCCATGAAACCGAAGCGCACATTGAGGTGCCAGAACCCTTCGCCGAGTTTCTCGCCGCGCACGTGACCGCCGGGCCGAACGCGCGGCCGCGCCGCGAACCCCACTGTCAGCGCAATCGCCTCCTCGGGCAGCGACGCCATCTGCCGCACGTGACCTTCGATCAGCGGCGGAATGAAATCGCGCAGCCGGGTGAGATAAATCGCTTTGCCAGGGCTGCGGCCGATCTTGTGTTCGCGCAGTTTGCGCAGGAACTCCGCCACGCCTTCGGCGTCGCGGTCGTGGATGCGGTGCATGGCATCCATCCCGGCGTGCCAGGTCGTCATGACCGTAAAAATGACGCCGCCGATGACGAGCGGGATCCAGCCGCCGTCGGCGATCTTGGTCAGGTTGGCGACGAAGAACGCAATGTCGACGGCAAGGAAGACCGAGAACACCGCCAGAGCCACCGCGGTCCGCCAGCGCCAGATCACCAGCATCACACGATAAAGAATGGCCGTCGTCATCAGCATGGTGGTCGACACCGCAGCCCCGTAAGCGCCGGCGAGGCGATCCGACCGGGCGAATATCACCGTCAGCAGCACCGTGCCGGCCATCGTCAGCCAGTTCACGAACGGCACGTAGATCTGGCCATACTGTTCCGATGATGTCTGATCGATCCGCATGCCAGGCAGCCAGCCGAGCTGCATGGCCTGCCGCGTCAGCGAGAACGACCCGGTGATGATGGCCTGGCTGGCGATGATGGTGGCGAGTGTCGCCAGCACGACCAGCGGATAGAGCATCCACGACGGCGCGAGCCGGAAAAGCAGGCCCTCGCCCGCGACCGGATGCTGCAGCGCGAGTGCGGTCTGCCCCGCATAGTTGAGCAACAGCGCCGGCAGCACGATTGCCGTCCAGGCAAAGCGGATCGGCGCACGGCCGAGATGCCCCATGTCGGCATACATGGCTTCGGCGCCGGTGACGCACAGAAACACGCCGCCCAGGATGGCCAGACTCGTGATGCCGTTGTGGAACAGAAATTCCGCCCCATAGCGCGGATCGATCGCGACAAGCACGCGCGGCGCTCGGACGACGCCGATCAATCCAAGCACGGCAATACTGACGAACCAGAGCAACATCAACGGCCCGAACGCCTTGCCGACGGCGGCGGTGCCGAAGCGCTGGACCACGAACAGCAAGACCAACACGATGGCGGCGATCGGCATCGTGTAGGGCGCGAACGCGTGGCTCGCGAGCTTAAGGCCCTCTACCGCGCTGAGCACGGAGATGGCCGGCGTGATCATCCCGTCGCCATAGAGCAGCGCCGCGCCGATCAGGCCGCAGACGATCAGATAACGATTGCGTCCGCGCCACCTCACGCGGGTCAGCGACATCAGCGCCAGAATGCCGCCCTCGCCGTGATTGTCGGCGCGCATGACCACAAAGCTGTATTTGATCGTAACGATGATAATCAGCGTCCAGACGATCAGCGAGAGGCTGCCGAGCGCGCTCGCTGCGTCCAGCCGGCCGCCCTGGGTCTGGGCGATGGCTTGAAACACGTACAAGGGGCTGGTGCCAATATCGCCATAAACGATGCCGAGCGCCGTCAGAATTAGGATCGGCTTGAAAGTCTGGGAATTTCGAGGGCGAACCTGCTCGGCATCGCCGGCAACGGAAGACAAGGGCAGCTCCTGCCGCGGGGGCGCACTAACAACGCAGACAAGCGGCGGCGGTTCATTGCCGTGTTCAAAAACGCCTGCCGATGCTTAAAACACCCCGAGATGCTGCCGCAGATCGATGCCGCCGTCCTTCAGCGCCGCGGCAGTGGAAACCACGGCCACCCGGCCGGAATTGAGAATGACAATGTCGTCGGCGATGTCGAAAACGAGTTTCGGGTTCTGCTCGACCAGCACGATGGAGAGCCCGCTCGCCTTGAGCTTGCGGATCGTCGCCATCACCTCGGCGACGATCTGCGGCGCCAAGCCTTCCGATGGCTCATCCATCAACAGCACGCGCGGGTTGCCCATCAGCGCGCGGCCGATGGCGAGCATCTGCTGCTCTCCGCCGGACAGATAGCCGGCCACCTGGCTTGACCGCTCGGCGAGCCGCGGGAACATGGCGAACACCGTCTGGGCGGTCCACGGCGCGTGCCGCGCGTCGGCACTGACGCCGCGGGCGGCGACCATCAGGTTCTCGCGCACCGTGAGGCTCTTGAAGATACGGCGGCCCTGCGGCACCAGTGCGACACCACGCGACGAAATCGTCTCCGGCGGCAGCCGGGTAACTGCCGCGCCGAACAATTCGACGGCGCCGGCGCGCGGCGGCAACAGCCCGACGCTGACATTCATGCAGGTCGATTTGCCGGCGCCATTGCGGCCGAGCAGACCGAGGAGCCTGCCCTCGCCAAGCTCGAACGAGACTTTCTGCAGCACGTGGCTGTCGCCATAGAAGGCGTCGATATCGCGGAGGCTGAGCGCGCTATTCGCCAAGATAGACCTCGCGCGTGCGCGGATCGGCCACCACTTCGGCGCGGGTGCCCTCGACCACGACCTCGCCGAAATGCAACAGCGTGATGCGATCGGCGAGATCGAGCGCAATGTCCATATCGTGCTCGATCATCACCACGGTAACGTCGCGCGGAACGGCCTTGAGCAGTTCGCTCACGTCGCGCCGCTCGTCGATCGACAGTCCGGCGAACGGTTCGTCGAGCAAAAGCACGCGCGGTTCCTGCGCCAGCGCCATGGCGATCTCAACGCGCCGCTTTTCGCCGTAAGAGGTCTCCGCCAGCGAGCGGCCCGCCATGTGCTCCAGGCCGACGCGCTTGAGCGCCGCGCGCGCCCGCGCCAGCAGGTCGTGATCGCGGTGCAGCGTCAGCCACGCATTCCAGCGCAGCGGCGACAGGCCGAGCAGCGCGAGCGTCGCATTGTGCAGGATGGTGTCGCGCGGAAACAGCGTGATGATCTGATAGGTGCGCGCCATGCCGAGATGGGCGCGCTTGCGGGTCGCGGTCCGGGTAATGTCGCGGTCGAACAGCAGCACGGCCCCGGAATCCGGCGCGATCTCGCCGGTGATAAGATTGAACAAGGTGGTCTTGCCGGCGCCGTTCGGGCCGATGATCAGGCGGCGCTCGCCTGGCTCGACCGCGAGGTTGACGTTGGTAGTGACACGCAGACCGCCGAACGACTTGCAGAGATTTTTGACCGCGAGCGCGCTCATGCCTTCGGCTCCGCAATCGGCTTCGGCTCAGCAATCGGCGCCGCCGCCGCGCGGACGGATTTGCTTCGCTGCGCCAGCCGCCAGCCGGAGCGCACCAGCCGCACGGTGCCAGGGACCAGGCCCTCAGGCATCAGCACAACGATGGCGACAAAAATCGCGCCGAGCATGAAATTCCAGCGCGCGATGTAGGCGCTGACCACGTTCTTGACGATGACGACAAGTGCTGCGCCGACCACAGGACCCAACAGCGTGGCCGCACCGCCGGAGATCACCATGAGCAGGCCCTCGGCCGACGCAGTGAGCGCCAGCGCCTGCGGGCTGATGAACTGATTGTAGTAGACGAACAGCACGCCGGACATCGCGCTCAACAGCCCGGACAACATGAAGGCCCAGAACCGGATCATCCAGACGTGGAAGCCGAGTGCGTTCATGCGCCGCGGCTGATCGCGCGTGCCGGCAAGCGCGGCGCCGAACGGCGAATTGACGACGACAGCGCAGCCCGCGATCGCGAGCAGGAAGACGATCAGCGTCGCATTATAGAAACTCACCGCCGAGGTCAGCGGCAATCCAAATGGCGCCGGACGCGTATTGACGGTGATGCCGTTGTCGCCGTTGGTGATGCTGATCCAGCGATACGCCAGTCCCCAGATGATCTCGCCAAGCGCCAGCGTAATCATGATGAAACTGATGCCGCTGGCGCGCAACGCCAGCGCGGCGAAGCCAGCGGTCACTATCAGGCCGGCGGCCAGTCCGCCCGCGATGGCGACGGTGTGCCCGTAGCCTGCAGTGAGCAGATAGGCGACCGCGTAAGCCGCCACTCCCGACAGCCCGGCGTGCCCGAGCGACACCAGCCCGCAATAGCCGACCAGAATATTCAGGCCGAGCGCAAACACCGCATAGAGCAAGATCTGGCTCGCGATGTTGACGTAGTACGGCTCGGCAATGGCGTAAGGCAGCGCAAACAGCGCCACCACCGCGAACGCCACTGCGACAAGCCGGTAGTTCACAGAACCTGCCCCCCGAACAGACCCTGCGGACGCAGCACCAGGACCAGGACCATCGGCAGGAACAGTACGAAATAGGCAAGCTCCGGCAGCAGCGCCTGGCCGAAATTATAGATGAAGCCGACAATGATGCTGCCGACGAACGAGCCAAGCAGACTGCCGGTGCCGCCAAGGATGACGACCACAAGCGCGAGCGGCAGCATGTCCTGATCGAGACCAGGATAGACCGAAAGAATCGGACCGCCGATCATGCCGGCAAAACCGGCAAGCCCGGCGCCCAGGCCGAACACGATGGTGAAGAGTTGCGAGACGCGGATACCGACCACGCGCGCCATCTGCGGGTCATCGACGCCCGCTCGGATCATGGCGCCGAGCCGGGTGCGTTCGAGCATCAGCCACAGCGCAATGGCGACCACCACCGCAATGCCGATGACCGCGATACGGTAGAGCGGGAATACGGCCGGCCCGGCGCGCACAAAGCCGCCAAGCCCTTCCGGCGTCGCCACCGAGATTGGATCGCCGCCCCACCCCATCAGGCACAGATCGGCGACCATGAAAGACACACCAAGCGTCACCAGCACCTGTGCTAATTGTTGCCCGGCGAGACGGCGCAGCAAGAGCCGCTCCATCATCGCGCCAAGCACCGCAACCTCCAGCGCACCGAGGATGGCGGCGAACCAGAAGTTCAGTGTGAAGCCAAGCGCGCCGGACAGGAACGTGGTGCCAAGATAAGCGCCGACCATGAACATCGAACCATGCGTCAAATTGGGAATACGCATCAGTCCGAAGATCAGAGAAAAGCCGGCCGAAAGCAGAAACAAGAGACCGCCGAACGTGATGCTGTTGACGGTCAGCAGCAGCCAGAAACTCATATACGCCGTCCTCCCGAATCTCGGCTGCTACGTTGACTTCTATGTTAGCCCGGATCGCACCATTCGCAATCCGGGTTTGGTACCATCCGGCGCCCGGGATGATGACAGATTCGGCTCAGCACTTCGTCAGCGGCGGATAGTCGCGCGAATAGACCGGATGGGCGAGAAACTCCTTCTCCGGCCAAGTCCAGAACTGGCTGACATTCTCGTAAGTGTGGATGGTCTTATTCCACAGCTTCAATCCGTATTTGGCGCCTTCTTTGACGAGACGCCGGATGTAGATGGTACCGATGACATTGTTAAGGTGATCGAACTTGATGGGCCCGCGCGGCGTATCCGTGAGGCTGACCGATTTGAGCGCCGCCATGAACTTTTCCCGGTCGATCGAGTCACCGCCGGCAGCTTTCAGGCCGGCGTCCAGCACCTGGCAATTGCCGTAGAGCAGCGCCGCGTACTGGCCGGGAATCGCATCGTAATTCTTCAGCATGCCGTCGACGAAGCGCTGGTTGGCTTCAGTTTCCAAATCGAGCGTGTAGGGCGCCGCGCTGACCAAGCCAAGCGCTTCATCGCCGAAGCTTTTAAGCAGGAAATCGTCGGCGCCGGCTTCACCGGCCACGACCTGGTACTTGAGCCCGGCCGTTGCATACTGCTTCATGAAGCGGATTGGGTTCGACCCGGCAAACCCCTGACAGACGACATCGCAGTCGCCGATCTGCGCGAGATAGGGCGTGTAGTCGGGCGTCACCAGCGGCGGCCACAGTTTCCCGACAACACACCCGCCTTCCCTCTGAAAGGAGGCCTGGAACCCGCCCATTTGCTCATACCCGAATGCGAAGTCCTCGGAGATGGTGACAGCACGTTTGCGTTTCAGCGCGGTCGCCACATAATGCCCGAGCGGTTGGGTCGCCTGCGAGGACGTCGCTGAAGCGCGTAACAGATATGGATTAGGCGTGCGCTGCGTCAGATTATCGGCCGCCGCAAGACTGAGCGTCGGCATCTTCTTTTCGATGACATAGCCGTTGATGGCATAGAGTTCGAACGCGGCGAGCGGGCCGAGGATGACGTCGACTTGGTCGCGCTCGATCAATTGCTGCGCCTTGGTCTTGGCGCCCGCCGGATTGCCGCCGGTATCGGCCGAAATGAAATCGACCTTGCGGCCGCCAAGCGTGAAGTTCTTTTCCTTCAGGTAGGTGAGGACACCCTGCTCCATCAGGACGCCGCCGGCGGCGAGCGGCCCGGTCTTCACTGTGAGCAGGCCGAGCTTGAATGGCTTCGACTGTGCGACGGCGGGGGCCGGGG
>Ga0208849_1001651_pt1 | contig 14543 bp, 21 predicted proteins | sample NGESurdeep072012_10_FD_184470 | JGI IMG/M metagenome (GOLD analysis project Ga0208849, IMG submission 184470) | Arctic peat soil microbial communities from Barrow, Alaska - NGEE Surface sample 53-3 deep-072012 (SPAdes) | ecosystem: Environmental > Terrestrial > Soil > Wetlands > Peat ...
ATTTGAACTTAAAGCGCCGGTGGTCAAATTCGCCAACGTTATCGCGCCGCTGGCTGTTAACTTGCCGTTGGCATAAACCGCCACGCCGCCGGAGCTACTGCCATATACGCCGTAACCGGTCGTCGCGTCGTCGACACCATACACGCCGTAACCGGTGTTGGCCGCCCCGGTAGTGGTGCCAGAAATTGCGTAGCCGGTACCGGTCGTCAGCATGGCAAAATAACCGGAATAACCCGTGACGTTCTTCGTGTTGGTATTCTCGACATCGAGAATACGACCCGTGGTAATACCTGTCGAAGTGAGCTTCAACGCCGTGGCGGCGGCCAGCGTACCCCACTGCCAAACTTGCGCGTTGTTCGTATTGTCGATGGTGTTGCTGCCGGTGCCGGACGTGATGGACGACAAAGAAACACTTGAGCTTGCGGTCGTGGTCGCGGCAATGATGATGCTGCCGGGGCCGTTGGTGATGGAAATATTCGATCCCGGCGTGATAACGGCCGGTGTATAAACGCCGCTAGATGTGCTGCCGATAAGCACCTGACCATCTGTAGGCACACCGGTCGCGCCGGTACCGCCATTGGCAGGCGAAAGTGCACTCGTAAGCGTCAAACCAGATGCCGATAACGCGGTAAATGCACCGGTACCGGGTACCGTAGCGCCGATATTCAAACCATCCAGATTCGAAACCGTGGTGCCAAGGTTCTGCAGCGTCGAGCCGAAAGTAATCCCCGAACTGGAAAGTGAGATTGAAATAACCGGCGCTGTAGTGCCGCTCGCAACCGAACACACAACGGGTGCGGTAGCTGAACAAGTAACATTCGTGACGGTACCAGTGCCACCACCTCCCGCACCAACCAAAGTGTAAAGGTTGTTAATGTCCGACCATGCGTCAGCGAAATTACCGCGAATGGGTGCCGAGGTCAGCGGCGAGTTTTGGACCGGCAATAAAGGATTAATGGTCGACTGTGTCGCGTGCGCGGACAGCGGTGCAAGGATAAGAGCGAGAGCAAGTGTCAGCCACGGCTTTTTCATTAATTCCCTTCAGATTTCCCGATAATAACACCAAGCCCATCAATCGGGCTACCATCTTCCTTCGTGATATTGACGGTCTTAACGTCAACGCCTGTCACCAAGGCAAGTTCATGCGCAAATTTCGCAGCGGCTTCGCCGGGCGGCCCGACGAAGATCCCATGGTCGGCTTCACTATCAACAAACCGATCTTCGAAATCCGAAGCCCAGCCAGCGATTTGCAGAGCGTCGTCGATATCCGTGCGCAATCCCTGACAGGAAATAGTGGAGCAGAAGAGCATCACTTTCTGCTCGGGAAGCTTTTTAATTGCCTCGCCGAGGCTGGTTGTCTTGTCCTGGCCGAGTGCGGGCCACTCGAAGCGCGAAGTTTTTAACGCGGGCGTTCCGTAGGCTGAAGCGCCGAAGCCGGTTGCTGAAACCAAAGCTACCGGAGGCGTAGCGAAGGCGTGAATACCGAGTGCTAGGGCGCTCACGCCGACGATATAGTGGATGGCATGGTGGTTTATTTTCATTCCTCATCTCCCGAACTTGGAGTTGGAAGAGTGGAATTTTGTGAAAGGTTGGTGTTGCCGCCGGCTGAATCCCAATCCAATCCCGTGTCGTAATCATATTCGGTGAGCGATGAATCCCAGATCTGGGGACCGCTTTCTTGAATCGCCATGTTGCCGGCACGAGGCTGATCCACCGGCGGCGGATCCGGCGGAAGGTAAAGAGGACGGTTCAACTGAAACGGAACGTCAAGGCAAGTGACGGTACAAACGCGAAAACCCTGGCGAACTAACTCATTTCCACGCCAAACCATCTGCCATACCAGGTCTTTGAGATTGTAGGTGAAGCCGCAGCGGTCGCAGAAACCAAAAGCCTGTGGATTCTTTGGATCTACCCGTGCGCGACCTGAGATAGATGCGTAACCCATTTAATTACCTTTGCCCCCCGTGAAATAAACCGCTGACGTACTCGTTGTTGTAATAGCCGATGCATAGCCCATCGTGCTGTCGAGCGTAAACACTTTAGTGGCGCCGGCCACAACGGGGATGCCTGTTACCGTTGCCGCGATCGCGCTGCCGCCAAACTTAATAAACGCCGTTTGTGCCCCGGTATTCGTTACCATGACCTGCGGCGCGGGAGAAATAGCTACCGCAGTCGAAGCGCCGGTTGAGGCCGTAACCTCCAAACTCGTGCTGCCGTTGTTGGGATAAAATGGCGACGTGCCTGTTACCGAGGTCTGGGCTAGCGCGGGAAGCGCGAAGAGAGCCGCCAGTATGAGGAAGAGGGGTAGTTTACGCATCTTGAGTTCTCCTAATTAAAATATCCAGAAGTGTCGGGAACGATAAAGGTCTGCACTCTTTCCCTGTCTTCTTCACTGGCTTCGGCCCACGCCATCTTAGCATCAAGTTGTAAACTTTGCAGCAACGCGGGTGCGTATTTGCGCGCCAAGCGCGCCGCAAGTTCGGCCGCGAGTGCGTCGAGAAATCTATAGGGCACATCAGGAGTTTGGCCACCCGTTGCGTAAGCGTCCTGAATCCTTCGCATTCTGTAGTAAAATACCACGTAAGGACCATTGCCATCAGCAACTTGCCATGTCGTCAATGTTGGAATTGGACTTAGCCGATCAAACCAGAAAGTCGTCGGTGGCCCCTGACTGATTTTATCCGGCTGCGCGGCATAGTCGGTCCGGCTGATAGAAGTTATAATCCGATCGATAGGATCTCCCGAATTATATTGGGTCATAATGACTTGATTGCCGCTGTTCTCAGTTTCGGTATCGTCCGCGTTGGCATCGACAAGTCCAAAATCAAATGTGAAAGTATCGGCGTCGGGTACAGTCGCTACGATATAGGGACCGCTAAGCGTCAAACCACCAACGAGCGTGGCTTCCTGTACTGGAAAAGTGTTTCCAATACTAAGACCGTGGTTGGCAAGGACGGTTGTGACAATTGATGAGTTGGTCGTCGTGGTGAAGACCGGCAGCGTTCCACCGTTGTTAATAGTGCCGGTTGCATTGCTCGCCGCATTTATCGTGAGTTGGTTAGCATTAAGAACGGTCTGCGCTTGATAAAGACCTTGCAGAACAATACCGCCAACAGCCACAGGCATAATCACATTCAGCCAATTATTTTCGACGAGGCCGTTTTGTACGGCGTTAACCGTCACGACGTTCGAGCCGCTTACAGTGGAGAAATTCGGCGTCCCGCTGATCGTGGTTTGAAGAGAGTAAGTTTCAATATACGCGTCGAGAATGTTGACCGTATTGCTCGGCAGATCGTAGGTCGCAGTGCCTTGCACCAGCGGGATGGATTGAAGGTCAACCTGAAAAAGATTGACCCCTTTGTTTGACCACGACTGAAGCGCGAGATTTAAACTTCTAGTTGCCTGGAAGAAATTTTCTCGGGTCAAGCTAGTTGGACGTATGCCGCAGCGGCTATATGCTTCAGCCACAATTTGTGAATTATCTAGCCCCCATATGTAGGTTTCAGAAGTGGTACTCATGCTGGGTTTTTCCACTTAAATACAAGGCCGCATCGACTTTCTGCTTTTCCGAAGCAAACAAAAAGAATCGAACTTTTAGCAATCCCGTAGTGTTTTGCTGCTTCCGTAACAGAAATAAATTCCCGGCCGTCTGTTACGCAGATAACCGCTTTCCGCTTCACATCATACGAACGCAGACGCCCTTTTGTTAATATTTCACGTTGTTTCGCCGTGAGCGGGGTAGGATTTAATTTTTTCGTCGCTACCATCTTAGCGATGCTCTCCGGAGACGGTTTAACCCCGAGGCGATGGCGCTGTCTATTTTCTATCGGTGTTGGGTTGTTTCTGCGTCCTATACGCATTCTTTCACGAGTCAAATCCGAACGCTTAGCGCCGAGATTCTTGAGCCTAGCTTTTTGACCTATGAGTTTAGCTACTTCGGGTTTATGCCGATGCCCAAGAGTTCCTTCACCGCCAAGAGTAAGATTGTACTCAGGCTGAAGAATGCGGATTAAACGTTTTTCTTCTTCGCAAGCCTCTGACCAAGACCTTGCGTACCAAAGAACCTCAAAATTAAAATTTTCTATCCCGTGTTTTCTAAGGGCTTTAGAAAATTTAGTTTTTCCTTTTCCTGTTCGCGCAAGGGAGAAATGGGAATAATTCCTCTGATGAAGTGTTTTTCGCGTTATGCCAATATAAAATTTCCTGTTTATTTTATTCGTAGCGCGGTAAACGGCAACAAGCATATCTTCCTCCACCAACGAGGAAGCTTCATCAACTACGATATCTAAAGTATCTTGAAGCATCTCACCCCTGCGCCCCAGATTGGGTTAGGGGCTAACCTTTATGCCATCTCTTCGCATTCGTAGCAAACACAGCGCGCTTACGCTCCGCCGGATCGCTTGAACTCTTCGCTGCGGTCAACTTCTTCGCCGGGATCTTCTCGCCCGCTTTCACCCCAAGATCCTTATGGAGCAAACCTTCGTGCGACTTTTTGATATGAATCCCGCCGCCGCGTGCCCGTTTGTCTGCCCGAGCACGCGCTTTACCGCCCTTCACTTTGCCGCCATGTTTCATCGGCCTGTCCATTAACACGCTAGGAGGCGGTTTATGGACAGGCTTCTCGATGACTTGCGACTTGTTTCCGGTGCGGCCCTTCATAACTAATCGCTTTCTTTGTCTTCCTTAGGCATCTTCGGCTCTGCAGTCTTACCGGCGCCACTCAAAGGCGAAGAAGCTGACATACCGCCAGCCGACATAACTTTGCCTCCCTTGGCATGCTTGACATGACCGCCGCGCTTGAATTTGTCGGCGCGATCGTGCGATTTCTTACCTTCAACTTTGCCGCCATGCTTTTTGTGCTTGGCTTTTCCGCCGCGCTTGAACTCGGATTTCTTATCCGCCGCGTCCTCTTTGACATCGGCCATTTCAGCTTTGCTTTTTCCTTTACCCTTCATGACTGCTCTCCCTTAGTTGACGTTAGATACGGCCGCCAATGAGTGGCGTGACGAACTTCGCTGTGACTGAACCCGTGCCGGAGTTTATCAGAATTCGGATCATGGTAAAAGGCCCGGCGAGCTGCCCGGCCAAAGAATTTGTCTGCGAGGTAAAGTTCGGATCGTTCGCCCAATTCGGGTTATTAGCGGTCAGATCCCATGCCGGAGACAGGTCATCCAAAGCTTCCTGAATGGTATAATTCACGGCGGTCGCGCCAACCAAAGTCGAACAAGCAATCAAGTTACCGTTGGGTACCCAATCCGCGATCATAGGCGCCGAAGAGCCGACACCGTCAGTGCCCGCGCTGACATTGCCAGCCGTGTTGCCTGAGGGAACGATCGATGTGACGGTCTGGTAATCTTTAACCGATTGCACAACAGTCGGAGTATTGGCGCCTTGCACGACTTCCGATTGCGGCCGGCCGTAACGATCTGTGCCTTTTATCGTAAAAGTAATGAGGTGATCATCGGCAGCCGAAGTGATTATGACGCGGCGGGCGGCGCCGCCGGAATCCAGCGTTGCGACACCCCCGGTGGCGAGCGAACCGGTGATAAGCATCGAGACGCCGCTCAAGACGGAAGCTGCTGCGGAGATGCCAGTCGCGGCCGCAGCCGCTAGTACGTAGGTGATTGTTTTGGTCATCAAAGGCATAAGGGGAAGCCCTCCTTATGCCTGAGTTACGCCAAAGATGCCGGAGAGTGAAGTTATGGCCGCTGGGCTGACAGTCATAAATTGCTGCATGGTTTTTACGCTGTCCGAGGCCGACTGCACCGCATAAGTCCCGCGCACGTCACCGGTCGTATTGCTCGCTGTGGTGGAAACCGCCGCGACAAAGCCGGTCGAAGAGGCGATGATCGCACCAGCCCAACCAACCGTTGCATACGGGAAGTTGTCTACCCGAATTGGGAAGCCATAAATGTCCGTCAACCCGACGCTGTAGCTGATCGTGTCGGTAAATTGCGGCGTGACGGTATTGATAAACTTGAAGGCTTTCTTGCCGTTCGTGGTCGTGCCGCCGGAGACGCCCGCCGCAGCGGTAATCTTCTCGGTCATCGGAACGCCGTAGAGATCCCAGCCAGAAACTAGGAATGCGCCGCCGGTGGCGGCCGAGGTCGCAACAATGCGAACCGCGCGCGAAACATTCTTGGTGGGGTCGGCAACAGCCGTGCTCTTGTTGGTGCCGAAGAAAACCAGCGCCGGAAGTCCGTCGATCGCCAGCTTGGCCGTGGGAACTGTGTTTCCTGTCTGGGGAATAAACAGGGCCGAAGTCATAACCGTAATGCCTGCGCCGGTCGTGGATACGAGCGTCATGGCCGTGCCGCTGGTTACGGCGGCCGCCACGGCGATGTTGTTTACCGTAAGGGTGGCAGGTGCCTGATCTACAACCGTGAAATGACCGCCGGGGCCAAAACCGAGAGATAGCAGCGCATTATTTTCAGTTCCGCCGCCGCCTTGATAAAGGAAACGCGGATCGACAAGAGCTACACCTCCCCAAGCCTGGTTGGGGCCGCGGTCGGGCGTGTTGGGAATGGCTGTAATGTTGCCCGAGCCTGTGGGTCCAGTTACGAGTGGTCCTGAAAGCTGTGTAAGAGCCATGTCTCTACTTCCTTCTTAGCCTGAGTTTGCAAACTCGCCGTAGATCCGCTTCGCTGCCTTCTTGTACGCTTCGTGCGCTTCTTCGACCGTCTCAAACCTGCCTAACCGTCGGTACACTCCGTTTTCACGAATGCGTACCGTATAAAGTTCTCGTTCCGCGTCCCAAGTCACTCCTTTAAGGCCAGTGCTATTATTTCTATACTTCTTACCGTTGGCCTTATTCTGTGACTGCTTCGCTTCCCGTAAATTCTCCCACCTGTCGTCACCCGTATCGCGATTGATATGGTCGACTTGGTGTTTAGGCCATCTACCCTCCATTATGAGGACAGCTAACCGACATGCTCGATAGAAAGTTCCGTTAATCCAAATATAGCGGTAACCTTCTTTATTCAAACCACCTGCTCTCGATCCGGCGGGATTTCTACCCCCTTGTCCCGACCTATTAATCCACCGGAAAATCCCGGTTTTGTGATCATAATCGAGAATACCGGTGACTTCTTCTACCGTCAGGTCTTTTAGGGTTTTCATGTTAGCCTCCGAATTAAGGAAGCCCCAATCTAACCCGTCCTATTTACAACGTCAATTACTAGGTCATGACGTAGGAAATGACCCCCAGATGCCGCGCGGACCGTCGTAACCAAACGAATACCGCTCGTAACCTTTGACCAGCAAATTGTCGGTCACGAAGTCGACGTGCATGTCGGTCTCGTAAGCAACGCGTTCGAGGTACAACAGACCTTCGTCAGCCGTGGTCAACATGAACCAAGCAAAGCTTGAGGTCAGGAAGTCCAAGCTTTCGTAGCCTTCGCGCAGACCATTCGTCACCAGCAACGCATTGATGTCGTTGTCAGCGGTGCCCGGACGAAGTTCGGTCTTGGTCAGGCGGGCGGCAACGTATTCGAGCTGGATCGGTACCAGCAGCTTGCGGCCGCGGGACAGATACTTCAGGCCGGCGTTGTCGAGGAACTGACGGATCTGGATAAGACCGCTGTAAATGGCGGCTTCATTCAGGTCAACATCCGTGCTGGGACGGTTGGCGAAAGTGCTGCCGTCAACGGGATGAGCCGTGGAGCAGAGCGCTACGCCGTCACCGGCGATCGACGTATTGAAAGTCGTCGCGGTGTTCAGCACGTTCGCGCCCAGGATTTCCTTGGTCTGGTTGAACGAACGCTGCAGGCCGAGGTTGCTCGGTTGGAACTGCTGCTTGTAAAGATTGTCATCAATGGCCTTGCGCGTGATGGCATAGCCGAGCGCAATTTCATTGTGGATCTGGTTGTAAATGAACCGGTCGCCGGCGGCGTTATCGAATGCCGTGGGGGCGCCTTCGTTCTTCAGTTCGGCCAGGCCGAGGAAGCGCATGGACGAAGTTCTTTCCACCGCCATCTTCGACTTGCCCTGCTGGGTGTAATACTTCGACCACTGAGCGGGGATCTCAGGATACTTGCCTGTGATCTTCCGGAGGCCCGGCAGGAGTTCGTTACGTATGGCTGATAATGCTACAGGCATGGCTCAGAACTCCCTTAGACGCCGGTGCGGGCATTGAAGTCGGCCGCATTCAGAATGACTTCGACCGTGTTGAAGGATGCGGTATTGTCGTTGTTGACCTTCTGACCCAGACCAACAATCGTGAACTGGAAGGCGCTGTTGGTGGAGATGGTGGCGGGGTCGAGAGCAGCCGTCGAAATCTGGCTGTACGAGTTCGGAGCTGCGTTACCCGTGAAGGTAGCGTTGAGCTGAATCTGCGGCGTGGTGATCGCGGCGCCGTTCGACTGAACTTCGAATACTTGTTTTACATCCGAAATTGTAAAGGTCAGGAAGTCGTCGCTGGGTGATTGCGAGCCGGGGAGATAACCAGTGAAGCGCCATTGCTGACCCGTAAGATCATAATACTGCGCGCCTTGAAAAATGCCTTGCGCCTGAGTGGCGGTCGATGCTGTCGAAGTGACGTACCCAGTGCTGAGCGATGACATGACATCGCCCACGCCGGCGAGGTAAGTCGCGGCCTTCGCGGATAAACGCGCGGGCATCATGGCGTAGTTGGGAGCAACGCCGTCTATGCGGCGGGTCGCCTGAAATCCATATGGACTTTGTTGATTCGACATAGCGAAGACTCTCCGCATCTAAAATGCTGAGAAATCTTGGCACCGAGCCGGATTTCATCGAGGGATAATCTTGTGTAATTTCTCCCCGAGGAGATACAAGATTAAAGACATACTACTTTGCAACGAGAGTTATGTCAACACCCTTTTATGTTGAACGCCGTCTAGCTACAACACGCACGTTTTCCCAATCGTAAAAACTATTAAATTTCTTTTGATTTTCCGCAGCCGTAATAATCTGAAGATTCCACGCTACATGCAATCCGCAAACGTTCTTGGCTTTCAACGGAACTATATGATCAACATGATGAACAACCCCTGTTTCTTCACTAATACGTTGCCGCTCACAATAAATATTCGCAATTTCTTTTCTGTCTGCCCAAGGCGGCATAGCTCGACGTTCAAGCATATCTCGGGCTTTACCATTAGCTAGGTACCTAGCTTTATTTTTGATATAATATTCACGCCGCCAGTCTTCGTGTCTTTTTGGATTAATGACTTTTTTCCATCGCCAACTACGCCCATCAAACTTAGTTTTATTGCGTTTATACGCGAAAGCACCCTGTAATTTTCGACATTGCGTACAGCAATTATCATTTACCCGCCGTTCAGCAACATGATCATTTACACAAGGGTGTCCTGTAAAATATCGAATTAAACCTTTACTTTCTGCATCAAAACGAGAAATAATATTTAAAGATTTTGGAGTCTCAACAGGCTTTAGAGAAGTCAGACCAAGAACCTGCGCTGTAATAGCCTCAGTATAATAATCCTTACGCACAGGCGGATCAGAAGGATGCGCCCTCTTCCACGCTCGCGTTCGCGCTTTTATCTTTTCTTTATTTTTAAAATAATATGCTTTATCTCGCTCTGGCTTTCTCGCACCTTCACGAAGTACTTTTTCTTTCTCGCATTGAGTACAACGGTTTTTACGTAGCCGCCGCTCTGCCGTGTGGCCGTTCAGACAAGAAACTCCGGTGAAATAACGTTTCAACCCTAGACGAAGAGCTTCCGTACGAGAAATAATTGGTCTATCTTCGGGATCAGCCATGACGTGTTCATCCACGTTAGAGGTCAGGGACGGCTAACCGCTTCAACGGTTACCGTCCCGAATTTTATCAAAATATGCTATAAAATCAAGCCCTATTCGACCGGAACGCCGCGCTCGTAAGAGCGATTGATCTTCACCAGCGTGCGTGCAGCTTCATCCGCTTTTGAATCTTTCAGCGCCGCCAACTGGCCTTTTACTTGACCTTCCGCTTCTTTTTTATCTTCGGCGCGCGCCTCGTCCGTCAAGGCTTGTGGCCGTACCATAAGGATCTGGCCGCGCTTTTCGAAAGTATCCTTGGCCCAGCTCTTGGGCATCAGCTTGGCAAAAGCTGGAAATGACGTGAGACTCAATGGTTCCCAGCCATTTTCCGCCAAGGCGATATGATAGTCAGGATCCTCTTCCTTACCAAAATAGCTGAGCCGTTTGAACTCGGCAGATAGACCGTTAGCTAGAAGTTGGGCGCGAAGATCCTCGGGAATGTAGAAATGATCCTCACTTTTCGAGCCCGCACGCCGCTTGCGTACCGGTTCCGTGCGAACCGCTTCTGTCCGTAAAGACGGGGCTTTCGCTGAACGCTTGGCCTTCGGCACGTCGTCAACCAGATCATCTTCAGACATGAGCTTCTCCTCGGTAAGTGATTATTGACGGCTCTTCTGGTTGGCTTCATCTTCAAGCCGCATGTTGGCGTATTCGCGCGGATCTTCAAATTCCTGGTCTTTCGCCGCCTGCACCCACTCGGCCGGGATGCGAAAACCATTTGGGATATAGGGATATTTGGCGTTTTTATTGACGATATGCGCGCCGCCGTTGGCAGAATTATTAGGCGCCGCCGCCACTGATGTCGAGCCGTTGGTGTTGCTTCCGGCACCCGACAGCGGTTCGCCTTCTTCCGCCAGGAACCCGTCTTCTCTCAAACCGGATTCGATGTAGGTGAAATAGCCCGCGCTATCCTGTTTATGACCTTCATCCAATGCTTCTTGCGCCAGCAGTTTCGCCGCGCGCGAGAACTTTTTGCTGGTGCCAAACTCAGGATGTGAATCAATCCACGCCTGTTCTTTGACCGTATAGGGCGATTTTTGAGCATCCGCCGAGATAGGTTGTTTAAGTTGAGCTTCTTTCCAGCGCGTGAAGTTGCCTTTTTCCCATTCCGCCGCGTTCAACTGATATCGCGCGTTGTTAAGGGCGTCCGAAAGCTCAACCTCGGCGTCGCTATCGCCGGCAGCTTTGGCTTGTTTGAGCTGTTGCTTGATGGAGTCGAGACTGGTTTGAGCTGTAGTGATTTTACCTTCGATCGCCGCTTCCTGCGTCGCAACCTGGGACTGAATGGCTGTGCCCGCCGTGGTTGAAGCTTTCGCCGCGATCTCTTCGGCCTCGCGGCGACGTTCTGACTCGCGCGCGGTACGCTCATTCGCTTCCTTAAGCTGCTTTTTGAGATCTTCGGCCGTCTCTTCAGGCGTTGGGTTGGTTTCGTCTGCTGGCGGATCTTCCACAATCAGGTTTTCAGCCTCGTCGACGCCGAGAGAAGCTTTCTTCGCGTCGTCTTCTTCGATTTTCTTGACCGTGCGTGCCATGGTGGTCCTCCGATTGGTTAAATTTGGGTGTTAGGTTCCGAAACGTCAAGTGATCTCAGATAATTATCCCACTCACAAGCTCGTTTCGCCCACGTAAACTCCGCGTTAATGTACTGAACTTGTTTCCACATCTGTTCCGCCCATGCTTCGGGATGCGCGCGAAAACGATTTATGTTTTTGCGCAAGAGAGCAGCGTATTCGTCGACCGTAGCGCCGGCGAGGGACATCGAGTCGATAAATTCAGTCTGCGGCGACGCCGCATCCGTGGTGACGACCTTCAAACCGGCCGCCATGGCTTCGAGGATGGCGATCGAGTGACATTCTGTGAAAATGCTGGGGTAAACGAGGAAAGAAACGTCGCGTAAATGTTTTGCGAGTTCCGGCTGCGAGACCGACCCACACATCTCGATACAATCATTTGCTTTTACATTCGCGTACATCTCTTTGAATGAACTGTCATCGCCTTGGTAGACCGCCATCGACGAAAAGACACTGATCGGCAGCTCTTTAATCTGCGAAAGGATGCCGAGACCGCGGAACGGCGTGCTGGTGTAAGCGCCTCTGCATTTTTTAGTCTCGAGAATTTGCTGCGCCGACGAAAACATATTTTCAAAGGCAGGAGCGATAGCGTTCTCAATAATTTTCTCAAAAGGCCACGGAAACTCTTTAAAAGGAAAAACTTTAGCAAAGGCGTCCTGCTGAGATTGAGAAACGAAAACCGTGCGGTGAATTGCCTGCGCCGCCTCTTTCTTAAAGAAATGCTGCATCGCCGGCTGATCCGGCCGCATATGGTTCCAGAGAATGATCTTTGCGCGTGGCGCCGTTGCCTGAATGGCCGGTGCCGCTTGGGGCGCCGAAGTCAGAATAATAAAATCAGGATCGAGACTTTCGAAGAGCGCCTTATCATCCGAGACCGGCGTATGCTTGACACCTAACTGCTCTCCGTCAAACATAGTGTTACACATCAGCGTCACATCATGGCCGAGTTTTACCAGTTCCGGCGCAAGATAAGAGATCGCAGATTCAGTACCTCCGAGCGGCACCGACAACGGTGTCGTTACGTCAAACTTTAGAGTCGAGAGACAGATGAAAAGGATTTTCATTTCATCCCGGCGTGTTTGAGTGAATGGACGCCACCATAAAAGGAGGTCCGTAATTATTCATCGCGGTCAACGACCACGAATATTGATCCAGTCCGTTATGACGAAGGACAATTCCTATCTCCGTGTTGCTCTGCGCTTTGAAAATGTCTTTCAAACCCCGCGCGATATAATCAATTTTCGCATGACATTCCAAGATATAAAAATCCGCTTTCTTTATTTTCTCCAAAGCTACGCGAAGTGCAGACTTGTTGAGATCTGCTGGTGTTTCAAAAGTTTGAACGGCAACCTTCACAGCATCAGCACCGCATTAAGATACGTCCAATACTTTGTCGAGTAGGCGCAGGCTTGCTGCCCGCGTTCGCCGATCAACTCGTTAAGCTCGGTCTGTCGCACCAGTGCGTCTGCGTTTAGATCAGGATCTATGCTCAAGGCGGTTTTGAATTCTGCGAGCAACGTAGCTTTATCGCCACCCTGGGTATCGGCCTTGTAGATTTTGGCTAACCAGCTATCGAGTGTCATTTAAGCAGCATCCTCAGTTCGAGTTTAGGATCAGGGCAATGCAGATCGTCCTTGGTATCTTTCTCAGCATAGCTTCGATAGTTTCCGCCATACGCATACGGCCCAACATGCGCGATCTCTTCGTCGATATAGGCCCAGATTTCGAACCCGGCCGCGCGCGCACTTTTACAGAAGAAATAATCCTCACCCATGTAGGAAACGCCGCCGACCATTTCATCTTCCGTCAATTGGTGACGAAAAAATAAATACCCTTCGTTACCGGCGTCAGTATAGCGAAACTTTGGCGTCGTCTTCGCCAGCGTCTCAAACACATTGCGGCGGATCATCATCATGCCGGTGGCAATCGACTCAACGCCAATCATATGCGGGCGGTTAGGTAGCCGCTTCACACGCACACCATGCCGGACATTATATTTTACGTCCCTTTGTTTGCGCCGATACGGCACCGCGACAATGTCGACATTTTCGCATAGTAGCCGATACGGAAGATCGGCCGCAAAAGCCATATCGTCGTCGATGAATAAAAGATGCGTGCAATCCGGCATCTGTAAAAACGTCGACGCCATCTGGCTGCGCGCCCAATCAATGCTCATGCCAACATTATAGTCGAGCGTATAGTTGACGCCGTGCTTCGACATATGACCGCCGGCCAGTGCCAGAGCGATGTGGTAATTGATATCAACTTTGCCGCTATGACATGGCGTGCAAACCAAAATGTGAGGCGCGCGTTGCGGTAACGTGCTACCCGGCTGGCCGGATTCAAACGCGGCTTGCATGAGAGAGGTCACGAAATCACCGTCCCCTCAGTCTGTACCCATTCGATTTTATGAACGTACATTTCGATCAACATGGCGGAACGCAAAACAGTGCCTCCCTTGATCGGGAGTTTTTGCACCACCCATTCTTTCTTGATGGGTTCCTGCGCGGCGGGAGCAAAACTGTATCTGTCATGCACTACAGAACCATATCCGGATTCGGGAGACGCCCGCGAACGTGAACGTCCTGAAGAACGCGACAATGTTGACCGTTGATACTCATCGACCAACCATCTTGCACACTGTAGAAAACCCAATCCCCAACCTTAGCCTTGAAGCCATTGAATTTTGTATCGGCGCCGCCGTCGACGAAAGCGCCTTCCGCAACTTTGAGAACCAAGCCCGTTTTACCTTGGTACTTATCTTCGTCACGTTGTTTGTCGGTGATGTATAAACCGCCGGCAGTTTTCTCCGGGCGGATGTAAGATCCAACCAGCACTTGCACGCCGGTAAGCTCGAGTTGTGAAATATCACCGATAGCTTTGAGGATTGTCTGGGCAGGATCTTCTTTCCGATGATCCATCGAGTGAAGAGATTTCGAAACGCCGACACTAACCATTCAAAATCTCCTGTAAGACATCCGGAATCTCGCCGGTCTCGGCGGCCGCTTCCGGGTTACGCGCTTTTTTAATCATGTTGCCGAAATCCTCGAACGCGCAGAGGTAGCCCCGGCGCTGGAGATAGTCATCCCAGCTTTGCACCACGCCGGCGCGCGCGAGCTGATCCCGACCGCGCGCGTAAAGCAGATCAAGTTCATTCTCAAGTAGCGTAAGCTGGTCAGCCACCAAAATCCT
>Ga0208849_1001652_pt1 | contig 14521 bp, 12 predicted proteins | sample NGESurdeep072012_10_FD_184470 | JGI IMG/M metagenome (GOLD analysis project Ga0208849, IMG submission 184470) | Arctic peat soil microbial communities from Barrow, Alaska - NGEE Surface sample 53-3 deep-072012 (SPAdes) | ecosystem: Environmental > Terrestrial > Soil > Wetlands > Peat ...
CGTCCGTCAGATCGCCCCGACTCAATGCTGCCTCCTTCAGAAAGGAAGCCTTGAATCAAAACTCGGGTCTCCCGTCAAAACCCGTCAACACGGCCTAGCTCACGCCTCGGCTGGCTGTCGTTGCCGCGTATCGGGTAGCGACGGTGCGAGGCGCAGGAGATAGATTTCCGCCATCGCCGCCAGTTCGGTGAATGCGGCTTCGCGGTGCCTGAGACGGGGCTCGTCATCGAGCCCGGCTGCAGCTTTCATCAGCTGGTAGATCACGACGGCGGCGGTTTCGGCGCGATCGGGCGGCATCCGCGGAGCATAGGCACACAGCACGTTGACTATTTCCTTGCGCAGGCGGTTGCGCACATCGGACGCCACCGTTGCCGGCAACCTGCGTGCTTCGGCGATGCTGGCGAGGGCGGGCCGGCGGCGATAGAAGCCACGCAGCAACGCCACCAAGTCGCGGCCGAGTTCCTGCGCGGTGGAACCGGAAGCGGAGGCCGACAGCTCCTTCAGGTCCGCATGCAGCGCATCCCAGAGGCGCGCGCGCAGCGTATCAACGACTGCCGGCTTGGTCGGGAAATACTGATACAGGGACCCGATGGAAGCCCCCGCGCGCCCCGCGATTTCCGTCATCGTGGCGGCGTCGTAGCCACGTTCGGCGATGACGCCTTCGGCGGCCTTGAGCAGGGACGCGACACGCAGTTTGCCGCGTTCCTGACTCGGAATCTTTGCCTTGGCTCTTGCTGGCGGGAGCGCCGGTCTCATATATTCCTCAATTGTGAGGGTATCCTCATATTATGGATAGTTTGCCGCCCGGCGCAAGCTTGCTGCCTCGGCCATCAGAACCTCGATTGGATTTCGCTTGCCCACCCCCCTGGCCTCCCATGCCGACCCTCATTACCGCTGGATCGCCCTCAGCAACACGACACTCGGGGTGCTGGCCGCGTCGATCAACGGCTCGATTCTGCTCATCAGCCTGCCTGCGATCTTTCGCGGCATCGGCCTCGATCCGCTTGGTGCCGGCAACATCAACTATCTGCTGTGGACGATCATGGGCTACATGGTGGCGACCGCAGTGCTGGTCGTTGCGTTCGGTCGGCTCGGCGACATCCTTGGCCGCGCCCGCATGTACAATCTCGGCTTCGCCATCTTCACGGTGACGTCGATCGCGTTGAGCCTGATCCCCGGCCAGGGCACCGACGCCGCGCTCTATCTCATCGTCGTGCGCGTCATCCAGGGCGTCGGCGGCGCACTGCTCATGGCGAACGCCACCGCCATCCTCACCGACGCATTCCCTCCGCATCAGCGCGGGCTAGCGCTCGGCCTCAACACCATCGCGGCAATCGGCGGTTCGTTCATCGGACTGTTGCTTGGCGGCCTGCTGGCCGACGTGAACTGGCATCTGGTTTTCTGGATCAACGTGCCGTTCGGCGTGGTTGGCACGGTGTGGGCGTATATGAAGTTGCGCGATACGCGGCCGCCCCGGCACGAGCGGCTCGACTGGATCGGCAACATCACGTTCGCGGCGGCGCTCATCCTCCTGCTCGTCGCCATCACCAACGGCATCCAGCCCTACGGCGGACGCACCATGGGGTGGACCAGTCCGGTCGTGCTCGGCGAGATTGTCGCCGGCATTCTTATCCTGGTCTTCTTCCTGTGGGTCGAGCGGCGGATCGCGCGACCTATGTTCGACCTTGCGCTCTTCCGCATCCGGCCGTTCACGGCCGGCAACATCGCCAGCCTTGCCGCTGCCATCGGGCGTGGCGGATTGCAGTTCTTGCTCATCATCTGGCTGCAGGGAATCTGGCTGCCGCTGCATGGCTACTCGTTCGAGAGCACGCCGCTGTGGGCCGGCATCTTCATGCTGCCGCTGACTGTCGGCTTCCTGCTCGCAGGGCCGTTGTCGGGTTCGCTCTCCGACCATTTCGGCGGCCGGCCGTTCGCGGTCGGCGGCATGGTGCTGGGTGCGTTCAGTTTCGGGGCGCTGATGTTCCTGCCTGCCGACTTTCCGTACTGGCGCTTTGCGGTGCTGATCTTCCTGAACGGCATCGGGTCGGGGCTGTTCGTGGCGCCGAACTCGACGCAGATCATGAATTCGGTGCCGGCGAGCGAGCGCGGCCAAGCATCGGGCATGCGGGCGACTACGGTCAACGCCGGCATGGTACTGTCGATAGGCGTATTCTTCAGCCTGATGATCGTCGGCCTCGCAACCACCCTGCCGCAGACGATGCAGGCGGGTCTGGTCGCGCAGAACGTGCCGGTCGAAGTCGCGCATCAGGTAGCGTCGGAGCCGCCAGTGGCGAGTTTGTTCGCGGCGTTCCTCGGCTACAATCCGATGGCGAAGCTCATCCCGCATGATGTCCTAGCGGCGCTGCCCGCGGCTAATGCCGCGACCATCATAGGCAAGGAATTCTTTCCCGGGCTGATCTCCGGGCCATTCATGCACGGTCTCGCGTTCGCTTTCACGTTCTCGCTGATCCTCAACCTGCTGGCGGCATACGCCTCGTGGCTGGGAGGCGTTAAGTTCATACACGTGGATGCGGCCGAGGTTGTGCCCAGCCGAGCGCCGGCGGAGTAGCTACTTCGGCCAGAGACGCGTCATCGGGCCGGCGGCGCCCACGATCGGATCCGTCGCGGGCCGCGGGACTTCGGCGATGCGCTCGCGAATGCCTGCCTTGTCCTCGGCGCCTTCGCGCATGAGGTCGGCGCGTTGTCCGGCCGGGTAGGCGCCAATCACGAGCAGGTCGGGGCTTGCGGTGAGGCGTTTGTGGCCGACTCCGGCCGGGATGAGAACGGCGTCCCCTGCCCGCACGCGCATCGTCTCACCCGCCTCGCCCCCGAAACGCACTTCTGCTTCGCCTGCGGCGATGCCGAGCACTTCGTGCGCGGTCGAGTGATAGTGATGGAAGGGGAAGATTCCGTTACGCCATGTGCCGCTCCAACCGTGTGAGCGAAAAAGGTGCTCGAACGATGTGGCCATGTCGGCGGCCGGCTCCATAGCGCGGGCGTAGACGATCAGCGGAAGACGCGCGTGGTTGGGAATGTCGCCGTCATCGGCGAAAAGGCGTGTTCTAACCTGCATCGACCGAATGTGTCAGCCGCACGCCGGGCCGTCAAAGCGACGACCCGGCATGTGACGTCGACTAGAAGCCGATGTGCTCGCGGATCAGGATCAACGTGTAGTGGCCGGGGAGGTCGCCGCGAATGTGCAAAATCTTGAGGAGCGCACTGTTGAAGCCGTATGCGGCGAGCGCGCGTTCATTCTCGAGCGGCAACGCATGTTCCTTGAGGCGCAGTTCTGCCTCGGCGTCGTCGCGAACGATCTTGTGGGTGCCGGCGACCCAGATGACCTTGCCGGCCGCATACGGATACTGGCCCAGCTGGCTACCGCTCGCCGACGCGATGATGACGTGGCCGTCCTCGGTAATCGCGTGAGCGCTGCCGAGGGCGAAATCGGGAGCGGCGGCGACCTTGCGCTGCTCGCGCTTCGTTTCCGGGTCGCCGTAAAGCGCCATTAGCTTGGGACGGAGTGCATCGTATTTGCCGCTATCGTTGATGGCGGCGCTGATCCCCGCCTCGTCGAGAGTCTTCGAAGCGTTGGTCATCACCTCGGCGCCCTCGGGGACAAGCTCGAGGACCTTGGCTTTGGCTTCCGCGGCGCTGTCGACGACGAAGACCTCTATGCCATTGGCTTCCAACGCCTTTTTGGTCCGCTCGATCGTGTCTTCCGCAGCGAGAGCGGTGTACTTCGGGTCTGGCTTAAACGGGGTAACGGCGTTCATTTTCTAGATTCCTTCTGGCACTTGAAACTATCGTGTAACTAAATAGATATAGCACTATAGACAATCAAGTACTCCCGGAATCATTCCGCCTGTGATAGATCGAACCATGCCCAGAAACGCTCCAGTTGCGGCAGAAGTCCCGGAAGCCGCGTGTCCCTCGCGGCACCTTACGGCGGGGGTGAACCTGCTTCAGGAGAAGTGGGTGCTGCTCATCGTGCGGGTGCTGCTTGGCGGCCCTGTCGGGTTCAACGACATGGCGCGCAACGCCGGCGACGTGAATTCGACTACCCTGGCGCAGCGGCTCGCGACGCTCGAGAAGGCCGGCATGGTCAAGAAGACCGTGCAGTCGGTCATGCCGCCAAAGACGAGCTACGAGCTTACGGAAGTCGGAACGGCACTCAGGCCGGTCATCGAGTCTATCGAGCGGTGGAGCGAGAAGTACGGTCTGGCTTGCGAAGAGGCCCGCAACGGGCCATCGGCGGTCAAATAACGCCGAGCTTCTTTTGCAGGCTCGACGACGAGGTCGTGTACTGGAAGACGACCTTCCTCTCCGGCGCCACGATGTGAACCGCGGCCTGCGCCATCAGCGCGGCCTCGTGGAAGCCGCAGAGGATGAGTTTCAGCTTGCCCGGATAGGTATTGATATCGCCGATGGCGAAGATGCCTTTCTCGGAAGTCTCGAACGTCTCGGTACCGACGGGGATCAGGTTCTCGTCGAGATTGATGCCCCAGTTGGCAACCGGCCCCAGCTTCATGGTCAGACCAAAGAAAGGCAGGATGCGCGTCGTGGGATGATGGACTTCGGTCCCGTCCTTGTCCTTGACGACGGCGTGCGAGACCTGACCGGCCTCGCCCTTCAGCCCGCTCACCTGGCCAAGCGCAAGCTTGACCTTCCCCGCTTCCACCAATTCGCGCATCTTCTTCACGCTGTCGCGCGCCGCGCGGAAATCGTCGCGACGGTGAAGCAGCGTCAGGCTCTTCGCGAGCGGCTGCAGGTTCAGCGTCCAGTCGAGCGCGGAGTCGCCGCCGCCGACTATCAGCACGTCGTGGCCACGGAAATCTTCCATGCGCCGCACGGCGTAGTGGACCGATGTGCCTTCATATTCTTCGATGCCAGGAACCGGCGGGCGCTTCGGCTGGAACGAGCCTCCACCGGCCGCGATCACCACCACCCTGGCGAGGAACGCGGTGCCGGCGTCGGTGGTCAGGCGGAAGCGGCCGTCGGCCTCGCGCGCCAGACTTTCGACCATCTGGCCGAGATGGAAGCTTGGCTTGAACGGCGCGATCTGCTCCATCAGCTTTTGCACCAGCCCCTCGCCGGTGATGATCGGGTAGCCGGGAATGTCGTAGATTGGCTTCTCGGGATAAAGCTCGGCGCACTGGCCACCCGGCTTATCCAGGATGTCGACCAGCGCGCATTTTATGTCGAGCAAGCCAAGCTCGAACACGGCGAAGAGACCAACCGGACCGGCGCCGACGATAACAGCATCGGTCTCGACGGTGCCGCCGACTTCGGTTCCAGCAGATTGTTCCATCAGAGAAAAACCTTCCGGTCGCTTGCGGGCGCAGAGTTATCCGCTCAGCGCGGCGATGCAAAGCAAGAATGTTCGGGGGTTTGGCCCAGCCGAGAAAAACGATCTCGCCAACCGGCCCGGCGGCGACGGGTTAACTACCCCTGCCGCTCGGGCACGGTGACGACCAATCCGTCGAGTTCGTCGCGGACACGGATCTGGCAGGAAAGGCGGGACGTGGGACGAACCTCGAAAGCAAAGTCGAGCATATCCTCTTCCATCGGCTCGGGTGGGCCGGCAATTTCCTTGAACGCCTCATCGACGTAGACATGGCAGGTGGCGCACGCGCAGGCGCCGCCGCACTCCGCTTCGATGCCGGGCACGCCGTTGCGAATAGCGTTCTCCATGACCGTGGTGCCGTTCTCGGCCTCCACTTCATAACGCTGGCCCGCAGGGTCGATGTAGGTGATCTTGGCCATACGGCTCTGAGGTCGGGAACGCACGGGAAGGTGGCCCGCCGAAAGGCTTTCGGCGGCAATCCGCGCGGGTCTATAGGCGATTCCTCGGCGCGCTGCCAGTGCGGATCGAATCGCTCGGGCCGAAGTGGATAGCGATGAACTCGATGACCTCGACAATGGCGGCTTCTAATGCGTCGACGCCCTTGCCGCCTGCCTCGATCTCAGCGGCCAGTCTCGCAACCTCGCCGGCGCCGATGGCACGCGCCGAGCCGACAAGGAGATGAGCGGCCTCCCGTCGCTCGGAAGCCGACGCGGAGCGCAGCCGTACAAGCTCGACGGGCGCCTGGGCGGCAAATAAACGAAGGACTTCGGCGGCAAGGGCATCGTCGCCGCCTGTCTGGCGATTGAGGTGGGCGAGATCGATTGCATCGCGGTGCACGGGTGAGAGTCCTCGCAGGGCGAATCCAGGATCGACAATCCAGCAACGGACCGGGAATCTTAAGACATCGTTAACCGGAAAAAAGACGCGCTTGCGGCTGCGCCGGCAATCGCGACGGCATCGCCCATTGGTCGCATATTTTTCCCCGCGGCATGGCCCGAAAACATCGCAAACGGTGCTCAGCGTCCGTAGCCAGGGCGGCCGGGCGGCTGCTTCGATGTCCGTTTTCCTTTTGATTCGGCCGCCTTCCACGACAACAAGAGAGTTTTCCACCATGTAGTTGGCTCGATGCTGGCGGGACCGGGCCGGGCCGCCCGAAGCCGACAAAGATGGCGGAACGGGCGACGATGGTCGTACCTTATCGGCCCTGTTCGCGCATGCCTCGAAGGCGACCAGCCATGTTCTTGAACCAATTTGGGGTCTGCCCGCCCGGTCGTTGCTGTTTTTGGGTTCCTCTGCCACGAATGTGCCACTAGGATCGTCTAGGCGGCGTAGGTAAGGCGTAGTCGGCGGTTTTGGCCGATGTTGCGTGGTGCTCGCCCTGGCAGGGGCGTCTGTGTGGGCGAGCCGCGTGATCTCCTTTCCGACGTCTGTCGGTTACGCGTTTGCCGGGCCGAACAGAGCCCGACAAAAGGCTGAATAAGGTTTTGCGTACGGTGCGAGGCGGAATGTAATGGCGACTAACCCCAGAGCAAAGAACCCTAACGAGACGGCTCTTTCAGCCGTCGAAGAGGCCCTGCGCCTCGACTACACGCCGGACGAAGGCGTCGCCGCCGATCAGGATGACGCGGGCGCGCCGCGCCGCCGCCCCGAGAACCGCCCCGACGCCAGATCAGAGCCACGGATCGCCGCGCCTGAACCCGCACGCCGGGGTGAGACCCCACGGCGCAACGAGGGGCCGCGCACGCCAGCGCCGCCTCGCCGTAACGATCCCGCAGCCGCAGCGCCGCCGCGTCGCGAAGAAGCCCGTCGTTCCGAGCCGCCGCGGACGTTTGCCGAAGCGCCGAGTGCCGAGCAAGCGGCGCCGGTGCGGACGCGCGCCGCGGAGCAGCGGCGTGGCCGGTTCGCTGCCAACGACGATCGTCGTTCGATCGCAAGCGGAATGCAGCGGCGTCCTTCCCGGCTGATCTACCCGATCGCAACGGTGCTGTCGCTCGGCTGGGCAGCGTTCGTTGTCCTCTACGCCTCCTCGACCGGCGGCATCTTCGGCGATGGCGACATTCTGACCTCCCCACGCTTCCTCAACGTCGCGCTGTTCCTGTTCGTGCCGCTCGGCCTCATCTGGGCGTTCGCCTCGACGATGTGGCGGACGCAGGAACTCAGATTCGTCGCCCGTTCTGTTTCCGACATGGCAATCCGCCTGTCGGAACCCGAGAACATGGCAACCGACGCGGTCGTCAACGTCAGCCAGGCGGTCCGTCGCGAAGTCGCCGCGGTCGGCGACGGCATCGAGCGGGCGCTTGCCCGCGCCAGCGAACTGGAGCTGCTCGTTCATAACGAAGTGGCGGCGCTGGAGCGCTCCTATTCCGACAACGAGACGCGCATGCGCTCGCTGATCGACGATCTCGCCGGCCAGCGCGAGGCAATCGTTATCAACTCGGAACGGGTCCGCACATCGATCGTCTCGGCGCAGGAATCGCTTTCCAAGGATTTGCGCATTGCCTCCGAGTCCATATCGGAAAACGTCACCACCGCCGGCAATCGCATCACCGCGGCGCTCACGGACCGCGGCGAGCAGATCACGGTGGCCCTCGGCACGGCCGGCGAAGCCATGGTCGATCAGCTTTCGGCGCGCGGCGAGGATCTTGTCTCGCGGCTCGCCGACACGGTCAGCGATGTCGCGGTGTCGTTGGCGCAGACCGGCTCGGAAGTGACCGACGCGCTGCTGGCGCGCTCGTCCGAGATCAACGAGACGCTGTCCTCAACCGGCCGCGCCATGGCCGACACGATCGCCGAGCGCGGGCAGGAAGTGAACGACACGCTGTCGTCCGTCGGCGCCGAACTCATCGCCGGTTTCGAAGGCCGCACCGAGGACATTACCCGTTCGATCAGCGAGACGGGCAACATGGCCGCCGCCACGATCTCGAAGCACGTCACGGAGGTCAATGAGGCGCTGAAGTCGAACGCCGACTCCCTCCTCGTCGATCTGGCGCTGCGCGGACAGGAGATCGCCGACAAGCTGGATGAGACCGGCACGCGCATCGCAGAGACGATCACCAACCGCGGCGGCGAGCTGGCCGACCGACTGTCACGCACGGGCGATCGTATTTTCGAGTCAATCGCAGTCAACGGAACCGAGCTCAACGAACGCCTTGCCTCCACCGGCGAGGCGATGGCCAACCTGATCGAGACGCGCACCAACGGTCTGCGCGAAGCGATCAATTCGGCGACCACTTCCGTGTACGATTCTTTCGACGAACGCAGCGCCGAGCTTACCCAGCGGCTGGCTTCCGTCGGCGGCGAAGTCGCCAAGGCAATTGCCGTCCGCGGCATGAAGATCAATGAGACCATCATCGCGTCTGGCAACGAAATCGCCGAAACGGTCGCCTCCCGCGCCGGGACGATCCACGAGCGCATCGTCGATTCCGGTACGCGCATCGCCGATCGGATCATCGATCAGGGCAATCAGATTCACGAGCGTATCGTGGAATCGGGCAGCCAGATCGCCAACGAGATCGAGAGCCGCGGCGCCTCGATCCACGAACGTATCCTTTCCTCGTCCCGCGAGATCGCCGACACCATCGAGGGACGCGGCACGGCGATCTACGATTCGATCGTCGAAGCGACGCAGCACATCGGCGACGCCATCGAGAGTCGCGGAACTTCGATTCACCAGAAAATTCTTGCCTCCGGTCGCGACGTGGCCAACGCCATCGAGAGTCGCGGCGTCACAATTCACGAGAAAATCATCACTTCGGGAACCGAGGTGGCCGACGCGATCGAGAGCAAGGGCACGTTGATCCACGGCAGGATCGTGGACTCCGGTACCCGTTTCTCCGAGGTGATTGCCTCGCGCAGCCAGGAGCTTGGCGACGTGCTGGAAAGCCGCTTCGCGCGGATTTCAGAAATGGTCAGCGAGCGGGGGCCGCAGCTCATTACCTCGCTGACCGAACAGGCGCACAGCATGGAGTCCGCGCTGACGAGCAAGCTGTCGCAATTCGGCGATGGCATCCGCATCAAGATCGAGGATGTCTCCGAGGCACTGGAAAGCAATGCTCACCGGATCGCCGAGGCGCTCGACCATCGCTCGCGCCAGATCAACCAGACGCTGATCGAGCGCACCCGTGAGATCGCCGAAACATTCACCTCGGGGCAGACGGAGTTTTCTGCGCTCATCGACGATCGCCTGATCGAGGTGGGCGGCCAGATGACCGCGCGCGTCGAGAGCCTTGCCGAGACGCTGTCGGATCGCGCCAACTCGATTACCGACTCCCTCGCCGGCCGGAGCGAGGATGTCGCCCACACCATCCGCGAGGCGGTGACGGAAGTGACCCAGCGCCTGGTTAACGAATCGACCGAAGCCAGCCGCACGGTACGGGCTTCGGCGGCGGAGGCATCGACGGTGCTTGGCCGCGCCATCAACGAGATCGAGGGAATGTTCGGCGCGCGCGCCAACGCGGTTACCGAAGCGCTTGAGCAGCGCACCCGCGAATTCAACGACGTGCTGGGCGCGCGCAGCGGGGAACTTGCTTCGCTTCTCGACGGGCGGTCGAATGCCCTCATCCGCACGCTCGACCAGACTGGAAACTCGGTCGTCGAAATGGTCGCCAGCCGCAGCGAGGAGGCTGCGCGCACTCTGCTTTCAACCGGCGAGAGGGTCGCTTCCTCTTTTGCCAGCACCAATACCGCGCTGCGGACCGAAGTCACCGAAATTGCGGAACGGCTGCAGCAGTCGAATACCATCCTCAACAACCTGCTGGCTTCGACCTCCGACAACCTCGGCAAGATCGAGACGCAGCTCGCGGCGCGATCAACCGAATTCAACGCCGCGATCGGCCATGCCGTCGAAACAACGCAGCTTTCTACCGAAGAGCTGGGTGGACAGGTCACACGCCTTCGCGATGTATCGCGTGAGATCGTCGAGGGCGTCGGCACCGTCGTGAAGCGCTTCGAGGAGCAGAGCAACTCGCTTTCGGGAGCTACCAAGAACCTCGCCGACGTCAACCGCCAGATCCAGACCACGGTCGAGGAACGGCGTCCGGCGCTCGAGGGCCTGACCGCCGGCCTCAAGATGCGCAGCGAGGAACTCGACGGGTTGATGAAGTCGTTCACCCGCATCATTGCCGAGACCCTGAAGACGGCCGAGGAGCGCGCGACGGCGGTTAGCCGCATGCTGACCGAGAACACCGCGACCGCGACTAAAGGCGTCATCGAGAACTTCGAAACGATGAATCGCACCGCCAGCTCGGAGAGCCGCAAGGCCGCCGATGCGGTGCGCGAAGCCAACAAGGCCCTCATCGCCGACATGGGGGCGGCCATCACCGATGTCTCCAAGCGATTCGGCGAAGCCACGCGCGAGATGCGGCAGGCGACCCAGGAAGTGCAGCGCGACCTCAGCATTACCCGCGAGGAATTGCGGCGCGGCGTGCTGGAACTACCGGAAGAAGCGCGCGAGGGCGCCGAAGCGATGCGGCGCGTTGTCGGCGACCAGATCAAGGCGTTGTCGGAGCTTTCCGAGATCATCAACCGGCACGGCAAGAACCTCGACCTGTCGAGCCCTGCACTTGGCGAACCGCGCATCCGCATAGAGGCAACGGCCGTCAATGGTGAACCCATGGTCAGCGGGCCGGCGTCGGGCGAGGCCACCATCGCCGCTCCACGCCATGCCGGTGCAGAACCGCGTCGCGTCACCAACGGCGCGGCGGCGGTGGCTCCGCCAGTAGCACCGGTCGTCAAGGCGCCGCCGCGGGTCGTTCCCCGTCAGGCGCCGGCGGCTTTGCGAACAGCTGCGGGCAGCGACGAGGCCGGCGAGGGCTGGGTATCGGACCTGCTGCGCCGGGCATCAACCGACGAGGATGCCGGCGGCCCGGCGATCGAACGCCATCGCGATGCGCCGGCCGCGATCGCCGACAAGAGCGCCAGCGCCGCGGCTCCTGCGGCATTAGGAGCGATCTCCGCCGATATCGCCAAGGCCATCGATCAGGATGCCGCGGTCGAATTGTGGGCGCGGCATAACAAGGGCGAAAAGAACCTGTTCACGCGCCGGCTCTACACGATGTCGGGTCAGCAGACGTTCGACGAGATACGCAAGAAATATCAGCGCGACGGGGACTTCCGCACGGCCGTCGACCGCTATGTCGCGGACTTCGAAAAGCTGCTTGCGGAAGTGACCAAATCGGGCAAGGACCGCGCCGCGGGAAGCGCTTACCTGACCTCGGACACCGGCAAGGTCTACACCATGCTTGCCCACGCCAGCGGGCGTTTCGACTAGCCGCGGCGACGGCGGCATTCTTTCGGAGCGGGCGCCCACGAGGCGCCCGTTTTCGTTTCAGGCCGGTGTTGCGGCGAGCGCTTGCGCCAGCATGGCCTCATCGATGTTGCCGCCAGAGAGCACGATGACGGCGCTGCCACCGGCGACATCGAGCCGGCGACTGAGCAGCGCGGCAAGGGCTACGGCGCCGCCCGGCTCGACCACCAGCTTCAGTTCGCGGAAGGCAAAGGCGACGGCGGCAAGTGCCTCGGCGTCGGTCACGGTGACGACGCCCGGCGCGCTGCGCGAATTAATGGCAAACCCGATGGCACCGGGCGCCGGCGCCAGCAGCGCATCGCAGAGCGAGCCGCTTGCGGTGGGATTGGCGACGATACGGCCCTCACGTAGCGAGCGGCGGTAGTCGTCGAAGCCTTCCGGCTCGACCAGCGTGAGGCTGGCCGTCGGACAGCCATCGGCGATGGAGAGGTTGATGCCGGCGGAGAGGCCGCCACCGCCGCACGGCACCAAGACCATGTCGGGCATCAGGCCCAGCGCGGCGCAATCAGCGGCGATCTCGAGACCGATGGTGCCCTGCCCGGCGATGACGCTGGTGTCGTTGTAGGCATGGATGAGCGCGCCGCCGTGGACGGCGATGTGGGCCGCGGCAATCGCGTCGCGATCGCCGGTGGCGCGGTCGTAGGCGATGATGCGGCCGCCGTTCCGTTCGGTGCGTTGCCGCTTCATCGCAGGAGCATCGGCCGGCATGACGATCGTGGCGGCGATACCGAAGAGGCGCGCCGCTTCGGCGACGCCCTGCGCGTGATTGCCAGAGGAAACCGCAACCACGCCGCCCGCGCGCTCGGCCGGCGTCAGCGCGGCGACGGCATTGTAAGCGCCGCGAAACTTGAACGAGCCGGTGCGCTGCAGGTTCTCGCACTTGAGAAAAACGCGCGCGCCCGCCCGCTCGTCCAGAGTCGGGCTGGAAATCAGCGGTGTGCGCACGGCATGGCCGGCGATCCTTTTCGCAGCCGCCCATACGTCGTTGATGGTTGGCAGATCGACCATCCAGGCAGCCTATTCGAAAAGCGTCGGCGTCACCGACACGACCAGCAGCACCGCCATGCCGATGTTGAACCACTGACGGCGGCGATCGTCCGCCAGAAAGCCGGCGATGCCGCGGCCGAACAATGCCCACGCGATGCCATTCGGCAGGCAGACCAGCCCGAACAACAGGGCTATGACACCCACCTGGATTACCTTGTTACCGTTCGCCGTCGTGAAGAGGGCCAGCGCGCCGATGGACATCGCCCAGCCCTTCGGATTGACCCATTGAAATGCCGCCGCCTGCAGAAAGGTCACGGGCCGCGCATCCGCCGAGGCGACATCGGGTCGCTTTGCCGTGGCGATTTTCCACGGCAGCCACAGCAGGTACGCGAAGGTCGCGTACTTCAGGATCGTGTGCACTGCCGGGTAGGCATCGAACACGAAGCCGAGGCCAAGACCGACCGCGACGATCATCACCGGAAAGCCGGCGGCGATCCCCGCGATAAGCGGCAGCGTGCGAACGACGCCGAAATTGGCGCCCGAGGTAAGCACCATCAGATTGTTGGGCCCGGGCGTACAGGCCGACACGACGACGTAGCCCAGCAGAGGCAGGAGCGTTTCCATGATTCGTCTTCTTATCGGCTTATCGGCAGCCTATTAGGTCAATAATACTGACCTACCAAAAAAATGCCAGCCCGTGACGACGATTGTCTGCCGCTTGCGACTTGAGACGACTCCGGGTTCAGGCTACGCCTCGCGGGCAATTCCGAACCTCGATCCTGCTGGAGAGTTTGCGCCCATGAAGCTCGTTCGTTTTGGACCGAAGGGCCGCGAGAAGCCCGGCATCATCGACAAGAAGGGTGTCCTGCGCGACCTCTCCCGCGTCGTTCCCGACATCACGCCGGAGACGCTGGCCGACGGCGCCATCGCCAAGATCCGCAAGGTCAAGGCGGAGAGCCTGCCGGCCGCGCCGAAGGCGGCCCGCATCGGGCCCTGCGTCGGCGGCGTGCGCAACTTCATCGCGATCGGGCTGAACTACGCCGATCACGCGGCCGAAACCGGCGCGGCGATCCCCAAGGAGCCGATCGTCTTCAACAAGGCGCCCTCCTGCATCGTTGGCCCGAACGATGACGTCGTCATCCCCAAGGCGTCCAAGAAGACCGATTGGGAAGTCGAGCTCGCCGTCATCATCGGCAAAGGCGGCAGCTACATCGACGAGGCGAAGGCAATGACGCACGTCGCCGGCTACGCGGTATGCCACGACGTGTCGGAGCGCGAGTTCCAGATCGAGCGTGGCGGCCAGTGGACCAAGGGCAAGGGCTGCCCGACCTTCGGGCCGCTGGGTCCGTGGCTGGTGACACGCGACGAGATCAAGGACGTGCAGAACCTCGACATGTTCCTCGACGTCAACGGCGAGCGCGCGCAGACCGGCAGTACCAAGACGATGATCTTCAGCGTCGCGCATCTGGTCAGCTACCTCAGCCAGTTCATGGCGCTGGAGGCCGGCGACGTCATCACCACGGGCACGCCACCCGGCGTCGGCATGGGCATGAAGCCGCCGCGATACCTCAAGGGCGGCGAGAAGATCCGGCTTGGTGTCGCCGGGCTCGGGGAGCAGACGCAGAAGGTGGTCAAGTACAAGGGGTAGATCCTCTTCTCCGCATATTTCCCAGCGAAGGCGGCAACCTCCCTCCTTGTCATCACCGGGCTTGTCCCGGTGATCCACGACGTCCCGGCGGTTCGTGGATGGCCGGGTCAGGCCCGGCCATGACGCGCGCAAGCGTTCCCATTCTCGCGACGCTCACGTATCCGAGTCTTCGTCTCCTTCCTTTTCTTCTCCCTCCGGGCACAAAGCCGAAGGGGCGGCGGGCGCTCGTTCGAGTGCC
>Ga0208849_1001653_pt1 | contig 14521 bp, 13 predicted proteins | sample NGESurdeep072012_10_FD_184470 | JGI IMG/M metagenome (GOLD analysis project Ga0208849, IMG submission 184470) | Arctic peat soil microbial communities from Barrow, Alaska - NGEE Surface sample 53-3 deep-072012 (SPAdes) | ecosystem: Environmental > Terrestrial > Soil > Wetlands > Peat ...
GTTGTGCCCGACGTGCCGTGGGTGAACTACTTCAACGGCGGCGACGCCGTGCACGGCTATCCCCGCGCCTCCTACGGCTTCCCCCAGTCCAACGGCTGCGTCGAGCTGCCGATCGAAGCCGCCCACACCGTGTTCGGCATGCTCGCGATCGGCGACATCGTCGTCGTCAAGGGCTGAGCCGCGGCTACTTCACCGTCAGCGTGCCTTCCATCCCGGCCGCGCGGTGTCCCGGAACGGAGCAGAAGAACTTGTAGGTGCCAGGTTTGAGCTGCAGTGACAGGGTCCTGCTGGCACCCTGGAACGTCGGCGTGGCTCCGAGGATCTTGCCGCCGGCGCCTTCGATCGTCACGTTATGCGAGAGCGGGGCCATGTTGGTGAAGTCGATTGACACCTTGCCGGCATTTGCCGTCAGCGACTTGGTGTTGTAGGCGAGCTGACCTTCGGGGTTTGCTTCGATCGGGAGCGTGCTCGCCGAGCTCGTCGAGGACGATGTGCTCGACGTTGCAGCGGGCGCGCTCGTCGTCGAGCTCGGCGTGCTGGCTGTCGAGGAGCTCGTCGTGTTCGAGGAGCTGCCGCAACCTGCCAGCGCGAGCAGGCCTATGGCCAACGCCAGAGCCGAGAAGATGGGCATCGAACGGGGCTTTGCTCGGCCTTGCGCATCGGTAACCACGGGCAGCTCCTCCTCGATCGGGGTCGTCGGCTGCAAGGGACGCGGCACTGCGCAGATCCTTCCCGCCGACGGATGATGAGACTCTAACTGGTGGGGACCTCCTGCTCGACGGCGCTCTCGCTCGAGTTCGTCGTCGCTGCCGGTGCGGGTGCCTCGGCCTGCGCCGGCGCTGTGGCGGCAGCGGCGTAATGCGCGCCCACGGCGCCGGCAGCGCCGGCGAGCAGCGCCGCGAGCGCCAAGCCCGGACCGGAGCGTTCACGCCCGAGCGCCGCGTCCAGCGAGGGCTTGCCGGGCCCGACCTCGACCAGCGTCAGCACGGCGGCGATCAGGACGACGTTGTACTCGTAGCCGCCGTTTGCCGCCCACGGGCCGTTCTTGGCATGCACCCTGTGGATCGCGGTGAGCATCGTGCCGGTCAGCGCGGCGCCCGCCAGCGGGGTAGCGAGTCCGAGTCCGAGCAGCGCGCCGCCGCCCGCCTCCGCCGCGCCGGCTGCGATCGCGTTGCGCTTTCCGGGGCGCAGCCCCATCTGCTCGAAGGCCTGGGCGGTTGCATCCAGGCCGTGGCCGCCGAACCAGCCGAACAGCTTCTGGGTCCCGTGGCCGATGAAGAAGCCCCCCACCGAAAGTCGTAGCAGCAGCCGTCCGATCTTCATCTCACAAGTCCTTTCGTAGTTTCATCTGGTTATACCCCTCGTCCAGCCGGGTACCCGTCCGCGCTACGGCGCCGCCGGCACCACGACCAGTGGGCCGTCCTGGGTCGGCAGCGATGCTGTGTCGAACGCCGGCTGCGCCAGGCGCTCGACGTGCTCGAAGCGCTCCAGGAAATCGTCTGCGGTCTCGAGGAAGTCGATGCGCGGTGTGCGGTAGTGCATCGGCACCACCCAGCGCGTAGACAGGCGCTCGACCACCAGCGCAGCCTGCTCCGCGCCGATCGTGGGACCGCCGCCGACGGGGATGATCAACAGGTCCACGTCGCCGATCGCCGCCGCCTGCTCCTCGCGCAGGCCGCGCTGTCCGAAGTCACCGAAATGGCACACGCGCAGCCCGTCGAGCTCGAACACGAAGATCGTGTTGGGACCGCGGGCCGTGCCCGCCTGCTCGTCGTGCTCGGAGGCGATCGCGATGACCTCGCCGAGCGGCGACTCCAGCGTTCCCGCCGTCGAGCGCAGGATCGTCGGGCTCCCCACGATCGCCTCGACGCCGTTGTGGTCGAGGTGCTCGTGCGTCACCAGCAGCAGGTCCGCCGTCACGTTCGCGATCGGCGGGTAGTCGAACTGCATCCCGCGGCTCGCCGCCATCGCCGACATGTCCGCGAACGGGTCGATCGCCACCGACCGCTCGGCGCCACCCAGGTGAAACGCAGATTGGCCGTACCACTCAACGCGCATGTTGCTCCTCTGCTGTAGTAGCTCGTGCGAGCGCGCCCGCACGCTGGTCGAAGGTCTCGGGGCTCGTCTTCGCGCCATCTGCCTGTACCCCACCCGCGCCGGTCTCCACGCCGTTTGCAAGCGTGCCGTCGGCGCCCGGTGGCGCCGACGGCTGCTCGACGTAGTGATACTTGCCGCCCCGCATCAGCGAGGCCGCGGCGGCAATCAGGCACGCGATGATCGCGAACAGGAATGCCTCGTGCAGCCCGGTGCGAAACGGCCCAGAGATCAGCTGCGGGAAGAACGAGCGGCCGGTCAGCGTCGCGTGGTTGGCGGCGGAGACCGAGGCGAGCACGTGCGAGCCGAGCAGGTGTTCGACCGGGTTGTAGCCGAGGAAGGCCGCGAACAGCACCGACACGGGCGGCGTGTGCGCGGCGCCACTCGCCGCGGCTGCCGAGACCCCGTGCGCCTGCAGTCCGGTCGACAGCGTGTGCGGCAGGTTCGAGGCGAGCCCGAGGATCATCAGCGTGAAGAACACGCCGATCGAGAGCACCTGCGCGGAGTTCTGGAAGGTCTGGTTCATGCCTCCACCGGCGCCGCGGTGCTGTGGCGGCAGGCTGTTCATCACCGCGGCGCGGTTCGGCGAGGCGAACATGCCCATCGACAGGCCGACCATCAGAAGTACCAGCGCGAACAGCGGGAACGGGAAGTCGATCGGCAGTAGCGTCAGCAGGAAGAAGCTGAGCGCGGAGCCGAGCATCCCCCCTGTCGCGAACCAGCGGGCCCCGAAGCGGTCTGACAGGTACCCGGAGGTCGGCCCGGCGATCAGCATGCCGATCGTCAGCGGCAGCATGTAGATGCCCGCCCACAGCGGCGTCTCGGTGAAGTCATAGCCGTGCTGGGGCAGCCAGATGCCCTGCAGCCAGATGATCAGCATGAACATCAGCCCGCCGCGCGCGACCGCCGAGAGGAACGTCGACAGCGTCCCGAACGTGAAGGCGCGGATGCGAAACAGCGGCAGCCGGAACATCGGCTCGGCGACCCGACGCTCGATCAGCGCGAAGGCCACCAGCGATGCCACGCCGGCGCCGAGCAGGCCGAGCACCCTGGGGCTGCCCCAGCCCGTGGCGTGGCTGCCGTATGGCCGGATGCCGTATGTGACCGACACCATGATCAGGATCAGCCCGAGCGCGAACGTGACGTTGCCCCACCAGTCCACGCGTGCGGGTTTCGGCGTGCTGCGCTCCTCGAGCTTCATGTACGCCCAGACGGTGCCGAACAGTCCCACCGGAACGGAGATCAGGAACACGAGGCGCCAGTCGATCGGCGCCAGCAGGCCGCCGAGCACGAGGCCCACGAACATGCCGCTGACGCCGACGATGTTGTTGATGCCGAGCGCCATGCCCCGCTGGTTTGCGGGGAACGCGTCGGTGATGATCGCCGCGGCATTGGCGAGCAGGAACGCGGCGCCGACTCCCTGCACGATGCGAAACACGATCAGATACGTCGCCCCGGCGCGTCCGTCCATCCAGTCCACCGTCAGCACCAGCGAGGCGAGCGTGTAGATGACGAAGCCGAGGTTGTACATCTTGACCCGCCCGTACATGTCGCCGAGGCGCCCGAGGCTCACGATCAGCACGCTTGTCACGACCAGGAAGCCGAGGATCATCCACAGCAGGTAGAAGCTGTTGGCCGGCACGAGCGGGTCGAGGTGGATGCCCCTGAAGATGTCCGGCATCGCGATCAGCGTGATCGAGCCGTCGAGCGTCGCCAGCAGCACCCCCAGGGTGACGTTGGACAACGCGACCCACTTGTAGCGGTCCGAGCTGCCCGAGCCTGTGTCTGCGTGTCCGTTCGCAGTCGCTCGGGTACCCACCTCGCTCGCCATCCAACTAAATTATACAGGGAAACTGAGCAGTTTTCCTGCTCTTCCCCGAGATATAGTCTGCGGGCCGTGGGTCAGGCTGTCGACACCACTCGCCTCGCGAGCGAGCTGCGCATCGTCCTCGGCCAGCTGATGCGCCGCCTGCGCGCCGAGCATCGCTTCTCGCTCTCGCAGGGTGCGGTGCTCGGGCGCCTGGACCGGGAAGGAACGAAGTCGATCGGCGATCTGGCCGTCGCCGAGCGGGTGCGCCCGCAGTCGATGACCCAGACGATCTCAGACCTCGAGTCCGAGGGCCTGATCGCTCGCCGCGCCGACCCCGAAGACGGGCGGCGGATCCTCGTCGAGCTGACCGAGCAGGGTCGCCGCACGCTGGCGGCCGACCGCCGCCAGCGCGAGGGCTGGCTCGCGCGGGCGATCGCGGAGGACCTCTCAGTGTCCGAGCAGCGGGTGCTCATCCAGGCGCTCGCGCTGCTGCGGCGCCTCGCCGAGGACTGACCGCAGGCGACCCGACGTGAGTCTCCGCGCAGGCTCGCCGCGCAGCACGCGAGCGCTACAGCGCAGAGCCCTACTCGTCCGACACGCGGAACCTATATACCAACGGTGGGATGACGCCTGTCCATCAGGCATATCTGCTGCAGGCGCGTCAGATGCAGGCGTTGTCGTTCTCGGTGCACATCCCGCTGGTGTGCTTCGGCATCTCGTTCCCGGCGATGATCCTGTTCGTCGAGTGGCTGTACCTGCGCTCCGGCGATCAGCTCTACCGCACGCTTGCACGCCGCTGGACGCGGGTGATGGCCGCGCTGTTCGCGATCGGCGTGATCACCGGCACGATCCTCAGCTTCGAGATGGGCCTGCTGTGGCCGGCGTTCACCTCGACGTTCGGCAGCGTCTTCGGACTTGGCTTCGCGATCGAGGGCTTCTCGTTCTTCACCGAGGCGATCTTCATCGGCATCTACATCTACGGCTGGGATCGCCTCTCGCCGCGGATGCACTTCCTCAGCGGCATCCCGATCGCGATCGCCGGTATGACCGGCTCGCTGACGGTGATCTCCGTCAACGCCTGGATGAATCACCCGTCGGGCTTCCGTCTCGCGGGCGGCAAGGTCCTCGACGTGCACCCGTTCACGGCGCTGTTCGCCAACAGCTTCCTGTGGCCGGAGCTCGTGCACATGTACATCGCCGGCTACATGGTCGTCGGCTTCCTGCTCGCCGGCGCCTACGCGATCGCCAGGCTGCGCGGGCGCTGGAGTCGCTATGAGCGCACCGCGCTGGCGATCCCGCTGACGATCGCCGCGCTCGCCGCGCCCGTGCAGATCCTGATCGGCGACTGGGTCGGGCGCGCCGTCGCCACCTCCCAGCCGATCAAGCTCGCCGCGCTCGAGGGGCTCGCCAAGACGACCCGCGGCGCGCCCGAGCACCTGCTCGGCTGGTACACCGAAGGCCAGGTCAAGTACGGGATCGCGATCCCCAAACTGCTCTCGCTGCTGGCCTTCCACAACCCCAACGCCGTCGTCAGGGGCCTCGACACGGTGCCCCCCGGCCGCCAGCCCCCGGTCAACGTCGTGCGCGTGTCCTTCCAGCTGATGGTCGCGATCGGCGCGCTGCTCGCGCTGCTCGCCGTCATCTACCTGTTCGTGCGCGTCAGGCGCCGGCGGCTGCCTGAGTCCGTGTGGTTCTACCGTGCGGTAGCGCTCGCCGGCCCGGCCTCGCTGGTTGCGTTGATCGCCGGCTGGGTCCTCACCGAGGTCGGCCGTCAGCCGTGGGTGGTCTACCAGGTGATGCTCACCAACGAAGCCGTCACCGGCGCGAGCGGCATACCGGTCGGCTACGCGACGCTGGTGGTCGTCTACGTCGGCGTCGTGATCGGCGTCATCTGGATCCTGCGGCGCCTCGCGTGCATGCCGATGGACGCGCCGAAGGCCGGCGCGGTCGGCTGGGCCCGAGAGAGCGATGGACCGGTGGTGGGTTAGCGCATGCACCTCTACGCGCTGCCGTTGATCTTCGTGCTGATCGGGCTCGTCTGCTACGTCGTGCTCGCCGGCGCCGACTTCGGCGCCGGCTTCTGGCAGCTGCTCGCGGGGCGCGGCGCACGCGGTGCGCGGATGCGCGAGCACGCCCACCACTCGATGGCGCCCGTGTGGGAGGCCAACCACGTGTGGCTGATCTTCGTGCTGACCGTCACGTGGACGGCCTACCCGACCGCGTTCGGCTCGATCGCCTCCACGTTGTCGATCCCGTTGTTCATCGCCGCCATCGGCATCGTCCTCAGAGGCGCCTCCTACGCGCTGCGCGCCGGGACCGCCACGACGCGCGAGCAGCGCGCGCTCGACACCGTCTTCGCCGTCTCCTCGATCATCACGCCGTTCGCGCTCGGCGCGATGGTTGGCGCGATCGCCGCACGTCGCGTTCCCGTCGGCAACGCCGCCGGGAACCTGTACACGAGCTGGACGGGGCCGATCTCGATCCTCGTGGGCGTACTCGCGATCGTCGTCTGCGCCTACCTCGCCGCCGTGTTCCTCGCCGCGGACGCGCGCCGAGCCGCGACGCGCGATCCGAGCGAGCGCGACCTGGAGGCCGGCTTTCGCAACCGCGCGCTCGCCGCCGGCGTGCTCGCCGGCGCAGTCGCGATTGCCGGCCTGTTCGTCCTGCGCTCCGACGCCCACCCGCTGTATCACCGGCTGCTGCACAGCGACGCGCTCGCCGCGCTGATCGTCTCGGTCATCGCCGGCGCCGCGACGCTCGAGCTCGTCCGGCGCCGGCGCTTCGAGGTGGCTCGCTACAGCGCCGCGATCGCCGTCGCCGCCGTGATCGCCGGCTGGGCGGTCGCGCAGTACCCGCTGCTGCTGCCCGGGCTGACCGTCCGCCAGGCCGCCGCGCCGCACGACACGCTCGTCGCCGTGGTGATCGCCGTGCTCGCGGGAGCCGTGATCCTGTTCCCGTCGCTGGCGCTGCTGTTCCGGCTCGTGCTCGCCGGCGAGTTCGAACGCGAGCAGCGTGCACCCGCGCCGGCGCCGACGGTCGGCTCCCTGCTCGCGGCATCGAATCCCGGCCTGCTCGCCCGGGTAGCCGGCGCGTGTCTGCTCGCCGGCTTCGGGCTGCTGACGATCGCCGAAGCCGGCTGGGCGCACGCGCTCGGGGTGCTCGCCCTGTTCGCCTTCATCGTCTGTGGCGTGCTCGCCGACCAACCCGACCAGCTACGAGCGGCCGGTTTCGAGGACCCCGCCGGGGGCCCTCACGGGCGTGAGGACCCGCCGGCAGGATGAAAGGCACTCTCGTCGCCCTCAGTACTGGTAGCCGGGCGTGGTCGTCGTAGTGGTGCTCGTGGTCGGGGTGCCGGTGTAGGTGGGGCTCGTGTACGGCGTGCTGGTCGTTGGTGTGCTGGTAGTCGGCGTGCTCGCGGCGGGGGCGCTCGCGCTCACGGGCGCGGCGGCGCTCGGAGCGCCGGAGACGCCCAGCACGTGCCAGATCCCACCGAAGCCTTTGAAGTTCTGGCCGTTGACTTCGCCGCTCGCGCGGTCCTCCGCGAAGCGATACAGCGGCAGCCCGTTCAGCGTGACCTGCAGCGTGCCGTTCCTGCGCTGCAGGATCCCGAGCCTGCCGTGCACGCCGGTGGCTCGCACGAGCTTCGTCCTGCGCGAGGGCACCGTCAGCGGCGGCCAGAATTTCAGGCATTCACTGCTGGTGCACAGCAGGTGCCTGGTGGTCTCCGGAGTGAGGGCGTACAGCGTCCTGCCCTTGGCGTTGACCAGCACGCGCTCGCCCAGCGTCGTGCTGGAGGCGGAGCCGATCGTCGCCGGGCTCGAAGCAAGCGCCATCGCGGCGAACGCTGCGCCGAGCGCCAGCGCGACCGCGGTAAGTCCCATCTCGATGATCGTCCGGCGCCGGCGGCTCGGCAGCACGATCTGCTGTTGCCCTGAATCAGTCACTGGTCTCCCTTTCGCCGAGTGGTGTCAAGTGCATAGATGCCAACGGCGCCACAACCTTCCGCGGCGGGCACGCCGCGGGCGCGGCCCTACGTGCGCCCCGGCTCGGTGTGGACGATCACCTCGGCAATGCCCTCGACCCGCTGGCGCAGCTCGTCCTCGAGCTCGCCGGCGAGCCGGTGGGCGTCGGTCAGGGACGCTGTCGCATCGACGAGGAGCGTCAGGAACAGCACGTGGCCCGCGTCTGTCGAGATCAGCCTGAGCCGCTCAGGATCCTTGCCGGTCCGCTCCCGCACGAGCTGCTCGACCGCTCGCGCGGTGGTCTGCCCGCTGCCGTCATCCTGCGCGCGTGCGACGAGCGGCCGCTCGAGCGGCTCGAGGTGGGTCTGCACATCGCTGACGCCAGGCCGCACGCGGATCGCGCGCTCGACGCGCTCGGCGATCTCGTGCGCCGTGCGCAGATCCAGCTCGGCCGGGAACTTCAGGTGCAGCGACACGCTCGCGGAGCCGCCCTGCTCGAAGATCGTGATGTCGTGCGCCTCCTTGACCAGCGGCTCTGACAGCGCGATCGCCAGCACGCGGTCGCGCAGGTCGAGGCCCGCTCGACGCGGCTCGACGTGCACCACCACGTCGCTGCCGGGGAGCGCGCGCTCGAGCGCGCTCTCGACGAGATCGGCGGCTTGATGGCCCTCCACCACGGCCTGGCCCGGCGGCACGCTGACGACCACGTCGGCGAAGTAGCGTCCGGCGGACTCCCGCAGGCGCAGCCGGTCGAGCTCGACGTCCGCCCCCAGCGCGGCGATCGCGCGCTCGGCGACCGCACGCGCCTGGATCGGCGCACGGTCCATCAGCACGTTCGCGTTCGGGGCAATCAGGCGCACCGCGGTCACGAAGATGATCGCCGCCACCAGCAGCGCCGCCAGCGAGTCGCCGTCGTGGAATCCCGCCTGCGTGGCGAGCAGCCCCGCGAGCACCAGCAGCGAGCTGGCCATGTCGGCTGCGAAGTGCGCGGAGTTGGAGCGCAGCGTCGGGCTGTCTTCGCGGCTCGCGGCCACGAGCGAGACGGCCATGCGGGCGGCTTCCAGGACCAGCGCGACGCCGATTGCAGCGAGCTCGTACCAGTGCACAGTCGCTGCGGCGGCGCTGCCGAGGAGCCGGGTGACCGCCTCGACGCTCACGAGCACCCCGCCGCCCAGCAGCAGCGCGGCCTCACCGAGCGCGCCGAGGTTCTCGGCGCGGCGGTGACCGTAGGGGTGCTCGAAGTCGGCGGGTCTGCCGCCGAGTTTGACCGCGAAGAACGTCAGCACGGCGGCGATCACGTCGCCGCTGGACTCGATGCCGCTCGAGATCAGCCCGAGGCTGCCCGTCGCCAGGCCGGCACCCAGCTTGAGGGCCACCAGCAGCGCGGCCGCGGCGACCGACACCAGCGTGCTGGCGCGCCGCGTGAGTCGGCGCGTCTCCCCCGTCTGCAACATGGCTAGAGACTACGGTTCGCCCGCGTCGTATCGTGGGCGAATGGCACACGAGCATGCCACGCACGCTCACGGCGCTCACGCCCACGGCCTCGACGCCGGCACCGACCGTGGCCGGCTGACAGCAGCGCTGGCGCTGATCCTGCTGTTCATGGCCGCCGAGGTGGCCGCCGCTGTGATCGCGCACTCGCTCGCGCTGCTCTCCGACGCCGGGCACATGCTCACCGACGCCGCCGCGATCGGCTTCTCGCTGGTCGCGATGCGCCTCGCCTCGCGCCCGCCGGGCGGGGCGCTGACGTTCGGCCTGCGGCGCGTGGAGATCCTCTCGGCGCTCGCCAGCGGGCTGACGCTGCTGATCCTCGCGGCGCTGATCGCCTATGACGCCGTGCGACGCCTCCTGGCCCCGCCGGATGTGAGCGGCGGCGTGGTGCTGGCAGTCGCGCTCGCCGGGATCGTCGTCAACCTCGCGGCCGTGTGGACGCTCTCCGGCGCGAACCGTCGCAGCCTGAACGTCGAGGGTAGCTTCCAGCACCTGCTCACCGACCTGTACGGCTTCATCGGCACGGCGATCGCCGCTGTGGTGATCCTCGTCAGCGGTTTCGAGCGCGCGGACCCGATCGTGTCGCTGCTGATCGCGGCGCTGATGGCGCGCTCCGGTGTCTCACTCGTGCGCGAGTCGGGCCGCGTCTTCCTGGAGGCGGCTCCGCGCGGGCTCGATCCGCAGGAGATCGGCCGCGCGCTCGTCGCCCAGGAGGGGGTCGTCGAGGTTCACGACCTGCACGTGTGGGAGGTCACGAGCGGCTTTCCTGCGCTCTCGGCGCACGTGCTGGTCGGCGCCGACAGCGACTGTCACGCGGCGCGCCGGCGAATCGAGGCGATGCTCCAGGAACGCTTCGCGCTCGATCACACGACCCTGCAGGTCGATCACATGGGCAGCGAGCAGTCGGAGATCGTCCAGCTCGAGCTGGCGCCCCGCGCTAGCCGAGTTGGCCGCTCGGGCGGATCAGCACCTCGTTGACGCTGACGTGGCGCGGCTGGCCGATCGCGTACAGGATCGCGTTGGCTATGTCCTCAGCGGTCAGCCGCTCGACGTCGCCGAAACGCTGGGCGATCTGCTCGCGTATCTCCGGCCGGTTGTGGCCGGCCAGCTCGGTGTCCACTGCGCCGGGCTCGATCAGCGTCACGCGGACGCCCATCGGCACGCACTCCTGGCGCAGTGACTCCGAGAAGGCGCCGACGCCGAACTTCGTCAGGTTGTAGACGCCCGAGCCGGCGCGCGCCACGCGACCGGCGACGGAGCTGATGTTGACGATGTGCCCCGAGCCCTGGGCGTGCATCAACGGCAGCGCTGCGTGCGTGCAGTAGAGGACGCCGAAGACGTTGACGTGGATCATCTGCCGCCACTCGTCGGTGGGCGCGTTCTCGATCGGACCGAGCAGCATCACGCCGGCGTTGTTGACGAGCACGTCCAGGCGCCCCAGCTCGGAGTGCGCCCGCTCGACGAACGCCTGTGCCTGGCGCTCCTCGCCGACGTCTGCCGGCACCGCGATCGCCCGCCCGCCCTCCTGGATGATCCGCTGCGCGAGCCGCTCGATGCGCTCGGCGCGGCGCGCAGCGAGGGCGACAGCGGCTCCGGCACGCGCGCATGCGAGCGCTGTTGCCTCGCCGATTCCCGAGGAGGCGCCTGTGATGGCGACGACTTGCGAGGACAGATCGACGTCCATGCGCCGAGCTTAGCTGCCAAAGCTCAGCGATCCAAGGTGCGCGGCCGATGACCAGGCGAGCCTCGACGATCGCTCCGTTTGGCCTATTTCCGGGTTTTAGCAGGCGTTATGGCGGGCACGCTAGAAATGATCTGCCGGGAAGGTAACCGCGTATATGGCGTCGAACGAGCTAACAGGACGACATTCACCAAGAATGGTTGACAACGCAACTATCGCGGCGTATAATTCCGACTCCAAGCATCGGATTAGAAAGACGCCTATGTCAGACACAGCAAATTCAACCCTCACACTAGAGCGCGAGGATCCCATCGAGGAGACCGAGCCGGTAGCCGCCGCCCCCGAGCGGCTGGACAGCCCGATCGAGCGGCTCGACGTGAGCACCCCCGACACCTTCATCCCGGAGGCGGTCGACCAGCTGCTCGCGCACTCGCGCCGCTACCCCCTGCTCACTCCCGCCGAAGAGATCGATCTCGCCAAGCGGATCGAGCGCGGTGACCTGCACGCCAAGGAACTGCTCGTCAACTCCAACCTGCGCCTCGTCGCGTCCAACGCGCGGCGCTACCAGAACCAGGGCCTGCCCCTGGGCGACCTCGTCCAGGAGGGCATGCTCGGCCTGATTCGCGCGAGCGAGAAGTTCGATTGGCGCAAGGGCTTCCGCTTCTCGACCTACGCGACGCTGTGGATCCGCCAGGCGATCCAGCGCGGCCTGGAGAACTCCGGCCGCACGATTCGCCTGCCCGTCCACGTCGCGCAGCGCTCCCGCAAGGTCGGGCGCGTCGAGCGCGAGCTGTCGGTGCGGCTCGGCCGTGAGCCGACGCTCGAGGAGCTCTCGCAGGAGACCGGACTGCCGATCGACCAGGTCGAAGAGGTGCGCCACCAGCGCGCCGCGCTTGTCAGCCTCGACCAGCAGATCGGCGAGGACGGCGACACCGCGCTCGGCGACCTGCTCCCCTCCGACGCAGAGGTGCCGGAGGAGACGGCGTGGGAGCACGAGCGCGAGCGGATCGTCCACGAGGCGATCTCGCAGCTGCCCGAAACCGAGCGCAAGGTCCTGAGCCTGCGCTTCGGCACCGGCCGCGAGGAGCCACAGACGCTGACCGCGATCGGCAAGCGCCTCGGCTTCTCCGCGGAGCGCGCCTCCCAGCTCGAGCAGCGCGCGCTGAAGAAGCTCGCCGAGTCGCCGGAGCTGGCCGCTCTGCGCGAGGCGGCGTAGCCACCAAACTGTCCACCTCCTGATCGCACAGCCCCGGCTGGGACCTTCCCGACCGGGGCTGTTGCGTTTCTGCGGGTACTGCGCGATGCGCGATCGTCACAAGGGCGGCTTTCGCTAGGCTGCGCCCGGTAGCACGTAGCTGCAGCTCAGCCGGACGAGAGCCAACTCGGGAGGTCTAGCAACGTGTCCAAGTCGCTGTGGGAGCGCACCGTTGAATGGACGATCGCGTTCGGCGAACGGATCCTCGCGCCGATCGAGCGCTTCATCGGCAAACGCTCACTCGTCGGCGACGCCACGTTTTTCCCGCTCGAGCGCTTCCCCTGGGTCGAGCACATCGAGGACAACTGGACGCTGATCCGCGAGGAGGCCGAAAGGCTGGTCGAGGATCAGGCCGAGCTCGCGAACTTCCAGGACATCTCCAAGGACCAGATCGAGATCACCGACGACGACCGCTGGAAGACGTTCTTCATCTACGGCTACGGCTTCGAGGCCAAGCTCGGCGTGCAGATGTGCCCGCAGACGGCCGCCCTGATGCGCCAGATCCCCGGCATGACCACGGCGATGATCTCGATCCTCTCCCCCCGTAAGCACATCCTCGACCACCGCGGCCCCTACAAGGGCGTGCTGCGCTACCACCTCGGCCTGATCGTCCCCAAGGACGCCGACTCCTGCCGGATCCGCGTCGGCGAGGACATCCGCCACTGGCAGGAGGGTCACAGCATGGTCTTCGATGACACCTTCAACCACGAGGTGTGGAACGACACCGACGAGACGCGCGTCGTGCTGTTCGTCGACGTGCTGCGCCCGCTGCCGTTCCCCGAGTCGTTGATCAACAAGGCGATCATCAGGGCGATCGGCTACTCGCCGTTCGTGCTCGATGCCAAGCGCAACCAGGAGGCGTGGGAACGGCGCTACCTCGAGCGCCGCTCGTCCGCCAGACACGTCGAGGCCGGCGCCCTGTAGGCGAGTCAGCTGCGCACGAGGTCGGCTGCGCCACGCATCAGCGGCACGGCCGACGGGAGGCCCGCATGGTAGGGTCGCGACCGAACGCTTGGCGTGCCTGCCTCAAAGGGCGAGCTCCGGCCGCTGGCTGAAACAGCAATGACTCAAGGAGGGGTGTTGGATATGCGCATTGCATTCACGCGTACGCTCGGTGCAGTGGCGGCCGTCGCACTCACGACTGCCGGGCTGAGCTTCTTCACGACCGCGGTCGCGTCTGCCTGGCAAGTGCACAAGACGTTGACGCCGACCGTGTTCGTGAACGGCGCGATCCTGTCCGGCTACGGCGACGAACCCTGCGCGATGGCCCATTTCACGACGATCGACGAAGCCGTCGCGGCCGTGAAACCGGGAACCCACATCGTCGTGTGCCCCGGCACCTACAACGAAGGGGTTCTGATCGAAAAGCGGCTGATCCTGACCGGCATGCATGCCGTGATCGACGCCAGCTCCTCACCGACCGGCAACGGCGTGCAGATCGTCGGTCCCGGGGGCTCGGGCTCCACCGTTTCGGGCTTCAAGATCGAAAAAGCCAAGTTCGAGGGGATCCTCGTCGGCACTGCCCCGGTCGCGCCGAGCACCACCGACGGCACGCCTGCGACCGGCGGCGTCCCCGTCAGCGGCGTCACGATCGCCGGCAACAGCCTCGAAGACAACGGCACGGGCTTCGAAACCACCGCCGGGCAATGCTTCTCCACACCGGAGGCGCCCGGGGACTGCGGTGAGACGATCCACCTCGTGTCCGTGACGAACTCGGTCGTGGAGGCGAACAACGTCGCCAACAACGTCGGCGGCATCCTGCTGACTGACGAGTTCGGCCCGACCTCCCACAACATCGTGCGCCTCAACCGCGCGACCGGCAACATCCACGACTGCGGGATCACGCTCGCCGGCCACAACCCTGCGGCGGTCAACCCCGTCACCGGGCTGCCGACGGGCGCGGCCGGCGTGTTCGACAACCTGATCGCCCACAACATCGCCAACGGCAACGGCGGCGCGGGACAGGGCGCGGGAGTCCTGCTCGGCGGAGGCGCGCCGTTCGCGGGCGTCTACGGCAACGTGATCCGCGGCAACTGGGCGGCCGGTAACGGCCTCGCCGGCGTGACCATCCATCAGCACCTGGTCGGAGATCTCAACGGCAACGCGATCGAAGGCAACGTGCTCATCGGCAACAACCTCGACGGCGACTTCGACTTCCTCACTCCCGACAAAGAAACGACGGGCATCCTGGTCGCGTCGGGTCCGCCGCCCGGGCCATCGCTGCCGCC
>Ga0208849_1001654_pt1 | contig 14520 bp, 14 predicted proteins | sample NGESurdeep072012_10_FD_184470 | JGI IMG/M metagenome (GOLD analysis project Ga0208849, IMG submission 184470) | Arctic peat soil microbial communities from Barrow, Alaska - NGEE Surface sample 53-3 deep-072012 (SPAdes) | ecosystem: Environmental > Terrestrial > Soil > Wetlands > Peat ...
GGGCGTTGGCGCCGCCGGCTGCGGCGATGATGCGCCGGGCGCACCGGCGGACTGCGCGGCGGTGGCGCCGGCGATCGGCAGGTCGACGTGCCGGCCCAGCGAAAGGCCGCAGTTGGGGCAGAAGCTGTCTTCGCTGCCGTGGATTGCGGCACAGCGGGGACAAGCGGTGATGCCCGCCTCGCGCAGCACGGTGATCGACCGGCGCTCGCCGAGCGTGCTTTCGATCGCGCGCAGCTCGGCGTCGATCTGTCCGAGCGTGGTCAGCTTGGCGAGGACGAGCGCGTCGTTGCGCTGGCCGAAACGGTGCAGGTTGAACACCAGCCCACCGAGGTCGCGGTAGGCGAGCTCACGCGCCTTGCGCAGAAAGCGCGCCCGCCGCCGCGCCCGACCGCGAGATTGAAAGCCGGGCGACTCGGACGGTGTGCCGCCGTCTTCCGGCAGCTCATGCTCGTGCGGCTGCGCCGGAGCATCCGTATGCGTCGTGCCAGATATTTGATCCACGCCGGATTCATGCTACCCCGACCGCTCCCCGGAGCGCTTATCACAGCGGGACGCACGTGCTCCTTGAGGGGTGCGTCACGTGGCGCGCTCGAGCGCCCGGCGCCACGCTTCGGCGACACGCTCAGCCATTGTTCGCGCTGAGAACCGGCCGGCGCTTGCGCGCCCGTCGACCCGCGGATCGGGCGCGCGCAGGTGCGGCTCGAGGACGCTGCGCCAGCGCTCCACCTCGAACGGCGCGCAGAGGGTGCCCGCGACCTGAGCGAGCGCTTCGGCGTGGACGCCGACAGGGGTGGCGAGCACCGGGACATCGCACGCGAGCGCCTCGAGCACCGCCAGCCCGAACCCCTCGCGCTCGGACGGCACGAGCACGGCGTTGGCGGCGTTGACCCACAGCGGCACGCGCTCGGGCTCGACAGACCCGAGTGTCAGCAGCCGCACACCGGCAGCCTGCGCAAGCGCGCTCGCGCGATCGTGGCGCTTCTCGGCGCGCGCTGGATCAGCGGGAAACAGGACGAAGGGCTGCTCAGGGTCGAGGCCCAGCTCTGCACGCGCCTGCGTACGCGCCAGCGGATGGAAGCGGTCGAGGTCAACACCGCAGGGCAGCACGAGCGCGCGCCGGCGCGCGGAGCGCCCGGGGAGTTCCTGCGCGAGCGGCGCGGATGCCGCGGCGAGCAGATCGATCGCCGGCAGCACCGCCGCGGTGGCCAGCCGCGTGCGGGGGTGGCGAACGTCGGTGCCGTGGACCGTCAGCGCGCGCACCCGCGCGGGCACAGCGAGCGAGGGCCACGCCGTGAGGCCGAAGTGCGCGTGCACGACGTCGAAGCGCGCTCGCGCGTAGCGGTGTCGCAGCTCCCGTGCCGCGCCCGCGAGCGCTCGCGGGCCGGGGGCGAACTCGTGCAGCTCGACCTCGACACCGTCGAGGCCTCGCAGCGCTGCCACCTGATCGCGCACGAAGCGGCCACGCTCGGGATGCGTCGCGTCGGGCAGCATGTTGGAGACCACGAGCGCGCGCAATATGCCTCGACCGTAGCGCTCTGGAATGATGGCGCGCGTGCACAGCGCAGCCGCTGAGCGCAGCTACGGCCGTGGACCGGACGAGCTGCGCCCCACCGCGATCGAGCCGGGGTTCGTGCGCACCGCCACCGGCTCGGCGCTGATCTCCGTCGGCGAGACGCGAGTCATCTGCACGGCGTCCGCGCAGGACGGCGTTCCGCGCTGGATGACCGGGAAGGGTCGCGGCTGGGTTACCGCCGAGTACGGGATGCTGCCGGCGTCGACCGGCGAGCGCAAGCAGCGCGACGCAACGCGCGGGCGCCAGGACGGGCGCACGATCGAGATTCAGCGCCTGATCGGGCGCTCACTGCGCGTCGTGATCGACTTCGAGGCGCTGGGCGAACGGACGGTGTACCTCGACTGCGACGTGCTGCAGGCCGACGGGGGCACTCGCTGCGCGTCGATCACCGGCGCATACGTGGCGCTGTCGCTGGCGTGCAAGCGTCTGCAGGTAGAGGGGCGACTCCAGCGCTCGCCGTTGACCGGTTCGCTCGCGGCGGTTTCGTGCGGGATCATCGACGGCACGCCGCTGCTGGACCTCGACTACTCCGAGGACTCGACAGCGGAGGTCGATGCCAACGTGGTGATGACCGGCGATGGGGGCCTCGTGGAGGTGCAGGCGACGGCCGAGCGGACGCCGCTGTCGCGGGCGCACCTGGACGAGCTGCTCGGGCTTGCGGCCGCCGGGATCGAGCGGCTGCGCACCGTTCAGGAGCGGGTGATCGCCGCGGCCTCTTGAAGCTGCTGCTCGCCACGCACAACGAGCACAAGCGCCGCGAGTTCGAGCGCCTGCTCGGGGGCTCCTCCCCCGAGGACTGGGAGATCGACGCGCTCCCCGAGAGCGTGGTGTTGCCGCCCGAGGACGGCGAGACGTTCGCCGAGAACGCGCTCGGCAAGGCCCGTGCGGCGGCGCTGGCCACGGGGACGTTGAGCATCGCCGATGACTCCGGCATCGCCGCAGCGGCACTTGACGGGGCGCCGGGGGTGCGCTCGGCCCGCTACGCCGGCGAGCACGCGAGCGACGCGGAGAACCTCGAGAAGCTGCTGCGCGAGGCGCCCACGAACAGCCGGCTGGAGTACGTGTGCGTGATCGCGTACGTCGATCCGGCGAGCGGCGTCGAGCGCGTCTTCGAGGGTCGCTGCACGGGACGCCTGGCGGAGCAGCCGCGCGGCGAGGGCGGCTTCGGATACGACCCCGCATTCCTCGCCGACGATGGCCCGGCGGGCATGAGCATGGCCCAGCTGAGCGATCGGCAGAAGGACGCCATCAGCCATCGGGGTCGGGCCGCGCAGGCGCTGCTGGCATGGCTCGAGGGCGGCGGCCAGGCTAGAGCAGGTTGATCGCCGCGGAGACGGCGACCGCTACGCCGAGCCCGGCGTAGCCCTCATATCCGGACAGCAGCAGCGCCAATGCGGTGATCAGCGCCACGAGAACGGTCACGAGCCATGCCACACGGGAGATCGCCATCGCCGTATTGTTGCCTATGCGCTTGTCCGCACACAGTGTTAGCGTCGTAACAACGGTTTCACGAACGAGGAGGGCGAAGTGACAAAGTCCGAGCTGGTCGACCAGGTGGCGGATCGCGCCGCTTTGACCAAGCAGGATGCCTCGCGGGCTGTGGACGCGGTGCTGGCCACCGTGGAGGACGCGCTGCGTCGTGGCAGCGAGGTATCGGTCTCGGGGTTCGGCAAGTTCCACGTGAGCCAGCGCGGCGCGCGTGTGGGCGTCAACCCCCGCACCGGCGAGCGCATCCAGATCGCAGCGTCACGGGTGCCCCGCTTCACCGCGGGCAGCGGGTTGAAGAGCGCGGTGAAGGGCCGCTGACGCCAGCGCCGTCCTTCGGCGACATCCTGGCCGCCCAGGTTGCCGAGCGCGAGTCGCAACTCGTGCTCGGCCTTGACCCAGACCCCACCCGGCTGTGGCCGGACAGCGGCGCGCAAGCGCCGGCTGGCGGCTCACCCAACGAGGTGGCCGCCCGCGCGATGCTCGAGCACTGCCGGGCGCTGATGGACGCCGCGTCACCCGCGTGCGTGGCGGTGAAGCCGCAACTCGCGCGCTTCGAGTTGCTCGGGGCGGCAGGATGGGCGGCGCTGGAAGCCGTCATCGATCACGCCCATGGCCTCGGACTGCTGGTGATCGCCGACGGCAAGCGCGGGGACATCGACGTGACCGCGCAGGCATATGCCGGCGCTCTCTTCGGGGGCACCGATAGCCCGTTCGGGCACATCGGCGGCCTGGGCGCGGATCTTGTCACGGTCAACCCGCTGATGGGACGCGACGCGGTCGAGCCGTTCGTGGCAGCGGCGCGCGAGCTCGACCGCGGCGTGCTCGTGCTGGTGCGCACCTCCAATCCTGGGGCGGCGGACATCGAGGATCTGAGGCTGGCAGGCTCGGGGACCGTATGGGAGCGGGTCGCAACGCTCGTTGATGAGATGGGCGTCGGCGGCGTCGGCCGCGCGGGCCTGAGCGACGTGGGGGCCGTGGTCGGCGCCACCGAGCCGGGCCACCTCGCGCGGGCACGGGAGCTGATGCCCGCAGCGACGTTCCTGCTGCCGGGCGTCGGCGCTCAGGGTGGCCGGGTCGAGGAGCTCGCGGCGGCGTTCGCGCCGGGTCGTGCCGGCGGCCTCGTGTCGGCCTCGCGCAGCATCTCCGACGCGCACAGGACGGCCGGCGGAGGCCCTGCAGAGGCCGCGCGCGTGGAGGCGGAACGACTGCGGGCGAGTGCGTGGGAGCTGTCCGATCGCGTCCGCTAGCCTTTGTGTCGTGCACGCCAGGGCATCTTCTGCCATCCAGGCGCGCCGGAAGGTTGATGGAGAGACAGGATGATCATCACGGTCACGCTGAACGCGGCGATCGATAAGTCGCTTGCGGTGCCGAACTTCCGGCTCGGACGACGCCATCGCACCGTGGATCAGCGCACGATGGCGGGCGGCAAGGGCGTCAACATCGCCCGCTCGCTGAAGGCGCTGGGCCAACCGGTGATCGCCACCGGGTTCGCCGGCGGCGCGACGGGCACGCACATCGTCGAGCAGCTCACCGAGGAGTCGATTCTCAACGACTTCGTGCGCATCCGCGAGGAGTCGCGCACGAACACCTCGGTGCTCGATCCGACGACCGGCGAGCAGACCGAGATCAACGAACGCGGCCCGTCGGTGTCGACGCGAGAGGTCGAGCTGTTTCGCGACAAGCTGCTCTACCTGGCGCGCGGCGCCGCGATCGTCGTGTTCGCCGGTTCGTTGCCGCGCGGCGTCGAGCCCGAGATCTACGCGTCGCTGATCCGCGACCTCGAGCGGCTCGACGTGATCACCGTCGTCGACACCGACGGCGAGCCGCTGCGCCAGGCGGTTCGCGCTGAGCCGGACGTCGTCTCGCCCAACGTGGTCGAGGCGGAGGAGCTCGTCGGACACGAGTTCTCCGGTGAGGACGAGCGATCGCTGGCGGTTGCCGAGATCGCCGCGCTGGGGCCGCGCGAGGCGATCATGACGCTACCCGACGGCTGCTACGCGCAGGTGCTCGTCGACGGCCAGCGCCTGCTGAAGCGGGCGAGCATCGAGCTCCGCGAGCCTGTTGCCCGAAGCGGCTCAGGCGACGCCTTCCTGGCCGGCTATCTTGCGGCGCGATATGAAGGCCGCGCCCCCGACCAGTGCCTGCGCTTCGGTGTCGCCTGTGGCGCCGAGTCCACCGCGCGCCTCGGTGCCGGCCTGATCGACCCACGCGAGGCGCGACGGCTGATGGGCGACGTCGAGCTCACCGTGATCGAGCCGGCCGAGGTCACCTGAGCGGCCGATGGCCGGCGCATAGCTGCGTCCTCGATCGCTCGTGTGCTGAGCACACTTCGCTCACTGCGTCCTTGCTCTGCTTGACCCTCGACCGCTCAGGCGCGCGCTGTCTACTTCAGCCGCCGGCGACGTCGCGGCGCAGGAAGATCAGGTAGCCGGCGAGCAGGGAGGGGACTCCGTAGAGCGCGCACAGCCACGCGGAATGGGCGATCGGCGCCCAGTTGGTGGGCGTGCGCAGCAGGCCCTGCCAGGCCTGGAACTGTTCGGTCAGCAGATATGGCTGGATCGCTTCGAGGCCCGGTATCTGGGCGATGATGAACAGCAGGATCACGATGCCGATCGTGCCGACGACCGCGGCGGCGCTGTTGCGCGTCGCGGCTGAGAGCATCAGGCCGATGGCGGCGACGGCGAACAGCGGGATCAGGTAGGCGGCGTTGGCCGCGAACACGAGCAGCAGCGCTTCGGGTGCGGACACGAGTGTGCCGGAGTAGGTTCTGACCGAGCGAAAGCCCCACGACGCCACCCCTGCGACGGTGGCGACTGTCGCGGCGACCAGCACGGCGACCACCGCGTAGGTCAGCGCGGCGAGCGCCTTCGCGGCGAACACCTGGCCGCGATCGACAGAGCGCGTGAGGATCGTCTTCAGCGTGCCGTTGCCGTCCTCGTTGGAGAAGATGTCGCCGGCGACGAGTGCGGCGACGACCGGAATGAAGAAGCCCGACATGAACAGCAGCATCAGCACCGGCGTGGCGAGACCGGATTGGGTGATCTGCGCCGCGAAGATGTTGTCGTGCTGATCGTGCTGGTGGTGCAGGCTCTCGAACACCACGAAGATCACCGGCAGCACAGTCAGCAGGCCCAGTCCCAGGTAGGTGCGCACCTGTGCGAGGAGCTTGCGCAGCTCCCAGCGATAGACGGTGAACGTGGAGGGTCTGCGGCTGCGTTGCGCTCGGGCCGGCGCGACGGCCGCAGGGGGGCTGAGGGCGGCACTGCTCATCAGACCTCAACTGCCTGCTCGGACGTACCGTTTGAGGAGGAAGCAGTGGCCGGCGAACTGGCACGTGCTGCGTCGCTCGCGACTGCCTCGGTGTCGGCCGCGGGCCCTCCTGCGCCGTCGCCGTCGCCGCGATCGCCCTCGGTGAGGCGGAAGAACAGGTCCTCCAGTGTCGCCAGTTCGGGGCTGAGCGCGAGAATGCCGATGCCGTGCGCCGCGAGCGTCAGCGAGAGCTGGCCCACGTCCTGCTCCTGGGCCTGGAAGCTGAGGCGGTGCTCGCCGCCGATCGCGTGCTCGATGCCGGCCTGCGTGCGCATCAGCGACAGAGCCCGCGGGTCGTCGGTGGTGCGGAGCCGGTAGCCGGCGCCGCCCTGGCGGCGCAGGTCCGCGAGCGCGCCCTCGTAGACGACGCGGCCGGACTCGACGATCGCGACGCGATCGCACAGTTCCTGGACCTCGGGCAGTTGATGGCTGGAGAGCAGGACCGTGATGCCCTCGTCGGCCAGACGCCGGATCAGGGCGCGCATGTCGCGCATGCCGGCGGGGTCAAGGCCGGTGGCGGGCTCGTCGAGAATCAACAGGCGCGGTTGGCGCAGCAGCGCCGCGGCGATGCCCAGGCGCTGGCGCATCCCGTGCGAGTAGCCGCCGACCTTGTGCTTGGCCCGCGGGCTCAGCTCGACGACGGCAAGCACCTCCTCGATGCGTTCGGCGGCCCCGCCACCGTCGAGCGCGGCGAGCAGTTCGAGGTTCTTGCGTGCGGTCAGGTAGGGGTAGAAGCGCGGCGCCTCGACGAAGCCTGCGACCCCCTCGAGGGCGCGAGCGCCATAGCGCATGGGGTCACGGCCAAACAGTTCGACGGTGCCCTCGCTCGGCGTGATCAGGCCCAGGGCCATGCGCAGGGTGGTGGTCTTGCCGGCGCCGTTGGGGCCGAGGAACCCGTAAACGTCGCCTGAGTGGACGTTCAGGTCGATGTGGTCAACCGCCAGGACCTCGTCGTAGCGCTTGACGAGCCCCCTAGCCCGGACGGGCTGGGCCGCGTCCTCGCTCACGCTAGAGGCCTCGCGCCACTGCTTCTACGGCTGCTGGAGAAACGGCGCCGCCGACGAGGTAGCGCACGCCGGAGCGCTCGAAGGTGAGCAGCGTCCCCAGCTCGGTGCGGAGCTCGCTGGCGCTCGAGCCGTTGATCGTTACCTTCGGCAGCCCTTCGAGCGACTTGCTCGCGCTCGTGGCGCTCTTGGACTTGCTTTCGAGTACCGCAATCGTCCCAAGACCGTGACCGTGGGTCGTGACCGTCGGCTTTTCACCTGCGCCCGCCTTCTTGGAGGCGCCTTCGTGGTGGCCTTCGGAGAAGGTGATTTCCTGCACCTTCGCGTTGGCGGGCGGCGTGATCGCGAACACCGAGCTTTCGATGGGCCCGAAGGACACTTCGCTGGCGGCGAGTTCGATCACCGGCGAGCTGCTGGTGGACGAGTAGATCGCGGCGCGCAGGGGCACGCCGTTGTTGGCGTCCCAGGAGAGCTCCGCGCCGCCCAGCAGGCTGCCGCCTTCCTTGGGGGAGACGCGCACCGTGTATGCCGGCTGCCCGGCCACGTCGGTGGCTGTCGCGCCCGATACGTCGGCGTGCTTGTTCGCGTGGGTTAGCGCTTCTTCGATCTTGGCGACGGACGGGATTTCATGCCTCTGCGAGGCTGGCGCGTCAGGGGTCAAGCCCGGCTTCGACGCATCCTGTTCGCCGGCGGGCGGCGTGTAGCGGTAGACGGTGTTGGTGGCGGCGTCGTAGAGCGTCACCGTGTGTCCGTCGTAGACGATCTGCGTGTCGCCCTTCCCGGACTGCAGCTCCAGACGGACACGTCCGTCCTTGGCGACCCAAAGCCGTCCTGATGCGCCCGTGACCAAGGGGCTCGAGGTGAGTCCGCCGCCACCGCCGCCACCGGCGCCGCCACCGCTGGCGAGGCTGGCGCCTTCGAGCAGGTGGTCGGTCAGCTGGATGTTGGCGCTGAGGCCTTCGATGTGCGATCCCTGCGCGCCGGCGAGGGTGTCGTGGACGGCCTGCGCGAGCGGCTTGGCGGGCGGTGTCGGCCCGGAGTCCACGGCAGAGGCGATCGCCGTGGCGGACACGCCGATGGCGACGACGAGTCCGCAGAGCAGCAGTAGACGGGAGAGGGAAAGACGACGGAGAATGTTCACGGCAATAGATCCATGTCCTTTGGTTGCCCCCCGGTCTATGAGCCAGGTTAGCGCGCCGCCTTTGGCTCGCCTAAAGGTGGGAGAGCTCTCATCGTCGAGGCGTCGCTCGACCGTCCGGCGGCGCCACCCGATATCTTCTCGGCGCGCATGCTCCTGATCTTCATCATCTTCTGGATCGTCGTCGGTCTCGGCGTTTTCTTCCTGGCGATGCGGCGTGGCTCGCGCGGCGCCGACGGCGCCGTGGAAGGCTCGCGGCTCAGTCGCGGCGCGATCACGCTCGGCATCGTGGTGGCGTTCGCGTTCGGCTTGATCGTCCCGGGGATCGTGCTGGCGGTCAACGGCGAGCACAAGGCGAGCGAGGCGCCCGGGGGCGTGCACCTGAACGCCGAAGAGACCAAGGGCAGGGAACTCTTCGCGCAGGCCTGCAACGTCTGCCACACGCTCGCGGCGGTCAAGTCCGTAGGGCGCATCGGCCCGAACCTCGACATCCGCGTCGGCGACGACATCCCGACCCGCGCAGGCCGCGTCGCGCTCGTGGAGAATGCGATCGCGGAAGGGCGTGCCAGGGGCCTCGGCAACATGCCGGCGATGCTGTACACCGGCAAGGAAGCGGAAGACGTGGCGAAGTTCGTCGCGGCTGTCGCGGGCCACTGACCGGTTTGGCCAGTAGTCGATAGCGCTGCGCGGTGGCCATCGGCTAGGGTCCCGGCGGGATGACGGATCAGCCGAAGACCGCCGAGGACGTGAAGGCGCTCGTACAGGAGCGGGAGATCCGCTTCATTCGCTTCTGGTTCACGGACATCCTCGGGCAGCTGAAGTCGTTCTCGATCAACGCGGCGGAGCTGGACGACGCGTTCGAGGCGGGCATGGGCTTCGACGGATCGTCGATCACTGGCTTCAACGCGATCGAGGAGTCGGACATGATCGCGATGCCCGATCCGAGCACGTTCGCGGTGCTGCCGTGGCGCCCGGAGGAGCAGGGCGTGGGGCGCATGTTCTGTGACGTGATCACGCCGGAGAAAACGCCTTACGAGGGGGATCCGCGCCACGTGCTTCGCCGCGCGGTGCAGCGCGCGCAGGACATGGGCTTCGACACGTTCAACGTGGGTCCGGAGCTCGAGTACTTCCTGTTCAAAGACTCGCGCTCCACGGAAGTGCTCGACGAAGGCGGCTACTTCGACCTGACGACGCTCGACGCTGGCTCCGATGTGCGCCGCGAGACGGTGCTCGCGCTGGAGCAGCTGGGGATCCACGTGGAGTACACCCACCACGAGGTGGGACCGTCGCAGCACGAGATCGACATGCGCTACGCGGACGCGATGAAGATGGCCGATGACTGCATGACGTACCGCATCACGGTCAAGGAGTACGCGATGAAGTACGGCTGGCACGCGACGTTCATGCCGAAGCCGCTGTTCGGCGAGAACGGCTCGGGCATGCACACGCACCAGTCGCTGTTCACGGGCGGCAAGAACGCGTTCTACGACGCCGACGATCAGTACTTCCTCTCAGACGTGGGCAAGGCGTTCATCGCCGGCCAGCTCAAGCACGCGCGCGAGATCTGCTCGATCTTCGCGCAGTGGGTCAACTCCTACAAGCGACTCGTGCCGGGATTCGAGGCGCCTGTGTACGTGGCGTGGTCGCGGCGCAACCGCTCGGCGCTGGTGCGCGTGCCGCTGTATCACCCCGGCCGCGAGAAGGCGACACGCATGGAGCTGCGCTGCCCGGACCCGGCGTGCAACCCGTACCTGACGTTCGCGGCGCTGTTGCAGGCGGGCCTCGAGGGGATCGAGAAGGGCTACGAGCTGCCGGAGCCGATGGAGAAGAACCTGTACCACCTGTCGAGCGAGGAGCGCCGGCGCCTGGGGGTGGAGCAGCTGCCGGAGAGCCTCGGCGAGGCGATCGAGCTGACGGCCGAGTCAGAGCTCGTGCTGCGCACGCTCGGCGAGCACATGTTCAATCGCTACGTCGAGATCAAGCGCCAGGAGTGGGACGACTACCGCGTGGACGTGACGCAGTGGGAGCTCGACCGCTACCTGTCGATTTTGTAGGCATCGAACTTTTTAGGGCCTTCGCCCTCTCGGGCTCCGGCTGGCGGGGTCGGCAGTGGGTTCGGCCGGCTCGCGTTGCTCGGCGACGCGCTTACCGCGGATGCAGGCTTGCGCCGTGTCAAGCAACGCGCCAGGCGATTGTCAAGTAATCGCTTGCGCCAGCCGATAGGGAGCCATGTCCACAGGGGGCGGCGTGCACCCAGAGCGGGTGGCCGTGAGGGCCGAGGATGTTGCGAAGGCGGCTCTCAGCGAGCTGCCGGGCGCGAGGATGCTCGTGTTCGATCGCGAGCTTCGCCTGCTCCTGTCTGCCGGGCAGAAGCTCGGGTATGGGAATGGAAGCGACCCGGCGGCCTGTCGCGAGGGCGCCTTCGTCGGGGACGCCTTCCCCGAGAGGCTGTGGATGCTGATCGAGCCGCTGTGCCGCTCGGCGCTCGCAGGCGAGACGCGTTCGCGCGAGATCTGGAGCGCCGAGGACAGCCGGTCGCTGATGGTCGACGTCGGACCGCTGCGCCGCGACGGCCCGGAGGGTGGCGCGGGCGGCTCCTCGGAGATCGCTTGCGGCGTGGCCGTGATCGTGGACGTCACCGCACGCCGAGCCGCCGACGGGGTCGCCAGACCCTCCGACGCCCACTTCGAGCAGGTCTTCGAACGGGCGCCCATCGGGACGGGCTTGATCGACCTGAACGGTCGTTGGACGCTTGTCAATCGCGCATTGTGCGAGATCACTGGTTACACCACCGATGAGCTGATCGGTCTGCGCTTCGCGGAGATCACCCATCCAGACGACGTCGACAACGACGCGGCGCAGCACGCGGAGTTGCTCGCCGGCGTCATTCCCGCGTTTCAGATTGAGAAGCGTTACTTCACGGCCGCCGGCGAGACCCTCTCGGCGATTCTCTCCATCTCGCTCGTGCGCGACACCGAGTCGGCTCCTCTGCATTTCATCGCTCAGCTGCAGGACATCTCCGAGCGAAAGCGCCTGGAGGAGCAGCTGCGCCATCTCGCCGACCACGACCCTCTCACCGGGCTTCGCAACCGCAGGCTCTTCGAGAACGACCTCAGGCTGCAGGTAGCGCGAGCCCAGCGCTACGGCGAGCAGGCCGCCGTGATGATGGTCGACCTCGACGCGTTCAAGGCGATCAACGACCTGCACGGTCACAAGGTCGGCGACGAAACGCTCCGGGCGATCGCCACAGCGCTCACCAGGCGTCTGCGGGAAACCGACCTCGTGGCCCGCCTGGGTGGAGACGAGTTCGCTGTGCTGCTGCCGCACGCCGACGAGCAGGGCACGGCTCTCGTAGCCGATGGCCTCGTCCGCGTGATCGCCGCGTGCAGCATCGATCTCGGTGACACGGTGGTTCATCCCTCCGGCAGTGTCGGCGCGGCCATGATCGATCGGGACACCGTCAGCGCCGAGCAGGTGCTCGACGAGGCGGACCGGGCGATGTATGCCGCGAAGCGGGCCAGGACCGCAGCCGCGCCCGCCTGAGCGAGACGCCGACAGCTCAGTCTGCAGGGATGACGACGATGCCCGCGCGCATGGCGGACGGAACGGCGCAGGCGATCGCTCGCGCCGGTGCAAGCTGCCAGTGCATCGCCTGCAGCATGTGCCCAAACGCGCTCGGATGGCGCGGGGCGATCTCGGCGACGAGCGCGATCGTGTCGCGTGCGTGGCGCTCGTACTCCTCGTTGCCGGTGAGCTGGGACAGGCGCAGCAGGCCGACGGCGGCGCTCGAGGAGCCGGAGGGGATGGGGGAGTCCTCGAGATCCTTGCGCCTGACGATCAGCGCTTCCGAGTCCGATGCGGTCGAATAGAACCCGCCGCGCTCGCTATCGGCGAAGCGGGCGATCATCTCGTCGGCGAGCGTCGTCGCCTGGTGGAACCAGCGCTCCTCGCAGCTTGCTTCGAACAGCGCGATCAGCGCCTCCAGCAGGAAGGCGTGGTCCTCGAGGTAGGCGTCGATCTTCGCGCGCCCGTCGTTGTAGGTGCGCAGCAGGCGCCCTCGATCGTCGCGCATCTGGGTCTGCAGGAAATCGGCGCACGTGCGCGCCGCGTCCAGATAGCGAGGCTCCTCGAGCGCCGAGCCCGCCTCGGCGAGGGCGCTGATCATCAGCGCGTTCCAGCTCGTGAGGCGCTTGTCGTCGAGCGCTGGGCGCACGCGGCGCTCGCGCGCGGCCAGCAGCTGCTCGCGAATCCGCTCGCGCGTCTCGTGATCGAGTGCCCGCCCACCCGCACTGCCGCGGTCGGTCAGGACGTTCAGGCCCGGCTCGGGATGATGAGGATCCTGGAAGTTGCCCTGCTCGGTGACGCCCAGCCAGGCGCTCGCCACCTGCGCGTCCTCTGCGCTCAGGACCTCCGCGAGCTGCGCGACGCTCCATACGTAGTAGCGGCCCTCGACGCCCTCTGAGTCGGCGTCGAGCGCGCTGTAGAAGCCGCCCTCCGGACCGCGCATCTCGCGCAGTGCCCACTCCAGGGTGTCGACGCAGACCGCGCGCAGGCGCTCGTCCTGCGAGTGCTGCCAGCCGTGGAGGTAGGCCCGCGCCAGCAGCGCGTTGTCGTAGAGCATCTTCTCGAAGTGCGGCACCGTCCATGTGGCATCGACGCTGTAGCGGGCAAAGCCGCCGCCGAGCTGGTCGTGGATGCCGCCGCTGGCCATCGCGTGCAGCGTCGTCAACGCCATCGCCCGCCCGCTGCCCAGCAGCAGGAACTCGAGGACGGGCGCCTGTGGGAACTTCGGCGCGTGGGTGGGTGGGCTTCCAAAGCCGCCGTTGCGCGCATCGAAGCTCTGGCTCAGCCCCGCGACTGCCTGCTCGAGCGCGCTCTGCTGCAGCGGCTCCGTGGACGGCGACAGCTGGGACCCGCCGGACAGCCCCTCGCGCAGGCGCTCGCCGCCGGCCCGGATCTCCTCGCGGTTGGCCTCCCAGGACTCGGCGATCGCCTGCAGCACCTGCGTCCACGCGGGCATGCCGTGGCGCGGATCGGGCGGGAAGTAGGTGCCGCCGTAGAACGGCAGCTGCTCGGGCGTCAGGAACACGTTCAGCGGCCAGCCGCCCTGGCCGGTCATCCCCTGTACGGCCTCCATGTAGAGGGCGTCGACGTCGGGACGCTCCTCGCGATCGACCTTCACGCATACGAAGCACTCGTTCATCAGCCGCGCGGTGGTGGCGTCCTCGAAGGACTCGCGCTCCATCACGTGGCACCAGTGGCACGCGGAGTAGCCGATGGATACCAGCAGCGGCTTGTCCTCAGCGCGCGCGCGCTCGAGTGCGCCCGGTCCCCACGGCAGCCACTCGACCGGGTTTTCGGCGTGCTGACGTAGGTAGGGAGAGCTCTCCTGCGCTAGCGCGTTGGGCACCCGCTCAGGGTAGCTGTGACGACCACAGCGCTCCGGCGGCGGTGCCCGACCGCTCCAAGAGCGCCCGGCGACCGCCGAGCAGCTTGCCGATCATCGCGCGCGACGGCCATTCGCTCGCCCCGACGCTGGCGAGTTTGACCTTCGCGAGGCGCACGTCGAAGCGTCTGCCGCCGAGCATGCCGGTGATCTGCTGCGAGCCGGAGCCGAAGCGCACGGTGCCCGCGGACGCGTCCTTCCCGGAGACGCGTATGGTCGCCGATTGCAGCTGGCGGTTCTTCACGGGGAACGTCGCCGTCAGCTGCACGCCTGGCACGAACGCGAAGTCGTGCAGGGTCGCCGCCGAGCTCGCTAGTCGCGCGTAGCCGCCGCGCAGGCCGCCGAAGCTCGAGCCGCTCGGGAGTTCCGCGTCGGCCTGCAGCGTGGCGGCGATCACCTGGCGGTTGAGGTCGACGAGCGCGTCGAGCACCGCGACGAGCGTGCGCCCGCGTCTACCGCCCAGCGTGGCCGGCGGGTGAACGTAGGCGAGCTTGGTCGGCGTCAATGGGGTCGGCGCGAACTGGTTGACGGTGGGTGCGCACGGCTGGATTTGACCCCCGCC
>Ga0208849_1001657_pt1 | contig 14517 bp, 13 predicted proteins | sample NGESurdeep072012_10_FD_184470 | JGI IMG/M metagenome (GOLD analysis project Ga0208849, IMG submission 184470) | Arctic peat soil microbial communities from Barrow, Alaska - NGEE Surface sample 53-3 deep-072012 (SPAdes) | ecosystem: Environmental > Terrestrial > Soil > Wetlands > Peat ...
CGAGCCGTGGGTGGCAGAGGTGCGGCGCGGGCGCGACGGGGTTCGCCTGCGCGTCGCCGACAGCTGGATCGAGATGGCCGGCGCGGCGCTGGAGGCGGGTGGCAGCGCCGAGGCGCCGCTGGCCGAGCTTGCGCAGGGGCGGCGCATCTCGGTGCAGTTCTGGGACGCGAACGCGACCAAGGCGCTGCACGTCGGGCATCTGCGCAACCTCGCGATCGGCAACGCGCTCGCGGCCGCGCTCGCCCAGGCCGGCGCGCAGGTCGAGCGGCGCAGCCGCATCTCCGACATGGGGCGCGCCATGGGGGAGGCGATGGCCGGCGTGATGCAGAGCGGCCGCCACGCACAGGGCTGGTCGGACGGCGACGAGAAGAGCGACCACTTCGTGGGCCTCTGCTACGCCGACTACGTGGCCGCCGGCGGAGTGATCGCCGCGGGCGAGCTCGAGCAGGCCGAGGACTCGCTCTCGCGCGAGGTGCACGTGCAGAACGACGCGGCCGACGATCTGATCAAGCGAGTGCTCGCCGGCGAGCGCGAGGCACTGGAGCTCTGGTACAAGACGCGTGCGTGGGTGATCGCGGGGCAGCGCAAGACGCTGGCCCGGCTGGGGATCGCCTTCGACAGGGTCTTCTTCGAGTCCGACTTCCTGGCCGAGACGACCGAGCTCGCCGAGACGGGCCTTCGCAACGGCATCCTCACGCGCCGCGCGGACGGGGTGATCGTGTACGCGACCGGTCTCGAGGAGCTCGAAGAGCTGCCGCTCGTGCGCGCCGACGGGCTCTCCACGCAGCACATGCGCTCGCTGACCTATGCCCTGACTGCACCCGAACTCGACGACATGACCTCGCTGCAGGTCACAGGATCCGAGTGGGTGGCGCACGTGACGAGCATCCGCAAGCTGGCGGGCGAGCTGAGACCGGGGCTCAACGGCAGCTTTCACCCCAGCCGCAGCATCTTTCACGGCATGGTCTCCACGCAGCAGCGCGCGGTGACATCGAGCGCAGGGGCCCAGCTGATCGACGAGCTGACCGAATGGATCGACGCGCAAATCGACGACGATCGAGAGCGCCACGAGGTGCGCCGCGCCCATCCCAACCCCGAACGCCTCGCGGCGTACGTCGCACTGGGGTACTTCCTGCCCCATCCCGCCACTCCCGACATGGACTTCGACCCCGAGCGCCTGCTGTGCGAGGAGGAGAGCCTGGGCTGGGACCTGGCGCGTGCGCGCGGGCGCCACAGTCGTGCCTCGGTCGGCGATGGGCGCCCCGCGGAGGATCCCAACTACCGCTTCGCGGTGATCCAGTCCGAGCTCTACCGCCGCTACCTGCGACTGGCGGTGGAGCGCCTCGACGTCAGACCGCTCGCGCACTACCTCAAGCACCTGGCGCTGTGGCACCTGGAGAGCGAGCCGAGCGAGCCGGTAGAGCGTGTCGTGCATACGCTGCTGGATCGCAGCGCGCGCGGGCTCGGCCTGGAGTCTTCGCCGTGAGCACGCTGTTGATAGACAACTACGACTCCTACACCTACAACGTGTTCCACCTGCTCGCGGCCGTCTCTGGCGAGGAGCCGATCGTGGTGCGCAACGACGTCGTCTCGTGGCGCGCGCTCTCGCGGTGGGACTTCGACGCGATCGTCCTCTCGCCGGGACCCGGGCGGCCCGAGCGCTGGCACGACTTCGGCGTCTGCTCGGACATCCTGCGCTTCAGCGAGATCCCCGTGCTCGGAGTGTGCCTCGGCCACCAGGGCCTCGGTCACCTGCTCGACGGCAGCGTGCGCAGCGCGCCGATCGTCATGCACGGGCGCCTCAGCGCCGTTAAGCACGACGGCGAGGGCCTGTTTGCGGGCATCCCGCAGGGCTTCTCCGTCGTGCGCTACCACTCGCTCGCGGTCGCCGGCGAGCTGGGACCGCATGGACACGTGACCGCGTGGACCGATGAGGGCGTCGTGATGGGGATCGAGCACCGCAGCCGCCCGATGTGGGGTGTGCAGTTCCACCCCGAGTCGATCGCCACCGAGCACGGCCGGCGGCTGTTCGAGAACTTCTACGCGCTCGCGCGCGATCGCCGTCCGTCGCGCAGCTCGCGCGGCTGGTGGGCGCCCGGCCTGCGGACGCCGCCCAGGCGCCCGCGGCGGGTCAGGCCGCGCGCTGTTGACTCGCATCGACGGCTGCTCGTGCGCTCGCTCGAGGGCGAGGTGTCAGGCGAGCTGGCGTTCGAGCGGCTGTTCGGCGAGGCCGAGCACGCCTTCTGGCTGGACAGCGCCGACGCGCCGACGCCGCTGGCGCAGTGCTCGTTCCTTGGCACGACGATGGGCCCCGATCGCTGCGTGCTCGAATACGACGTAGGCGAGAAAACGGTCACCTCGCACCGCGCAGAGGGGACGAGCGTCGAGCTTGGCTGCATCTTCGACGTCCTCGACCGGGAGCTCGCGAAGCGTGCGCTCGCCCCCGCGGCGGGATTGCCGCGCGGGCTGCTCGGCGGCTTCGTCGGCTACCTCGGCTACGAGTGCAAGGCCGACTGCGGCTCGCCCAACACCCACCGTTCCGACCTCCCGGACGCGGTGCTGATGCTCGCCAACCGCCTCATCGCGATCGACCACGTCGCCCACCGCACGCACGTGGTGGCGCTGTGCCACGAGGACGAACGGGACGCCGCGCGCTGGCTGGACGAAGCCGAGGGAGTTGTGCGCGACACGCTTGCCCAGCAGGCGACAGTGCGGCCGGCGGCGGACACGCAGACCGGTGGCGCGCCCACTCACGAGGACGACGATCGGGTGAGCTTCCGCTGCGGACGCGGACGCGAGCAGTACCTGGCAGACATCGCTCGCTGCCAGGCCGCGCTGAGCGCCGGCGAGTCCTACGAGGTGTGCCTGACCGATCAGATCCACACCGACGCGAGCCCGGAGCCGTTTGCCCTGTACCGCCTCTTGCGCCGGCGCAACCCGGCGCCGTTCGCCGCCTATCTCAAGCTCGGCCAGGTGAGCATCGTCAGCTCCTCGCCCGAGCGCTTCATCGGCGTCGACCGCGAGCGGCGTGTGCAGGCGCGGCCGATCAAGGGCACGGCACCGCGCTCGGCGGACCCGCAGCGCGATGAGGAGCTACGCGAAAGCCTGCTGCACGACGAGAAGACGTTCGCCGAGCACCTGATGATCGTGGATCTGTTGCGCAACGATCTAGGACGCGTGTGCGAGGTGGACACGGTGCGGGTGCCACAGTTCATGGTCGTGGAGCCCTACACGACGGTGCACCAGCTGATCTCGACCGTCACCGGCGTGCTCGATCGCGAACGCACGCCGGTCGAGTGTGTGCGCGCGTGCTTCCCCGGCGGCTCGATGACCGGCGCGCCGAAGCTGCGCACGATGGGGATCATCGACGACATCGAGCGGGAGGCGCGCGGGGTCTACTCCGGAGCGATCGGCTACTTCGGGGTCGAGGGCAGCGTCGACCTCAGCATCGTGATCCGCACAATCGTGATGCGGCCGGGAGCGACCACGATCGGGGCGGGCGGCGCGATCGTGATGCAGTCCGATCCCGTCGAGGAGTTCGACGAGATCCTGCTGAAGGCGCGGGCGCCGATGTCGGCGATCGCGCGGGCGGTGACCGGTAGCGACGCGCCGGAGGCATGGACGGTCGAGCTCGAGCCCGACGCGATGACTGCAGGGACCCTATGAACGAGACCACGTCGATGCCGCCGGAGACGAGTCCCGGCCCACAGGACGAGCAGGTCACGAGCGTTACGCCTGGGCGCAAGCCGGCCGCGTGGCGTGTCCGCGCCGCCGTCGAGCAGGACATCCCGGCGGTCGCCGAAGCCGTCGCGGAGCTGCTCGTGGAGCTCGGGGGCAAGCCGCACGCGCCGGCAGCGATGCAGGCCGCGACGCGTGCGCTGATCGATGACCGCGACGCCGGCGCCGTGCTCGTGGCGGAGCTCGACGGCGAGCTCGTGGGGGTGCTGGCGGCCAGCTGGCAGACGGCGATTCACATACCGGGCCGGTATGCGTCGATCCAGGACCTGTGGGTGCATCCCGCGTGGCGCAGCAGGGAGATCGGCGGCGAGCTCGTACGAGCGCTGTGCGAGCTTGCGAGCGAACGGCAGATCACGCGTGTCGAGGTGGGTCTGCCGCGGGAGAGCTTCGCGGGTCTCAGCGCGACCGAGGCGTTCTATCTGAGCAACGGCTTCGCGCGACTCGGCCCGCGCATGCGAAGGATCGCCTCGTGATCGGTCTCGATCCGTTCCGCCGTCGACTGGACGAGCTCGACGATCAGATCGCGCGGCTGCTTGGTGAGCGCTTCGAGGTGTGCCGCGAGGTCGCGCGCTACAAGCGCGCCCACGGGGTGCCGATGATGCAGCCGGGCCGCGTGACGGAGGTTCGCGCCCGTTATCTCGCCCGGGGCGGCGAGGTGGATCTGCCGCGGGAGTTCACCGAAGAGCTCTTCGAGCTGCTGATCGCCGCGACCTGCAGGATGGAGGACGAGCTGATCGACGCGGCGCCCAGCGCGCCGCATGGCGAGGCAGCATGACACGACCGACGTTCATCACGCTGGGGCCGTCCGGTACCTGCCACGAGAACGCCCTGCGCCATTACCTCGACTTCCAGGGGCTGAAGTCGTTCGAGATCGTGCTCGTGACGGATCTCCTGGACGCGATCGGGCAGGTGCGCGAGCGACCGAACACGTTCCTGGTGCAGTGCAGCGCGCATGTGCAGGTTCACCTCGTCACCGAGCGCTACCACGAGGAGGTGTTCGTGATCGACACGTTCATCTACCCGACGAAGGAGCTCGGCCTGCTAGTGCGAACGGATGTCGCCGAACCGAGAAGCCTCGGCATCGTCTCTGCCACACGCGGCTACCTCGACCTCTCACCGTGGGAGACGATCGTCGACGAGCCGTCGAAGCCGGTCGTCGCGGCGAACCTGCTCGCGGGACGCTACGACGCGGGGCTCACGCACGTCCATCACGCTCGCGAACACCCCGATCGGCTTCGGCTCGAGGCTTATTACGGCGCGGTGGACACCACTTGGGTGGTGTATGGGCGCCAGAAGCGCTTTCAAGGCGAGGTCATCGGCCGGCGCGCGCCATGGCTGTTCCGCGACGAGGCACGCCATGTCGGTGGCACCGACCACCTCGCCGACCGCGTCAGTCGGCTAGCGCGAGGGCGGCGGGTACGCGGGCCGCGAGGTAGCCGGGGATAGCGACGATCGCGACGGCGGCAGCCGTGACGACTGCAAGGCTCGTGAGCGCGGCCGGCAGCGCGACGGAGTCGACGACCGGGTAGTTGATGGTGCTGCTGAGCGCTCGGTCCAGGAGCTGCTGGCCGAGCAGCCCAAGGGTCGCGCCCCCGGCGCAGCCGACCGCCAGCAGGATCAGGCTCTCGAGCACGAGCGTTGCCCAGAGTTCCGTGCGCGAGAAGCCCTCGAGCTTGAGCTTGGCCAGACGCGGGCGGCGCTGCCAGATCATCGCGCCCATCGCCGCCGCCATCGCGAGCACCGCCGCGATGAGGATCAGCGTGGCGATCTGCGTGAGGCGCTCGAGTCCCTGACGCGTCAACGTCCGCTGCTGTTCGGCGTGCTGCCCTGCCGTCTGGACCGTGAGCCCGCTGCTCGGCCCGAGCGCGCGCTCGACCTCGCGGCGTCCCTCGAGCGGCGAGGTGCCCGGGGTGAGCAGGATGTTGTAGGCGCTCGGCTCCTCGCTCTCCCAGGCGCGCGCATAGTCCTCGGCATTGAGGATGACCGCGCCCGGTGCCCAGCCGATGTTCGTCGAGATCGCGGCGAGGCGAAACGTCGAGGGTCGTGGGGCGGGCAGCGTGAACCAGTCGCCGATGTGGAGGTGGTGTTCGCCGGCGAGCGCTTGTGAGAGGACTGCCCATCCGCCGGCGCGAACCCGTTGTGCCGCGAGCCGCCGATCGCCTTGCACGAGCTGGCTGGGAGGGATCAAAGGCGAGGCGTCGCGCGGCGGCGCGATCGCCCATACGCGGCGCTGGCCCCAGTCGAGCAGGCTGCCGCGATAGCGACGTACCGCGCCGACACCCGGCAATCGTTCAAGGCTGGCCTGCGACGTCGCGGGGAACGGTTGTGTCATCAGCAGGTTGAAGCTTCCAGCGGGCGAGACCCAAAGGTCCGTGAACGCGTTCATGTCGTGCGCGGCGTTATCGAGGCCGCGCTCGAGGTCTGCATGAGCGCCCTGGATCGAGACGCTGCCGAAAACCGCGACCGCTCCGGTCGCGGCGATCGCGACGGCGCGCGCCCGACTCGCGCGCAGCTCCATGACCGCGAGGTGCGGGATCGCGCTCGTGACTGCGGGCGCGACGCGCCTGACCAGGGCGAGCGCCCAGTCAAGCGGAAGCACGAGCAGCGTCAGCAGCGCGCATATGAGGCCGATCATCCCTGCGATCGCGAGCTGCGGCGCGGCCAGCAGAATCGCGACCGCCGCCGCAAGCGACACAAGCCCGGCCGCGACGAGCAGCCGCACCCCCCGCGTGCTTGCACTGGCGTCCTCGACGGCGATCGCGGCGAGCGGGTTGCGCGAGAGGATGTCGCGCAGCGGGCTGAGCACCGCGACGAGCGCCGCGAGCAGCCCTCCGACGCCGGCGACGAGCACGCTCTGCACGCCGATGACGCGTGCCGAACCGACGGCAAATGCCGAGGACAGATATCCGGGGCTCGCATGAAACAGGCGGATCGAGAGCTCGTCCCCTAGTGCCAGCCCGAGCACACAGCCGATCGCGCCGAGCATCAGCGCGTCGAGGAGCAGCACCTCGATTACTGCCCGCGGGGTGTAACCGTCACGGCGCAACTCGGCGATCAGCCGTCTGCGCTCAGGCACCGTCAGGAGCATCGCGTTGAACGCGAACAGGAACCCGACAAGCGCGCTGATGACGGCGAACAGCGCGGTCGACTGGTTGGTTGCGGCTGCGGCCTTGCCGAACAGCTCTTCGTCGTAGCTGGCCGGCTCCACGGCGAGTCGCCCGCCCGCGAGCCGCATGAGGGCCGATCGCACAGCGGCTTGCCGTCCACGCGCCGGCGCGATCAGCACACGCGTCACGCGTCCCTGCAGACCTGAGAGTTCTTGCGCGTAGGCGAGCGGTGCGACCACGATCGGGCTATCGATCAGCGCACCGATCTGTCGCGAGGAGAGCGCGCGGTAAAGGGGCGCGCGGCTTACGTGCCCGCCCACGGCGAGCGTCGCTTCTGCGCCGAACTTCGTGACGCCGAGATCGCGTGCAAGTGGAGATGGCATGACGATCGCGCCGATGCCGCCGAACGGCGAGAGCCCGGTGTGGCGAACGAGAGCGCCGCCGAGCTGCTCGAGGCTTTCGTCGGTGCCGACAAGCTCGACCGAACGGCTGCCGCGCGGTCCGATCGCGTTCGCGTTCGCTTCGAGCAGCGGCGCCGCCACGCGCACGCCCGGGATCCTGCGGACTTGCTCGAGCAGGCGTTCGTCGACCCCCTGCGGGTCGCGCGCGAGGAGCTGGAGCGTCGCGTCCCCGAGGATCCCGCGCGAGAGCTGCGAGACCGAGCTCGACAGGCTCTCGCTCGCGACCTGGGAAGCGAACAGGAGCGCCACCCCGGCTGCAATCCCGGCGACGGCAAAGCACTCCTGCAGCACGCGCGCGCGCAAACGCACCCGATACAGGTGCGCGAGGTTCAGGGGCCTCATGGCGGCCCGGACAGGCCGATCATTGCGCGTTGCTCGGCGCAAGCCCCGAATCGACTTCGTGGACGGTGAGGCGGCCGTCGCGCAGCGCCAGGACGCGGTCGGCGTAGCCTGCCGCGAGCGGATCGTGGCTGACCAGCACGACCGCTACTTCGCGCTCGCGGCACAGCTCGCGCAGCAGCGCGAGCACTTCCCGGCTGCGCTGCGTGTCGAGGCTGCCTGTGGGCTCGTCGGCCAGCAGCAGCCTCGGCTCGGTGGACAGCGCGCGCGCGATCATCACGCGTTGGCGCTCACCCATCGAGAGCGTCTCCGAGCGCTGCCCGAGACGCTCGCCGAGCCCGAGACGCTCCAGCAGCGGCGCGACCCTGCGGTGTGCCTCTCGCCAGGGCACTCCGGCGAGCAGCTTGAGCACTGCGTTGTCGATCGTGCTCACACCCGGAAGCAGATCGAAGCTCTGACGGATGAAGCCGAGCTCGGAGAGCCGGTAGCGCGAGGCCTCGCGCTCGGACAGCGAGGAGATGTCGCGTCCGTCGACGAGCACCGAGCCGTGGCTCGGCTCGAGCAGCGCCGCGACCATCAGCAGCAGCGTCGTCTTGCCAGATCCCGACGGCCCGTACAGCGCGACCATCTCGCCCGGCGATACCGAAAGCGACACGCCGTCCACAGCCCGCACCGACTCGCCGCCGGGGAGCCGGTAGTGCTTGACGAGCTCACGCAGCTCCAGCATCCGCACCCCGCTCTCGGTCGCCCAGAGAGATGGCTGGTGCGTCCCTCACCGCACGCACGCCGCGGGCGCCGGCGAACCGGCCGGCGAACCGGCGCATTCTGAAGACGACCAGCGCTGGGACGGCGAGCGGTCCTAGCGCTCCCCGCACTCCCTCGGCCAGCGCCAGGACGCCCGGCGCCGAGGCCTCGGGCGCCGACAGGTAACTGCATGCCATCGCTACAACCAGCACGGCGTGTCGGCGACCTCGCGGGAGCACGCGTACCGCGTGCAGCCCTCGCAGTGCAAGCCAACGCATGCGGGCCGCCGCTTCGGGCGTCGAGGTGTAGCAGCGCACGAGGCTGAGCTGACCTGAGGCGGCGTCCTCGGCCTCATCCACGGCGCTGTCGAGCAGCGAATGCAGCGCGCTCACCCAGGGAAAGTAGGCAGCCTCGATCGCGGCCACGTCCTCAGCGCACAGTGACGGTGCGCCAGCAGCCGCTATCAGCGCGTGAACGGTGAGCGACGAGCCTGCGGCGGCTGCCGCCTCCCACCATCTCGGGCTCTCGTCGATGGGCGGCTGGCGGCGCACCCAGAGCTCGAGCGCTTGATCCGCACCGAGGCTGAGAGCTTGGAAGTCGACTATTCGTGCCGCCGAGCTCGCGGCGGCCTGGGCAATCGTGGCGCTCGAGGGAAGCGCGCTCAGCGCTGAGCGGCATTCGTCGACCATCTCGGCCAAATAGCCGCCGTCCTCGCGATGGCTATGGAACGCGTAGTAGTCGCGATGCCGGGCAGCGGGCTCTAGCGCCGCAATCAGCGCCGCGTGGAGGCGGCGGGCATCGAGCGCGCGCCGCGAGCGCGACTGCTCGGCGAGCAGGTCCACGTAGTTGTAGATCGCCTGAAATGCGACCAGCGCGCGTACCAGCTTGCCGCGCCGGCGCCCTGGCATCGCCGCGGCGAACGCGGCGGCACCCTCGATGTTCCCACGCTTGCCGAGCGCCTCGAGGGCCGCCGTCCGCAGCACCGGGTCCTCGATCTGCGTGGCGCGCCGGCGCCAGCGGCGCAGCTCGATGCACGTGCGTGGAAAGACGGCGAACCAGTAGCGCAGAGCGGCGTGAACGAACGCTCCCATCAGCGCCAGTGAATCCGCGGCGCCCCGCCAGCCGGCTCGTACCGACGGATCGGCTGCACACGGATGCGACGACATCGCCCGCTCCTGGCGACCTATCTCCGCCGCGGGCACGGCACGGAGCTCTTCGCGAGCGTGCTGGTGGCGTCCTGGAAGGTGAACCGCGCCGAGAACGCGAAGCCGCCACGCGGACAACGAAGCGGCACCGAGACGCCCCTCGGGTGAAAGCTGATCGTGTGCCCATGCACACGTTCGTGGTACGTCAGGCCGGCGGGTCCGATGGTACTGGTGACTCTGACGATCGACACCGGCGGGCCCCCCGCCACGCTGGGAATCAACGGCACGGCGGCATTGAGACTCCCGCCGAGCGTCTGCGAGCCCGCGATCAGTTCGCCCTCGAACACGATCTGCGCGTACACGGGTTCGCGCCCGTCGGCGTAGAACAGCACGACGATGTTTCCGCCATGTGGTGGGCCCATCAACGCCTCGATGTTGGGGATCTCGTGTCCGGCGCCCTGGCCAAACGGGACTTCCACGTAGGCGCTGCCCGAGCCGAGTCGCGAGTTGGGCGAGCAACCTGCGAGCCCCCGTTCGAGCAGCGCCGCCGGCTGGCAGATCGCGAGGCCGAGCGTGGTCGACAGGTAGTCGATGCCGGCGGGCAGGTGCAGGCTGACGCTCTCCAGGGGAGAGGGCAGGGCACCGTTCGAGCCGGCGATTTCGAACCCGAACCCGATCGTCGTGCTGGCGCCGAGGCGATCCGGCGAGAACGATGTGTGCAGCGTGACCGTTTGTGCGGCGCCGGCTATCGCCGGCGCGCAAGCGCACGCCACCAGCGCAGCGCCGAGACCGAGCGTGTGGGCGAAGGCGACCCTCGGCATTGACACTCCTATGTCGATAGCGGACCGCTGAGCTGCACTGCGACAGCGTCGGTCCTGCGCTGGATGCTGCCGGTGAACCGCAGTCCGGGCGCCGAGGCATGCGAGTAGCTTCCCGTGCCTCGCGCGATCGAGAGCTTGCCGGAGAACACCGCTTCGGCGCCCTCCACGCGGTAGGTGGCAGATCCGTAGCCCGACAGCGAGCCTCCGCGCGGGTAGATGTTCACTTCGGCGCTCACTCCTCCGTGGTTGTTGGAGAGGTGCAGGTGGAGGTAGATGGTGCCGTGAATCGTCCCGGACGCCTCGCCTTGCTCGTTGAGCGTGAGCAAGTGCTTGCTCGTCAGATGCAGATGTGCCGTCTCATTCAAAGCGATGGTCCGAGACGGACGCGCGAGTGGCGGCTTGGCGAGGGCATTCTCAGCGCCGAGCGGACCAGCACACATAGGTATGGCAACCGCCGTCGGGCCGAGCGCCAGCAATGTGGCCACGCCTAGCCGGCGACTCAGCACGCTCCCTAGAAACATAGGCCGATCAACACCTTCCCTGTCGTCTGTTCGCAGCTAACGCTGGTCGCAGCGAATGAGCTGCAATTCCACCAGCATGAACGATCGTCATACGGTCGCAGGGTGCGCGGGCAACCGTCAACGCGCGTTTCCGACTGTCTGACGGCCTGGCTGCCCGGGTCCATAGCCGACTACCGGCTGCTCGCTATCTGTCCGCCGCGCTTCCGCGGGGCTCTGGGCACATGGCCCACGACTGGCACGCTCGAAACTCCAGTGTTTCTGGTTGTCTGCATCCAACCGGCTAACTATCGTCTATCCATCAGCTAATTGAACTCTCAAGACCATGATGGTCTACTCCAGACAAGACAGGGACCAGGTGCCAATGCCCAGAACTAGTTCAGCTGCATCCAAAACAGACAACGGGAAGGAACCCGCCTGGTCGATCCCAAGCCTGCGCGAGCCCCGCTACTCGCAGTCGCTCGAGCGCGGTCTGGCGATCCTCGGCTGCTTCACACCGAAGCGCCCGGTGCTGGGGATCGCTGACATCGCCGACGAGCTCGGCATGAGCCGCTCGACGACGCACCGCTACGTGATCACGCTCGTCGCCCTCGGCTATCTGGAGCAGGGCGCGTCGCGCAAGTACAGGCTGGGCCTGCGCGTGACCGACCTGGGGATGTCGGCGCTGAACTCGACAGGACTGCGCGAGCACGCCCACCCGTACCTGGAAGAGCTGCGCCAGCGGACCTCCTACACCACGAGCCTCGGCGTGCTCGACGCGACCGAAGTGCTGTACGTGGATCGTGTCCCCAGCTTCCGCCGCGGACAGGGCAAGATCGACCTCAACCTGCACACCGGCTCGCGCGTGCCGGCGTACTGCACGGCGATGGGCAAGCTGCTGCTGGCGAACCTGCCCGAGGGCGAGCAGCGCGACCTGATCGCCCAGATGAAGCTCGTCAAACGCGGCCCGAACACGATCACGAGCAAGAAAACGCTGCGCGACGAGCTCGACGAGGTCGAGGCGGCGGGCTTCGCCGTCAATGACCAGGAGCTCGCGGCCGAGCTCTACGCGATCGCAGCGCCTGTGCGCAACGAGGCGCGCGATGTCGTCGCGGCGGTCGCTCTCTCGGCGCCCAGCTCGATGATCTCACTCGAGGAGCTCGTCGATGCACTCGGCCCGCACCTCGTCTCGACCGCCGACCGCATCTCCGCTCGACTCGGCTACAGACGCGACGACGAGGCCAATTAGACAATCGAATAGCCTTGCGGGCGATGCGCCGCCCGCTCGCACTGATCTGCCTGCCGCTGTCCGCGCTCGCGCTGGCGGCGTGTGGCAGCACGGTCTCGACCGCGGGCTTCAAGGGCGCGCAGCACGAAGTCGCGCAGACAATCGCCAACTTCCAGGCGGCGGCGACGGCGGCAGAAGAGAAGAAGATCTGCACCGAAGACCTCGCCGCCCCGCTGGTGGCGCGTCTCGGCGGCGCCAAGGCCTGCGAAGCGGCGATCAAAAGCCAGCTGACAGAGGTGGACAGCCTCGAAGCGACGGTCGAGTCGGTGAAGCTCGGCGCCGGCGGAAAGACCGCCACCGCTCAGGTCAAGAGCGTCCACGAAGGCAAGAAAACGACCAGCCCCCTCGCGCTCGTCGACGAAGGCGGCAAGTGGAAGATCTCAGGCCTCGGCTGACGCGCACGCGCCGGTCGAGCTGAGAGACGTACGGCCGGTTCCCGACGCTCAGCGAATTCCGTCGAGCAGATCGCACGGCGAGGACAGCTCGAGGCCGCGCGCCAGCGTGACGAGCGTATCCAGGCGTGGCGAGCGCTCGCCGCGCTCGAGCAGCCCGATCTCGGTGCGGTGCAGATCGCACAGCTCCGCGAGCCGTTCCTGAGACAGGCCCGCCTCACGACGGCGGCGCCGGAGGTTGCTTCCGAGTTGCTCGCGTACGACATCCACGAGTTGAACGATGCTGCAAAAGCAGACATTTGTCTAGAGACAGTTGTCTACAGACTGCTGGGGCCAGGCAGCGAGAGTTCCATCCCAAGCGCGCGCTTGGATGTAGAGATGACGATCGCTGCCCTTCACGTCAGGATCGCTGCCCTTCACGTCAGGCAGATTGCGGCGGTACCCTTAAGCGACCGTGCGCATGCTCGTTCTGGATCCACCGCCCCCGCAGCTGGAGGAGCTCCTCGAGCAGCGGCGCCATATGGGCGCCGACCGGCATGACGAGGTTTGGGCGGGGGTTTACCACATGGTTCCGGCCGCCGGCACAGCGCATTCGTTCACGGCGCAGCAAATTGCTGTCCTACTCGACGGCCCCGCGCGCGCAGCTGGTCTTCGCGTCAGCCTGGAGTTCAACCTGGGGGTCAAAGACGACTTCCGCGTGCCCGACCTCGGCGTCCATCGCGACCCTTGCTCGGGTGTCTGGATAGCGACGGCGGCGATCGTCGTCGAGATCCTCTCCCCTGAAGACGAGACATGGGAAAAGCTGCCGTTCTACGCAGAGCACGGAGTGGACGAGGTGCTGATCGTCGACCCAGCCGGCCACTCGGTTGGATGGCTCGCGCTGCGGGCGGGGGAGTACCGACCGGCAGATCGGAGCGCGCTCCTGCACCTGGCCGCATCGGAGCTTGCCAAGCGGATCGACTGGGCCAACGGAGTCTGACGGCGACCCCAGGCCGCACGATCGGTTCAGCGCCGTAGCTCGGTTCGTGGATCAGCTCAGCGAACGACCGTACTGGCGCTCGTAGTAGGCGCGGTACTCGCCCGAGCGGATCGGCTCCCACCACCACGCGTTCTCGCGGTACCACGCGACCGTCTGCTCGAGGCCCTCGCCGAAGCGCACGCGCGGGCTCCATCCGAGCGCGCGCACCTTCTCCGAAGAGAGGGAATAGCGGCGATCGTGTCCGGGACGGTCGCCGATGTGCTCGATCTGCGACTCGCTGGCGCCGGTCAGCGCGACGATGCGCGTGACGACCGCCATGTTCGTCTCCTCGTCGGGGCCCCCCGCGTTGTAGACCTCGCCCGGCCTGCCGTGCTCGAGCACGTGGCCGATCGCGGCGGCGAAGTCGCTCGCGTGGATCCAGTTGCGCACCTGCATCCCGTCGCCGTAGACGGGGAGCGGGTCGCCGTGCAGCGCGTTGAGGATCATCAGCGGGATCAGCTTCTCGGGGTACTGGTAGGGGCCGTAGTTGTTCGATCCGCGGCAGATCAGCGCGGGCAGGCCGTAGGTGTGGAAGTAGCTCTGCACCAGCAGGTCGGCGCCGGCCTTGGTGGCGGAGTACGGCGAGGAGGGAGCGAGCGGGCTCTCCTCGGTGAAGGTGCCCTGCTCGATCGAGCCGTAGACCTCGTCGGTCGAGACCTGCAGATAGCGCAGGCCGTGTGCGCGCGCGGCCTCTAGCAGCACGTACGTGCCGAGTGCGTGCGTGGAGACGAACGCATCGGGCTCGGCGATCGAGCGATCGACGTGCGTCTCGGCGGCGAAGTTGACGATCGCCTCCGGTGCGCCCACCTCGATCGCCTGAGCGACCGCGTCACGATCCTCGATCGCGCCACGCACGAAACGAAAGCCAGGCGCGTCGAGCAGGTCCTGGAGGTTCTCCTCGCGCCCGGCGTAGGTGAGCTTGTCGAGCACGGTCACCTCGTCGCCGTGCTCGACGACGCGCTGGCGG